>Ga0315274_10001088_pt1 | contig 42190 bp, 36 predicted proteins | sample YL17G02_20_MG_FD_203700 | JGI IMG/M metagenome (GOLD analysis project Ga0315274, IMG submission 203700) | Sediment microbial communities from Yellowstone Lake, YNP, Wyoming, USA - YL17G02_20 | ecosystem: Environmental > Aquatic > Freshwater > Lake > Sediment | place: USA: Wyoming | collected...
ACAAGCCGGAGGTCGACGAGAAGGAACTCGACCGCGCCCTGGCCATCCTCCGCTCGATGACCCTGGAAGAGCGCGAGAACCCGTCTATAATTGGAGGCAGCCGCAAGAAGCGGATCGCCCAAGGGAGCGGGACGAAGGTGCGCGACGTGAACCGACTCCTGGCGAGCTTCGAGGAGACGAAGAAGGCGCTCAAGCTGGTGGGGGGGAGGCGCGGAAAGGGCCGCTCCCCGTTCGATCTCTTGCAGAAGGCGGACCGCTAGGCACCGATCGCGCGAGAGGGCGTCCCCCTAGAATCACGAGAAAGAGGTGGTCTATGGCAGCGAAGATCCGAATGAAGAAGGTCGGCCGGAAGGGCCAGGCGTCGTTCCGGCTCGTCGTCCTCGACGGGCGGAAGCCGCGCGACGCCAAGGTGGTCGCCGACCTCGGGCACTACAACCCAAGGACGGAGCCAGCGACGTTCCAGGTGGACAACGCGCTCGCCCTGAAGTGGCTCTTGGACGGAGCGAGGCCGACGAAGGCCGCCCGCGACATCCTCTCCAAGGCGGGGGTCATCTCGGCGTGGGACGAGACGCGGCACGGGGAGAAGCCTTCCGGGGAGGCCCCGCAGCAGGAGGGCTAGTGCTCTACCGGCTCTGCCTCTTCCTCGTCTCCTCTCTCGTCGACGCCCCGGACAGCCTGAAGATCGACCGGATCGAGACTGAGAAGGCCGACATCTTCTTCCTCCACGTGAACCAGGAGGACCGTGGCCGGATCCTGGGGAGGGGCGGCCGCACGGTGAGCGCCCTGCGCACCTTCCTCGAGGGGGTCGCCGCACGCCTGGACCGGGAAGTCGTCCTGGAGATCCTCGACTAGTCCGATGCGCTTCGATGTCCTGTCCATCTTCCCGGAGAGCCTCGCCGGGTTCGTAGAGGCCGGCGTGCTCGGCCAGGCCCACGCCGCGGGGCTCGTTGAGGTCCGCCTCCACGACCTGCGCGACTTCACGGACGACCCCCACCGGACCGTCGACGACCGCCCGTATGGGGGAGGGGCGGGGATGGTGATGAGGGGCGAGCCGTTCGCAAGAGCGATCGAGTCCCTGCGCGACCAGGTGAAGGGGACGAGGCGCGTCGTCCTCCTCTCCTCGCAGGGGCGGCTCTTCACCCAAGCGGACGCAAAGCGCTACTCAGGCTACGACCTCGTCCTCCTCCTCTGCGGCCGGTACGAGGGCGTGGACGAGCGCGTCCTCTCGTTCGTCGACGAGGAGGTCTCGATCGGCGACTACGTCTTGACGGGCGGCGAGGTCGCGGCGGCGGCGGTCATCGAGGCGACGGCGCGGATGCTCCCCGGGGTCGTCGGGAAGTACGAGTCGGTCGAGACGGACTCCTTCTACCGCAAGGACCGCCTCGGGCCGCCGCAGTACACGCGCCCTCCGGTCTTCCGCGGCCTCCCCGTCCCCGAGGTCCTCCTCTCCGGCGACCACAGCAAGGTCGAGGCGTTCCGCGAGAGGGCGGCGTGGGAGAAGACGGCGCGGAACCGGCCCGACCTCCTGGGTCTTCTTCTTGACAGGGAAAACCGGCATGGGTAACCTGTACGTCGGTCTGTTCCACTTCCCGATGCGCAACCGCTCAGGGGAGATCGTGGCCACGGCCCTCACCTCGGTCGACGTGCACGACATCGCGCGCACGGCACGGACGTACGGAGTGGCGCGCTACTTTGTCGTCACCCCGCTTGCGACCCAGCAGGCGATCGCCTGGCGGATCCGTGGGTTCTGGACCGAGGGGGAGAGGCAAGACGACGAGAGCGGACGGGGGGAGGCGCTTGAACTCATCTCCGTCGCCTCGGACCTCGACGAGACCCTCGCCTACGTCCGCGAGGCCGAGGGAGTGGATCCCCTCCTCGTCGGGACGTCGGCGCGGCCGCGGGAGAAGAAGGAGATCGGCTTCTCCGAGCTTCGGGAGCGGTTGCGGACGGAGGACGGACCGGTGTACATCCTGTTTGGGACGGGGTGGGGGATGGCCGACGAGCTCGTCGAGGCCTGCGACGTCGTCCTCCCGCCGGTGATGCCGGAGAGCGACTTCAACCACTTGTCGGTGCGCGCGGCGGCGGCGATCATCCTGGATCGCGTCGCCGGGGACGGATAGGGAGGAGCGATGGACGACATTCTGCGCGTCGTAGAGAAGGAGTACATGAAGGAGACCGGCCGGGACGAGTTTGCGCCCGGCGACGTCGTCATGGTGCACGAGAGGGTCTCCGAAGGGGCGAAGGAGCGGATCCAGGTCTTCGAGGGGATCGTCCTCAAGCGCGCCGGGGGAGGGACGCGGGAGATGGTGACCGTGCGCAAGATCTCCTCGGGGATCGGCGTCGAGAAGACCTTCCCCCTCTGGTCCCCCAAGATCGAGAAGGTCGAGCTGGTCAAGAAGCTGCACACGCACCAGGCCCGGCCGTTCTACCTGCGCCGCCTGCGCCGGATCCCGTAGCGGCATGGCAAGGACACGGCGCGAGCGGCGGGAGAGGAAGGAGAAGAAGCCCGCCGTCATCCTGCGCATCGCCCGCCACTACGGCTGGAACCCCGGTCGCGGGGTGAGCTGGGCCCTCGAATGGGTCGAGGTCCTCGTCGTCGCCGCCGCCCTCGCGCTCCTCGTCATCAACTTCGTCACCGTTCGGATGCACGTCCCCACCGACTCGATGTACCCGACGATCAACGGGGATCCCAACTCGTTTGCGGCCGATAGCTTCTTCGTCGACCGGATCTCCTACTATTTCCGCGACCCCGTGCCCGGAGACATCGTCGTCTTCTGGCACACCGAGGCCGTCCTCGCGCGCGGGGTCAGCGCGAACTCGCCGGCGGCCCGCGCCGGCCTCCCGAAGGGCGCGCAGATCGTGTCGCTCAACCGGGAGCCCGTCTTCTCTCTCAAGGAGACGAACGCCCTCCTCGCCTCCCTCCCTCTCGGGACGCGGATCTACCTTGGGACCTCCTCCGGTCTTCCCCTCGACCTCGGGGCAAAGACCAACGGGACCGCGACCCTGGCCGACCTCGGGGTGAGCGCCGGCGAGCGCCGCGTGCGCTACGTCAAGCGCCTGATCGCGACCGGCGGCCAGACCGTGCAGGTGCGGGACGGGAGGGTCTACGTCAACGGCTCCCCCTTGACCGGACCGCGCTTCGACCGCGCCTACGTCTCGAACCTGCCTGGGATGCGCTACGCCGTCGAGCCGACCCTCGTCCCGCAGGGCAGTTGGTTCGTCCTCGGTGACAACTCCAAGGACTCGTTCGACTCGCGCTACTGGGGGTTCGTGGAGAGTCACGACTTCATCGGCGAGCCGTACCTGCGCGTCTGGCCCCTCCCGCGCTTCGGCCCGATGAATGGGTACTTCCACTTCTAGGGCCGCCCGAGAGCGGGAGCGGACCGCCGCGCTCCTCTCCTTTGACCTAGAGATCCTCGACCAGGTCCACGCTCAAGCGGCCGTCCGCCCCGCCGGCCTGGATGAGGCCGGCCGCGGTGCCCTCGCTGGGCCGGTCGTCGTCGGCTGCGTCCGGCTCGACTTCTCCCGGCCCGACCTCCTCGTCAACGCCCTGGCCGGCCTCGACGACTCCAAGCGCCTCCCCCCGGCCACCCGGGAGCGCCTGTTCGACCGCATCGGCGCCATCGCGCCGACCGGCGTCGGGGCCGCCTCTGCCCACGAGATCGACCGCCTGGGGATCGTCCAGGCGACGTCCCTCGCCGCCCGCCGCGCCCTCGTCTCGCTCGGCGCGCCGGCCGACCTCCTCCTCCTCGACCGTGGCCTCTCCCCCCACCTCGGCCCCTCCGGCCCTCGCGAGACGACCCTCACCCACGGCGACGCCCTCTCCCTCTCCATCGCCGCGGCGTCGGTCGTGGCCAAGGTCAGCCGGGACCGCTTCATGACGCGCCTCGACCGCCGCCACCCGGGCTACGCCCTCGCCCGCCACAAGGGATACGGGACCCCTCTCCACCTGACCGCCCTCGCGCGCCTCGGCCCCTCCCCCCTCCACCGCCTCTCCTTCCGGGGCGCGGGGGAGTGCTAGAAGACCGCACTATCGTATTGACTCCGCTTCGGGCGAGGACTATACTGCGGAACCGATCTACAGAGATGAAGGGGGTTTCCATGACGAGAACGAGAGCCTGGCTCCTTCTGGGACTGGCCGTCGTCCTTTTCGCCGGCTGTGCCTCCCTCGGCCAGACCGGGAACGGCAGCGCCACTCCGCCCCAGACCGGGAGCCTGTTCACCGACGTCCCCAAGGACCACTGGGCGTACGACGACCTGAAGTACCTCGTCGATCGGGGGATCATCACCGGCCTCCCCGGCGGGCAGTACAAGGGAGGAGAGGCCCTCGACCGCTACTCCGCCGCGGCCTTGATCGCCCGCGCCATCAAGTACATGCAGCAGAACCCCGAGTCGGTGACGCCGCAGGACCTGGACGTCTTGAAGAACCTCATCTTCAAGGTCTCGGACAACCTCGCCACCCTGCAGACCGAGCTGCGCGCCCTGCAAGGGGGCGACGGCTCGACGGTCGACAAGCGCCTGACGCAGAACGAGAAAGACGTCGCCCAGTTGAAGACGCAGCTGGAGGGCCTCGCCGGGACGGACGCGGCGAAGCTCTCGAGCCGCCTGAACACGAACTTCATCCTCTCCCTCACCGCTCTCCTTGTCGCCATCATCGCCGTGGCGTTGGCAACGCTAGGACTGTGACCAGGACACCCATCACTTGACTTTGGGACCGTTGGTCACTATGATGGGCGCAAGATCTAGTGGAGAGGCGCAAGGCTTCGTAGATAAGGAGGTGGTCGCCGACTCAAATGGAGACCTCTCTAGAGAGAGGGCACGCTTCTTGTCTGACAGGCTAACTGCGTAAGGAGGTAGTGTAGAAATGAAGAAGGCTCTCGTACTCACAATCGTATGCGCGTTGGGTCTCGGGTTTGCGACCCTCGCCGCCTCCCCGTTCACGGGGACCTGGTCGGCGACGATCGCGATGGATCCCGACGCAGCGCTAATCAGCGAATTCTTCTCCGTCTTCGAGATGTCGCTCGCCCTGGACTACACGATCGGCGGGTGGACGTTCGGCTCGACGTCGACGTTCGCAGACATCGGATGGAGCAAGCAGTCCTTCGCTGCGGATGGCGTGATGGGCGCGTTCAGCTTCTCGAGCGTCATGAACTTCCAGCCGATGGCCATCACGGCTGTCGACTGCCACTACCCACAGACGTGGTCCGCGGTAACCACGTGGCTGAATTGCTGGTTCGAGGACAGCGATCTCTTCACCTATGAGTACGCACCGGATTTCGATGACTGGAAGACCGTAGGGACGATCACGATTGCCGGGGTATCCATCGAGGGGACGTTCTTCCTCGAGGGGTTCGGCGGGAACGACACCTGCGATATTGTCGCCTGGCTCGGCCCGGCCGTTATCGGCAACATCTACACTCAGACGAGCGGGAGCACCAACTTCGTCCTCCCCGGCGCCGCGACCCCGGTAGTGCTCGGCTCGGGCGCCCGGATCGTGTTTGCGGCAACGACCCCTGACTTTGACATCACGAGCTACACCTACTTCAACCTCACGGAGAAGTTCACGAAGGTCCTGTGCGGGTACAGCCTGACGCCGGGCGGGACACTCAAGGTTGCCACCGCGGACTGCGTCCTCAGGTTCACCTCGGAGTACCTGCTCCTCGAGGGGGTCACGTTCGGCTGCCTCGAGTTCGACGCGGGGCTTCGCATCACGTGCGCCGGCTTCGACTGGGTCGCGGTCGAGACGACCGTGAGCGATCTCCTCTTCCCAGGGCTCGACGCCGTCTTCCAGATCAAGTTCACCGAGAGCGCGAAGACCGTGGCCCTCTGCCTCGACCTCTCCCTCGCCTCGACGTGCCTTGAGTTCGGGGTCACCGTCGACTACACGCCGTACGGCATCGACGGGTTCACGTTCGACAGCGTGGGCTTCGAGTACGAGTGGAACGGCGTCACGTTCTCCTCCACGACCCTGTTCAGCGGCTGCATCGAAGAGATCACGGACGACGCGTTCGCTTTCTCCTACCTCGTCCCGATCGGTGGCATCACTAACACGGCCGGCGACGTCCTCCCGTCCATCGTCGATTCGGGGACGGGCCTAGGGTACTACGTGCCGCACTGCGCGTACCTCGAGAAGTACTGCGTCTGGGAGGAGTTCACGCTTGGCTCCACGAGCGATTCCTGCTGCGGCGGGGCGTTCGAGTTCAGCGTCACGACGCAGTTCGGGAACAAGCTGCGCCTCACCTACTATGGCTGGGACTACAGCTTCTTCAGCGGCCTGGCCGACGACCCCCTCACCCTCCTCATCGACGAGAGCTGGCCAGTGCTGAACCAAGACCAGATGATCGACAGCTCCAACGTCATGGCCGGCGATCCCCTCCTCGTTTGGTGGGAGGTCTTCGGCTTCGATACGATCGATGAGTACTGGGACGCCCTCGACGCCATCATGATCTTGGGCACACCCGCCGACTTGGTCCTGATCGGAGACATCTACGCTGTAGACGCTACGGGCAGCCTGTTCGGCTGGATCGCGACCCAGATCAGCGTCTCGGCCGGGATCAGCTCGAGCTTCGGCCTGACCTTCGGGCTCGACATCGACGTCTACGGCTGGAATGCCGTCTCGGTCGGGTTCGAGTTCTCGTTCTAGACTGAGGCCCTCACAAGGCTGAGAGAGTCGCGGGCCCCGCAAACACGGCGGGGCCCGCTTTTTCTTTCTCGGGGAGGGAAGACCGTCCACGCGCACCCCGCAAGCCAAGTCCCCCCGGGCAGAAGAGAGCGGTGCAGGGCAGGGTCTCCCCTTCGCCCTCGCCTGGGATGGGGCGGGGGGGCGGGCCCCCCCTGGCAGAGACCTGGGCTTGGCCTGGACTGGCTCTGGCCTCGGGGAGCGCGCACGCTCCTCGGAGGGCGGGCCCCCCCGCTCGACTCGCCTGGAAAGGGCGAGCCCCAGGTCCTCAGCGGGAGGTCAAGCTCATCCCTTCTTCGTGCGCCACGTGGCGGAAGAAGCCGGAGAAGCCTCCCTGGAGGTGGAAGACGTGTTGGACTCCGTCGAGGGGAGGGTGTGCCGGCCCAAGCTGACTATCCCTGCGCAGCGAGCCCTGCAGCCTGCGTCGATCCGGGGAGCGAGGGCACGGTTCCCACGGTGGAGAACCTCGTTCGTGCTGCCGAGGAGGTCTCGCTTACCTGGCAGAGGGACCTCCCCGCACGGCCCGCGCCCTCCGGAAGGACGGCCCAGGTCGAAGGAAGGAACGGGGGCGCAAACCACCCGGGATCGCCCAGCTCCCCCGAGGAGCTTCGCCACCCCACGAGCCAGGCCCTGGCCCTGTCAGGAGTCGACTCTACTCGGCCGTGTCTCTCCCGTCATCGCCTTCGAGAAGAAGAAAACCGCGTGCCTTGGCCCCGGTCTCTGGCCTTGGAGCCCAGCGCACGCGTCCTCGGAGATCTGCGGTCACTTCCCGCAGCCGCAGCCGCCTTCCGGGGTCCCCTCTTCGTCTTTCGTCCCGGGAGCCGTGACCTCGAAGCTCGATCTCAGCGCCGCGGTCGCGCGTTTGCCCCCCGAGTCGATCACCGAGAGAGAGACGGCGTAGGTTCCGGCGGTGGCGAAGGCGTGGTGCGCCACCGCCGCGTTCGAGACCCCGGTCTCTCCGTCCCCAAAATCCCACTGGTAGAGGACAATCTCCCCGTCCGGGTCCTGGGAGCCGACAGCGAAGAAGGTCACCGACTCACCCTGTTGCGCACGGCCGAGCGTGGGGCCGCGAATCGCGGCAACCGGCGGCAGGTTCGCCGGCAGCTCCACGACGGCGCTCGGGAGGGTGTAGCTCTCGGGGAACCGGAGGCTCCCCGCGCCGCTCTTGGGGACGTAGCCGAGGTTCTGTTGGCTGTGGCCGGCCGCAGGAGAAGCCTCGACCGGTACCCAGGCGGTCTTCCCAGCAAGGGGAATCCCCACGAGGACCCAGGTATGGACGCCGTCCGGCCACCCGGCGCCGCTCGCGAGCCGCACCGCGTACCCCGTCTCCGCCAGGGTCCCGGCCGTGTAGCGAGCGAAGTCACCGCTCTGCCAATCATCGGGCGCGAAGGAACGCCTTGAACCGAGGGCCGAGCCGCTGAGAACGGCCTCAAGCCGTGCGACCGCAGGCAGAAGAAGACTCAGCTCCGCTGCGGAATAGGCACTCGTGTTCGGCTGCAAGACGGCGGGGGCATCGGCCCCGAGGACCGGGAGAGCCAAAAGCAGCGTTCCAAGTAAGAAAGCCAAGGTCAAACGTGTCATCCGGTTCACCTCCGCATTATTCGCACCAGTGTACCCGGTGACTGGACGCCCGTAAACCTCCATCGTAGGGCGCGGGGGGCACGCGGGCTTCCTCCATGGACTCCACAACCGCGGGCGCATTTCGCGGCGTCCCCGCCTGTCCCCAAGGGCAGGTCCCCGGCCCCTTCTGGTGGCGCTCCCCGAGCTGCGCGGCCTTTCGCCCGCTCGCTCTTGCGCCACTCGAGCCCCTCGTCTAGACTCGGATGGAACGGAGGTCCTCTGATGAAGCGTTCGATGGCGGTGGCCGCTCTTTGTCTCGCGTTGCTCGGCGCGGCGAGCTTCGGGAGGGAGATCCGTATCCCAAGCGAGTTTGCTCTCTCCGGCCAGGTTGTGATCGCGGAGTGGTTCTACCAGACGCAGCGCGTGGGGGGGAAGGACGTCACGACGCCGCGCACCTTCCCGCTCTGGCCGCTGGGGAAAGGCGCGTGGACTTCCGATCAGCTCGACAGCCGGATCGAGGCAAAGCCCGGCGACGTGATCCTCCTCGCCCCGGGGATCTACTCCGCCCAGCTCTGGATCTTCACCCCGGGCATCACGATTGCGACCGACCCGTCCTCGGAGTCCCTGGCCGCGATCCAGGGAACGGTCGAGGTCGACGCCGACCGGGTGACGATCGACCGGATCGCCGTCGTCGGGCCGCACACGGTCGGGAAGAACGCGGGCGGTCACGGGATCGAGCTCAACCGCTCGTTCCTGGACTCGGTGACGATCCGCAACTGCCGGATCGCCGGGAACCCCTGGACCGGGATCCACATCGTCGGGGAGAGCGGGGAGATGGTCGAGATCAGGGTCGAGTCCTGCGAGATCTCCGGGAACGGCACCGATGGGATGGACTGCCGGTACGCGACGCGCCTCGTGATCACGGGGTGCACCCTCACCGGGAACGGGGCCTCGAACAAGGCGGGCGTCGGGCTCCGTCTCGAGCGGGGAATCGGCCAGGTGGTGATCGAGAATACGACGATCTCGGGAAACCCCAACGGCGACGTCTGTACGTCCGATCCGGCGAACTGGCCCTGGGCCTCCCGCTGTCCGTAGCGCACGGCAACGGGCTTGTGGCACGCAGCGCGTGGGCTCTTGTGGGCAAGAGCAGCCCCCCACGGCATGCGGAGCCTCAGGCGGTCCTCCCACGGTCGACATGCCACAAGCCGGCGCCAGCTACTCGCCCGCGTCGACCCGCGTGAGCGCCGCGAGCTCCTGGGAGAACGCCGCGAGGTGCCCCTGCGCCTCCTGGAACCGCTCGACCGCGTGGCGGAGGTGCTTCGCCACGAGCTCGTAGTCGCCCTCGATCCTCGCGAACGCCTCGCGCAGCTCGGCGAGGTGCCCGAGGACGACCTGTAGGTTCTCCGCGAGGCGCAGGCCGGAGAGGCCGAGGAGGATCGTCTCGAGATAGGCGTAGAACGAGGTCGGCGAGACGGGGATCACCCGGCGCGAGAGGGCGTAGCGAGAGAGGTCGTACTCCTCCGGCAGGCGCTCGTCGCGGGTCACGACCTCGTAGTAGACGCTCTCGGCCGGGATGTACAGGAGGGCGAAGTCGAGCGTCCCCTCGGCGGGTCGGATGTAGCGCTCCGCGATCGCGTCGACGTGCCGGCGGACGGCCTTCACGAGGTCGCGCTTCGCCTTCTGCCGCTCCTCCTCGTCCTTCGCCTCGCGCAGGCGGGTGAAGCCCTCGAGCGGAAACTTGGCGTCGATCGGGACGAGCTTCCCGCCGAGGCGGACGACGGCGTCGACCGTGTCCCCGCCCTTGAACGCGTGCTGGAGGGAGAACTGGTCCCTGGGGAGGACCTCGGCCAGGAGGTCGCCGAGGAAGAGCTCCCCGAGGCCTCCGCGCAGCTTGGGGGAGCGGAGGAGCTCCCGCAGGGAGGCGACGTCCTTCCCCACCTCGAACAGGCGCTGGTTCGACTCGGAGAGCTTCCCCAGGCTCTCCTTGACGTCGCCGATCACGGACGTCGCCTTGTCCAGGCGCTCGTCGATCCGGCCGCTCGAACGCTGCGAGACCTCGATCGTCGTCTTCAACTGCTCTGCGACCTGGCGCGTGAGGGAGTCGAGCTGCCCCTGCGTCCGCTCCCCGAGCTGGAGGAGCTGGGCGGTGAAGGAGGCCTGGCTCGCGGCGAGGGCGTTCCTCACCTCGTCGCGCGCCCGATCGAGGGCCTCTCCGGCCGGCCGCCGCAGGCGGAAGAGGAAGAGCCAGCCGAGGAACCCGACCAGGACGAGCTGGCCGAGGACGACGGCCACGATGACGAGGACGCTCGTCCCGCCGCTCATCCGTCCTCCCACGCCATGACCGGCCGCGCGCTGGAGAGGACCTCGCCGAGGTAGCGCCCCGTATGGGAGTCCGGCCTCGCCGCGACGTCCTCCGGCGTCCCCACGGCGACGAGCTCGCCCCCCTGGTCGCCACCCTCGGGGCCAAGGTCAATCAGCCAGTCGGCGGTCTTGATCACGTCCAGGTTGTGCTCGATGACGACGACCGTGTTCCCGGCGGCGACGAGCCGGTGCAGGACCTCGAGGAGCTTCTCCACGTCCGCGGCGTGCAGGCCGGTCGTCGGCTCGTCCAGGATGTACAGGGTCTTCCCGGTCGAGCGGCGCGACAGTTCCTTCGCGAGCTTGATCCGCTGCGCCTCCCCGCCGGAGAGCTCCGGCGCGGGCTGGCCGAGCTGGACGTAAGAGAGCCCGACGTCGTAGAGCGTCTGGAGGCGCTCGCGGACGGCGGGGATGTTCCCGAAGAAGGAGAGGGCGTCCTCGATCGTCATCGCGAGGACGTCGGCGATCGACTGGGCCTTGTACTTGATCTGGAGCGTCTCCCGGTTGTAGCGGGTCCCCTTGCAGACGTCGCACGGGACGTAGACGTCGGGCAGGAAGTGCATCTCGATCCTCTCCACCCCCTGCCCCTGACAGACCTCGCACCGCCCCCCTTTGACGTTGAAGCTGAACCGGCCGGCGGTGTAGCCGCGGACCCTCGCGTCCGGGGTCTTGGCGAACAGGGCGCGCAGGTCGTCGAAGAGCTTGGTGTAGGTCGCCGGGTTCGAGCGCGGGGTCCGGCCGATCGGGGACTGGTCGATCTCGATCACCTTGTCGATGTGCTCGAGACCCAGGATCTCGTCGTGCGGACCGGGGCGGCGGACGGCCTGGTGCAGGCGGTGGGCGACGCCGCGGTAGAGGACCTCCTCGACAAGGGAGCTCTTCCCAGACCCGGAGACCCCGGTGACGCAGACGAAGCGCCCGAGAGGGATCTCGACGTCGATCCGCTTCAGGTTGTGCGCCGCCGCGCCGAGGACGCGGAGCGTCTTCCCGCTGCCGTTGCGCCGCACCTCGGGGATCGGGATCGAGCGCGCCCCGGAGAGGAACTGGCCGGTGATCGAGCGGGGACAGGCCGCGATCTCGGCCGGGGTCCCGGCGCAGACGACCTCCCCGCCGTGCGCCCCGGCCCCAGGCCCCAGGTCGACGATGAAGTCGCTCTCGCGCATCGTCTCCTCGTCGTGCTCGACGACGATGACCGTGTTCCCGAGGTCGCGCAGCCCTTTGAGCGTCGCCAGCAGGCGGCGGTTGTCCCGCTGGTGGAGGCCGATCGACGGCTCGTCGAGGACGTAGAGGACCCCGGTGAGCTGGCTTCCGATCTGGGTGGCAAGGCGGATCCGCTGCGCCTCCCCCCCGGCGAGGGTCCCGGCCTGGCGGTCGAGGGTCAGGTAGTCGAGGCCGACGGCGACCATGAACCCCAGGCGCGCCCTGATCTCCTTCAGGATCTGCTGCGCGATCCGCGCCTCGCGCGCGGTCAGGGTCAGGGACTCGAAGAAGGCGAGGGCGCTCCGGATGGAGAGGGTCGTCACCTGGTGGATACTGAGGCCGTCGACGGTCACGGCGAGGACCTCGGGCTTCAGGCGCGCCCCGTGGCAGGTCGGGCAAGGGAGGGTGGCCATGAACTGCTCGATCTCCTCGCGCCAGTCCTCGGAGGTCGTCTCCCGGTACCAGCGCTCGAGGGTCCGGACGACGCCGCGGAAGGCGCGCTGGAAGCTGTACGTCCTCCCCTCGGTCGAGGTGTAGCAGAGGCTGAGCTTCGACCCGCCGGTGCCGTGGAGGATGACGTCGAGCTTGTCCATCGGGAGCGTCCCCAGAGGCGTGGTCGGGGTGATGCGGAGGAGCTTGCACAGGGCGGCCGTCTCCGCCTCGAACCAACGGCTCTTCGAGTTCGCCCACGGGAGGAGGCCGCCGTCGGCGAGGCCCCGCGTCGGGTCAAGGACGAGCTCGGGGTCGATCTCCTTGCGGTACCCCAGGCCGCCGCACTCCGGGCAGGCGCCGTAGGGGTTGTTGAACGAGAACATCCGCGGGGAGAGCTCCTCGTAGCTCACGCCGCAGTGGATGCAGGCGTAGTGCTCGCTATACAGGGTCTCCTGCCCCTTGTTGCCGACGACGCTCGCGATCCCGCTCCCGTGCTTCAGGGCCGTCTCCACGGAGTCGGCGATGCGGGCGCGCTTGCGCGGCTCGACCGCGACCCGGTCGACGACGATGTCGATCGTGTGCTTCTTCGTCTTCGCAAGCTCGATCTCCTCATACAGGGTGCGCACGATCCCGTCCACGCGCACGCGGGTGAACCCCTCCTGGCGGATCTCCTCGAGCGTCTTTTTGTACTCCCCCTTCCTCCCGCGGACGACCGGGGCGAGGATCTGGACCTGCGTCCCCTCGGGAAGGGTCATGATCGTGTCCACGATCTGCTCCGCGGATTGCCGGGTGATCGGCTGGCCGCACTGCGGGCAGTGCGGGTGCCCGACGCGGGCGTAGAGGAGGCGGAGGTAGTCGTAGATCTCGGTCACCGTCCCCACGGTCGAGCGCGGGTTGTGGGAGCGCGTCTTCTGGTCGATCGAGATCGCCGGCGAGAGCCCCTCGATGAAGTCGACGTCGGGCTTGTCCATCTGGCCGAGGAACTGGCGGGCGTAGGCGGAGAGGGACTCGACGTAGCGGCGCCGCCCCTCGGCGTAGATCGTGTCGAAGGCGAGCGAGCTCTTCCCCGACCCGGAGATCCCGGTGATGACGACGAGCTTCTCCCGAGGGATCTCGAGGTCGATGTTCTTCAGGTTGTGCTCGCGGGCTCCCTTGACGCGCAGGACGTTCATCATCCCCTCCGCAGGGCGCGGATCTGGTCGCGCAGGGCCGCCGCCTCCTCGAACTCCAGGCGCTGGGCGGCGGCCGTCATCTTTCGCTCGAGATCCTTCACCAGGTTCGTCTTCTCCTCCTCGGTCCTCGGGCGCCCCTCCCGCGGCGCCAGCTTCCCGATCTCCTGCGGCGGGCGGGCCATCGAGAGGATGTCCGTGATCGCTCGCTCGACCGTCCTCGGCGTGATCCCGTGGCGCTCGTTGTGCGCGATCTGGATCGAGCGGCGCCGGTTGGTCTCGTCGAGGGCGTGCCGGATCGAGTCCGTGAGGACGTCAGCGTACAGGAGGACCTTCCCGCGCACGTTCCGCGCCGCGCGCCCGATCGTCTGCACGAGCGAGGTCCCGGAGCGGAGGAACCCCTCCTTGTCCGCGTCGAGGACGGCGACGAGGGAGACCTCAGGGAGGTCGAGGCCCTCACGCAGGAGGTTGATCCCAACCAGGACATCGAACTTTCCGAGGCGCAGGTCGCGCAGGATCTCCAGGCGTTCCAGGGTCTGAATCTCGGAGTGCAGGTAGCGGGCGCGGATCCCGAGCTCCACCAGGTACTCGGTCAGGTCCTCCGCCATCCGCTTGGTCAGGGTGGTGACAAGGATCCGTTCCCCGCGCTCGACGACGGCGCGGATCTCCCCGACGAGGTGGTCGACCTGACCGGTCACGGGGTGGACCTCGACCTCTGGGTCGACGAGCCCGGTCGGGCGGATGATCTGCTCCACCACCTTCTGGCCGTGCCGCTCCTCGTACGGCCCGGGGGTCGCCGAGGTGAAGATGACCTGATTCAGGCGCGACTCGAACTCACCGAACATGAGCGGCCGGTTGTCGAGGGCCGAGGGGAGGCGGAACCCGAAGTCGACCAGGGTCTCCTTCCGCGAGCGGTCCCCGTGGTACATCCCGCGGATCTGGGGGACCGTCTGGTGCGACTCGTCGATCACGAGGAGGAAGTCCGGCGGGAAGTAGTCGAGCAGGACGTTGGGCGGGGAGCCGGCCGCTCGCGCGTCGAGATGGCGGGAGTAGTTCTCGATCCCGGAGCAGTAGCCCATCTCCTGGATCATCTCCAGGTCGTAGCGCGTCCGCTGCTCCAGGCGCTGCGCCTCGAGGAGCTTCCCTTCCCCGCGCAGCGCGGCCAGGCGCTCCTCCAGCTCGACCTCGATCGACTCCACCGCCCGCCGCGTCCTCTCGCGCGGGGTGATGAAGTGCGACGCCGGGTAGATCGTGAGACCGTTGGGCTCCGAGAGGGTGCGCCCGGTGACCGGGTCGAGGACCGCGATCCGGTCGATCTCGTCTCCGAAGAACTCCAGGCGCACCACCGCCTCCTGGTAGGCGGGGACGATCTCGAGCGTGTCCCCCCGCGCGCGGAACGTCCCCCGCTCGAAGCCGATCTCGTTCCGCGTGTACTGGAGAGCGACGAGGTCGCGCATCACCTGATCCCGATCCGCCGCCGCGCCGCGGGCCAAGGGGACGGACATGTCGTGGTAGTCCTCCGGCGAGCCCAGGCCGTAGATACAGGAGACCGAGGCGACGATGATCACGTCCCGCCGCTCGAACAGGGCCGAGGTCGCGGCGTGGCGAAAGCGGTCGATCTCGTCGTTGATCGAGGAGTCCTTCTCGATGTAGGTGTCGGTCTGCGGGAGGTACGCCTCGGGCTGGTAGTAGTCGTAGTAGGAGACGAAGTAGTGGACCGCGTTCTCAGGGAAGAGCTCGCGGAACTCGTTCGCGAGCTGGGCGGTGAGGGTCTTGTTGTGGGCGATGACCAGGGCCGGCCGCTGGAGGTTCTGGATGACGTGGGCGATGGTGAACGTCTTCCCGGTTCCGGTCGCGCCCAGGAGTGTCTGGAATCGCAGTCCAGCGAGAACTCCCTCCGTCAGCTCGGCGATCGCCTTGGGCTGGTCGCCGCGCGGCGCGAAGTGCTGCGCGATACGGAACCCCGCTCTCTCCCCGACTTTAGGCAGGCCCATCCCAGTTTGAGAAGGGTACCCCCTTCCCGGCCCGCGATCAATGCCCGGGCGCCCGTTCCCCGGCGGAGGCGGGAACGTCCGCCCCGGCGGGGTCAGGTGTCCTCGCGCCCCCGTCGTCGGCCGGGGGAGAATCCTCGGCATGATGGCGCGTGAGTTTATGCAGAAGCTCGTCCCGGCCGCCTCCTTCGACGTGATCGACCTCGCCGGGGACCTCGAGCTCGTCCTCGCCGAGGAGGTGAGGTACCTGCGCCGCGTGGTCGAGGCCTGCGGTCAGGAGGACCTCGCGGAGAAGGACGCCCTGGTGCGGGAGCTCCGCAGCCGCCTCGCCGACAAGGACCGCGAGATCGCCCGCCTCGCCGCGGAGAACCGCACCCTTCGGGAGCACGCCCTCTCTCGGGCCGGTTGACAACCGCCGCCCCATCCCGTAGTTTTCCGCCAGCCATGGACAAGAGCGAGATCCGGGAGCGCGTCGCCGCGGCCCAAAGGGAGGATGCCGCCCTGGAGGCCGACCTGGGCCGCCCCGAGGTCATCGCGAGCCCCTCCTACCGCGAGCTGACCCAGCGCTACGCCCGCTTGCGCGAGATCCGGGAGCAGGCGAAAGCGTGGGAAGCGCTCCTCGCCTCGATCGCCGAGGAGGAGGAGCTCTCGAAGACCGAGGAGGAGCTGCGCGACGAGCTCGCGGAGGCGATCGCCGCAGACCGCAAGCGCCTCGAGGAGGTCGAGCGGGCCCTCCTCCTCCTCCTCCTCCCTAAGGACCCCGGCGACCGCAAGAACGCGATCGTCGAGATCCGCGGCGCGACCGGAGGCGAGGAGTCGAGCCTGTTCGCCGCCGACCTCTTCCGTATGTACTCCCACTACGCGGAGCAGAAGCGCCTCAAGATCTCCCTCCTCGACACGAGCGCCACCTCCCTCGGTGGGTTCAAGCAGATCGTGTTCGCCGTCGAGGGCGACGGGGCGTACGGCCTCTTCCGCTTCGAATCCGGCGTCCACCGCGTGCAGCGGGTCCCCGAGACCGAAGCCGCGGGCCGGATCCACACCTCGACCGCCACGGTCGTCGTCCTCCCCGAGGTCGAGGAGGTCGAGGTCGAGATCAACGCGAAGGACCTGCGGATCGACACGTACCGCTCGACCGGCCCGGGAGGCCAGAGCGTGAACACGACCGACTCCGCGGTGCGGATCACCCACCTCCCGACCGGCCTCGTCGTCACCTGCCAGGACGAGAAGAGCCAGCACAAGAACAAGGCCTCCGCGATGCGTGTCCTCCGGGCGCGCCTGAAGGACCTCTACGACCAGGAGAAGCACGAGAAGCTCGCCGCGACCCGCCGCTCGCAGATCGGCTCCGGGGAGAGGAGCGAGAAGATCCGCACCTACAACTTCCCCCAGAACCGGCTGACCGACCACCGGATCGGCCTCTCTCTGCACAGCCTGTCCCAAATCCTCGAGGGGGACCTCGATCCCCTCATGAACGCCCTGCGCGAGGCGGCGATCCAGGAGACGGCGGCCTAGAAAGCCGCTTCCCGACGCGCGCTTTCCCTCTTCCCGTCTTGACAGGGATCGCCGCGGCCGGTATCCTTCCCGCGCGTTGGGTCCGTAGCTCAGCTGGTTAGAGCGCTCGCCTGATAAGCGGGAGGTCCCTGGTTCGAGTCCAGGCGGGCCCATTTCGCTGTTTGCCCATCCGCTGGGTCACGAGTAGACTACGTTGTGCGTTGTTCAAAGACACGATCGAGTCGCTTCGAAGGAGGAGCCATGGCCGACGAGACCCAGGCGAGCGAAGAGACGCTCATCAAGGCAATCGAGAAGGGGGCGGACGATCAGATCCACGTCCGGATCTCCCGCTTCCGCGAGCGCGACTACGTCGACATCCGCCACTTCTACCCGACCGAGGAGGGAGAGTGGAAGCCGACGCGCAAGGGGATCGCCATTCCGGTCGACCTCTACCCCGACCTCCTCGCCGCCCTCAAGGAGGCCGAGCCCGTGATCGCCGCTCGGCGGAAGGAGAAGCCGGACGCCCCGAAGGCGTAGCGTTCTTGATCGCGCCTTTCGCCTCCGGCATAATCGAGCGCCACACGGTCCCGTCGTCTAGCGGCCTAGGATATCGGGCTCTCATCCCGGCGACACGGGTTCGAATCCCGTCGGGACCACTTAATGGTACAGCGCAATCTGCCCTCAGAGTCCGCCGGCGGAGTGGCTATTCACATAGGGCCATTGGCTAGAACCCGCGAAGGCGACGTGGAATCGACCAGGAAGAGACGTCACGATCGGCCGCGAATCGATCTCAGCTCGCGCCCGGCTCCCCCACACCCCAAGGTCCTGCGGGGTCCCTCACTACGGGGGCGTGAGTTCGATGGTGAGCGTGTACGGACCCTCCGGGAGAGGACTTCTCCTCGGCATCCCCACGTCGATGAGGTACTCCCCACCGAACAGCGCGACGTACTCGATCTCGTTGACAACCCCCTCTTCGGTCCAAGCGAACTCGACCTGCGCGAGGGACCCGCCGGGGCGGCCTATCCGCCTGCACAGAGACAGATTGAACGCCGGTCTTGTGGGAACCTCCAGGCGGAGCCTGATCACCGTGCCTTGAGCTACCTCCACCTTGTACCAGTCCGTGAGGTCACGGCCGTGCTCCCCAAGCCGCTCTCCCAGGCTCCCCGTGTATACGCCGGCGCCGAGGAGAACTGCCTCAGAGGACTTCTCCCCCGTCTCCGGAAGCACCTGCGGTCCCTGCTCTCCCTCGGATGTCTCATCGGGGAGGCCGCCGGGATTCTGGAGCGTCGCGAAGAGGCATTGCATGCTGTCGTGCACGACGACCACCAGCCAGTCCCAGGTTGACGGACGCGGCAGTGCAAGGCCGGTCATCTCCAATCGATACGGGAGATCGCGGAGGTCCGCGTACTGACTCCCGCCTTCTGGGTCTGGCTGCCATTCACCACTGATGGGCTGGTCCGTCTCGTACAGACGACTGGCCTGAGTGTCGCCCTGCTTCCCATACGCGATGTTGTAGAAGAGGAATGGACGGTCCACCGAATCGCGTTCCGAGACTCCCAGGCAGAGCTTCCCGTCGCGGATCGCGATCTCGAGCCTCTCGGGAGTATGCTCGGGGAGCGCCTGCGTCGGAATCGCCCTGTTGAATAGGATGGCCTTCAGTCCGTGCATGAGCTCATCGTCCCCCCCGTGCACGTCCTTCCAGTAGTACCAGAAGCTGTCCTGCCAGAGGTCCGACTCGTCCACTAGGCAGTCCGGGTTGTGATCCCGGACGATAGCCCAGATGCTCGCCAGGTCGGGATCGGACAGGGCGTCATGCCAGAAGAGCGGAAGCTCAGCTGGCCAGCCCGCTGTCGCCGCCGCTTCCTGCTGATCGCTCGGCAGGTACTCCCAACCAGCTTCGTCGTACAAGTCCCACAACACGGCCGCGTTCTCAGCCTCGTTCTCCTGCCGGCAGCTGTCCGCCACGTCCTCGCGCCAAGCGGTGGACCCTGCCCTTGCATCCTGCAACTCAACGTCGTTCGGACAGTAGGAAGACTCGATGTTGTCCTCGCGGTCTCTCCCCATCCGCCCATTGATGGTCGGCCAGCTTACGACCGCGCCAGCGAGGAACTCTGCCCAGCCTTCCACCCAGCCAAGCTCCGGATTGATGCAGGCTGTCGGCTCGTGTTGTGTCCCCCGCTCGAGAGAGAGAGCGCGTGGCCACGCCCAGTAGACATCGTGCATGACCTTGTGGGCGTACTCGTGAACAACGCCACACCGCAGGTGATACCAGTTGTCGCCTGGTTGCGGGTAGACAGCGCCCTGATCCAAGTCCAGGGTGGTGAACTGATCTGGATACAGAGGCCGATCCACAATGTCGATCCAGGCGGTTCCCGGAGGGGAGAGCGTGCTGTTGTAGCAGCTGATCTCCCCGGACACGTCGGGGAAGAAGATCGACGTGTCCCGCGCGATCTCACTCGGGGCTATGCCACGCGTCGTCAGCCAGTCGTAGGCGTCACACAACACCTGGGAGATGAAGAACGCTGCGTGGTTCTCGAGCATGCCCCCGTAGTCCCACGATGTCACGTTGCGCTCCGGGCCCCCTATGTACACGTCGATCTCCCGTTCCTCTCCCGCGGCTACGTCTACAACACCGGTCTCGCCGTTGTAGGGCCAGAGATCCAGCCGACCCTCGTAGACCGCGGCGCGCGTCGCGTCGTCTCCAACCATGTCCAATCGCACCTCAGCACGGACCTGGACGTCGACAAGCCACTCATTTATCACAGGGTCCCGGTGCGTGACAGAGAAGCGCCCGAGGTCATCCGTGTAGGCCTCCTCGTCTATGGTCACGCCGGCGAATTCGACCTCAATGCGCAGGCGCCTGGCCGGTCGGTATACCCCGCCAACTAGACCGTTTGGGTCTTGCCTCGGGGAGACGGCCCTTGTGTCCTCCAGGTTCCAGTAGTACACGTAGCCAAAGACCGTGACGTCGGCCCACCCTGCCTCAGCGAGGCAAGCCAGCAGCGCTAGAGAAAGGGACAAGCAGACGATTCGACGCACCATCGCTGGCCTCCTTCACGCCGTGTCTCTCGATGCAGTCTACAAGATGACGGAGGCCCCTTGGAAGCAGCCATCCGACATTCCTAGCGATGCCCGGAAGAGCTGCCCAATTGCGGCTTTGCGCCCGCCAAGACGGTGGCAAGCGAGGGGTATCGGCAAGAGCAATGCCGGGCACTCCATTTCGGAGGTTGTTGCGATCGTGACGACGAGCGTGCCTCAGCGACACGTCCGACAGCTATCGCGTCACGCCGGAGATCGGACAGCCTTGAGTTCTACGACCAAGCGCATCTCAGGACGAAGGTTCTCTCATCATTCACGTCGGCTCCAGATTGAATCCTCGTCCCGCTCGACCCGCTCAGAAGACCTGGAAGGGAACGCCGAGCAACAAGACTCCGGGCGGTTTCACACGAGGTCAGCTCCCTGCTGATCGCCTTCAGAAGCAGCCGCTCGGGGACCTTCGACCAGGTTCGAGGGAGGACCTACTTCACTCCGAAGCAGTCGGGAGCGGGTTTCTTGCCCGAAGCCTCCGCGTTCGCCTGGCCGCAGAAGTAGAGGCGATCCTGCTTGGGGATCTGGCAGACCGCGTCGCAGGTCGAGCGGTGGTAGAGCGGCGAGGTTCGGCTCGCGACGTAGAAGACGGCCTTCCGGTAGTCCGTCGCCGACCCGCTCCCTCCCCCGTAGACTCCCGCCTCCACGGAGATCTCGAACGACCCAGATGTCAGGCGACCCCAGTCATCCTCCACGACGACCTGGATCTTGGCCGACTGCGCCGGGAACTCGACCTGCTGGAAGATGTCGCGGACCCGCGCTGCGTCGTAGATGTACCCGTCCTCGGGAGCTGGGGCGTAGGGCCGCCGGTTGGAGGCGGTCTCCGCCGAGTACAGCGGGTAGACGATGCACGCGTTCTCGACCGTCTGCCCGCGGAAGACGGCATGGTACACTCCCTCCTCGTAGGGAGGGCGGAAGATGGAATCCCCCACGGCGCTCCCGCACAGCCTCTTCAGCTTGCACTCCACCTGGATGTCGGCAACCTGCCACTCTCCATCGTAGACAACCCCCGACTCAGTTCCAGAGAGGCTGGTCGGGTAGTGCGTGAAGTCAATCAGGGTCCGCTCCCGCGGCCGGAGGAACCAGCGAGAGGGATCCCCGTTGATCCGCGGAGCGAGGATCGTGGGTGGCGCGTTGGTCCCCTGGGCCGAGACCGTCTCCGTCCTCACCTGTTCCCCGTTCGCCCAGGTGACGGTCGCCTCCCACTCCAGCCGGTCCACCGTCACCTCGAGCTCATTCTCGTCGCTCGTGACCGTCTCTCCGCCCGGGAGACGGTAGGTGTACGTCCCTGCGAGTCGGGTGCAGACGATGCGGGCGGGGTAGGGAGCGTGCCCCCGCGAAGGGGCGACCGCGGCGTGGAACTGGATCGGCTCCGTGCAGCTCGTGACCAGCGCCGAGAGGAGCGCGAGGGTCACCGCAAACGCTGTGAGGCTTCCTATACACCTTCTTGCCCGTCTGTCCATCGCCCGTCAGTATACGTCTCCGGTCGCTGGCCTCCAAGCCTGACGGAAGGCCCGCGGCGCGGTCCGGCACCGCTTAACCTCTACCTGGGAGCCGCGGGCTCGGACGGGTACAGCTCCTCGAGGAGGGCGAACGCCTCGCGCAGGTGAGGGACCGTGATCGCCCCTCCGACAACAAGGGCGATCGACAGGGCCTCCACAACCTCTTCCTTCTTCGCCCCCTCCTCTCTTGCGCGCACGAGGTGGTAGGTGACGCAGTCGTCGCAGCGAAGGACCGCGGAGGCGACGAGGCCGAGGAGCTCCTTCGTCCGCGCCGGGAGCGCGCCCTCCGCGTAGGCGTCATGGTCCAGGGCGAAGAAACGCTTCGTCGTCCGGTCCGCCTGGGCGAGAACGGCTTTGTTCAGCCGGTCGCGCCGCTCGAAGAACGCTTGGGCATTCGTCATCGGTCCTCCTTCGCGCAGAAGCTTACCGCATCGGGCTTGCCTTGACGCCCCCTGCGAGCGGCGGTAGGCTTGGGGCCATGGCGCGGTTCGTCTTCTTCTCCCTCTCCCTCGTCCTCGTCGCCCTCGACCGGCTCCTCAAGGCCTGGGCGGCGTCGGCGCTCGACCTGTCCGTCCCTGTCCCCGTCCTTGGCCAGGTCGTCCGCCTGAACCGCATCCACAACGTGGGCGGGGCGTTCGGGATCTTCCCAAGGAGCGGGATCCTGTTCATCGCGGTCTCGTCCGTCGTCTCCGCCGGCCTCGTCGTCTTCCTCGGGTTCGCCCATCCGAGGAGCGCCCTCTTGAAGACGGGGCTCTCCCTCGTCCTCGCCGGGGCGATCGGGAACCTGATCGACCGGCTGACCCTGGGCTACGTCCTTGACTTTGCCGAGTTCCGGGGCCTGTTCATCTTCAACCTGGCCGACGCCTGCATCACGATCGGGATCGCGCTCGTCCTCATCCAGGTCTTCCTGCGGGGTGATCGAGATCGACCTATCGGGGAAGCTCCTCGTCCTTGAGGGTCTTGACTTCTCGGGGAAGTCGACCCAGACCCGCCTCCTCGCCGAGCGGCTCGAGAAGGCGGGGCACCGGGTGACCGCGACGAGGGAGCCGGGAGGGACGCCGATCGGGGAGGCCTTGCGCGAGATCCTCCTCTCCCACCGGAGCGCGGGACTCCTGCCTCTCTCCGAGCTTCTCCTCTTTATGGCGTCGCGCGCCCAGCACTACGTCGAGGTCGTCAAGCCCGCCCTCGCGCGCGGGGACGTCGTCCTCTCCAGCCGCTACCGCACGGCGAGCCTCGCCTATCAGGGATACGGGCGCGGGATCGACCTCGCCCTCGTCCGTCGCCTGAACGACGCAGCGACCGAGGGGCGCGAGGCGGACGTGACGATCCTGATCGACCTTCCGCCGGAGGTCGCCCTGGCACGGAAGCGCAGCGAAAGGGACCGGATCGAAGGGCAGGACCTCGCGTTCTACGAGCGAGTCCGCTGCGGGTACCTCGACCTCGTCCGCGGCGACCGGCGCGTTCACGTCCTCGACGGGACCCTCCCGGTCGACGAGATCGCGTCGCGGATCGCGCGCCACCTCGGGATCTAGCCTTTGCCCGACCCGGCGAGGGTTGGGTATCATCGAGCCTCGGAACGACCGAGGGGAAGGGGGACGAAATGGACTTTTCCTGCACGAAGAACGACCTGGTGGCCGGGGTCAAGCTCGCAAGCTACGCCCTGGGGGCCCGGACGAGCATGCCGATCCTCTCCGGGATGAAGATGGAGCTTTCCGGGAAGCGGCTCAGCCTCCAATCGACCGACCTTGAGCGCGCCGTGCGCTGCGAGATCCCGATCGAGAATGAGCACAAGGACGAGTCGGTCGTCCTGAACGGGACCGTGCTCACCCAGATCGCCGCCCACCTCCCGGAGGACGAGCGGGTCACCCTGAAGACGGACTCGACGAACGGGTCCGTCGTGAAGGTCCGCTGTGGCGAGGCGTCGTTCGACCTCCCGACCCTGCCAGTCGAGGACTATCCTCAGATCCCCGAGCTTCCGAAAGAGCAGATCGCGACCCTCAAGCTCGCCCAGTTCCACCGCGCCTTCGAGCAGACGGCCTTCGCCTGCCTCAAGGCCGGGGAGACGACCCGCCTCAGCCTGACCGGGGTCGATCTCGTCCTCACCGGGAAGGCCCTGAAGATGGTCGCCACGAACGGCTACCGTCTCGCCATGAAGACAGTCGAGGCCGGGGACGTCGTCGCTGAGACGGAGTACCTAATCGAGGCCGGCGTCCTCGCCGACCTCGACCGGGTCCTCTCCCAGATCGGGGCGGAGGAGGTCCACCTGCACAAGGGCGACGGGCAGGTCTTCTTCCACGCCGGGAACGTGACCTTCATGGCAAAGACGATCGCCGAGGAGTTTCCGGACTTCGAGCGCGTCATCCCCAAGGACAACCCGATCGGCCTTGTCTTCGACCGCCGGGCACTGCTCGAGGCCCTGCAGAGGATCGAGATCACCGCCGCCGAGGAGTCCGGGGCGGTGACCGTCCGCGTGACGCCGGACGAAAGCGCGGCGCGGATCAACTCCTCCTCCAAGGAGAAGGGGGAGGCCGAGGAGCGGGTCCGGCTGAAGAAGGTCCCGGGAAAGGGTCTTGAGATCTCGTTCAAGGCCGAGTACCTGATCGACGCCGTGAAGCGAATGAGCTCCGAGGAGGTCGCCTTCTGGCTCGCCGCGCCGGAGAAGGCCGGGCTCCTGGAGCCGCACGGGGACAGGATCTCCCTCGACGACGCCGGCTTCCTCTACGTCTGCATGCCCGTCCGGCTGGGGAGCTAGCCGAGCGGGCTAGGCGCGCAGGGCGGTACGCGCCGCGGCGAGGCCGACGGAGAGTGCCTGCTCGAGCTTCGCGGCGTCTGGTCCTCCGCCTTGGGCGAAGCCCTTGCTCCCGCCGCCGCCCCCGCCGAGCTCTGCGGACATCATTCGAACAAGCGCCCCGGCGTCGGCCTTCGCGAGCCCCTTCGTCGCCTTGGCGATCGCGACCCCTCGACCGCCCGCGTTCCCGACAAGGAGGACGAGCGCTGGACGCGCCGCCTCCTCGACGAGGTCAGCGAGGCGCTTCAGGGCCTCTGCCGGGAGGTCCACCCGGCCGGAGACGAGAGGAGTGGCGCCGACCTTCTCTGCGCGCTTGAGAAGCTCGTCGCGCCTCACCTCGAGGACGAGGTCGGTCATCTCGGCGAGGCTCCTCTCCAGAGCGGTGACCTGCTCGTGCAGGCGAGCCAGGCCACCGAGCGGCTCTTCCCCGAGGGCACCCTTCAGCTCTGCGACGACCCCCTCCGCGGCGCGGAGGCGGGCGAGGGCCCCGTCCCCTGTGACAGCACGGATGCGGCGTGTCCCGGCGGCGACCGCCTCCTCGGCGACGACCTTCACCAGGCCGATCTCCCCGCTCCGGCCGACGTGTGTCCCGCCGCACAGCTCGCGGCTGACGTCCCCGACCGAGACGACGCGGACCTTGTCCTTCCCCTTGTACTCCTCCTGGAAGTGGGCCATCGCGCCAGAGGTGATCGCCTCGTCGAGCGGCTTCTCCTCGGTCGTGACGGGAAGATCGGCGAGGATCGCGCGATTGGCGAGGTCCTCCGCGCGGGCGATCTCCTCCTCCTTCAGGCGTTCGAAGTGGGAGAAGTCGAAGCGGAGTTCCTGGTCGGAGACGTAGGATCCGGCCTGGACGGCGTGCGGGCCGAGGACCTCGCGCAGGGCGGCGTGGAGGAGGTGGGTCGCCGTGTGGTTCCGCGCGATCCGCTTCCTCCGCTCGGCGTCGACGGAGAGGCGGACGCGGTCTCCGACCTGGAAGTCTCCCTCAAGGACCTTGATCCGGTGCAGGAACGCACCGTACGGGTTCTTCTGCACGTCGAGGACCTCGCCCTTCCCGCTGCGAGAGAGGTTCTCGATCGCTCCGGTGTCGGCGATCTGCCCGCCGGCCTCGGCGTAGAACGGCGTTACGTCGAAGACGACCGACCGGAGATCACTGCCAACATCAAGGACCTCGACGACGTTCACATCTGCCTGAGTCCCCTGATAGCCGACGAACTGGGTAAGTTCCTGCCAAGCCCGGATCACCTTCCTGTCGACGGTAGCCGAGACAGCCACCTTCGCTGTGAGCACGCGTGACCGCTCGCGCTGGCCCCCCATCGCCGCCTCGAACCCTGGCCGGTCGACCGAGACGCCGGTTTCCACCGCGATCTCCTCGGTCATCTCGAGGGGGAAGCCGTAGGTGTCGTAGAGCTCGAAGGCGACTCCGCCCGGGAGGACCTTCTCCTTCCCCTTGCCGAGCCCCTTCAGGATCTCCTCCAGGCGCCGCTCCCCGCTCGCCAGGGTCCGGCGGAAGGACTCCTCCTCGTGGCGGATCACCCTCTCAGCAAGGGCTCGGGCGGCGACGAGCTCCGGGTAGGTCGCCCCAAGGGAGTCAACGACGGGAAGGACGAGCCTTCCGAGAGCCCCCTCGCGCAGCTTGAGCCGTTCCCCGGCGCGGATCGCGCGGCGGAGGATCCGCCGCAGGACGTATCCCTGCTTCTCGTTCCCCGGGAGGACCCCGTCCGCCATGAGAAGGACGGTCCCACGCAGGTGGTCGGCGACGAGGTTCCGGTTCGCGCGGTCCTCCGGGCGGGGCGGCCGCGGCATCGCGCCTTCGATCGCTTCGACGATCGGGCGGAAGAGGTCGATCTCGAAGTCGGTCGGGACCCCCTGCAGGACGGCGCTCGTCCGCTCGAGGCCCATCCCGGTGTCGATGTTCTTCCTCGCCAGGGGGACGAGGCTCGCGTCCTCGCGCGCCTCGTACTGCATGAAGACGAGGTTCCAGATCTCGGAGAACCGGTCGCAGTCGCACGCGACCCCGCGGCACTTCGGGCCGCAGGCCTTCTCTTTGCCCCAATCGAAGAAGATCTCGCTGTCCGGGCCGCACGGGCCGGAGTTCCCGACCGGGCCCCACCAGTTGTGCTCCTTGCCCAGGCGGTGGATCCGCTCGGGCGGGATCCCGATCCGGTCGCGCCAGATCGCGTACGCCTCGTCATCGTCCTGGTAGACGGAGACGGAGAGCTTCTCCTTGGGGATGCCCAGTTCCTTCGTCACGAACCCCCAGGCGAGCTCGATGGCCCCCTCCTTGAAGTAGTCGCCGAAGGAGAAGTTCCCCAGCATCTCGAAGAACGTGTGGTGGAACGCGGTCTTGCCGACGTTCTCGATGTCCGTCGCCCGGAAGCACTTCTGGCAGGTCGCGACGCGCGGGAAGCGCGGCGGCACGCGCCCCCAGAAGATCTCCTTGAACTGAACCATCCCCGCTGCGGTGAAGAGCAGGGTCGGGTCGTTCGGAAGAAGTGAGGAACTGGGCAGCCGCTCGTGCCCCCGCGCGGCGAAGTAGTCAAGGTAGGCTTTCCGAAGCTCGTCGGCTCGCATGATGACCCCTTGAAAGAGGGAGATGGAAGGATTCTAGGGGGCCCACGTCCGTCGATCAACCCCGTCGGGGACAGGCCTCAAGGCCCGCGCCCGCCCTAGACCCGCCCGTGGTGTCGCGGGTCGAGCGCGTCGCGGAGGCCGTCCCCGACGAAGTTCGCGCACAGAACGGTCAGGAAGATGAACAGCCCCGGGAAGAAGGCGATGTAGACGCCGTTCGGGTAGTACAGGAACTCCTGCGCCCGACTGAGCATGTTTCCCCACGAGACGGCCGGGGGCTGGATGCCTAGCCCGAGGAACGAGAGGCCCGATTCGATCAGGATCGCCTCTCCTGTCATCAGCGTCGCCTGGACGATCATCACGGCGGTGGCGTTGGGAAGGAGGTGGCGGAAGACGATCCGCCAACTGGGCGCGCCCACGGCTCGAGCCGCCTCCACGAACTCCCGCTCGCGCAGGCTCAAGATCTGGCCCCGCACGAGGCGCGCCGTGCTCATCCACGAGAAGGCGATGATCACGACTACGATGACCGCGATGCTCTTCGCGTCCCCCAGGAAGTCGCTCAACGCCGCCGCGAAGCGAACCTGCGGATTCGCCAAGAGGCCAACGAAGATGAGCAGAAGCGGGAGTTGGGGGATGGAGAGCATGATCTCGATGAACCGGCTGATGACGGCGTCGGGAGCCCTGCCCCAGTACCCGGCGAGGGCGCCGATCGCGCCCCCGAGCAGGGTGGAGAAGATCGCGGCCACGAACCCGACCAGGAGGGAAACGCGACCGCCCTGAAGGACCCGGGCCAGGATGTCCCGACCGAGGTCGTCCGTCCCGAAGGGATGCGCTCCGCACGGCCAGAAGAGGACCTGCGGCCGGATGCACTGGCCGACGAGCGCCGGATCGGTCGGCACGCTGAAGGAGGGACCGCTGAACCTGACCTTCCGGTTCTGCCTGGAGAACTCGTACGGCGTGAGGATCGGCGCTGCGATGGCGCCCAGGACGAGGAGGATCATGACCGCGGCACCGAACATCGCCAGGCGATGGCGCTTGAACCGGCGCCAGGCGAAGCCCCAATAGGAGTAGCTTGGCGCCCCCCGCTGCGCCCCTGGAATGACCTTCTTCCTCAAGCCGCGCTCGCGTCTAGTCATAGCGGATGCGAGGGTCGGCGATGGCGTAGGCGACGTCGGCGAGCAGGGTGAACAGGATGACCAGGAGGGAGATGAACATCAGCGAGACCATGGCGATATTGAAGTCGTTCACCAGGATGGCATCGAAGATGGCCCGACCCATGCCCGGCCAGTTGAAGACCGTCTCGGTGAGAATGGCCCCTGAGAAGAGGAGGGGAACGTTCAAGCCGACCAGGGTGATGAGCGGCAGGATCGCGTTGCGCAGCGCGTGACGGTACGTGATCAGCCGCTCCGGAAGCCCCTTGGCTCGAGCGGTCGTGATGTAGTCGAGATGGATCACCTCGAGCATCGAGCTGCGCATGAACCGGGTCCACTGGGCAAGCTGCAGGGAGGAGAGGGCGGCGACGGGGAGGATGAGGTGGCGGATGTGGTCCCAGAAGACGGGCCACGTTCCGCTCAGGCCTGGAGTGGCAAATCCCCCTGCCGGAAGGAACCCGTGCAGGACGACGGCGAAGATGTAGATCAACATGATCCCTAACCAGAAGATGGGCAGCGACACTCCAATGAAGTTAAACACAGTCACAACGTAGTCGAGGAGGGTGTGCTGGCGAAGCGCGGAGATCACCCCGGCGGGGATGGAGACAAGAAAGGCGAGGAGGAGCGACAACCCGGAGAGAAGAAGGGTGTTGGGCAGCCGGTACTTGAGGATGTACGCCGCCGCGGGCCGGCCGAACTGCCGCGACGGCCCGAAGTTCCCTTGGATCGCCTGCCCCAGCCAACGCCAATAGCGCACGTACCACGGCCGGTCCAGGCCGTAGAACTTCCGGAGCCGGAGGTAGTCCTCCTGCGTGAACCCGGGGTTCCCCCGCCGCATCTCGTCGATGGGGTCTCCGGGCTTGAGCGCCAGGAGGCCGTACATGATTAAGGAGATGACGAAGAGCGTCGGGAAAACGAGCAACACCCGCCGCACAAGGTAGGTCAGCACTCTTACCTCGCAACAGCCGCTGGGGGGAGGACCTGCCTCACCCCCAGCGGCGAGACGGACTTAGTTCCCTTCTGGGCTAGCGGACGGCCACGGCTCCGTTCTGGGCCCAGCCCCACTCCCACGCATTCCAGAACTGCCCACGCGCGACGGCCGTTCCCTTCGTGTAGTTGACAAGGCCCTTCGCCTTGGTCACCGTCTCCGACCGCTCGTACAGCGGGGCGGTCGGCAGCTCTTCGTTGTAGATCTTCTGCATCTCGACGAGGATCGGGATGCGCTTGGCCTCGCTGAACTCCTTCAGCGCCTGGGCGCGCAGCTCGTCGAACCGGTTGTTGATCCAGCCCATGATGTTCGTCCCGCCGAACCCGTTCTCTGGAAGCGGGACGTTCTCCAGGAGAGGCGTCACCGGGCTTGCGAGCAGGTCGTTCGCGTACAGCTCGTTCGCCAGAGGATCCGCCGGAGCCTGGCCGATCCCGCCGCCCTCGGCGTACTCGACGATGCCACGCCAAGTGCAGTCAGCACCGTGGTTCAGGTACTCCGTGCTGAACAGGACGCTCCCCGGGAGGTTCTCCACCTCGAGCTTGATCCCCACTTCCTTCAGGAACTCCTGCAGGATCTCGCCCGTCCGGATGCGGAAGGCCGCCACGGTCGCGACCCAGTGCATGTCGAACTCAATCGTCCGGCCATCCGACGCCACCCGCTCCAGCCAGCCGTCCCCGTCGCTATCCTTCCAGCCGATCGCGGCCAGGAGGGCCTTCGCAGCCTCCGGGTCGTACGACCAGGGGTTCACGTCGTCGGTGAAGCCAACGTCGCCCCGAATCATGAACGAGTTGGACACAATCGCCCCCGGGTAGACCGTCGTAGCGACGTCCTCCCGGTCGATCGCCTGGATGATCGCCTGCCGCGTGCGCTTGTCGCCAAGAAGGAGATCGGCGGCCGTGGCGCACTGCGGGAAGAGGTTGAAGTTCAGCTTCTCGATGAACCCCGACGCGGTCGTTTCGACCACGGCGCGATCCCCGAGCTGAGAGGCCAGGACCGCTGGGTCCTGCCCCGCCAGGCAGATGTCGTCGGCCGCCTCGATCTCCCCGGCGAGGATCGCCGAGATGAGGGTCGCCTGGTTGACGATGAAGCGGACCGTGATCTCCTTCAGGTAGTTCGCCTCCGCACCAGGGGCGCCGAGGAAGAAGCCCGGTCGGCGGCTGAACCGGATGAACTGGTTGATCTGCCACTCTTCGAACTTGAACGCGCCGCTTCCGACCACCAAACCGGTCCCGATCGACGGAGGCGCACCAAGGAACTGCCCCTCGACGATCTCCGCCGCCTTCTCCGGCGTCGCCTTCACCTGAGCCATGACCTGTCGGTAGATCGGCTCCCAGATGTGCTTCGGGGCGATGTCGCCGAAGCGCGCCAGGCCGATCGAGCCCGCCACAGCGGCGTAGAACAGGTTCGGCGTCTTGTACACGATCCAGAAGCTCTTGTCGTTGACCTTGATGATCTCCTTGATGAGATCGGAATAGGTGCGGGTCGAGATCGGGAGCTCCTGGGTCTGCTGCACCTCGAAGGTGAACGCGACGTCGTCCGTCGTGATCGGGGTGCCATCGCTCCAGGTGGCGTCGCTGCGGATCGTCCACAGCACCTCTTGCCGGATCACGTTCCCTGACGAGTCGTAGAAGACGATCAGCCTCCCGTTCTCGACGGTCGGGACCTCGGTTGCGAGTCCCGGATGCAGGACGCCCTTCGAGTCGTAGTACGTCAGGCCGAGGTAGAAGATCCCCATCACGTTCTCTTTCGTGTCGGCCGAGCCCTCCCACGGACACAGGTTCGAGGGCTCTTGCGTGGCTCCGATGACGAGGTTGTTCAGGCTGGGACTGGCCCACGCCATGACCCCAACCAGGAGCCCCATCACAACCGCTGACAGAAGCAGCCTTCCTTTCACAACACACCTCCTTGAGTGCCATCGCACCCAACTACGCCCTACCGCAACACCAGCAACAAACATCCGGGAGGCCCTCCGACCTCCCCCAGCGTTGGTGTTGGCTCAGCATAGGGCGACGCCCTGGGTCTGTCAACAGCGCCGCCCCCCCGGACGGCGCGAGTTTCGGGGCTCGCCAACCGGGCGGGCCGCTGAGCCTGGGCCGGAGAACGTCGACTCCGGCCTCTTCCACCGTTCCCATGCGCGACACACGTCCTTGCCTCCCCTCGGCGCGACGGGTAGAGTAGGACGCTCCAAGACGGAGGGAGGCGACCAGCATGTCGTTCATCGAAGAGGTCTTCGCCCGCGAGATCCTCGACTCCCGCGGGAACCCCACGGTGGAGGTGGACGTCCTCCTCGAGGACGGGTCATTTGGGCGGGCCGCGGTCCCGTCCGGCGCGTCGAAAGGGACGCACGAGGCGCTCGAACTGCGCGACGGGGACCCCAAGCGCTACCACGGCCGCGGGGTCGATCAGGCGGTGAAGAACGTCCTCCTCGAGATCGCTCCGGCCGTCGCCGGCCAGGACGCCCTGAACCAGGAGAAGCTGGACGCGCTCCTCGTCGACCTCGACGGGACGAAGAACAAGTCCCGCCTCGGTGCGAACGCGATCCTCGGCGTCTCCCTCGCCACGGCCAAGGCGGCGGCGGACTGCCTCGGTGTCCCCCTCTTCCGCTACCTCGCCGGAGCCCGGGAGGCCCTCCTCCCGCTCCCGCTGGTGAACGTCCTGAACGGCGGGGCGCATGCGGACAACAACGTCGACATCCAGGAGTTCATGATCGTCCCGGTCGGAGCGACCTCCTTTCGGGACGCCGTCCGCGTCTGCGCCGAGGTCTTCCATACCTTGAAGGCGATCCTGAAGGAGAAGGGCCTCTCTACCTCGGTGGGAGACGAGGGAGGGTTCGCTCCGAACCTGAAGGAGAACCGCGAGGCGCTCTCCCTCCTCGTGCGGGCCATCGAGAAGGCGGGCTACCGTCCAGGGGAGGACGTCGCCCTGGCCCTCGACTGCGCGGCCACGAGCTTCTTCGAGAAGGGGATCTACCGGCTCACGGTCGGCGGGAAGCCGAAGCCCCTCTCGCCAGAGGACCTCGTGGCGACGTACGAGGACTGGGTCTCCCGCGTCCCGATCGTCTCGATCGAGGATGGCCTCGCCGAGGAGGACGAGGCCGGCTGGAAGCTCCTCACCAAGCGGCTGGGGAAGAAGGTCCAGATCGTGGGGGACGACATCTTCGTGACGAACCCCGAGCGCCTGCGGAAGGGGATCCGGGCCGGGATCGCAAACTCGATCCTCGTCAAGCTGAACCAGATCGGGACCGTGAGCGAGACGCTGCGGACGATGGACCTCGCCCACGCCGCAGGCTACACCTCCGTCGTCTCGCACCGCTCCGGTGAGACCGAGGACACGGCGATCGCCGACCTCGCCGTGGGAACCGCCTGCGGCGAGCTGAAGAGCGGATCGATCTCCCGCAGCGAACGGGTGGCGAAGTACAACAGACTGCTGAGGATCGAGGAGGAGTTCGAACTGGGACTTGCCCGCTGGCCGGACCGGTTCCGCAGCTAGGCCGCGCCGGGAGGGGGGATGGGCGGGGTGCGCAGGAGGAGGCGGGGCTTCGGGCGTTTTTCTCGAGAGGGAAGGCGCCCGTTGCGTTTCTGGGTCGCGCTCGCGGTCGTCGGCCTCCTGTTGGGTGTCTACGCGCACCGGTTCTTCGTGATCGCGGGCGAGCGGAGGGACCTCGCGGACCTCAAGCGCGAGCAGCAAGCGTCTCTCGATGAGCAGAACCGGCTCCGCGAGCGCCTGGCCCTGAAGGACGACAAGAAGACGATCGAGTACCTCGCCCGCAGGGAGCTTGGCCTCATCAAGCCCAACGAGGAGAAGGTCATCTTCGTCAACCCGGAGGGGCGGGAGTGAGCCGGTTCGTCCACCTGCACACGCACTCCGAGTACTCGATCCTCGACGCCTCGTGCCGGATTCCGGACCTCGTCGCCAAGGCTGCCGATCTCGGAATGGGCGCCCTCGCCCTCACCGATCACGGGATGATGGCCGGAGCGATCAAGTTCTACCGCGAGGCGAAGAGACGGGGCGTGAGGCCGATCCTCGGCGCGGAGATCTACCTCGCCCCAGGGAGCCGTCACGACCGGAAGGTCCAGGATGGCCAGCGCTACTCCCACCTCGTCCTCCTCGCCGCGGACCGGGAGGGCTACCAGAACCTCCTCACCCTGGTCAGCCTGTCCCATACCGAGGGCTTCTACTACCGGCCCCGCGCGGACAAGGAGCTCCTGAAGGAGCACCACCGCGGCCTCATCGCGCTCTCCGCCTGCGAGAGCGGGGAGATCCCTCGCCTCCTCTTCGCCCGGCAGGAGAAGGCGGCCGCGGCGGCCGCGGCCTGGTACGCGGACCTCTTCGGAGAGGGGAACTTCTACCTCGAGCTGCAGGATCACGGGACAGAACGAGGGAAGGAGCTGCGCGAGCGGCTCGTCCGTCTCGCGCGCGGGACGGGACTCCCGCTCGTCGCGACGAACGACATCCACTACCTCGCCCCGGAGGACCACCTCGCTCACGAGGTCCTCCTCAACATCCGCGCCAACAAGCGCCTCACCGACCCGGACCGGATGACGTTCGACGGGACGGGCTACCACTTCCGCACCGCGGAGGAGATGGAGGCCCTGTTCGCCGACCTGCCCGAGGCAATCGAGAACACGGCGGCGATCGCGGAGCGTTGCCGCCTCGACCTCGACTTCGGCCAGACGATGATCCCGCCGTTCCCGGTCCCGGAAGGGTTCACCGACCCGGACGCCTACCTCCGCCACCTCGCCTACGCCGGGGCGGAGAGGTGCTACGGGGAGGTCGGACCCGCGATCCGGGAGCGCCTGGAGTACGAGCTCTCGGTCATCGGCCGGATGGCCTACGCCACCTACTTCCTCATCGTGTGGGACTTCGTCCGCTTTGCCCGCGAGAACAAGGTCCCGGTCGGGCCCGGCCGCGGCTCGGCGGCCGGGAGCCTCGTCGCCTATGCCCTGGGGATCACCCGCGTCGACCCGCTCCGATACAACCTGCTGTTCGAGCGGTTCCTCAACCCGGATCGCATCAGCCTCCCCGACTTCGACATCGACTTCTGCGTCAAGGGGCGCGACCGGGTGATCCGCTACGTCGCGGAGAAGTACGGACGAGAGAACATGTCCCAGATCGCGACCTACGACCGGATGGCGGCGCGGAGCGTCATCCGCGACGTGGGGCGCGTCCTCGGCGTCCCCCTGCACACGACCGACCACATCGCAAAGCTCGTCCCGTTCAACGCCCCGCTCGCCGAGGCAGTCGAGAAGGTCCCGGAGCTGCGCGAGCTGTGCGCGACGAACGACGAGGTGCGCAGAATCGTGGAGATCGGGAGATCGATCGAGGGGCTGACCCGGAACGCCTCGACGCACGCCGCCGGGGTGGTCATCGCCGCCGACGGCCTTGTCCGCCACGTGCCGCTCCTCCGCCTCTCGACCGGCGAGGTCGTGACCCAGTTCGACATGGGCGACGTCGAGGCGGTTGGGCTCCTCAAGTTCGACTTCCTCGGCCTGCGCAACCTGACCCTGATCGACGCCACCCTCGCCTCCCTCCGCGAGAAGGGGGGTGTCGAGATCGACCTCGAGAGGATCCCCCTCGACGATGAGAAGACGTACGCCCTCCTCCAGGCCGGGCGGACGGCCGGGATCTTCCAGCTTGAGAGCTCGGGGATGACCGCCCTCATCCGCCGCGTCACGCCGGACCGGTTCGACGACCTCGTCGCCCTCCTCGCCCTGTACCGCCCCGGCCCGCTCGAGAGCGGGATCGCCGACGACTACGTCGAGCGGAGGACGGGCCGTCAGGAGGTCACCTACACCCACCCGAGCCTGAAGGAGGTCCTGGCAGAGACCTACGGCCTCCCGATCTACCAGGAACAGGTGATGCAGATCGCCCAGAAGCTCGCGCGCTTCACCCTCGCCGAGGCGGACACCCTGCGCAAGGCGATGGGGAAGAAGAAGAAGGAGATCATGGACGGCCTGCGCGAGCAATTCGTCGTGGGGTGCCTGGCGAACGGGGTCTCGCCCGAGCTGGCCCAAGAGACGTTCCAGGACATGGAGAAGTTCTCCCGCTACGGGTTCAACAAGTCGCACGCCACCTCCTACGCCTTCATCTCGTATTGGACGGCGTACCTCAGGGCGAACTACAAGACGCACTTCATGGCGAGCCTCCTCGCGAGCGTGCAGGAGGACACGGACAAGGTCGCCGAGTACATCGCCGAGGCGAAGGACCTCGGGATCCAGGTCCTTCCGCCGGACGTGAACGAGAGCGAGCGGGACTTCACCCCCGTGGGGGAGAACCGGATCCGCTTCGGCCTGGGTGCGATCAAGCGCGCGAGCGAGGCGGCGATCGCCGCGATCCTCGCCGCGCGGACGGAGCCGTACCGCTCCTTCTTCGACCTCTGCCGCCGCGTCGTGGGGGACGGAGTGGACCGGGAGACCCTCGAGTCCCTGGTCAAGGCCGGGGCGTTCGACTCTCTCAGGGCAACGCGGCGCGGCCTCCTCCTCCACCTCCCGGAGGGCCTCGACCTGATGCAGACCGCGCGCCGGGAGCGGACAAGCGGCCAGGTCTCCTTCTTCGAGTCTCTCGGGACGGCCGCCGCCGATCCGCCGGCGCGGGAGGAGGAGTTCGCCGCGGGCGACCTCCTCACCTTCGAGCGCGAGCTCCTCGGCCTGTACGTCTCTGGTGACCCGATCGACCGGCACCGATCCCTCCTCGACCACTGCACGCCGCTCGCGGACCTCAGCCGACTCAAAGAGGGAGAAGGAGCCCTCGTCGGCGGGCGGGTGAAGAAGGCGCGCCGGATCGCGACGAAGAACGGCGGACAGATGGCCTTCGTCACCCTGGAGGACGGGCGTGGCGAGGCAGAGATGACGGTCTTCACGCGCGTCTTCGACGCCGCCGCGCCCCTCCTGGTCGAGGACGCCTTCCTCGGGATCCGCCTGGTCGCCGGGCGGAGGAACGGGGTGGTGAACCTGGTCGCCGACGAGATCTTCCCCCTCGAGGAGATCGCCGCCCGCGTCCGCCTCTCCGTCGTCGTCTCCCTCCCCGCCGCCGAGGCGAACTCGGAGACCCTGCGCGGGGTCGCCGACCTCCTCCGGCGACATCCAGGCGAGATCCCGGTCCTCGTCCGGCTCTTGGAGGAGGGGAGCGCGGTCGAGGTGATGGCCGGTCGCGGCCGCCGCGTCACTCCGTCGACCGAGCTCAAGCAGGAGCTGGAGGCCCTCATCGGCGAGGGGCACGTCCACTTCCTGTGCGGGGCTCGACCGTGAACTGCAGGCTCCGACGCGCCCTGCGCTGGCTCGCCCCCGGGATGCGGATCAAGCGCTGGAGCCTCCTTGTCCTCGCCTCGACCTCCGTCCTCGCCTTTGCCGTCCTCGAGTCGATCGGGAAGGAACGGATCGTCCCGCTGTACCGGCTCCTCCCCCGGGACGGGGCAGCCCGCCATGCCATCCTCGCCGGCCTTGCGGTCGCCGGGATGGCCGGATTCTCCCTCGGCCTCTCGCGTCTCGTCCGCTCGGTCGCGCGCGGCGTCGCCCCAGGCCGCGGAGAGAAGCCAGGCGACCTGATCTACCGGACGAGGATCCTGGAGAAGGGACCGCGGGTCGTCGCCCTGGGCGGAGGGACCGGGCTCTCCACGCTCCTCCGCGGGCTGAAGGAGGTCACCTCGAATCTGACCGCGGTCGTGGCGGTGATGGACGATGGAGGGAGCTCCGGCCGGCTTCGTGTCGGGCTCGACGTCCTCCCGCCCGGCGACGTCCGCAACTGCATCCTCGCCCTCGCCGAGGACGAGCAGCGGATGGAGCGCCTCCTCCAGCACCGCTTCCGTGGGACAGGGGAACTCAGCGGACATTCTCTCGGGAACCTCCTCCTCGTGGGGATGGAGCAGGCGACCGGCGGGTTCGACCGGGCGATCGAGGAGATGAGCCACATCCTGAACGTGCGCGGCCGCGTCCTCCCCGCCACCCTGACCAAGACGAACCTCGTCGCCCAGTTCGAAGACGGCGAGCGGATGACCGGCGAGAGCCGGATCGGCGCCGACCCGCGGCGGATCGTGAAGATCGAGCTCTCCCCGGCGCGCGCCGAACCGTACGCCCCCGTCCTGGAGGCGATCGAGCGGGCAGACCTCCTCCTCCTCGGGCCGGGGAGCCTGTTCACGAGCCTCGTCCCGAACCTTCTCGTCGAAGGGATCGCTGAGGCGATCGCAGCCGCCGCCGCGGAGAAGGTCCTCATCGCGAACCTGATGACCGAGCCCGGGGAGACGGACGGCTTCACCCTCTGCGACCACCTGCGCACCCTGAACGGCTACGTCCCCCTGCGGTGCTTCGACACGGTGATCGTCAACTCCGCCCTCCCTGCGGCGGAGATCCTGGAGAGCTACCGCAGAGAGGGCGCGGAGCCGGTGAGGGACGACCTCGGGGAAGAGAACGAGTTCGGCGTCAGGGCCGTCCGCGCCGACCTCCTGGGGACCGCCCGGCTCTTGGGGAAGACGACGGCGAAGCACGAGCCGGCCAAACTCGCGCGGGTGATCGCGCACGCGACGCGGGCCTTCGCGCGAGGTCCGCTCTAGCCCTTGACGACGACGAGGGGGCGGAGGCGCGCGACCGGCCGGTTGATCCCGGCGTCGGCGACCGCCTGAACGACGCACTCCACGTCCTTGTACGCGCCGGGCGCCTCCTCGGCGACCCCGCGCAGGCTGTGGGCGCGGAGGATGATCCCCCGTTCCGCGAGGTCCCTCCTGACGTCCTCCCCCCAGAACTTGTCAGCGGCCTTCTTGCGGGAGAGGGCCCGCCCTGCCCCGTGGATCCCGCTCCCGAACGCCCGCTCCATCCCGAGCGCGGTCCCGCGCAGCACGTAGGAGGAAGTCCCCATCGTCCCGCCGACGAGCGTCGGGTGCCCAAGCGCGCGATAGGGCTCGGGTGACTCCTCCCGGCCCGGTCCGAAGGCGCGCGTCGACCCCTTGCGATGGACGAGGAGGTCGCGTGTCTCCCCGTCGATCGCGTGCCGCTCCACCTTGGCGTTGTTGTGGCCGATGTCGTACACGGTCCGCACGTCCTCCGGCCGGAGGCCAAAGAGGCGGACGAGGGTCCCGCGGACGAGGTGGGCGATGGCCTGGCGGTTGGCGAAAGCGCAGTTCGACCCGCAGGCGACGGCCGAGAGGTACGCCTTCCCCTCCGGGCTCCGGATCGGAGCGCAGACGAGCTCCCGCTCGTGGACCGGGATCGCGTAGCGACGGCTCGCCCCCTCCATCGTCTTCAGGTAGTCCTGCCCGATCTGGTGACCGAGGGCCCGCGACCCCGTGTGGATCGAGACGACGACCTGCCCCTCCGAGAGGCCGTAGACCGGCGCGGCCTCCGAATCGAGGACCTTGTCCACGACCTGGACCTCGAGGTAGTGGTTCCCTGAGCCCAGGGTCCCCACTTGGCCGAACTGGCGCTGCTTCGCGAGCTTGCTCACCGTCCTTGGGTCGGCCCCCTGGATCGTCCCCGCCTCCTCGATCCGTTCGAGGTCCTCCTCGGTGCCGTACCCGCGCTCGACCACGTAGCGCGCTCCCTGGACGAGGAGGTCCTCGATCTCGGAGACGCTGAGGCGAAGCTTCCCCTCCGAGCCGAGCCCGGCCGGGACGCTCTCGTAGAGGCCGTCGGCGAGAGCGGGGAGGTCCTTCTCGATCCCCTCCCGGTCGAGCGGGGTCGCGAGGAGGCGGACCCCACAGTTGATGTCGAATCCGACCCCCCCCACGACCGCCACGCCCTCCTCGAGATCGAACGCGCCCACTCCACCGATCGGGAACCCGTACCCCGGGTGGATGTCGGGCAGGGCAAGGGCGGCGGAGACGATCCCAGGCAGGCAGGCGACGTCCCGCAGCTGGCGGAGGGCGTTCCATTCCTTCTCCTGCCCCACGTCGGCCCGCAACTGATCGATCGTCGTCGCGTCGGCGAAGATCCGTCCTGGGACGCGCATCTCCCCCTGCTTCGGGAGAAGCCACTCCGACGAGGCGACCTGTTCCAGCTTGAATGCCTCCGCCATCGTCCCCTCCTCAGATGTCGACGACGCACTGGGCGATCCAGCGCCCGTCCTCCTCTGCGACCTTGAGGCCGCTCAGGCTCACGCCCTTCACCTCGAGCCGCGGGTCGTGGCGGGAGAGGTCGAGCCTTTCTCCCCACCCCGTCCCGGCTACCTTCACCATCCCCGAGGCCGCCTCGGAGACCTCGATCTCGAACGCGCCGAGGTAGATCCGCTCGAGGTCCTTCACCGCCAGGATGGCGGAGAGCCATTCTACAAGCAAGAGGTCGAAGGTCTCCGCCTCACCGGAGAGCGGGACCTCCTCCCGCAGGAGGAGCGTATCGACGTCGACCATCAGGTTCGTCATCGCCCGCCCCGCCTCAACGAACGCCTCCTCCGCTGTCTCCCCGGTCCCGCGGAGGAACGCGTCAGCGACCGACTCCAGGTACTCAAACGGCACGGCGCCCTCCGAGGGGGACCGTGAACAAGGGCGCGTACTCGGCTCCTCCGGAACGGAGTTGGCTCTCCATCAGGATGAGCTTCTCCGCGCGCAGGACGTGCATCGGGAGTCTCAGCCCGGCGACCGCCTCTTCCAGCCGGACTGGGCGCCCTTGGAGCCGGACGAAGGTGATGTGGGTCACACTCGTCCGCCGCTCCTCCTCGAACCCGAGCGGGGCGAGTTCCCTGCCCAGAGTGCGGAGGAGGTCAACGAACGCCTCCGGAGCCTCCCCTCCGGCCCAGACGACGCGCGGGCGGTCGAGAGAGGGAAAGGCCCCCACGCGGTCGACTACGAGGTCGAACGGCTCGATTCGGCCGGCCACCCCGCGGGCGAGGCGCTCCAGGTCGACCGTCAGCATCGGGTCGATCTCGCCCAGGAACTGGACCGTCACGTGGAAGTTCTCCGGCCGGACCCACGAGCCCGCCCCCGGGCCGAGTCTCCTTCGAAGGGCTTCGGAGAGCGTCGTCACGGTCCCCCGCAGGCCGGCGTCGATCGGCAGACAGAAGAAGGTACGCATCGCAGACCTCCGCGGCATCTTACCGCAACCGAGGACGGGAGCGTCTTATGAAGAGGCCTGTGCGTGGCCCCTTCGTTGGAAGTCGATCGGCGATTCGCGGGCAGCCAGCTCAGACCAAGGGATCCTCCAACACCCACAGAGGCCGGCTTACCGCTGCTCCCTTCCGGGCCTGACGGGGTTCACCAGCGTGCGCCGCGGAGGACTCGGCCCTCAACGCCGCTTGCCCGTGCACGGACCCGACCTCCTCCCCCCTCGGGGAGCCCTTCAGCTCCACTATAGCGGGTTGTGGATGGAGGGAACCGCTAGCTCCCCACCTAGCACAGGCTGGCGGAGGGGGCGGGATTTGAACCCGCGGTACCCGGTTGGGTACACCTGTTCTCCAGACAGGTGGCTTCGGCCGCTCACCCACCCCTCCGGTAGATCGCTTGAACGGCATTCTACCGGGAGCCGACAAGACCGATCAAGGTGCGGCTCCCACCGCCGGTCCCTGATCCGTTCGGAAACCCCGCTCTACACGACGCGGATCCGGACGCCGTCCGCGAGCATGCGCGCCTCGTCCGACGCCCACTCGCCCGAGATCACGAGCTCGAGGCGCCTCTCGACCTTCCGCGCGTTCCCCGCCGCGATCCACAGGACGAGGTGGTAGGTCCCCGGAGAAAGGATGTGGAAGGGCTTGTTCGCCGGGAACTGGACCGCGACGTTGAACGCCGTGCGGCCGGCCAGCCGGGTCTCGTCGGGGTCGACCAGCGCCTCACCAGGGAACGCAGACCTCTTCGCTGGGTCCAGGATGTGCCCGAGGGTGCAGAATGCGTACATCCCCGGTGAGAGTGCGTCCAGGAATGGCTTGAGCGTCCACGACCAGAGAAGGTTCTTCGGCAGGAACGAGGTCACGCGTCGGAAGGAGCCATCTTCCTGCTGCACCAGAACGTCAGCGACGAAGACCTCGACCTGCTCCGCCCGGCTGTTCCCGGTGTTCCGTACGCGCAGGTTGAAGTAGTAGGCGTCGGCCGACACGCCCGGGGCACTGGGGTGCGAGATCAGGGTGTGGTGGAAGTCCGGAGGCTCCGGGTTCACTTCCAGGCCGAGTCTGGGACGGACGAGGAGACGAGAGATCTTGCTCTGGAACGCGGCGATCGTCGCCGACGTGACGGCGACGGCCGCCAGGACCCACGTCCCGATCGGCGTCCCACCGGCTCCGTCCGCCATGCCCGCCTCCTCCGAACCCCAACCGCACCGTACGGATCTGCGGAGGCGCCGTCAAGTGCCGACCGAGGGTCGAGTCGCGCCGCCTCGTGCAGCGCGCCGGACCCGCTCTTCGGCGTGCCAAAGTGCAGGGACGATCGTCCTGGTTGGGTGCGTCGCGAGACTGAGGGCTCTCTTCCCACCGCTTTCTCCGAGGCAATCTGGAGGCCTTCTGCTCGCCTGACTCGCCCCTCTGCCCCCGACAACGCTGGCCTGGAACCTCGCCGCTTCTCTATACTACAGAGGTAGACGGATCGAGGAGGACACCATGCCCTGTCGAAAGACGTTGATCGTTGGGCTTTCCACGCTGGCCCTCTTCTCGAGTTGGGCCTTCTGGATAGGCGGCGAGGACGCCCCGACTGGCCTAGAACCCTACACGACCTCCGTCCAACAGGTCATTGATCTGGTGCACGCCGGCAAGACAGAAGAGGCGTTTACGACCCTAGACTCCCTGTACTCGGCCGTCGTGACGCTAAGAGCTGACCTACGAGGACTCCGGTTCGCCGGGACGGCACAAACGCTGTTCGACCCGTCCCTTCTCCCTGCCGGGACGTACCGAGTTCATCTCATCACCGGCGGAGTCGCGACGGTCGAGATCGTGGACATGGACGGCCAGCCGCTGGAGTTCCTGTTTCTACTGTCCAGCGGCTACGCCTCGACTCTCTACACGTCGACCGGTCAGCGAATCCTGGTCCACGTCTCGCTATGCACGGAGCCCTACACCATCCTGTTCGAGAAGCTGTAGCCCTCCCGCAAAGACGGCGGCCCGGACGAATCCGCGCTCTTGCGGGTCCGCGCCTTTCTCTAGCTGAGGGAAGGTCTCTCGGCTATCTCCACTCCGGCATGCTCCCTCCTCGCCACCTCATGCTGGCGTTGTACAGTTCGTGGGCACACCGAGAGCCCGTGAACGTAGACTTGGTCTGGAAAGGAGCTGCATCGAGCGCGCGAACGGGTTGTGACTACGCAGCAGGTCCCCTGACCGCGGGGATCGCC
>Ga0315274_10001089_pt1 | contig 42187 bp, 53 predicted proteins | sample YL17G02_20_MG_FD_203700 | JGI IMG/M metagenome (GOLD analysis project Ga0315274, IMG submission 203700) | Sediment microbial communities from Yellowstone Lake, YNP, Wyoming, USA - YL17G02_20 | ecosystem: Environmental > Aquatic > Freshwater > Lake > Sediment | place: USA: Wyoming | collected...
TTTCTTAACGTTTTTCCCCTAACTGGATTATTAAATTTTCTTTTGAGTCTGTTTTTTATTTTGGGATTTACGGTAATGGCTGATTTTTCTGCTTCAGTGGTTCGAGCAGCTATTATGGCTATTTTGCTTTTGATAGCGAGATTAACTCATCGTTTATATAATTCTTCTTTTGCCTTGATTATTGCTGTGCTTTTAATGATTCTCTTTAATCCCCGAATTATCATTGATGATTTTGGTTTTCAATTATCAGTTTTAGCCACTTTAGGAATTGTTTATTTATATCCTTTATTTGAAAAATGGCCCTTTTGGCAGAAAGATATTTTCAAGGGACGATCAGCTTTTTTAAAAGAAACCATGCTTTTAAGTTTCTCAGCTTTGGTATTTGTGGCGCCTTGGATCATTTATAAAACCCAGATGTTTTCTTTAGTCACTCCTTTAACTAACCTTTTAATCGTTCCTTTAGTGCCAATAATAATGGTTCTCGGTTTTTTGGTGGCTTTTCTGAGTTTTATCTTTTTCCCTTTGGCTTTCCTTGTCGGTTTTTGTCTCAATTTTTTACTTTCTTATATGCTCAAAATTATTACTCTTTTTTCTCATTGGCCAATGGCAGAAATCTTTTTTCCTCATTTTCAAGCAATCTGGTTAATCATTTATTATCTTCTTTTAATTTATTATCTAAAATGTCAAAATCGTCTTCATTCTTTTTGATTTTTCTTCTTCTAGCCAATATTTTTACTTGGTGGATCATTGTTGACTTTAGAATGGAAAAAGAAACAGTTGCTTTTTTAAATGTCGGCCAAGGTGACGCAGAATTAATTAGAAATGCGGCTGGCAATATTTTAATTGACGCTGGTCCTAATAATAAAATTCTTTTCGAATTAGGAAAAATTTTACCTTTTTACGATAGAACTATTGATTTATTTATTCTTTCTCATCCTAATAAAGACCATTTCAATGGTTTCTTTGAAATTTTAGATAAATACAAAATTAGAGCTGTTTTGCTCAATAATTTTACCTATCCCAGCTCTTCTTTTCAAAAATTATTAGAGGAATTAAAGAAACGTCATATTTTAATAATCAAAGGGTTTGAAGGAGTAAGAATTAACTGGCCTGCCTGCGCAGGCGGGCCTACCTGCGCAGGCAGGCAAGCAGAGGAAAAACTTCTTGTTGTTTATCCTCCAGAAAATCTGATTTTTTCCAATAATCTCAATGATTCTTGTTTGGTTCTTGATTTAGCTTTAAAAACCAATCACTTTCTTTTTACCGGTGATATTAGTAGTACTCAAGAAAAAAAGCTTTCTTCTTTTCTCACTTCTTTAAAAGATCAAATTAAAGTTTTAAAAGTAGCTCACCATGGTTCCAATTATTCTTCCTCAGATTTGTTTTTGAAAACATTCAAACCTAAAGTGGCAGTCATTGAAGTAGGGGAAAATACTTATAATCAGCCCCATCCAGATGTGTTAAAAAGATTGAACGATATTGGTGCCCAAATTTTTCGCACTGATATCAACAACACCATTCAATTTATATTAGAAAACAATAGCTTAAATATAGAAATAGAAGATAGTAATTGATTTAGAACAATATTGCTTTAATTGTCATTTTAGGGTAAAATACTTTGTAGTTTAAAAATTATTTTTGATATGTCTCGTTTATGGATTAAAGACACGCTTCAATATTTGAACCAGGAAGTTTCTCTTTATGGTTGGGTGAATTCCCGTCGAGACCACGGGAAAATTATTTTTATTGATTTACGTGATAAAACCGGCATTGTACAATTAGTTTTTTCTCCTGACAAAAAAGGAGTTTATGAATTGGCAGATAAATTACGTTCTGAATGGGTGATAGAGATTAGAGGAAAAGTGAATACTCGACCAAAGAGCATGGAGAATGCAAAATTAATCACCGGCAGTATAGAAATTGAAGTTAATTCTCTTCAGGTCTTAACAGAAGCCAAAACTCCGCCTTTTGATGTTTCTTCTGATGGCAAAGAAATTGGGGAAGATTTACGTTTGAAGTATCGTTATTTAGATTTACGCCGCGAGAGGATGAGAAAGAATTTAAATCATCGTCATCAACTTATTAAATTTATTCGTGATTATTTAACTGAAAAAGAATTTGTTGAAGTTGAAACTCCGGAATTAACTAAATCTACTCCGGAAGGGGCGCGGGATTATGTTGTCCCTTCGAGATTAGATTCTGGTAAATTTTATGCTTTGCCTCAAAGTCCTCAGCAATATAAACAATTACTGATGGTGGCTGGATTAGAGAGATATTTTCAGATTGCCAGATGTTTTCGTGATGAGGATACCCGTGGTGATAGACAGCCGGAATTTACTCAATTAGATTTAGAAATGGATTTTTCAACTCAAGAAGATATTTTAGCTTTAATCGAAAATTTATTTAAAAATCTGGTAGAAAAACTTTATCCAGAAAAGAAAATTCAACAATTTCCTTTTCCTCGTTTGAATTATGAGGAGGTTATAGCCAAATATCATACTGATAAGCCTGATTTAAGAAAAGATAAAAACAATCCTAACGAATTAGCTTTTGCCTTCGTAGTTGATTTCCCTTTATTTGAATGGAAAGAAGAAGAAAAACGCTTTGATGCAGTTCATCATCCCTTTACTCGACCAAAATTTAACAAAGGAGAAAACATAAAAGAAATCATTGAAAGAATTAAAAAAGATCCCTCTCAGCCTTTAGCTCAACAATATGATTTTATTTTAAACGGCTATGAGATTGGCGGCGGTTCCATAAGAATCCACGAGCCGGAATTATTAGAAGCTATTTTTGAAATGATGGGCCATAAAAAAGAAGCCATTTATCAAAAATTCGGTCATTTACTTGAGGCTTTTAAATATGGTGTACCGCCTCATGGAGGTATTGCTTTAGGTTTGGATAGAATTACGATGATTTTCGAAAATGAACTTTCTATTCGGGAAGTCATTGCTTTTCCTAAGACTGGTGATGGCAAGGATTTAATGATGAATGCTCCTAGCGAGATAGACAAAAAGCAATTAAAAGAACTTCATCTCAAGATTGAAAAATGAAGTTCTCGTTTGGTATTTAAATTTTGTTTTTTTATGCTGTAACAAACATTAGTTTGATATATCAAAATTTTTTGATATAATCTATTTGGGGTTTGCTGGATAAGAAATCGATTCAGAACAAGTAGTATCACAAGGGAGCCCAAGTCTTTTATCCCTTGGGATAAAAGCGCGGACACCCACCTAGATTCTGCTGAATTCGACCTTATTTGGCAGCCCCTCTTTTTAAAGTGTTTTGTCTGCGAAGGCAAGTCCTGAGCCTGTCGAAGGACAAAGCCTGAGCAGAAACAAAACCTTTACCCCGTTAGAAGTTTGGCATTAATCTTTCGTTTAAAGATAGCCAAAGCCGCAAAGGCGGCTTCGCCTTAAGACTCTCGTATATTAATAGTTTATCGCTGAACTTCTAACGGGGTGCTCAATGTTGTGACCCCGCCATCAAAGCTTTAATAGGAAAACAAACTTAAAATTTAATAAATTATTAATTAGCCCCCGTCTTCATAGTGTTTAAACATTATTGATGGCGGGGACAACATTCGCATGGCTAAGATCTGTGTTATTTGCGGCAAACAATATAATATTGCGACCACTCGCGTTAAAACGCGCTCTGCTTATAATCCGACTAGCCGCCATCGTCAGAAAGCGAATCTTCAATGGTATAAACCGCCTAATGGTAAAAGGATTAAAATTTGCACTTCTTGTCTCAAAAGACTTACCAAATCAACTTAAGATGAAACTGCAAGTTGATAAAAATAAATGTCTTGGTTGCGGAATGTGTATTAGTTTATGTCCAGCAGTTTTTGAATTAAAAAACGGCAAATCCCAGATAAAAGAAAAAGCTGCTTTGGAAAAATACAAAGATTGCATTAAAAAAACAGCAGAAAATTGTCCTGCTGGGGCTATTAAAGAACGGGCTGTGGCGCAGTTGGTAGCGCGCACGCATGGGGTGCGTGAGGCCGTGGGTTCAAGTCCCACCAGCCCGACTGAAATAACGTAATATAAAATATGGAGATAAAATATATCAATCTTTTTAAAGGGGTGGATTTGACAGAAAGAAAGCTACCCATCCTTATTGAAAGGAGTAAAGAAGGAGGCGGACCAGTTATTTGGCTTTGCGCCGGCATTCACGGCGATGAAGTAACGGGTATTGAGGTTATTCATCGAATCTTTAATTATCTTAAACGAAACCCATTAAAAAAAGGTTCTCTCTATGCTATTCCCATTATTAATTCTGCGGGGTTTGAAATGGTTAACAGAGAAAATCCCTATGATGACGAAGATATTAACAGAAATTTTCCTGGCGACCCTGATGGCAATACTACTGAAAGATTGGCTAATGCTATATTTAACAGCATCATAGAAACCAAACCAGATTTAGTAATTGATTTGCATGCCGATACTCAAAATTCTCTTGCTTATGCAATAATTGATCGGCCAGTAAGCGCCAAAACTGGGATTAAAGAAGCGCTTGAGAAAAGCTGGAAATTGGTTGAAAAATTTGGCATTACAGTAACCTGTGAAGTCGAGGTTGACGTCTACAGAAAATACGGACTAGACAAAAGTTTAACCGGTGCCCTGATTAATCAAAACCAAATTCCTTCTTTTGTTGCGGAGCTTGGCGGTCCAAGAGTTATTGATGAACACTTTGTTAGGATAGGAGTGAGAGGAATTAGAAACATTCTAAATCACTTTCAGATGATTGAAGAAAAAGAAAAACCCTGGGTCTCGGAAACAAAAATTAAAACAACTGAAATATTAGAATTAATAGAAAACATCACTTCCAGCGAAAGCGGAATTGTCGAATATTTAATAAAACCCGGCCAATTTGTCAAAGCAAATACTCCGCTTGTAAAAATTACCAATGTTTTGGGAAAAATCGAGGAGCTTATTAATGCCAGCCAAGATTTCTACATTATTTCTCTAAACGATTATTCGATTTCTTTTCCTGGTAGCAATCTACTGATTGCCGCCGCTCCTGTATCACAATCTCAGAAATCAGATTCTCGAGCTAATTATCCCATTCCCTAGACAAATATCTTTTTGATAAAAAACGCAGAATTGACCTGGAGTAATTGCTTTTTGCGGTTTTTCAAAGACAATTTTTGCTTTGTTTTTATTTAAAAGATTAAGATTTGCTGAAGCTGATTTACTGCGATATCTAATTTTGGCGCTGATCTTTATTGATTTTTTATTAATTTTTCCTGAAATAAAATTTAAAGGCGAAAGAATAGCCTCTTTTTTATATAAATCTTTTTTATTTTTAGTAACAATTAAAGCGTTTTTTGAAATATCAAAACTCTTAACATAATAAGGCCCATTTGAAAGATTTAATCCTTTTCTTTGACCAATCGTATAAAAATATAACCCTTGATGAGTGCCTAAGATATTGCCTTTTAGATTTATCATTGGTCCAGGATTTGTTCCAATTTCTTTTTGAATAAAAAGAGGTAAATCTTGGTTAGAAACAAAACAAAAATTTTGACTTTGTTTTATTTTTTCAAAATAAAGGAGGCTTTCTTTTTTAGCTATTTTATACACTTCTTCTTTAGTATAATCGCTCAGAGGTAAAATGATATGTTTTAATTGCTTTTGAGCCAAAAAGCTTAAACTGTAACTTTGATCTTTATTTTTATCTTTTCCTTTTAAAAGTTCATAAAGCTTAGTTTTCTTATTCAATCTGATTTTTGCATAATGACCAGTGGCTACAAAAGGAATTCTCATTTTCTCTGCCAATTTTATTAAGAGCTGAAATTTTAGATTTCGATTGCAAATTACGCAAGGATTTGGCGTATGATATTCTTTTAATTCTTTGATAAAATAATTAATGACTTCTTTTTTAAATTCTTTTTGAGCGTTAATGACAAAATAGGGGACTTTTAATTTTTGACAGATTTTTTGGGCAATATTTATCGATTTTGGCTTTTTGTTCTCCCAGACAGGTAATTTTAAAGTTACTCCCATTGGCTCAAATTCCTGCTTTTTCAGTAAAATTAAAGCCACTGACGAATCCATTCCGCCAGACATGCCAACAATGATTTTTCTCTTAGTGACAACCTTTTGTTTCATAAAATCCAGTATAACTCAGCTCTTTTCTAAGCGCAAATTTTAGGGTATAATTAAATTCAAAGGGCAAGCAAATAAAATTACATTTATGCTAAGGATTAAAGAATGTTATGAACCATTGGTGGATATAAAGAAATTATGTCCCGGTTTGAAAATAGATATAGGACCACGACGAACAAAAAAAGAGCGGAAAGCTTATTTTCGAAAGACAGTAGCTGAAATGATTTGTCGGGCTAAGAACGAACTTCCCAAGGGGATAACATTTATCATAGGGGATGCCTGGCGGCCTCAATATGTTCAGGAGGAAATAATGCAAGGATTTATACAGCGTTTTTCTAAAAAATATCCTCATTGGTCCAAGGATAGAGTTCTCCAGGAAGCTAATAAATTTGTTGCATCTTCAGATGGTAAATATGCTTCTGGGCATATGACAGGCGGAGCAGTTGATTTAAGATTACTGCGTAATAGCAGAAAAGTTCCTATGAAAAGTTCAAAATTAACATATCAGGAAAACGCCAAACCATTTCAATCAAAATTACCACATTATATTCAACAAAATCGGGAACTTTTGTTTAATGCTTTGAAGAAAGTAGGATTTTCTAATTCTCCAAGAGAATATTGGCATTGGTCTTATGGAGATATTTGGTGGGCTAAAAGAACCAAAAAGAAAGTTGCTATTTACGGAGTGATAAAAAGTATTTCTTAAATCGGTATAAAGAATTATGGATACAATATCTTACGAAGATTTTAAGAGGCTAGATTTACGCGTGGCAAAAATCATTGAAGCCGAAAGAGTAGAAAATTCAGAAAAATTAATTAGATTGCAAATTGATTTAGGTGAAGAAAAACGTCAAATTGTTGCAGGCATTGGCAAATTTTATAATCCAGAAGATTTAATTAATAAACAAATTGTGGTAGTCGCGAATTTAGAACCAAGGAAATTAATGGGTAAGGAGAGCCAAGGAATGCTCTTAGCCGCCTCAAACGAAGACCAAATTTCTCTCTTAATCCCTGATCAAGAAATTTCAACCGGCGCGATCGTAAAATAAAATTAAGATTTTACCTTAATAATTGACTTATGACTAATCCCCATAGAAAAAATTTTCTTCCCATAAGAAAGCCGCCCCGCCTTAGTGCTGAACAGCATAAATTTGGCATTAAAAAGATTAAAAAACCAAAGAAATTTAAAAAATGAAAACTATGTCTAAAAAATTCCTTTTCTTTCTGTCGATTTTTATTTTTTTCCTCAGTTTTTTATCACCAACTAGTTTTGCGAGAACCAATATTACTGATTGGTACGTCAAAAACTATGAGACAGAAGTTATTGTCAATAAAGATTCTTCCTTATTAATTACTGAAAAAATTATTGCAGACTGTGGTTCTTTACCTAATAAGCATGGAATTTTTAGAATTCTTCCTTATGAAATTAAAACTGATAAGGGCATTATTAAAATGCCAATCAAATTAATCAGCATTACCGATTTTAATGGCAATCCTTATAAATTTCAGACCCTCACTAATTATCAAGACGAAACAATTACTTGGAAAATAGGGGATTCGAATAAAACAGTTACCAATGAAAATAATTATCAAATTGTTTATCAAATAAATAATGCCATTCGTTTTTCTGATCAAAATTTTGATGAATTGTATTATAATCTTTTAGGTACTTTTTGGCAGTTGGATATTGATAATTTTTCTGCCAAGATAATATTTCCTCAAGAAATAACAAAAGACAATGCCCAAATCTATCTTTATAGCGGTTATCAGGGAGAAAAAACAAACTTTTTAGCAGATTATTCTTGGCAAAATGATAATTCTTTATATATTTCTTCAAAGACACAATTATCAAAAGACCAGGGAATTACTTTTTCTGTAGCTACTCCAAAAGGTATTTTTCAGAAACCTTCGATTTTTATGACTTTTGATAAAACCTATTTTTTATACATTATTCCTTTAATCGCTTTTATTATTAGTTTTAAAACTTGGAAAAGATATGGTAAAGACCCTCATTATGATAAAAAAACCATTATTCCCGAATTTGAAGTTCCTGAAAATTTGACTCCCTTAGAGGCTTCCATGCTTCTCAATAATTTTACTTTACAGATTAAGGCGATTACAGCGACTTTGATTTATTTTGCGACCAAAGGATTGATGACAATAATAGAAGGAGAGAAAAAAGGGAAATTAAGTTTGCTGCGTCAGACATTTGTTTTTCATAAAATAAAAGACCCAATCGATGAACTTAAAAATTTAGAAGCTGAGACTCTTCTTTTTAATACTATTTTTCCCAAGGATTATGAAGTAAATGATACTGTTTCTTTTGGTCCGCTTTTTATTGAAAAGATAAAGATGATTCAGAAAGCAAGCTACAGAGATTTAGTCAATAAAAATTTAGTTTCTGAAAAAAGTCTTTTTTTACGAAAAAAATTTATTATTCTTGCCATAGTTTTGATTTTTCTGTCATCTTTTGTTGCTGCTTTTTCAATACGTTTCTTTCCCTTTGTTTTAACTTCTATCATCTTAGGTATTTTTGGCTTTCTTTTTCCTCAAACTACTTTAAAAGGTCGAGAAATAATATGGCGTCTTAAAGGATTTAAATTGTATTTAGAAACAGCGGAAAAATACCGGGCGCAATTTTATGAAAAAGAAAATATTTTTGAGAAATTTTTACCTTATGTTATCGCTTTTGGCATGACTAAGCTTTGGATTGCAAAAATGAAGCAAATTTACGGAGAACAATATATGAATAATTATATTCCAGGATGGTATGCTTCATCTTCTGGTTTAAAAACCCAGATGGATTTTAATGGTTTTGCTGCTTCTCTTTCTCATATTTCTTCTTCCATATCTTCTTCTATGGTCGGTTCTTCTGGTGCTGGCGGTGGCGGTTCTTCTGGTGGCGGAGGAGGCGGTGGTGGTGGAGGAGGCTGGTAAAATATGGTAAAATAGAAATATTAAAAAGGTCGAGTATAACTTTAATAATTTTAGATTTATGACTAATAAAACAATCAAAACAATAATTATTATCTTAATTACCATTGTTGTTATTGGAGCGATTTATCTTCTTTTGTTTAAGAAATCAGAGGTAAATATTGAACAAGGAGAAACCACAACCACAACCACTACCATTGCCGTTTCCTTTTCCATTGATTGTAAAGCTGATTCAAACTGTTTGTCCACGAATTTCTTGTCTTGCAAACCCCTTGAATTTAAAATGGAATTTATTGAACCAGGTTCTCAATTTATTATTGCTGTTATAGGAAAAGAAGATGACAAATGCCATTATCTGACAAAAGTCATTAACCCTGATGGCTCAATACTAATGGGCTATGAATGCAAAACTCCTTTAACAGATATTTCTTTAGATACAGTCAAACATTTCTTTGGCCAAGATACTGGTGCAGTCAAAGACAAACAAGCCCAATCGGAAAAAGATTATTGCGTTTCTCTTTAGTAGAATTACTGGTCAAAATGAATTAAAAATTATGATCACAGTTAAAAATGAGGGAATAATTTTAGAGAAAACAAATCTGGAATTCGAAAATAAGGGTGTTTTTAACCCTGCCTGCATCCAGGTGGATGGCATTACTCACATGTTCTATCGGGCAATTAACCATAATGATATTTCTTCCATAGGCTACTGTCAGCTGAAAGATAATAAAGTTATTAAAAGACTTAAAGAGCCAGTGCTCTTTCCCGAATATGATTACGAGAGAAAGGGCGTAGAAGATCCAAGAATTGTTTTTCTTGATGGTATCTACTATTTATTCTATACCGCCTTTGATGGACAAAATGCCCTCGCCGCATATGCCACTACGAGCGATCTTGTTAACTTTAAAAAACACGGTGTCATCTCTCCGCAAATCTCTTATTCTGATGCGATGGATCTGATTCGCAATAAGCATTTTCCCCAAAGATACTTTCACTACGAACGACGAATGAAGCGATACCGTGGGCCAGACGTATTGCTTTGGGACAAAAACGTCTTCATTTTTCCAAAAAAAATTAATAATTTGTTTTGGCTTGTGCACCGGATTATGCCGAGCATCCAGATTGCAACCTTTAAAGATTTCTCGGAGCTAACTCCCGCCTACTGGTATGAATATTTAAAAACGTTCGAGCGCCATATTCTACTGAACCCCCGTTATCGTTTTGAGAATCATAAAATCGGCGGGGGGTGCCCGCCTATTGAAACAGAGGCTGGCTGGCTCTTTATTTATCACAGTGTTGGACGAACGTTTCTACACAAGCGGTATGGCGCCGCTGTCGCCCTTCTCGACCGCGCAAACCCACAAAAGGTCATTGCTCGGCTTCCGTATCCTCTATTTTCTCCATCATCCAGTTGGGAGCGGAAGGGAAACGTTAAAAATGTAGTCTTCCCAACGAGCGCATTGATAAAGAATGACCGTTTATATATTTATTATGGGGCTGCTGACAAGTTAATCGCCGCGAAATCTATTGACCTTGCAGAGCTGTTAACTGAACTCAAGAAAAGCTCTCTAAAAATATTATGAATCAACAAACAAAGTCAGGGGATTCCGCTGTGGCGGAACAAAAAAAATCCCTGCCTCGCCAGCAGGCAGGTTGGATTGTCTGTCTGGCCACTTTCCCGCCACGACAATGCGGTATAGCTACCTTTACCGCTGACCTTACCAATGCTGTTGATCAAATGTTTGGACCGTCGGTTAAGTCAAAGATTGTCGCGATGAATCTTACTGAACTAAGTCATTTCCCGTATCCTGACAAAGTAATTCTTCAGATAAGTCAGCCTCGTGAAGATGACTATGTTAACGCTGCTAACAAGCTCAACCAGCTCAAAGAGATAAAGTTTGTTAGCATTCAACATGAATTCGGTATTTTCGGAGGGGAATATGGTTCACATCTGCTTTTCTTTCTGAAAAAACTTCAGAAACCGATTGTTACTACTTTTCACGCTGTTCTTCCTGCTCCAGATGAAAGAAGGCGCAACGTCGTTCGAGCTATAATGAAATATTCAAAAGGAATAATCGTTATGACTCATTCCTCAAGGGAAATTCTCAAAAATGATTATGGATTAGATTCTGATCGAATTCAAGTTATTCCTCATGGAATCCATCATGTTCCCTATAGAACCAGTGAGCACGCCAAGTCTGTTCTCGGTTTTTCTGGCAAACTAATCCTCTCAACCTTTGGATTTCTTAGTCCTGGCAAAGGGGTTGAGTATGTAATTGAGGCTTTGCCAAAGGTAGTAGAAAAATTCCCTAATGTTAGATTTCTTATCGCTGGTGTCACTCATCCTGTTGTTTTGGAACAGGAAGGCGAAACCTACCGTAATTTTCTTACTAAAAAAGTGCATCAACTCGGTTTAAGCAACTACGTTTCTTTTTATAATACCTATTTTGATGTAAATAAACTTCTTCAATTTTTAGAGGCTACTGATGTCTATCTTTCAACCTCTTTAAATCCAAACCAGGCCGTCTCCGGTACTTTATCTTATGCTCTTGGCAGCGGTCGTCCGGTTATATCCACAGCCTTTGCTCAAGCCAAACAAGACATTACGAATGAGGTCGGTATATTGATTGACTTCAAAAATCCGCAGGCTTTTACCGATGCCATCATTAAATTAATAAGTGATAATGAATTATGTTTACAGATGGGTAAAAATGCTTATTTTCGCACCAGGCATATGACCTGGGAAAATGTTGCCCATTCCTACATGAAATATTTCTCGCAATCTGCGCCGGAGCTAACTCTGGGACAAAGAAAACTTCCACCTATAAAACTTGAACATTTGGCTAAATTGACTGATGATTTTGGCATTATTCAGTTTGCCAAGCTGATTGAACCGGATCTTTCTTCCGGATATACCTTAGATGATAATGCCCGAGCCTTAATCGCGGCCGTTCTTCATTATAAAAAATTTAGGACTCATTCTGCGCTAAAACTTGCCTCTATATATCTCAACTTTCTTTATCAAGTAGCTAGATCTGATGGTTATTTTGATAATTATGTCAATTCAAACCGCGTTGTTGATAAGCAAAAAAATTTCCAGAAAAATTTAGAAGATTCCAGTGCCAGAGCTTTATATGCTCTTGCCTTAGTTTCAATTACCAAACAAATTCCCAAACGCTTTAGAAAACAAGCTCATTCTCTCTTTGAAAAAAGTTTCCAGAAAAACATTGCTTTCTCCTCGCCTCGCGCTATCGCTTTTTACATTAAGGCCCTCTATTGCTTGCTTTCAAAATGGAAAGAACCCAAGACTCTCGCTGTATTAAGGTCCTGTTGCGAACAACTTATAATTTTATATGAGAAGAGTCACTCGTTGGACTGGGAGTGGTTTGAGCATTATTTAACATATTCAAATGCCATCCTACCAGAAGCACTCATCCTCGGGTACAAAATAACCGGAGAGAGAAGATATCTCGAAGTGTCTGAAAAAACTTTCAACTTCTTAATTAAACATACCTTTAAGGATAATATGTACATTCCTATCGGTCAGAGTGGCTGGTTTCCCAAGGGAGAGGCAAGGCAGTATTTTGATCAGCAGCCCGAAGACACCACTGCCACTGTAGAAGCTCTTAATGCAATGTTTCTAATAACAAATAAGAATCATTACAAGGAATTAGCGAACATTGCGTTTAACTGGTTTCTAGGAGATAATGTTCTGGGGCAGGTTGTATATGATCGGACCACTGGAGGATGTTATGATGGGATTGGGGAAAAATTTATTAATCTGAATCAGGGTGCCGAATCTACCATTTCTTATCTTTTTGCCCGTCTCTCTTTTGAGGAATAAATCCATATGAAAAATAAGAACAAAACAATTTTAAGACCTTGGGGCAAATATGTTATTCTGGAAAAAAAGCGGGGATATTGGATCAAAAAATTATTTGTGCGCCAAGGTAAAAAATTAAGTCTTCAAAGCCATAAAAACCGATTTGAGATTTGGATAGTGCTTTCTGGAAGAATTGAGGTTATTAAAGGAAACTCGCATTTTTTGCTTAAAGAGGGAGAATTTTTGAAAATAGATAAAAAAGAAAAACATAGAATAATCGGGCTCAAAGATTCATGGATTCTCGAAACAGCCTTTGGCCAGATGCGAGAAGATGATATTATCCGCTTCAAAGATGATTATGGACGAATTAAATCCCGTTAGAGATAGGAAACCTTTGGTTTCCGTTCTTCTTTCGGGGTCGGTAGGAAGTTCGTTTTTTTCAAATAATAATAATTGTCAATAAAATTAACAATAATGATCTCTAACGGGATAAATAAACCCCTAGAAAAATTAGATCTGGATTTTATAAAAAACAAAATAAAAGCCGTCACTTTTGATTTGGACGGCGTGATTGTGCCGACTGGCACCTTTTTACGGGAGAGCGTTGACGGGACGGAATTGACTATGAGAACGCACAAGTTAAGTAAAGAAACGATAGCAATAATTAAAGAGCTTAAAAAATATGTCTGGATTAATTTCTCCAGCGGCCGGGCGCTTCTTTATCTTGAGCATATGCTCGAAGATATTTTATGGGACAAGGTTTCACTTATTGCCGAAAATGGAAATTTTATTTTGATAGACGGCAAAGTAGAGCAGCTTTCTTTATATGATCAAAGTTATTTTCAAAAAATTACAGACATTCGAAATGACCTAAAAAAATTAAAAGAGGAAAAACCAGACAGTGTTTACGGATTTGAACCAAAACACGTTATTATCACAGTTCACACAGCCAAAAAAATGCCAGAGATAGAAGAAATTGTAAAAAAGCATGATAAAGAAGAGGAACTTTATTGTTTATGGACAAGCGAAGGATACGATATCGGGCATATGAAAACGAATAAACTGACTGCTCTTTTATACCTGGCTAAAAAGTTAAAAATCAAACCGGAACAAATGATCACGACTGGTAATAATCTAAATGATAAAGAAATGCTTAATTTTGGGATTGGCATCAGCGTTGATCCGGAAAAAGTGAGCGCCGAGTATGCCATTTCTCCGAAAAAAGGTGAGCTTGGTGGAGAAATTCTTGCCAAATATCTTCTGAAGGCAATGGCGAGGTAATTGCAGAAAATATTGAGAAAAATTAAAGCCCAATTAAGGGCTTTTTTTGTTATTATTTGTCATTGCGAGCGAGCCAGTAGGCGAGCGTGGCAATCTCATCCCTTCTGTCATTCTGGAAAATCCATCATTTTATATGTTTGACAGGTGAACATCAATATGTTATTTTAATACTAAGTTGTCCTTTGACAAAGACCTCGTAAGACCTGACTTAATGATGGCAGGTGAGGTAATGAAAGGAGGAAAGAAAATGAAACTAGCAAGAGAAATCGTATTAAAGAACCTTCTTGCAACAGAGCAAGTTATTGAAGTGGAAATTAAAAAACTCACAAATCAACTTGTTTCATCAGAAACACTTTGTTTTCAGAAAAGTCCAAGAGACTATCATGAAATTTTAGGAATTCTTAATAAATTCCTAGATAAAAATAGTTTCCGATGGATTGATCTAACATTATGTTTTTTATGTGACACTATTCAACCTCCTCTTTTTCCGCATTCCAAGACCAAGATTTTTCTTTTTGGGAAACGAAAATTCATTCTTAGAAATATAAAAGAAATTGTGGGGAGAATAGTTAATGGAAAAAGATGGATCGGAGAAGAAGCAGGAATTAGTCCTCAACAGGAATTGAGTTTAAAGAATTTTATCTAATTCTTTAAACTTTTTGTGAAATTATAAGAAATGAAAGGAGGAAATAAAAATGTTAAAAGAACTAAGCGAATTTAAAACTTTGTTAAAAGAAAAAGAAGCTATAGAAGAGAAAATTAAACAATTCTTGGATCAAACTGTATCTGTACAAAAGATTCTTTTTCACAGAATACCAAAGAGTCATGAACTTATTTCAAATAGAATCATGGAAGCTTTAAATTTAGATAAATGCTTATGGCTAAAATTAAGCATTTATGATTCTTTTCTTGATGACACCCATATTTTTGGTCGGAAAAAAGATATTTTCGATAATTTAGAAAGAATTGCAAGGATGGTAGCTCTTAGGCAGGAATCTATGATTGGAAATGTCAGCATTAGCCGAGATCCAAATAAATTCAGTCTAAAGAATTTTATCTAGTTTTATGAAATTATAAAAAACGGAAGGAGTAGGTAATAACTACTTGCTCCTTCCCAAACATTTCAAGATTTAAACCCTTATTATGGGCTTTTTTTTATTATTTTTTGCTATTAATTTAAGGGATTAACATAATGTAGAAAAGAGAGTAAAATAAAAAAAAGACAGCCTATGTTTAAAAAACATCTTTTTCCTCTTTTGATCTCTATTCTTCTTGCTTTATCTGCTGGATTCATTGGTTCTTTCTTTACCACACCCAGTATTTCCAGCTGGTATGCTTTTATCAACAAACCCTCTTTTAGCCCGCCTAATTGGCTTTTTGCTCCTGTTTGGACCTTGCTTTATATTCTGATGGGTATTGCCGCCTTTTTGATTTGGCAAAAACGAGATAATCAGAAAACAAAACAAGCCTTACGATTTTATGGTACTCAGCTTATTTTAAATGCTCTTTGGTCAATAATCTTTTTTGGCATGCACAATCCTGGTCTTGCTTTTCTTGAGATTATATTTTTGTGGTCATTTATTCTCATTACCTTAATTAAATTCTATCAAATCAATAAAATAGCTGGCTTGCTTTTTATTCCTTATCTTCTTTGGGTTAGTTTTGCTTTAATCTTAAATCTCTTCGTGTGGATGATAAATATTTCTTGACAAAGAGTGTTAATGTGATAAACTAAAGGTAACAATAATTGTAACCTTTAGTTCATAAGTCATCTGTTATGGAAGAAACTGGTTTATCAAAAATATTAAGAACCAAAAATACTGTCTTTACTTTTAAAGATATTTCTTTGTTATGGAGAGAGACTGATGCGAATTTAGTAAAGAGAAGGATTAGTCATTATGTTAAAACAGGTAAATTGTATTCGATTAGAAGAGGAATTTACGCCAAAGACAAAAATTACGACCAATTGGAATTAGCAACCAAAATATATACCCCTTCGTATATTAGTTTCGAAACAGTTTTAGCTAAAGCTGGAATTATTTTTCAATACTACGAGCAGATATTTATTGCTTCGTATCTAAGTCGAGAAATAACAATTGATGACGAGAGATATACTTATAAAAAAATAAAGGACTCTATCCTGACTAATAACCTTGGTATTGAAATAAAAGATAGTTATTCTTTGGCTAGTCCGGAAAGAGCCTTTTTAGATACTCTTTATCTTCATAAAGATTATCACTTTGATAATCTTTCCTCTTTAAATTGGAAGAAAGTGTTTGAACTTCTTCCTGTTTATAACAGCAAAACAATAGAGAAAAAAGTCCAACAATATTTTAAAGCATTTCAAAATGAGTATTGATATTGCCAAACACAAAAATATTTTAGTCAAAATTTTAAAAGATATCTACACCGATTCTTCTCTGGGACCAATTTTAGGTTTTAAAGGCGGTACTGCCACTAATCTTTTTTATAGCCTTAATCGTTTTTCCGTAGATTTAGATTTTGATTTACTCGACGAGTCAAAAGAAGATTATGTTTTTGAAGAAATAAGAAAAATTTTGGAAAAATATGGTGAAATTAAAGAAGCCCGCAAAAAAAGATTTAATCTTTTTTATCTTCTTTCTTATAATGAAAAAGAGTTAAATGCTCAAAATATTAAAGTGGAAATTAATCGTCGAAATTTTGGTTCCCAGTATGAATTAAAAAATTATTTAGGTATTACTATGAAAGTAATGACCAAAGACGATATGTTTGCTCATAAATTAGTAGCTGCTTATGAAAGATTAGGTAAAACTAATCGTGATCTTTTTGATGTTTGGTTTTTCTTAAAAAATGATTGGCCGATTAATAAAGACATTATTAAAAAAAGAACTTCAATGAATTTTGATGAATTCTTAAAAAATTTTATTCAATCAGCAGAAAAACTGTCGGAACACGGCATTTTAGCCGGAATGGGCGAATTACTAGATGATAAAACTAAAAATTGGGCAAAAACCCATCTCAAAGAAGATCTTGTGTTCCTGTTGAAATTAAAACTAGAAAATGAAATAAAAGCTTAAAATGTTAATATATAATTAGTTCTGCCTCAATTTTAACTTAATCCGCTCCCCTTTATTTGACATTATCCATAACTTCGCTATAATGAATATAATATACAATTCATTTTTAGTACAATATGGTACAAAAACTGAATCGTCTCCAAGTAGAGGAAAAACTCAAGTCTTTGGGTTTATTGATTTTTACCCCTCGAGAATTTAGGGATGTTTTTAGAGTAAGCAAAAATACTGCTTCTGTGTTTATTAAACGTAATTTTAAAAGCGGTCTCTTTTTAAAACTGCGGAATGGTTTTTATATGCTTAAAGATAGTTATGTTTTGCCTTATTTTATTGCCAATAGACTTTATCAGCCTTCTTATATTTCTTTGGAAAAAGCTCTTTCTTATTATGGTATTATTCCCGAAACTGTCTATACGATAACTTCAATTACCACGAAGCCTACTCGTGAATTTACAACCCCTACGGGAGTCTTTTCTTATCAACGCATCAAAAGAGAAGCCTTTATCGGTTATGTGCCCAAAGAGATAGAAGGCATTACTACTCTTTTTGCCGAGCCAGAAAAAGCCTTGGTTGATTATCTCTATTTTGTCGATCTTAAAAAGATATCATTAAATGACCGTCTTGATTTAAGAAATATTAAAAAAACTAAGCTTTTGGAATTTGTTAAACTTTTCCATAGGCCGAGTCTTCTTAAAATTGTTGAACAAATTTATGTTGAGCAAAGAAAGCCTCGAAAAATTTACTAAACTGTATCAGACTGATATTGAAAACGTGGCTCGCGAATACTGCCAGCAGTTGTTTCTATCTTTTTTGTATCAGCAAGCTGATGCAGAAAAACTTCTTTTCAAAGGCGGCACCGCCTTGCGTTTTCTGTTTAAAAGCCCTCGTTTTTCCGAAGATTTAGATTTTACTGGTATAGGCGTTAGACAAAATACCATAGAAGAAATTTTCACAAATACTTTAACCGAAATAGAAAAGACAGGTGTAAGAATGGAGATTAATGAAGCAAAAAAAACTACTGGCGGTTACTTAGGCATCGCTATTTTTTTTATCCACGACCTTAAAATTAAAATTCAGATCGAAGTTTCGCTCCGAAAAGTTGAGCGTCTCAAAGGAGTAAGAACTTTAGTTCACAGCGAATATTTGCCGGCTTACACAATAGTGCATTTGCCGATAGAAGAAATCATTATTGGTAAATTACAGGCGCTATTTACCCGCACTAAGCCACGGGATTTTTACGATTACTATTTTTTATTATCCGGCAATTTTCCTCTTGTGAAAGAAAAGAAAAACTTAGAGAAAGTTTTAAAAATGCTCCAAGGCACCCATATTAATTTTAAAAATGAACTAAAAAAAATTCTTCCTGCCAGCCATCATATCATCTTAAAAGACTTTAAAAAACTTCTTACTCAAGAAATTAAAAAGTATTCATTAGATTAATTATTAAAGATTTACCCCTTGGGTTAGTTTTGCTTCAATTTTAAATTTTACTGTGCGGATGATAAATTAATCATTGATTTATGGCTAATCCTCATAAAAAGAATTTTCTTCCCATAAGAAAGCCGCCTCGCCTTAGTGCTGAACAGCATAAATTTGGCATTAGAAAGATTAAAAAACCAAAGAAATCTAAAAAATGAAACCATTTGAAGCGGCTTATTAGCCGCTTTTTAGACGTTTGACGAATAGATATCAATATGTTATTATCAGTTAGATAATAATTGTCCTTTGACAAAGACCTCATAAGTCCTGATTTAATGATGGCAGGTGAGGTAATAAGGAGGAAAGAAAATGAAGATTGGTGGGATGGGATATATCCCGAAGCATGTAAAATGGATCGTAGAATGTATTGAAAAGAATCTTTCTCAAACACAAAATTTTATTGAAATATGGAATGATGGGGATGAAATAATATTCTCTGTCTCTCCGGCAGAAATGAAATTCGAGTTCGAGATTTTTATTGAAAAGAAAATGGTCTCGATTAGTGGTATTTTACCAGGTAAAGAAATTTTCCATACTTGTGAAAAGCAATATCATTTAACAAAGAAAGGGTTAGAGAGAGGTTTAAGAGAAACAATAGAACAAATGAAGCTGGAAGTGACGAAATATCTTGATTCCATATTAAAAAAGAAATGAGGTGTTGATAATAGTAAATACTTATTTAGGGAGGTGATTAAGAATGATAGAACGAACAGTTGGACAGGAGTATTTTGTTTTAACCATAGATATGGCTCCGATCGATATCGGTGATATGAATGAGTATTTTGGCTGCACATTTACTTGTCCTTTACCCAAGGGTTATAGAGAAATCGTGAAAAATAATCTCAAAGAGATTGATGCTATAAGCAAAAAATTCGTAACTATTATAAATAAGGAAGCGGCTTTGAAAAATCCACCTTTTCAGAATATTCTGCTTGGTTATCACGAGAGATCCGAAAAGCAGCAAAAAGAATTGCTTAAAGGATTTAAAATAATGCAAGTAAATATTGATAATCGGGGTGTTTATTGTGTTCGGGCTGGAGGAAGTGTTCAGAGTGGAGATATTTATTTAGATTTAAGTGCCGATTCTTATTTCGATAGAGTCATTGCGGCGGCGCCATTTCATCAATTCTTTGAACCTGGAGTCGCTTTCTGTTGCCACAACATTGATTACTATTGGCAAGCCCTCTTAACCCGCGAATTTTGCCTCAAATATTTTAACTGGTTAAACAAAAAAATATTTGAGAATAGAAGATGATAAAAAAGGACTGAACAGGCAAACTGCTACCCGCTATGTCTCTTGACCTCTAGCGGGTTTTTTTTATTATCATTTGCCATCAATTTAAGGGATTAACATAATGCAGAAAAGGGAGTAAAATATACATTGAAAACGGTGGGAAAAGCTTAAAATTTATCCTGTTAAATTAAAAATTAATTTATGATTAGTTTTACTAAAGTTAAAAATAATTCTCAAATATTAGAATTTATCAAACAAAGCGAAAAAGCTTTAAAAAATGAAGGTTATACTAATCATGGTTTACTTCACACTCAATTAGTAGCTGATCGAGCGCGAACCATAGCTAAAGAAATTGGCTTATCAATAGAAGAACAAGAAATGGCAGCCATCAGTGGGTTTTGCCATGATATGGGGAATTTTTTGAGTCGTTCTCATCATCACTATTTTGGAGCTCTTCTTTTTTATCAGGTGTTTAAAGATGAGTTTCCGATAACCCAGTTAAGCATTATAATGCAGGCGATTGCTGTTCATGATAAAGAAGAAATGAATTTTTCTCATCCTCTTTCCGCTCTTTTGGTTATTGCTGATAAATCAGATGTCAGAAAAGAAAGAGTTGATTCAAAAAATTTAAAAGAAATAGAAAAAGATATCCACGACCGGGTAAATTATGCAACCTATTGGAGTAAATTAAAAATTGATAAGAACAAGAAAAAGATTATTTTAACTTTGAAAATTGATACAAAATTTGTTTCTATTATGGAGTATTTTGAGATTTTCACCGAGAGAATGGTTTATTGCCGAAAGGCAGCCAAATACTTGGGTTATAAATTTGGTTTGGTCATAAATGATTTTAAACTTCTTTAAATAAAGGAAATATTCCTCAAAAGCGGCTTTTTAGCCGCTTTTTTATTATCATTTGCTATTAATTTAAGGAATTAACATAATGTAGAAAAGGGAGTAAAATATATAGATAACTCAAAAATCAAACCTCAAAAGTCAAAATTATATCTTATTATGTCTAAAAAATATCTTTTTCCTCTTTTAATCTCTATTCTTATCGCTTTATCTGCTGGTTTTATTGGTTCTTTTTTCACCACGCCCAGTATTTCCACTTGGTATGCTTTTATCAATAAACCCTCTTTTAGCCCGCCTAATTGGCTTTTTGCTCCTGTTTGGACCTTGCTTTATATTCTGATGGGTATTGCCGCCTTTTTGATTTGGCAAAAACGAGATAATCAGAAAACAAAACAAGCCTTACGATTTTATGGTACTCAGCTTATTTTAAACGCTCTTTGGTCAATCATCTTTTTTGGCATGCATAATCCCGGTTTAGCTTTTCTTGAAATTATCTTTTTGTGGATATTTATCTTCCTTACTTTAATTAAATTCTATAAAATCAATAAAACTGCTGGTCTGCTTTTTGTCCCTTATCTTGCTTGGATTAGTTTTGCTTTAATCTTAAATTATGCAGTTTGGATGTTAAATTAAAAATTTAATAAGAAAAACGGTGGGCCCCTCACTTGGAAAGCACTGGGCTTTGCCCAAAAAGATGAAATCTTGTGTTTTCCAAGTGAGGGATGGGAAAAACGGTGGGGGTAATTTTAATTTATTCAAATTTATGAGAATAAAAGATATCCCCAAAATTGATAGACCAAGAGAGGAATTAATTTTCAAAGGCGTTGATGATTTAATTAAATAAAGTATGAGATTTATTGGAAATAAAACAAGACTTTTACAAGAGATTGATCAATTTTTAAAGGAAAATAGTATTTCTGGAAATGTTTTTTGTGACATTTTTGCTGGATCTTCTAGCGTTGGTGATTATTTCAAATCAAGATATAAAATTATTTCAAATGATTTTTTAAAATTTTCTACCGACATAGCAAAAGCTAAATTATGGAATTCAGAAATTCCGACCTTCAATATTTTCAAAGGTAAATATCAAATAGATCCATTTATTTATTTTAATAAAAAAATTTATAAGTATGAAGCAAATTTTTTTATAACTAATAATTATTCACCAAAAGGGAGTCGCCAGTATTTTTCTAGTAACAACACAATCAAGATAGATGGAATTAGAATTGAAATTGAAGAATTTTATAAAAATAAAATATTTAATGAGCATGAATATTACTTTTTGTTAGCCAGTTTGTTGGAAAGCGCTATGCGGTTTTCAAATACCTCTGGAACATATGAAGCATTTTTAAAAGAATGGGATAAAAGAGCCCTGAAGGCGTTTATATTATTACCGATTGAATTATTTAATTATAAAATTAAACAAAATAATGAAATATATAACGAGGATTCAAATACGTTAATTAGAAAGATTAAAGGTGATATTCTATATATTGATCCACCATATACAGTTACGGAGTATTCTTCGGCTTACCATGTATTAGAAACACTATCTAGATATGATTATCCTGATATTTCAGGTATAACCGGCAGGAGAATTTATAACGATAAAAAATCTATATATACTCGAAAAAAAGAGGCAATACGCGCTTTTGAAGATTTAATTAGGCAAGCGAAATTCAAACACATAGTCATTAGTTACAGTAATGAATCTTTGATTTCAATAAATGATTTAGAGAAGATGTTTAAAAAATATGCTATTGATAAAAAAATCGTTACAAAACAAATTTCGTACAGAACATATAAAAATCTACGGGAAAGTAAAAAAAGTACTAATCTATTTGAAGTTTTAATATACTTTAAAAAAAATAATGTAATAATTAAATCGCCGTTAAATTATACAGGAAGTAAAGATAAATTAATGCCCCAAATTGAAAAATATTTACCAGGACATATTGATTCTTTTATTGATGTTATGGGGGGCGCTTTTAATGTTGGAATAAATGTAGTTGCAGATGAGGTGGTTTATAATGAATACAATCCCTATGTTTATAAAATGATTCAAATGCTTCTATATACAAACCCCAAAAAAATACTAAAACATATTATAAAACAAATAAAAAGATTTAATTTGAGTAGGGGAAATAGTAAAACATATAATGTTTTTAGAGCTGAATATAATAGTAAACAAAATGCAATGGATTTATTTGTACTATCTATGTTTTCATTTCAAAATCAATTAAGATTTAATTCTTCGCTTGAATTTAACACTCCTGTTGGGAATTGTGCATTTAATAATACTTTGAGTCAAAGAATTTTTGATTTTAAGCCGAGGGTTAAAGAAATTAAACTAACAAATTACGACTTCCAACATTTAAATTACAAAAAATTTAGCAAGGACTCTTTATTTTACTTTGATCCACCGTATTTTATAACTAATGGTTCATACAATGATGGTAAGCGTGGATTCGATGGCTGGAACTCAGACTTAGAAACAAAGCTGTTAAAGTATATAACCTCATTACACAATAATGGATATAAATTTATGTTATCAAATATAATTCATCATAAAAACAAAACTAACCATATCTTAAAGGATTGGATTGGGACTCATAAGTTTAACGTTTTTGAGTTAAAATCTGGAGCGAGAAAAGAAGTTATAATTATTAATTATACTGTTACTAACGGTAAAAGATAAATTATGCAAGAAAACATTTTAAAAATAAATAAAAATTTTTTTACCTCTCTTGGTGATGGGGATAATAAGAAAGTATTAAAAATTTATGGATATAATTCGCCAAACGAATTTTTGATTAGTGTAATAAATAAATTAAATGATGAATATAGTTTTTTAAATATTAATAAATTTGATTTTTTGTCGGAGGATGAAATAGGTGAGTATCATATGTATAACGGGTATATTAGTGGTAATTTCACGGATTATGATTTGGTTACGGTATCATTCACAACCATTAAAGGTAAAGAAGGTAATGTTTTTATGAGTCAACAGGTTATGCCGATGATAACAAGTAAGTTAAAAAATGATAAAAAGTTTTTATTGAATGATAGAATTAAAAAAATATGCCTACTTACAACTCACAAGTCTACCATTTATTCTCCTGAAAAAAATATTGTGTCTGATAGCGGTATTTCAAACATCCAGATGAGTGTTAAGTATGTCAACACTATTGGTTTTGATGTCGTTGATATTTTTCATATTAAAAATTTGAGTACAAAGTCAAAATACTACAATATTGATGAATTGATCGATCATTCTAATTATCTGCAAAAAAAGAATCCTACAAATTCTCAATTTCAACAAATTACAATACGGGATGGTATATATTATGCTGATTTTGAAAGCGAACCCGTAGGGCAAGAAATTAAGTTTTTTGCGTTAAGACTTTATGCCGCAATTATTTTACTAAAAGGCAAAAATATTAATATTGCTAATGCAACAGAAAAAAGTGACGATATTACATTACGGGTGATGGAGGACTTTATCCAGTATCTTTTACGTGTAGATATATCAGCCTGCAGTATTTTCAAAGATCTATCAGAAGAAATGGAAACAGAGTTAGAAATTGACACTGAACCAATTTCCAGAGAAGTAATTAGGCATAAAAGAGATGAGAAGGTTTCCTATTACGAACCAAAACCTATATATAGTTTTAACTCAAAAGGACAGAAGGTTTTCAAAACACAGAGAATCTTTAAAAAAGAGGCCTTCGAAAAGCATAATTATTACTGTGCTTGCCATGATGAAAGACATTTCTACTTTACTGCTGAAGCTACAAACAAGCGGTATGTAGAGGGTCACCACATGATTCCAATGGAATTTCAAGATCATTACTGGAAAGATAAACAAAGAAATCTTGATTGTACTATTAATTTAATTCCACTTTGTCCACATTGCCATATGAAAATGCATAAATCAATTAAACCTGAAAGAGTACAGATTCTTACTGAAGTATATAATAAATATAAACAGCAACTTCTTGCTATAGATAATAAATTAACCTTTGATAAGTTTACGGAATTATATAATGTTTATATTTACTAGAATTAGTAAATAAGAAATAATAAGGAAATTACTTTCTGCCGAAAAAAGAATAAACTAGTTTAAAGTTTATTCTTACCCGGTAATTATTTACACAGTGCCTATGTTTGTAGTTACATTAGCACAATTAACTGATTATTCACTGGTAAGTGTATTGCCAATAGGTCTAGCCGTTCTTGCTATTGCCATGTTCGAGAAGTACAAAAAATAAAATAATGTAAATAAATCTATGAAAGAAAAAATTAAGAAAATTTTCATAAGTATCTTTTTTGTTAGTATAGCTTTAACTATGGCGATGTATTGGTATGACCAATATGTATATTATTTTACAGACGAATATTCTTTTGATGAATATTTAAATGAGCCAATTGAATGTCTAGAAGGCAGCAACGTGGCAGTAATCAATATACATGGAGAGATAGTCACTTATTTGTCAGAGCCAACTTCTTCAGAGGAATCAGATTTAGCCCCTTCAGACTCAGTATCATCAGAATATGTGATTACCCAAATTGATGAAATTGAAAAGGACGACAATATAAAAGCCCTAATTTTAGACATAGATTCTGTTGGAGGTTCCCCAGTAGCATCAGAAGAGATAATGAATGCCATAAAGAAAATGGTAAAACCGACCATAGCGGTCATAAGAGAGAGTGCTGATTCAGGGGCTTATCTTATAGCTTCTGGAACTGATAAGATATATGCCAGTGAAATGTCAGATATTGGAAGTATTGGAGTTTCAATGTCTTATTTGGATTATTCTCAAATGAATAAACAGGAGGGGATAACTTATCAACAATTATCTTCAGGCAAATTTAAGGATTCAGGAGATCCAGATAAAGAATTAACGGCCGAAGAAAAAGAACTCTTTATGAGGGATATTAAAATAATGCATGAAGCTTTTGTAAAAAGAGTGTCCGAAAATAGGGGACTAGATATTGAAAAAGTTCAAAAATTAGCAGATGGATCAACAATGTTAGGACAAGCAGCAAAAGAAAATGGGCTTATTGATGAAATAGGGGATTTATATAGCGCTGAAGAATGGATAAAAAATGAATTAAAAATAGAACCCCAAATTTGTGTTTATTAAAATATAAAAATTATGGAAGAATTTAAAAATTATATTACACAATTTAAAAATTGGTTAAAAGAGGATGGCGAGAGAGCAAGGGAATGGAAAGAGGGTCGTAAGAATAGAGAGATATGGTATAAAGAAAAATTTAATTATAATCAAATCGATAATTTGACTGCCGATGATTTTTCAAAATTAATAAAAGACCTCTGGGCTTCATCAATATGGAGTAATAAAGATTATAAAGTACAATACTTAATAAAAAATAATGGATTTAAAAAAATAAAAAAAGAACTTAGGGAGTTTCTGTATAGTAGAGATCCAATAGAAAATAGATGGGATGATTTTAAAAAATCGATAAAAGGGTTAGGTCCATCTTCAATTAGTGAAATTTTGACATTTTTTGATCCTCAAAAATATGCGTTGATTAATGTGAAAATATACAAGGTTTTACCTAAATTGGGAATACCCATAAAAGTTGTGAAAGACGGGAAAAGTTATAAAGAGGCAATAGAAACGTTGCAAATAATTAAAAATGCTTTAACTGAAAACGGCGTGAAAGACGTAGATTTTATTATCACTGATTTTTTTATTGCTTATTTATTTTATGAAGTGTTTGATTTGGCATATGAGCGTCAAGAGATAAAGCCTTTAAGAGAAGAAAAAGAAGAAAAGATGACGATGGAAGAGAATCTTGAAATAAAAGAGCCTATATTTGAAAAATTGACGATAGATTCTCACGAAAAAGCAGAAATAATACTTCTTTCTCTTGGAAATCTATTAGGTTTTGACACCTATACACCAGATAAAGGGAGAATTATAGAAGGGCAAACTTTAGGTAATATTGCTACTTTACAAGAATTACCTTATTTTGGGAGCGAAAAAATTATGGAATCAGCGCAAAATATAGATATAGTATGGGTAAAAGATGAGTGGCCAGAATTTTTCTTTGAGGTAGAACATACTACCGGAATAACTCCGGGATTATTAAGAATATATCGAGTGGCTGAAAAGCTTTCTGCTAAATGTTTTATAATTAGTTCTGCAGAGATGTTACCAAAATTTAAAAAAGAAATTGAAAAACCTCCTTTTGATAAACTCAAGAGAGGATATAAGTTTAAATCATACAAAGAATTAGAAGAAATGTATTTGGCAACAAAGAAATTTAATGGGGTTTCAGGTCGTTTTTTTGAAAGCCAATAGATTTGAAGGCCAATAGAAATGAATGACAATATTGTCGAATTGGTTCAAAAATCCCATCAGACACGTAAAAAAACAAAAGAATTATTAGAGCAAGCCAAACAAAAAGTCGAAAAATTAATTAGAAAATCACATGGCCAAATTATTAGTTTTTATTGATAGTTCTACTAAAAGATCTTCGACTAGTAATAAATACGGAGAATCTGTTGCTGCTTGGGCGGCTTGGTGGGAGGGAACTCTTAATATAAAACCAGTAAGATGTGGAATTTATTATTTTCGCTACGAAGGACCTAACATAACATTTTATCAGGGCGTAATTAGAACATTGGAACAATGTATGGATTTAATATGGCAAGGCGATGAATTAATCATTTATGGTGATTGCGAATCAGTTATTAAACAAATATGCGGACAGTGGAGGGTTAATAAAATGGGACTGTATTACAAGCAAGTCCAGGCATTAATTGCAAAATACCATAATAAAGTAAAATTGAATAAGCCTATTATTCAATTTGAATATAAAAATAACAACGACCCTATTTATAAAAAGATTGATCAGTTAGCCAAGCGTAGCAGATTACATATAACTAATATTTTAAAATAAAAGATAGGTCGAAAAATTATAAAATAAGAATATGATCAATTTAATTCCAATCATTTTAGTCGCTATTTTTGGAGTGTTAGGAAACATTATTTATTTTGAATACAGATTAAAGAAAGAACGCCACAAGGAAATACTAAAGAAAAGATTGACTGATCTATTGTTGCCTCTCTATTATGCCTTAAAGAATGACGAGCTTATAATTTACGCTTGGCTTAAAAGTGAGGCTGATCCTTATGAATATGAATCTGAAAAACCAGAGCGCTTATTAAATAACTTGACCGAAATTATTAAAGGGAATCTTTATTTAGCTGATGATGAATTACACACAGCTTGTATTATGTTTATGGAATGGGCTTATAAAGGTGATAGCAATGAAAGATTTCAAAGAATTCATGATAGTGATTTAGCAGAGGATGAAATATTGGAAAAATTTATAGACATTGTTTATAGAAAATACAACGAAACAAGAAATGAGTATATTAAATAAATCTCATGTCTTGGCCAACAAAAAAATTAGGAAAATAAATTTATGCCGCGGATGCAAAGAAAATTTAAAATTAAAATATTAGATGAAGTTAAGGTCTTAGAAAGATCTAGTAAGAAAAGAGAACATAAAGGTTATCGAGGCGAAAAAATAATTCAAAAAGGGATTACCGATATAGGACCGCGTTTTAGATTTTGTTACTATGTTTATACCCCTGCCGGCAAAAAGGTTTTTGGACAATATGCTCCTGAGTACCGTGAAAGCGATTTATTAAAGCTGTTAGAAAAAGCTATTGATAAAAATATGTTTAGTAAAAAATTTATCGTTCGTCTTAAATCAAAATTAACCAAAAGTCGAAAAATTAATCCCTCGACTTTGCTCAGGATAAGTTAAAAAATAAAATTATGGAAAATAATCAACTACCAAAAATTGATAATAAACTTCTTGTCAAAAAGATTTTAGTAAATACGGTGGCATCGGCTGCATTCGGTTTATTTCTTGCTTTTATTGCATATGGTGGGCGAATACCTATCAAGCCTACTCTTATTGCCATAGGAATTCTTATAGTAGTTCTACCAATGTCTATATTTTTTGCTGCCAGATATCGTAGTTATATAGCACCAGATAAAATCAGAAAGTTTTTTCTAGTTCTTGGAATTTTAACTGTGATAGTTAATTTAGCGCTAATTATAATAGAAGGTGGTAGAATTGATTATTATCTTGGAGTTATACTTGGCTTATATTTTATTTCTGGTCCGAATTTTGGTAAACCAAAAGATCAAAAATTAATTGGGAAATAAAATTATGTCAGAAAATGAAAATTAATTGAGAATGATAAAATTTATTTGGCATAAAAGTTTAAGCTTTTCATCTTTAAAACCAATCACTCAGATATATGGCGTATGTTTTGATAATAATGGAAATATTTTAATTATTCGTACCCCGAACGAAAATTGGAATATTCCCGGTGGAACACCAGAAGATGATGAAACACCAGAACAAACATTGAAACGTGAGCTTGAAGAAGAAGCTGATGTAACTATTGGTAAAAATGTAATGATTGGCTATTATGAAGTTATTTCAGATAAACCTACAATTTATCAACTTAGATTTGCTGCTTTACTTAATGAAATGAAACCATCAACAATTGATCCTGCTTTAGGAGTAGTGAATGAAAGAAAGTTTATTTCACCCGATGAATTCTTTAAGTATGTTAAGATAAAAAATTATCGTCCAATGGTAAAAGAAGCGATTAGTTGGTTTAAAAAGAATAATAAGGGTATGTAATATGGTTAAGCAATGGGATAGAATATTTAAAAAATATGGCAAAGTTTTTACGAAAATTCAAGAAGACATGCCAAAAGTTATAAAGATATTTAAAAAACACAATATTAAAAGGGTTCTTGATTTGGGTTCAGGGACTGGACGACATACAATTTATTTAGCTAAAAATGGATTCAAAGTTTATGGAATTGATATTTCTGATGAGGGGATAAAAATTACAAAAAATTGGCTAAAAGAGAATAATTTAAAAGCAGATCTTAAAGTTGGCTCTATTTATAAAAAACTGCCATATAAAGATAACTTTTTTGATGCTATTATATCTACAAATACGCTTCATCATGAACGTATTGAAACTATCAGGAAGGCAATTTGTGAAATAGAAAGAGTGTTAAGATCAGGTGGTTTGATTTTCATAACTGTTCGCAGAAGAAAATTTAGAAAGTTTTATCCAAAACTTACGATAATTGAGAAATATGGAAAACAAAAAACAAACTATAAAGTAATTGAACCAAGAACCTATGTACCAATAGAGGGAGGGGAGAAAGGATTAATTCATTATCTTTTCAATAAAGAATTGATAAGAAAAGAATTTGAGAATTTCAAAATCCACAATATTTGGGTTGATTCTAAGAGAAGACATTACTGTTTTTTAGGTGAATTAAAAAATAAAAAAGGTCGCTAAAATTTAAATTATATTTTTTGAAAATAATGGAATAATCTTATGAGAACAACATTTTGTAGAACAGTAACAAAAGATAAATTGAGATTAGATGGATTACTTTTTGAACCAAATAAAAAGTCCAAAATAGCTGTCTTGCATATTCATGGAATGGCTGGGAATTTTTACGAGAATGTTTTTCTTGATTTTATGGCTAAAGAATATACAAAAGCAGGCTATACATTTCTTACTGCTAACAATCGTGGTCACGATTATATTGCTGATATTAAAAAAGAAGGTTCTAAAGAGCAATTTAAAAGAATCGGTGACACTTTTGAAAAAATTGAAGATTGTATTTTAGATATAAACGCTTGGCTTAAATTTTTAAAAACCAAGGGCTATAAAAAATTTATTTTACAGGGACATAGTTTAGGAACGGTAAAAGCAGTATTTTACCTTAGCAAGCGACCAAACCATCCTTTTTCAGCATTGGTTCTTGCTTCGCCGCCAGATATGTTGGGTTTGGTGAGAATAAAAGCAGAAAAAAAGAATTTTAAAAGAGATCTGGCAGAGGCAAAAAGATTGATTTCAAAAAATCAGGCCGACGCCTTTCTTTCTAGTAAAATTTGGGATAGCTATTATAAATCAGCGAGTAGTTATTTGAATTTTTTTGCTGATGGAGCGAAAACAGATGTTTTTCCGATTCTTAGAGACGGAGGATTCAAAGCATTAGAGAGTATTAAAATTCCAATTTTGGCTTTCTATGGTGGCAATGATGATGCCGTTGTATTTTCGCCACACAAAGATTTGGAGGTTATCAAGAAACATATCAAAGATCCACAATCAAAAACTTTGATAATAAGTGATGCGCCGCATAGTTATTTTAAGCACGAAAAGCAAGTGGCATTAACAGTTGTTGGTTGGTTGAGGCAACTTTTATAAAAAATAAATAAATTTCTTTAGAGGTCAACCTCGTAATAACCAAAAAGTCGAACCCTTCGACAAGCTCAGGGCAGGAAATTAATCCTTCGGTAAACTCAGGATAAGTTAAAAAATAAAAATATGGAAACGACTATATTACAAAGCAAACTCGAGAATAAGCTTCTGAACAGGGTATTCGCAATAACTTTTGCTTTAATCATACTTACTTGGATGTATTATTTTATAACAGCATGGGATCTAGGAACGCCAAGAGGACCACTTATTGTACCAGAGATAATTTATCTTATAATTGTTGTCGGCTTGCTCATAGAAGCCTGCAAACCATCATTGGATTTTACTTTTAGTAGAGACAAAAAACGGATATTAATGAGTGTTATTCTGTTTGCAGTTTTTGTTCTCATCAATGTTCATTTTTGGCTTGCTTATGGAATTGTAGACTGGCTACCTCAATTTGGCTGGTCAAAGACAATTATAGAGTGGCTTACGCGCACTTTTGTAATGGAAACTAGTTCTTTATCATTGATGTTTGGAATACTTTTTTTAACAAAATCTGTTCCTCAAAAATCTTTAAGCTACAAAATAATACTAATAGGAGCTGTTCTTTTTGAATTTTTCCTATTTCAAGGATATATGAAGTGGGCAATTATTGGTTCCCCCGGTTCACAATATTTTGCGGACTTCTGGGGTTATACAATTTTTCAGCCTTGGTTTTGGCTAGATTTTACCGCGGAAATTGTGATATTTATTGGAGGGCTTTGGTTGTTGGTGAGGGGAAAAGCTAACCCCTAAGCTTAATAATTTAATATAAAAATTATCAAAATAAAAAAGGTCGCTAAAATTTAAATTATATTGTTAAATTATGTCAATAATTAAAAAGAAAATTTGGCCGGAATATTTTGAGCTGATAAAATCCGGGAGAAAGAAATTTGAATTAAGATTGGCTGATTTTGATATTAAAGAAAGGGATACTCTAATATTAGAAGAATGGGATCCTAAAACAAAAGCATATACTGGCAGAACGATTGAGAAAAAAGTTGATTATATTTTGAAATTCAGTCTTGATGATTTTGGTCAGAAGAAGGAAATTGAAGAAAAGGGATTATATATAATTCAGTTTGGTTAATATAAAGTCGAACCCTCCTTCGTCCTGAGCATATCGAAGGGCTACGGAAGGGCAAGAAATTAATTGAGAAATAAAAATTATGAAAAAGATTTGTTCGGATATAATTAGATTTACAAAACAATTAGTAGATACATCTTCGCAAAGTGGTGTTAATTCTGAGAAAGAAATTGCGGATTTAGTATTCAAGAAATTATCTGATTTTGGATTTTTTCCGAAAATAATCGGAACTGAAGAGCATCCTTCAGTATTTTGTAAAATTATTAAGAATCCTATGGGCAAAACTATTTGGTTTGAAGCTTGTTTGGATACAGTCCCAGCCGGGGATAAATCAAACTGGAAATATCCTCCTTTAAAAGCTACGCTCAAAGGTTCAAGGATGTACGGTAGGGGGGTGGCTGATTCTAAAATAGGAATAGCTATTTTCAGTTATTTAGCTAAAGAGTTATATGATAATCCTAAATTTGAGAGAAATATTATTTTAGGATTTGATGCCAATGAGCAAAACGGAGAATTTACCGGAATAAAAGATATTCTTAAACAAAAACCTAAAGCCGATGTATGCATTTTAGGTTATCAAAGCATAGACGAAATTTCCATTGGAATGAGAGGTTGGCTAAGATTAAAAATTGTTACTAAAGGAAAATCAGCTCATACAGGGAGTAGAAGTAAAAAGGGCAATAACGCTATTCATCAAATGGTAGAGGTTATTACAGCTTTAAGGAAATTAAATCTTGAAGGTAGAAAAGAACCATTTTTTGAATATGGTTCTGCTTTTAATGTTTCTCTTATCAAGGGGGGAATTTCAATAAATATTGTTCCAGACGAATGCGAAATAAGCATTGATATAAGATTTTTACCATCACAGACTAAAAAAGAAATTCTGGATAAAATATCTAAAACATTGAAAGAATTAAAAAAGAAAAACCCCAATATTCATTACAAAATAGAATTTTTACGATGTGAATCTCCTTTCTTGACCAATCCTAAAAATAAATTTGTAAAATTATTACAGAAAACCGCTCAAGATGAATTAAAAACAAGAATTCCTCTTGTTACGAGTGGGGCAGGCAGTATAGGAAGTGTTATTACCAAGCTTAAAATTCCAATAATAAATTCTTTTGGTTGTAAAAATGATAATGTCCACGCCCCAGACGAATGGGTTGATATTAGTACTCTTCCTAAAGTGTTTGATGTATATAAAAAGACAATTTTAGAATTTTACAAAAAAGAGGGTTAGGTTAATTATATCGAAGTTCAACTCCAATAATTCAACCAAAAACTCGAAAAATTAATCCTTCGATAAGCTCAGGACAAGTTGAAAAATAAAATTTAAAAATTATGGTTAAAAGAGTTTTTATCATTCACGGTTGGGGTGGTTCTCCTGATGAGCCTTTACTTAGGTGGTTGAAACTAGAATTAGAGAAAAACGGTTTTGAGGTTGTTGTGCCGAAAATGCCTAATTCAGAAAAGCCGGAGATTGAAACTTGGGTTTTAAAACTTAAGGAAATAGTTGAAGTTCCGGATAAAGATACAATATTAGCGGGGCATTCTATTGGTTGTCAAGCCATCTTGAGATATTTAGAGACATTACATCCGACATCAAGGGTCGGCGGTGTCGTGTTTATTGCGCCGTGGCTTACTTTGTCAAATTTAGAAAGTGATGAAGAATGGCGGGTGGCTGATTCTTGGATCAACACGCCAATTAGAGAAACGGATGTAATTAAACACATTCCGAAAATAACGGCTATTTTTTCTGATAACGATCCTTATGTGCCGAGTGAAAATGTAGAAATGTTCAAGAAGAAGTTTGACGCTGAAGTTATTATTGAGCACGGAAAAGGGCACTTTACTTCTGATGATGGCGTAGAAAAATTAGAATCTTTCCTGAACGCTATATTAAAGATAAAATAAAAAAGGTAAAATTAATTGAGAAATACAAACTATGAAAATAACTAAAAATATCAAAAAGATAATTGAGCAAAATCCATTAGCTTTTGCGACAATAGGGAATAAAAAGCCTTATGTTATTTGTGTTGCTTCATGCAAGGTTGTTGAAGGCGATAAGATTTTAATTACAGATAACTTTATGAAAACTACTGTTAGAAATCTTTTAACAAATAATAACGTTGCTTTAGTTGTTTGGAATAAAAAGGGAGAAGGATACCAATTTTTAGGAAAAGCAAAATATTATAAAAAGGGGAAATGGCTGAATTATGTAAAGAATTTAAAAGAAAATAAAGGACTACCTGCAAAAGGGGCAATATTTATACAAGTTGGGAAAATTATAGAATCAAAATAAAAAATTAGTTCAAAATAAATATGAAAAAAGGTAAATTAAAAATTGGAGTTTGCGGTTTGGTTTGTGAAAAATGCCCGAAATATATTAAAAAGGAATGTCCAGGATGTGAACCAACCGAATGTTGTCCGCTTCCGGAATGCGCAAATAAAAAAGGTATCGATATCTGTTTTAATTGCAAAGAGTTTCCTTGCAATCTTAATTATCAAAAAGGACTTATAGTTTCTGAACTTTTAGACCATTGGAAGGGAAATTAAAACCAAAATCAAGAAATTAATTGAAAAATTTAACGACGTCAAGCGTTGTTAAATGAGAATAGCTCTTTACTATATAGCTAATTTATGTTAACCTAATTGAAAGTGGTTAACAATAGTTAATTCAAACTAATATGACAAAGAAAGAAAAATATCTAAGTGTGGCTCAGTTGGCTAAGATATTAGGTATTAGTCGGATCGCTGTCTACAAAAAAATTATCAAAGGAGAAATAGAGGCCTTTAAAATTGGTCGGAGTTTTATTATTCCTCAAGAGGAACTGGGTAAAATTTTAGGGGAAACTCTAACAGAAAAACAAAAGAAAATAATAGATAAGGGAATGGAGAAAACAATAAAAGAATATGGAGAAACTCTCAAACTTTTAGGCCAAGCATAAGATGATAAAAATTACCATAGCTGAAGTTCAATACATTGCTTTTAAATTGGCAAAAGAGTTTTTGAGTTCTAATGAACCAATCCCAGAATTTCAGTCGCGCTTTCCAAATATTTTAGAGAGCTGTTTAGCTGTTCCATTCCAGAAGTTTGATAAAAAAGATTTATATCGTGGCTTGATTCAGAAAGCTTCTATTTTGTTTTATTTGATGACTAAAAATCACCCTTTTCAAAATGGAAATAAGAGGATTGCCATGACTGCTTTATTAATTTTTCTTTATAAAAACAACAAGTGGCTTAAAATCGATAGTTATGAATTATATAAATTTGCAGTGGATGTAGCAAAAAGCCAAGCCGAAGATAAAGATTTGATATTGAAAGGCATAGAACAATTTATTAGAACTTATCTGATAAAATTAAAGCAATATTAATCAAAAAGTTATAAAATAAAAAAGGTCGCTAAGATTTAAATTATATTTTTAAAAATTATGGCATTAATTAAATGTTCAGCATGTGGACACGATATCTCTGATCAGGCTTTATCTTGTCCCAACTGTGGCCATCCTTTAAAATTCAGATCAGAAGATACTTCTATTTTAAAACAAATTCTCGTCTATTTTGTGAGCTTTTTTCTCGCGCCCTTTGGTTTAGGATATGCTTTTAAATATTTGAAGCAATCGGATAAAAAATCTAAAATAATAGGAATTATTTCTTTAATTTTAACATTTTTTGCCATAATAACGGTCATTTTTATAGCAAAAAAATATCTTGAACAAGAATACGGTTTTCTTGATTTAATTAATAACGGCGGATTATAACTAATTTAAGTAAGGATTGTAAAATTAATACAAAAAGACAAATTTATGAAAGGCATAATTAAACTAATTTTAAGAACTATCTTTTTTGGCACTATAGCTTTAACTATAGGAATGTTTTGGTTTGATAGGTATTTTTCTTTTTCTGATGATGCAAATATGTTCACGGACGAAGAAAATATAGAAGATGTTTGCCCAATAGATAGCAATGTAGCGTTAATAAGCATTCATGGAGATATTGTTACTTATTTTACAGAACCATCTTATTCAGAAGAAACAGGAAATCTAGATGAAGCATCATCAGAAGAAATAGTTAAATATATTGATGGAATAGAAAAGGACGATAATATAAAAGCACTGATTTTAGAAATTGATTCTTATGGAGGATATCCCGTAGCTGCAGAAGAAATAACGAACGCTTTAAAGAAAATGACGAAACCGGCCATAGCAGTTATAAGAGAAAGTGCTGCTTCCGCAGCTTATTTTATAGCAACAGGAGCTGATAAAATATATGCCAGTGAAATGTCAGATGTTGGTGGAATTGGAGTTACAAGGTCTTATTTAGATTATTCTGAAAAAAATAAGAATGAAGGTATAATTTATCAACAGTTATCTTTAGGCAAATTTAAGGATTCAGGAGATCCAGATAAAGAATTGTCCAAAGAAGAAAAAGAACTTTTTTTGAGGGATGTAAAAATAATGTATGATATTTTTGTAAAAAGAGTGGCTGAAAATCGAAAATTAGATATTGAAAAAGTTAAAAAATTAGCTGATGGATCAACAATGTTAGGACAAGCAGCTAAAGAAAATGGGTTAATTGATGAAATAGGAGATATAGATAGCGCTGAAAAATGGATAGAAAGTGAATTAAAAATAGAGCCAAAGATTTGTACTTATTAAAAAATAAAATTATGATAATAAAAGAAATATTAAATAGGAGATCGGTAAGGGAATATCAAGAGAAAGATGTTTCGAAAGAAGATATAGATGAAATTATAAAAGCGGGGCAGTTTGCTCCGACCGCCAGCAACAATCGAGCGATTGAGTTTATAGTTATTAGAGATCAACAAACGAAAGATAAGATTTTTGAGATTGTTAGCCAGGAATTTGTAAAAGAGGCACCAGTTTTGATAATTTCTGTAAGCGATACTACTCAAACTAATTGTCCAGTTCAGGATTTATCAGTTGCTTCTGAAAATATGTTTTTGCAGGCGACGGCTTTGGGACTGGGAACTGTTTGGAAAAATTTTGAGGCGGAGCACACGGAAGAAGAGAAAATAAAAAAATTACTTGGAATTCCCGAACAATATAAGGCTATAAATATAATACCTGTTGGCTATCCAAAGGAGAAACTCATACCTCACACAGATGAAGATTTTAATGCACAGAAAATACATCAAGAAAAATGGTAAAAGAGGTCGCTAAAATTTAAATAATATATGCCATTCCCAAATTTGGAAAATAAATATAAAGAAAAGTCCTTGATTACTCCTCAAAAATTTCTGGAATACAAGATGAAATTAAACAAACATCCGAAATTTGAACCACCTACTGGTGTGATCTTTTGTTATGAGAAAAGATTACTTGATTTGATAATTAAAAGTTACAAAGTTAAAAAAGTTGAAGGCTTTAATGGAGAACTCTATTTATTAAAAGAAACAAATAACAAAATTGGAATTATAGGTAAATTTGGTATTGGCGCCCCAGCTGTAGTTACTTTAATGGAAGAACTCATAGCTTTTGGCGTTAAAAAATTTGTATCTATTGGCGAAGCTGGATCTTTGCAAAAAGATTTAAAGGTAGGTGGTATAGTTGTGTGCGAAAAAGCGGTAAGAGACGAAGGGACCTCTTATCATTATTTAAAGCCATCAAAATATATCCACGCTCCTAAATCAATGATAAAAAAAATCAAAAAAGTTCTGAATAATCCTAAAATAAGATACAGAATTGGAACAACTTGGACTACTGATGCACCCTATAGGGAGACTCTACCAGAGATTAAAAAATATCAAAAAGAAGGTGTATTAACTGTAGAAATGGAAGCATCTGCGATTTTTGCTATTGCTCAATACAAAAAAGTAGAGGCAGGAGTTATTTTGACAATTAGTGATTATTTACTCGAGTCAAAGTGGAAACCAAAATTTCATTTAACAACAAAATTTTTGAAGAAATTATTCCAAATTGCTAGAAAAGTATTATTAATTGAAAAATAAAATTTAAGTTGAAGTTAAGATTTAAAATATGGAGGAAAAATATCAGAAAATAAAAAAGATTACTGAGGAAAATTTGAAAGAATGTGATGCTGGGCACGATATTAATCATGTTCTGCGGGTTTATGATTTATGTCTTAAATTAATTCAAGGATTAAAAGGTGTTGATTTAGAAATTCTTCAGCTTGCCGCTTTGCTTCATGATATAGGTGGTCCCAAGGAATTAAGAGATAAAACCGGGAAAGTTTGTCATGCTCGAGAATCAGCTAAAATGGCTCAGAAAATTCTTAAAAATTTTAAATATCCGCAAGAAAAGATAGACAAAGTGGTTCATTGTATTTTAGCTCACCGGCACCGAACGGGAGTAAAACCAGAAACCAAAGAAGCTAAAATTCTTTTTGATTCCGATAAGTTAGATGCTCTCGGTGCTCTTGGTATTGCTAGAGCTTATATTTGGATAGGTAAAAATAATGCCAAGATTTACAGCAATATGCCCCTGAAAAGTTATATTAGAAAAAATATAGTAGGTGGGAAGTTAAACGGTAGAATTAAAGATAAATCAAAACATAATCCGTTTTTTGAATTTGAATTGAAATTAAAACGACTTCCCCAAAGTTTATACACCATAAAAGCAAAAAAGATAGCCAGAGAAAGGCTATCTTATATGACGTTGTTTTTCGACAGATTTAAAAAAGAAGCTGCAGGTAAAATTTAGTCCGAAGTTGAAAAATAAAATTTATGAAGAATGATATTCTTTTAGAGCTACAACATCTTTATAAAGAGTTTGATAAGAAATACAAAAATGATTCAAATGAATTAAGACCTATCTTAGGAGGTGGAAAATTTCATAATCCTAAATTTTTGTTTCTTTTTATCAACCCTACTCATCTCAACATATCAAGTAGTAAACATTACAAAGGAAAAAGAAGGTATCCTTTTATTGGAGTACGTTATTTTTGGCGTTTACTTTCTCAAGCCGGTTTTATCGATAAAACAATAGTAAATGATATTTACAAATATGGATGGCAAATTGAAGATGAAATAAGAATAGAAAAGAGTTTATCCAAACATAGGATCTATATTACTAATTTAGTTAAGGCTACTCAAAAAGGGCCAGAGAATCCATCAAAAAATCTTATTCAAAGAGATTTTTCATTATTGGAAAAAGAGATCGATATCGTGTCCCCAAAATATATAGTGGTTTTTGGAATATTGGTTTTTAAAGCATTAACCGGTAAAGAAATTAAATTGCAAAGATGTTTGAATGATATTAAAATAAGAAAGTACAAACCATACAAATCCAAACAGATTTTAGGCAAAGAATATAATGTTTTACCTTGTTATTTTCCTATAGGAAGGGGAAGCCCTAAAAAAGCATTAAGAATTCTATCTTATATAAATCAAACGTATGGAAAATAATATTGTCAAAATCAGACCAAAGTTTTGGGGAGATGGTATTTGGTTTAACGCCAGTCTGATCGTGATTTTTCAAGCTGGTTTTACCGGATTTTTTTACGCGCTTATGCATGATTGGATCAAGGCGATCTCTTTTAATATCTTTTTTGGGCTTTTTTACCAACCTATTTTAATGATTTGATAATAAAATTTTTTATGTTATAATCAAAAATATAATTAAATATTAAATTTAATTTATCAAGAGTGGCAGGGAGAGCTCTGGCTCGATAATCTGCCCAGCAACCCTTTAAGGTGACTCCTTAAAGAAGGTGCTAAATCCAGACCTGGTCCGCCGAAGTTTTAAACGAAGGCGACCCAAAAAGGAGAGATAATTAGTCGATTGACTCTTTCTCTTTTGGGAAAGAGTTTTTCAATTTAATTTAAATAAAATTTATGACTATAAGAACAGCAGAATTTGTTTCACCCAGGCATCCCGATAAAATTTGCGATCAAATCGCCGACGCTATTTTAGATGCTTATCTGATCAAAGATAAATATAGCCGGACAGCAATTGAAGTTATTGGCGGGCATAACTTAATAGTTATCTTAGGCGAAGTTAAAAGTTCAATAAATCTTAAAAAAATTCCTATTTTAAAAATTGTTAGATCTATTGTTGGTAATAAATTTGAGATTATAGTTCGTTTAGAGGAACAAAGTCCGGAAATTGCTCAGGGAGTAGATATTGGCGGAGCAGGTGATCAAGGTATTATGATTGGCTATGCGTGTAAGGAAACGAAAAATTATCTGCCGTTAGAATACGAATTAGCGAGAAATCTATGCTGTAAAATTTATAAAAAATATCCTTATGATGGAAAGACACAGGTGACATTAGGGGATAAGAAAGTTTTAAGAGTAGTAGCTAGTTTTCAGAATACAAAAACAAAAGAATTGGAAAAATTAGTTAAATCAATAATCAAAGCAGAGGAATATATTATTAATCCAAGCGGCGATTGGAAAATTGGCGGTTTTGATGCTGATACTGGATTAACTGGAAGAAAATTAGTAGTTGATAGTTATGGTCCAAGAGTACCAGCTGGCGGCGGTTCTTTTAGTGGTAAAGATGCCACAAAAGTTGATCGCAGTGGAGCTTATATGGCGAGAAAAATTGCAGTTGATTATTTAAAGAAATATAAAGCAAAAGAAGTTTTAGTTAAATTAGCTTATGCCATTGGCAGAAAAGAACCATTAATGAAATCAGTCATTGTTGATGGCAGAGAAAAAGAGATAAAGGGTTATGATTTAACACCCAACGGGATTATAAAATTTTTGGATTTAAGAAAGCCGATATATAGAAAAACCAGTCAATGGGGTCATTTTGGCAATGGTTTTAAATGGGATAGTTAAAATTTTGTTTTAGGATGACACGATTTCATGACTTTCGTAAAAGATTAAAATTATGTAAAATATGTCTAAGGGTCAAAAATTAATTGAAGAAATAAATATTATAATAAGATTTTTAAAAAAGAAAATATTCGCGGTTGTCGTAATTTCATTAGTGATTTTATTAGGGGGTTCTTATTTTACTAATGAGCAAAAAGAGGAAGATTTCTCTCAAGAAGAAGTAACGGTAGTAGATAATAATAAAGTAAATACATTGAGCCAGCCAGAAGTTTTTGTTTCCGCAGTTCAACTTGAACAGGGCGATACTTTGACAGTCATGGTGGAAAATTTATCTCTAGGAGAAAAAACAACAGGTGAATTTGACGGGCAATCATTCGATTTTTTCCCGATTGGAACTGACGGAAAACAGATGGCTATTGTGGGAATTGATGCAAGAAAAACACCGGGAAATTATTCTCTATCTATCTTTATTCCCGGTAAAGATAATATAAAAAAGACAATTACGATAAAAAAAAGAAATTTTCCTGTAACAGAATTTGCCCTTACCCCGGAACTTGAAGAAAAAGGTTATACTCCTTCTAATATCGTGGAGAATATCAGTACAAATGAGGGGGTTCTTATCTGGAAGGTTCTTGAAAAATATACTTTGGAATCATATTTTGATAAGCCTTTTGTGTATCCGTTAGATTTAATAGTTGATGTTGGGGCTTTCGGGAACATCAGAAAAAAGGGTGATGTTACTCTTCGACATTTGGGAGTGGATCTGGATGCTTTTGTGGGTACACCGGTTTATGCTATCAATGACGGCATAGTGAGTTTTATTCAAGAATTAACAGTTTACGGAAAGATGATAATTATTGATCATGGTCTTGGAATATATTCTCTTTATCTGCATCTTAATGAATTTAAAGTTGCTAAGGGAGATAAGGTAACAAGGGGAGAGGTAATTGGTCTTTCGGGAAGCACTGGTTATTCTTTAGGACCCCATCTTCACTTATCCATAAAAGCAAAAGGAGCAAGCGTTGATCCATTGAGATTTATAGATACTCTAAATAAGAACCTGCCTCGCTAATGCTCGGCAGAACCTTTTTTCTCGCGGAGTTTACACTGAGCGAAATGAATGTGCTCGAAATAGTGCTTTTAAATAAAGTTTAAAATAGGAAATTTAAAAAGGAAATATTTTATGAGATTTCGTGTAAAAGTTTACGAAATTGTTAAAAAGATCCCGG
>Ga0315274_10001090_pt1 | contig 42181 bp, 39 predicted proteins | sample YL17G02_20_MG_FD_203700 | JGI IMG/M metagenome (GOLD analysis project Ga0315274, IMG submission 203700) | Sediment microbial communities from Yellowstone Lake, YNP, Wyoming, USA - YL17G02_20 | ecosystem: Environmental > Aquatic > Freshwater > Lake > Sediment | place: USA: Wyoming | collected...
CGCTGGAAATGTCTGCACAGAGGATCTTGTGCACACACTCCATCGCATGGGAACACGAACAGACATCGATCTGAAGGGATTGCTTGCTGTCGCGAAGGACCTTTCCGCGTTTTTTGGCCGTGAGATGCCCGGCCTGGTGTACAAGACCGGGCCCGTTGCCACCAGCTTACAATCGTAACAACATCTAGAGCACATAACAACTCGAACTCATCCAATGAAACTCTTAGAAGGTATTCGCGTTCTCGATCTGACCAACGTTCTCTCAGGACCATTTGCCACCTTGCATCTGGCGCTGGCGGGAGCTGAAGTCATCAAGATCGAAAATCCCAAGGATGGCGACCTCGCCAGAAAACTGGGGTGTGTTCCTGACTACAATCGGAAGCTGATGGGGACGAGTTTTCTTGCTCAGAACGCAAACAAGAAATCGTTCACTCTCAACCTGAAAGCGCCAGAAGGGAAAGATATCTTCAAGCGACTCACAGCCACGTCTGACATTGTTGTCGAGAATTTCAGGCCGGATGTCATGGCGCGTCTGGGACTGTCGTATGATGTCCTCAGCACGATCAACCCCCGCATCATCTACTGCGCGATCAGCGGGTTCGGTCAGACAGGTCCTGACGCGTTGAAACCGGCGTACGATCAGATCATTCAGGGCTTGAGCGGCGAAATGGCCATCAACGGTGATGAGCGCTTGAACCCGCTGCGAGCCGGCTTCCCGGTTTGCGATACGGTTGGAGGGCTCAACGCAGCCTTTGCAATCATGAGCGCTTTGTACCATCGCCAGAAGACCGGAGAAGGCCAGTTTATCGATGTTGCGCTTCTTGATTCGATCATGCCATTGATGGGCTGGGTCGTTGCCAACCTTATGATAGGCGGGCAACAGCCGGTCCTGATGGGGAATGACAACTTCACCGCTGCGCCCTCCGGGACGTTCCGAACAAAGGACGGGTACATCAATATTGCGGCCAACAAACAGGAGCAGTGGGAGGCGGTAGCTGATGTCCTCGGGGTGCCTGCGCTGAAAACCGATGTCCGGTTCCAGGAGCGTGACGCAAGAAAGAAGAACAGGAAGGAGTTGACCCCCCTCCTGGAAGCGAAGCTCTCTGAGCGTGAAACAGTGTATTGGGTTGAAGCCATGAACAAGAGGGATGTTCCGTCAGGAGCGATTCTTGACCTTGCGTCCGCGATGAGCCAGGAACAGATCACGCATCGCAATACGTTCGCGACGGCGCATTCCAAAGACATCGGTGAACTGAGGCTCTTCAACCTGACAGCGAAATTCTCAAAGACACCAGGGTGCGTCGAGACTCCTCCTCCAACGCTCGGGGAGCACACACAAGCAATACTCCAGAGCATGGGGTACTCGGAGGGAGAAATCCAGAAATTACGGGAAGCAAAGATCATTTAGCAAAGGAGATGTACCATGGGCATGACCGTTGCAGAAAAAATCTTGGCCCGAGCTTGCGGCCGTACCGCTGTCAAGGCCGGCGATGTGGTCGAACCAAAGGTTGACCTGGCGATGTCGCATGAGAACGGAGCCCTCGTCATTAACCAGTTCCTTGAGATCTATCAGGGGACCAATCTCCAGCCAAAGATTTGGGATCCCTCCAGGATTTCGATCATCTTCGATCATCGGGTCCCGGCCGAATCTCCAAAAACTGCGACCAATCAGAAAAAGGTTCGCGAATTCGTGCTCTCCCAGGGCATCGGAAAATTCCACGACATTCGCGGTGACATTGGCGGCATCTGTCACCAAATCCTTCCAGAGAATGGATATGTTCGTCCAGGATTTGTTGTGGTGGGAACCGATTCGCATACCACGAGCCACGGAGCGCTGGGGGCATTTTCATTCGGAATCGGCGCGACCGAGATGGCGAGTGTTTGGGCGCTGGGGACCGCACTAAACATCGAGGTCCCTGCCACGCTGAAAGTAATCGTAAAAGGAAAGTTCAAGAAATTCGTGGGCCCGAAAGATCTCATCCTGCATTTGATCGGCCGTCTGAGTGCCCAGGGTGCGAACTACAAGGCGATTGAATTCCACGGACCAACCATCCGCACTATGTCCACGTCGGGGCGGCTGGTCATCTGCAACATGGCCGTGGAGGCAGGAGCAACGGCAGGGATTGTCCCGGCAGACAAGGAAACCGTGCGCTACCTGCGGGCAGAAGCGGGCGTCAAAGGGAAGATCGATCTCGTGACGCCGGACCGGGACGCGGTATATGAGCAGGTCATCGAGGTGGATGTGTCCAAACTCGATTCTCAAATCGCCTGCCCGCACACTGTCGACAACGTCAAGCCGATTAAGGATGTCATAGGGACCAGGATCAATCAGGTCGTCATTGGCTCGTGCACCAATGGAAGGCTTGACGACCTTGCAGTTGCCGCCTCGATTGTCAAGGGAAAGAAGGTCGCGGACGATGTTCGCATGCTGGTGTTTCCCGCCTCAGGGAGGATATATTCCCAGGCGCTCGCGAAGGGATATATCGGGGCGTTGATGTCGGCAGGCGCGGTTGTAATGAATCCTGGTTGTGGACCGTGCCTGGGGATTCATGAAGGTGCTCTGGGAGATGGTGAGACCGCACTTTCGACAACCAATCGCAATTTCAAAGGCCGCATGGGGAATCCGAACTCACAGGTATACCTCAGCTCTCCGGCCGTCGCGGCAGCATCCGCGCTGAAAGGATGTATCACAAGTCCCCGGAAAGGAACGAGATAATATGGCAAAGGTCGTCCTCAAGCTCGGAGACGATATCTCCACGGATGTCATCTACCCAGGAAGATACATGGCAACGGTGCTCCCGACCGAGACACCGCAATACGCGTTCGCAGACATGGTCGAATTCAATGGCGCGTTGAAGGCAAGACAAATCCCACACGGGAGCATCATCATCGGCGGCAATAACTTCGGCTGCGGCTCTTCGCGGGAACAAGCGGTTTCCACGCTCAAAGGTCATCAACTCGTGATTGTCGCGCGGGGATTTGCCAGAATCTTTCTGCAAAATGGTATCAACCTCGGCCTCCGAACCGTGGTCTGCCCCGGCATCGAAGCGTCAGAAGGAGATGAACTGGAGATTACCGAGAACGCGGTGGCGAACAAAACGACGGAGAAACGATTCCCCGTCGTCCCGCTCCCGAGCGCTCGCCAGTCGATCATCAATGCTGGCGGTCTGATCGCATACACGCGGAAGCTCCTGCTGGACCGAGGAACTCCGATCTGATCACTCGTGATCGGTTTCTCACCCGGCTCCAATTTCTGACTTCACGTTGAAAACAAAAAGCCCCCGCTCGACACTGTCGGCGGGGGCTTTTCGCTGCAGCCTCCCTCTCTTGGCGCTGCAACTTATCCAGTCGTAAGCCGGTACTCAGGCTTCTTCATCTCTTTCGCCATCTGGGCCACATTCTTGTTCATCAAAACCGATTTCAGCCCGTCACGCATGGCTCCCCATGTATCATGGACTGCACACGGGTTCTTTCCCGAGCACTCAGGAAAGCCCAGGACACAATTCGTGGTGAACGCTACACCGTCAATCGCTTCTATGATGTCGAACAGTGTGATCGCCCTTGCAGACTTCGCCAAGGCAAAGCCACCCGCCGGTCCCTTCTGCGAGATCAGCAAATCTTTGTAGACCAACTGCTGAAGAATCTTCGCGAGGAAGTGATGCGGAATCTGAAACCGCTTAGCCAGATCACGAATGGAAGTCTTTGCGCCTTCCGGCTTGAGAGCAAGGAAGAGCACCGTCTGAAGTGCATACTCACATTGCCTGCTGAACAGTACGCTCATGGTCTCCTGTACTTTGTCGTCCACCGAACAAATTCCGGCGGCGCTGCAGATCCGGCCCCTCAGGCCCCTGCCGAATCGTACCTGGAAATGACTCCGTCCATGATCTCGCTTCTCGCGCGGAGCTCATTCAGCTTCTGGTTGATCATCAAGACAGACCGGCTTCGCTGTCCGATGAGTTCCTGAAGCATGTCGTGAACATCGGGATAGTTGCATTCCTGACGAAGCCGCCCGTAGAACAGGATCATCTCGCTCTCATCCCTCAACGCTTCAGACAACATTGCGCACGTATTCCGGCACGCGTGTGCACACTGGACACGGTTCTCGTTCATGTCAACCCTTCCTCCTTTACGTGGGAATGCAGCCATTACCGCACGGGCGCCTCGGACAACGCCTCAATTGCCAGTTCTTTCCCCCGCAGCAGCGCCTTCTCGTTGATCGGCAACAAGTTTTGGCGGTGTTTTGGCAGCACTTTTCGTAGCGCGAGTACGACGTTCTCCGGCTTCACGACGGGCCGCCGCTCGAGATAGGCCCCGAGCAGAACTACGTTTGCCACCTGCTTGCTCGTCAAGCGATGCGCCTCCTCGAGAGCAGGGATGTTCAGTATCTCAATATCCGTTCTCTTCGGTGGATTGATGATGGTCGAACGTTCGTAGATCAACAATCCTCCGGGATGCACCTTGTCCGCAAATTTCTCCATCGAAGGCTGGTTCAGGACCAGAGCGGAGTCAAACTTCGAGACGATCGGCGAGCTGATTTTGGTGTCCGAAACAATGACGATGCAATTGGCGGTGCCACCGCGCATCTCGGGCCCATAGGATGGCATCCAGCTGATTTCTTTCCCTTCAAGCATCGCCGCGTAGACCAGCAACTGGCCCATCGAGAGCACGCCCTGGCCACCGAACCCGGCAATGATAATTTCTTGAGTCGTTGTCATAGGTCTTGCCTGACTAGTTCATTGTTTGTGCCGGTGTCTTAAGATCACCCAACGGATACATCGGCAACATGTTTTCTTCAAGCCATTTGTTCGACTCCGTCGGTGTCATCTTCCACCCTGACGGACAGTTTGAAACGACCTCGATGAAGCACGTTCCCTTGTTCAGCATCTGGTATTCAAATGCCGACCGTACGGCCTTCTTGAACTTCCGAACAGTGGCCGGCGTATGAACGGCTTGGCGCGTCACATAGTATGCGCCCGGCAGTTGGGCAATCAGGTTCGTAATCTTCAGAGGATAACCCGCGAGACGTGTTTCTCGTCCATACGGGGACGTTGTGGTCTTCATGCCCAGGAGCGTCGTCGGCGCCATCTGGCCGCCCGTCATACCATAGACCGCATTGTTAATGAATACCACTAGGATGTTTTCGCCGCGATTGACGACGTGGATGGTTTCAGCCGTGCCAATCGCCGCCAGATCACCATCACCCTGATAGGAAAAGACGAATCGATCCGGCAACACTCGCTTGATCCCCGTAGCGGCCGCGGAGGCCCTTCCGTGAGCAGCTTCCTGCATGTCGATATTCATGTAGTCGTAGGCGAACACCGAGCACCCGACCGGCGCCACGCCGATGATTTTGTCCTGAATCCCCATTTCGTCGACGACTTCCATCAATACCCGGTGCGCCACGCCATGGCCACAGCCCGGACAGTAGTGCATGGGGGTTTCGGTCAGTGTCTGAGGTTTCTTGTAGACAAGTTCAAAACCGTTAGTCAAGGGGGGGATTTCCATGGAATCACCTTTGAAGTTCGACGTTATGGTTCTCGGCGATCGCCTCGACGGCTTCGAGGACCTCATCCGGCGAAGGAATCATGCCACCCATCCTCCCTTTAAAGTGTACCGGGCAACGGCCTTCGACGGCGAGCCGGACATCTTCGAGCATCTGTCCAGCGTTCATTTCGACAGTCAGCACTGAGCTGACCTTCGAGGATATTTCTGCGATCCTGCGCGAGGGGAACGGAAAGAGGGTTATCGGCCTCAAAAGGCCGACGCGCAATCCTTTTTTCCGCGCCAGCTGCATCGTCTTCTGACAAATGCGGGCGACGAGTCCAAAAGCGACAAGAAGGATATCAGCATCTTCGACACCGTGCTCTTCGAACCGCACTTCCTCCGCTTCCATCTGACGGTACTTCTTCTGGAGATGAAGATTCACCTCTTCCATTTTCTCCGGTTGTATGAAAAGCGACGTGATAATTCTTCGATCCTTCCCCACAGGCTTGCCCGTTGTCGCCCACGGCTTGTCGACGTAAGGAAGCGAGCCGGCGGGTGGAAGCTGCAGCTTTTCCATCATCTGGCCCAGTGCTCCATCCGCCAGAATCATTGCAGGGTTCCGGTACTTCTCCGAGAGTCTGAACCCGTCGAATACAAGATCAGCCATTTCCTGTACAGATGCAGGAGCCAGGACGATCAATCGATAATCCCCATGCCCCCCTCCCTTGGTGGCTTGGAAATAGTCGCCCTGCGACGGCTGGATCGTGCCGAGACCTGGCCCACCGCGTTGCACGTTCACGATAAGACATGGCAGCTCCGCCGACGCCATGTAGGAAATGCCTTCCTGCATCAGACTGATGCCTGGGCTCGAGGACGAAATCATCACGCGCGCGCCCGCGCCTGCAGCGCCAAAAACCATGTTGATCGCAGCGACCTCGCTTTCTGCCTGCAAGACGACGCAGTCATGGTTTGGCTGCTCCTTCATCAGATATTCGATCACTTCCGACTGGGGAGTAATCGGGTAGCCAAAGTACGCCTGCATGCCGGCACGGAACGCGGCTTCGGCGAGCGCTTCGTTCCCCTTCATAATTCGAATCTCAGATTGCATTTCGTTGGTTGACATAGATTCTCTTGTCGTTATTCTCGATGTGACCCAAAGCTCCCGTTACGCCGGGACTGCGCTTGCCGTCGTCCCTTTGGCATGTTTCTTTTCCCGGAAGACTGTTATTGCGGCATCCGGACAAACGAGAGCACAGTTGGCACATCCCGTGCAGTTGTCCTGGATGAGGACGGCATATCGATATCCCTTGAGATTGATCTTCTCCGACAGTCCTAGACTATCCTGAGGACAAGCGGCGATGCAGAGCTCACACCCTTTGCAGATTTCCTGTGCGACAACTACGCTACCCCGGATCATAGGGACTTGCCCCTTTCGTCTTCAACGATGTAATGACACAAATTCCCTAATACTTATGTCTGATTGTTGAGATTCGCTGACAACTAATGTGCCAATTTGTAAGCCCCCTAAACGACTAGCGAAGTGCAATAACCAGAGCAAGCGGATATGTGCGTTATCGGAATTGAGAACACTCGCAGAGTCCTTTCCCGAGTACGCCAATCACCGTGTTGACTTTTTCTACATCGACCCCGCACCGAGACTCCGTCAATTCTGGACCGATCAGGATTTGATGGCGGAACCGGCACAGCCAATCAAGTGCCAGGTCTCTTCAGTCCAAATTTTTCAATCTTGTTGTAGAGGGTGACCCGGTCAATCTGGAGTATTTCGGCAGACCGAGAGATATTCCAGCGGTTCTGATCGAGAATCGAGGCAATGTGTGTTTTTTCGACCGCCGCAAGCGAGCCGGCCGGAAGGACGTGATTCTTCTCCGTCAATTGGTACGGAAGATCCTCTGGTTTGATCATTGGCGGCTTGCCAACGACCATGGCCCGCTCAATCGCATTCTCGAGTTCCCTGATATTGCCCGGCCAGTTGTACCGAACAATGGTATCCATGGCCTCCGGGGAGATGGAAGTAATTGCCTTCCCCATCGCTCGTGAGTAGGTCTGGACGAAGTAGTTCGCGAGCAACGGGATATCCCCCTTGCGCTCGCGAAGCGGCGGTATGAACACTGTGAAGACGTTCAACCGGTAGTAGAGATCTTCGCGGAATGAGCCTTCGGCGACTGCCTTCTCAAGATCCTTGTGTGTAGCACAGATAACCCTGAAATCAATCTTGATGATTTCATTTCCGCCGACACGGGAAAACTGTTTCGTCTCGATGACCCGCAGAAGATCCATTTGGGTCTTCATGTCAATATTGCCCACCTCATCCAGAAAGAGTGTCCCTCCATCAGCCAGTTCGAGCTTCCCTTTGCGCCGATATTGCGCCCCGGTGAATGCACCACGTTCGTGACCGAACAGCTCGCTTTCGAGGATCCCCTCCGCAAGTGCTCCACAGTTCACCGCCACGATCGGGCAGTACCGCCGAGTGCTATTACTGTGGATTGCCCGGGCGATCAATTCCTTCCCCGTACCGCTCTCACCTCGGATCATCACGGTTGTGTCAGTCTTCGCGACGGTCTGTATCAACTCATACACTTTGTGCATCTGAGATGACTCCCCCACGATTTCGTCTGCCCGACTGAATTCCGAAATCTGCTCCTTCAATTTCACGTTTTCATTGAAAAGGTTTCGCTGCTTCAGAGCGTTCGTCACCAAGCGAGAGAGATAGTCCGGATCGACCGGTTTCGTCACATAATCATATGCTCCCTCCTTCAGGGCCTTGACCGCGGTCTCGACTGTCGCATGGGCCGTAATGAAGATGATCGTTGCAGTCGAATCAATTTCCTTGATTCGTTGCTGTAACTCCATTCCATCCATCCCGGGCATTTTGATGTCCAGCAGCAATATGTCCCACTTTCGACCCTGCAACTGCTGAAGTGCCTCAGCCGCGCTTGCTCCGGTTGAGACGTTAAAACCATCTTCCCGGAACCACTTTGAGAGGGAGTCTCTCACCACTTGCTCGTCATCAACGATCAGTATTGAAGGATTAGAATTCATAAGAGTTCCTTTTTCTCTTCTGGTGTTGCTCTAGACCATGGACTGGCCGGAAGAGTAGCTCTCCGGAGAACCGCTGCGAGCACCCGTTGTTTCGGTGCGTGAGAACCTCATGGTAAACGTTGTTCCCTTTCCCACCGCCGAACTGACCCCAATCGATCCGCGATGTCGTTGGACAATGCCGTACACCACCGAAAGCCCCAATCCCACCCCATGCCCGTTTTTCTTCGTAGTGTAGAATGGCTCGAAGATGTGCGGAAGATCCTCGGCAGCGATCCCCGCTCCCGAGTCGTTCACCGCGATGGACAGATCTCCGGCGGGGGTGGTTTGAGAGACCTCCACGCGGATTCGCCCGCCTCCCGGCATTGCTTCGACTGCATTGACAAACAGCGCGACCAAAGCCTGCTCAATCTGGTTTTCATCGCATACGAGAAGCACCTCTTCAGGAGGAAGAATCGCATCAAACCGGATATTTGACATCGCGAAATAGTGTTTCACGAGTTGATGAGCCTTCTCAACAATCTCGTGCACCGGCACGGGCACAAATTCGCCAATCTGTCTTTTCGAAAAGAGGAGAAGGTTCTTGACGATAGTGCCGCAGCGCGCTGTCTCGCGCTGGATGATCTCGATGTCTTCGATGGTCTGCTCGATCTCGGCCGCATTGACCTCGAGTTGCTTCAAGCGCCGCCCAATCAGCTTTGCATAAGTCAGGATTCCCTCCAGCGGATTGTTCAGCTCGTGCGCCACCGTGGCCGCCAGTGTGCCCAAGGAGGCCATTTTCTCAATTTGCATGACCTGTTGATGCACTCTTTCGAGTTCGGACGTTTTCTCCCTCACTCGCTGTTCCATTGTCAATGACCACTCGCGATTTTCCTTCTCAGCACGCTGGAGTGATTGAGTCATTGCGTTGAAAGAACTTGCAAGCCGGCCGATCTCGTCGTTGCGAAGCACTGGTATTTCGTGTTCAAGATTCCCCGATGATACCGCCTGTGTGGCCTCCATGAGCGATCGGACCGGATGCAGCACCGTCGTGGACAAGAAGTACCAGGATGTGGCGGCAAGGAGGATCAGAAGGATGATTGCCACGCCGACGATCCGCAACTGCGATCCGGCGATGGCATTGTCGGCTTTCTCAAGCGACATCCGGACGTCGAGCACTCCAAGAACCGTCCGCTCCGCCGGAGGGGGATGGCATCCGGCACTTGAGCACTGAGTTTCATTGCGAATGGGATTTATGAGGCCGAGGATTCGGCGACCGTCGGCATCAGTGTAAATTCGCATACGGCTGCTGGCGGGGACGGATTCCAGCGGCCGCGCCTGATCGTGGCAACCGTAACACGCCTCCGCCTTGAGATCGACAACGGATCCCTTCTCTCCATCATCCGTAGAGAATGTGATTTCTCCACGCTTGTTGAAGATCCTAACGCTGCTGATTCCGGGCTGACGCCCAACCGTCCTGATAATCTCGTAGACGTCTTCTTTCCGGTTGAGAAGCATGCTATAGTGAGTCGAACTCTTGATGAAGTCGCTGACGCGGTTGGCGCTTTCCGTCACCTGCGACATTATCTGGTCTGTATAGAAGCGGACAGAGAAATAAGAATGGATCCCGAAGAGTATCAGGAGCAGGAAAGAACCGAGGAGGAGGCGACTCTTGAGAGTTTTAAACCAGCGCATAGTCAAAATCCACCCTTTTCAGGGTGTCAGAAACTATGCCATAGAAGAGTGTCGAAAAATACAACAATTGCCCTCGTGCCAACTTTGAGAATGCAATCTTGGGAAGGGTGAGGGACATAGCTTGCCACACTTAAGAAATCGTCACAGGCGTCCTTTCCAAACACCGCAATGGCAAGCAACGAGAACTACTATGTGTAGATACTACGGAGTAGTTTTAGGTACTCATTTGGACCAAGTGTCTCAGAAAGGCGTGTGATCGCCTGACGAAGATCCGTCTGATTTTGCGCATCTTTCGATTCCCCGTTCTTCATCTCCGCAGAGAGCAGCGTCTTGAGGCGTCGTTCATCATTCGCATACACCCGCGCAACATCAGCTGTCAAGAGCACATCGGCGTCATCAATATCAGCACTGTTGACGGAGAGTTCAAACAGCCATCCTTCGCCAAGCGGCGAAGCACAGACTGCGTGAGGGCTCTCCACCAGAAGGTTGTTCGTCGCGATCACTTGTCCACTGATCGGCGAGATCATCGGAAGCGTCCCTTCATCCAGCACGATCCACGAACAAGCTTTGTTCCGCACCACATGCTCTCCCATCGTCTGCAAGACAACGGCCTTCGGGGAAACCAGCACCGAGGCCAAACCTGGCTCAATCCCCAACCTCACTCTACCCTCCCCCTCTCGCTTCATCCAGAGGTGCTTGCGGCCAAAGAGCACACCAACCCGCGATTCTTCCGCTTCCTTGGCCGGAGCAGGATTCCGGTCGTCGCCGGGCGTCGCCTCACGATATGTGAATCGCTGACGGAGTGCTATGTCAAGCGGACATTGCTCACACTCAAACTCCCGATCACAGAGTTGATACGAGAGGATGCCTGCAGTCATCCAGACGCATTTGGATTCCTGAGGAGGAATCACGGGGAAGAGCTTTTGTTCAGCAGAATCAGTCATGCTACCCTCCTACTGAGGCTTCATGGGGCATATGTCTCGATCCGCATCCCTTCCAACGAGGACGAAGACCAGCGACCCACAACCTCATGTAAATATTCTCTCGTGTTCCGGTGCTATTCAGCACGAGCGCAACACGAAACGACAATCATGCCGTACTACCGTCTGAAGAACTTGTTGGCGATCTCGTTCCACTTATTTTCTTCGAGCCCCTCCATCTGTCCCACATGGAGCGGCTCGGTCGTTGTCCCTTCTGCATTCTTACCGACTCGTTGTGATTCCTTGACCAATGCCATGAATTGGTCGATCTCTTTTTGATAGAAACTTACTGCCGACTTGCCAATCTTGAGCTTGGGGAGCTCGCCTTCAAAATCGTCAGCATCAATGGTGCAGATCCAATTCCGGCCGTACGGAGTCGCCTCCAGGGATTCAAGATGCTCACCGACGTATTTGTTCAGCTCCGTTACGCGCCCGCTTACGGGTGAGTCGAATGCTAAGCTCCTCTTCCCAAGCCGGATTGAAAACAGCGATTGACCTGCTTTCACCGACATACCAAGGTTTGGATACTCGATATGATCAATCTTGCCAAGCACCTTTTTTGCAAAATCGTCGATACCGATCTTCACTTTTCCATCCGGTTCCAGCGTCAACCAGCAATGTCCCTCAGAGATGAATGCCCCGCCGGGAATCACGAACTCCGGGGTCGGGAACTTACTGAGTTCGGCTACGTGGCTGACGTGCACTCGCGGCTTGAGTTCTTTCTCGATCCTCTCCTGACGGCGAAACAGGAACTTCTTGACCATCTCCACCAATTCGGCTTCCGTGAACGGCTTTTGGATGTAGTCCATGACTCCGTGCTTCATGCACTCGACTGCCGATTCGACGGTTGCATACCCTGTGATGACGATGACATCGATGTCGGGCCGCAGATGCTTCGCCGACTTCGCAACATCCTCGCCACTCATCGTCGGCATCTTCAGATCGGTGAAAAGGAAATCGTAGTGATGCTGCTGAATCAGCCCAAGTGCTTCCGCGCCGGTTTCAACCGTGTCGATTGAATAGCCGTCCAGAACAAGAATCTTCCGAAAACTGTCGAGTATGACCGATTCATCGTCCACACAAAGTATTCGAGCTTTCGGATTCTGCACTTCGACACGCTTAAGCGTTTTTGCCTCGCGGCTATAGTCGAGATTCAAACTCTCGGCGAGAGCCTTCTCTCGTTCTTCTATCAGCTTCTTCTCATTCCTTTTCTTGACAACTGACCGGATGAAGAGATCTGCGATCACAAAGACGACGACAGCAATTATGAAGAGTGCCAGTGCCATGGATGTCCTCCTTCGAACACGCCGGCCGGGATCAGAGAGGCTCGACCGGAAAGAATTCCAACGATGAATGTCAGGTTAAGAATCTTGTGTGCAGGAAATCAGATTGCCTAATTCAAATGAGACATTTACTGGAACGATTCGATACAGCCAACCTGCAGAGTACGGCTCCCGCTCAAGCAATGTGATGTGCGACGGAAGCTGCTCGTTCCTCTCCACGATGCTGCCACTCAACGGGCTCAGGATCTCATGGAACAGACTATCCTGGGACGTGATGGTCGCGCATGGAGCAGCCTGGACGAGATCGCGACCCATACCGAGAAATTGCAGGTCTTTGACGCCGGAGACGGTTTGCAGGAACAGATCTGTAACGCCGACAAGTCCGATGCCGTCTTGTTCCATTTTTACCCAGCTCAGCCTGCCCAACCGAAAGCAGTCGGGAGGACACGGTTTAGCGAACCCTGGTACGCTGACGCCGCGGGATCCGGGGACCGCCGCCGACTCAGCAAGTTCCTGATATCGGAGACCACGGCGAATTCCGCTTTCCAGCTCCTCGACAGTAAAGGGCTTCGGGATGAAATCAATAGCGCCGTCTTTGAGGGCATTCACGGCATTCTGTAGCGTGGAGCACCCGGTAATCATGATCAAGGGCGTCCTCATACCCTCCTTCTTCATTGCCCCGAGTATGTGGAAACCGTCAAGTTCCGGCAACATGACATCGCAAACGACGAGCCGGTACGAACTCTTTCGCAGTTTCTCCAATCCCGACGTGGCATCGCCCACCGCATCGATGGTGAGTCCGCTGGCCTCACACACGCGGCACACGCCCTCCCTCACGACCTGTTCGTCATCGACAACAAGGATGTCAATTACTTTGCTCACCGCTTCGACCCCTGTTTTGCAGTCTGTTTGCGAATCTGTTCTCCCCTCACGGCACGCTAACGTCGGAGAGGAAGTCGGATTCTAAAAGTCGTCCCTATGCCAAGCTCGCTCTCAACAGCTATCGTACCGTCGTGGTTGTCGATAATACCCCAGATGACTGCAAGACCAAGCCCGGTTCCCTTTTGACCTTTGGTCGTAAAGAAGGGCTCGAAAATCCTCGAAAGATTCTCCTGCGAAATGCCGCTCCCAGTATCAGCGACGCTCATCTCGAGATATTCCTGTTTCCCCGCCAGGTCGACAGCGGCCCATCGCTGCCAGCCACAATCTTTTTTCACACACACTTCGAACTCCCCATGCGAAGGGATAGAAAACAAAAGCACATGACCTCCGCACTTTTCGCACGTTGATTGCTCCTCCAACAGAGAGGTGCCGCACTCAGGGCAGGCTATTTCTATCCCACTCCTGTCTTTGATCTCTAATTCAAATCGGTTGTGATTCCTTCCATAGATCGGGTCGAACATGAGAAAGCCCTCATCTCCATCACACCGTGCCTTGACCCTGATGGAGGGCATCCCCTCGATCTTGAAATCGCTTGTGATCAAGTTGTGACCTTTCGGGCAGAAGGCTGCCTTGACCTGAGCAGTCCCCTGCGGCGAAAGCTGCAGCAGTTTCGTCGAGACCGTCACCACGCCTCCCGGCTGGTCCATCGCATCGGCGGCATTGACAATAAGATTGACGAATACCTGCTGCATTTGATTAGGATCGATCGTGACTTGCGGCAGGTGAGTTTCAAGGGCCTTGACAATCTTCACTCCCTTTATGCTGACCTGATGTTCGACGACTGCGACGGCACGGTCAACGATTTGGTTGATGTCTGAAGCGCTCTTCTTGGGAATCGATTGCCGCGCGAAGTCGAGGAGACTCTTGACAATTTCCCTGCACCGGATTGTCTCACGAACGACTACTTTGAGGTCTTCCTGCAGCTCGGGATGGTTCTGTGTCCTCTTGAGAAGAAAACTCGCATACGTGAGAACACCCGTCAGCGGGTTGTTGATCTCGTGAGCGACGCCGGCTGCCAGACGCCCTAGAGACGCCATTTTGTCCGACTGGAATAGTTGCATGCGGGCTTCGGAGAGCTTCATCGTCATCGTATTGAATGACTGGGCCAGCATGCCGATGTCATCCTTTCCGAGATCGGGCACGGTGTACCCTAGATTTCCTGCCCCAACCTGTTTCGTAGCATCTAGCAGCGCTTCGACCGGTCGACTGACCCATCTATTCACAAAGAACGCAATGATCAGGCTTGCCGCAAGGATGGCGCTGATCGCGAAGATGCCGACCTGGAGAGCGCTCGCCCGAATTCTCTCGTCTGCGTCCGCCAGCGAGAAGGTTACGTCCAGCACTCCCAGAACTTGTTGTTGTCGCGAGTGCGCGTGACACTCGGCGTTCCAACATGAGGGTTCGGTGTAGATCGGGCTAATTATGCCGAGCGCTCTTGCCGAGTCGGGGTGGATGCGGAAAACCCGCGTTCGTTGCGAAATGGAAAGCCGTTGAAGCGGCTGGTCCGCTGCATGGCACGCGTAGCAACTCTCGGCCTGCTTATCGACCATCCGCCCGATGCTCTCCTTGCGCGATGAGTAGATGATTTTTCCTTCTTTGTTCAGTACCCGGACTTCGTCTATTGCAGGATCAGAACCGATGTCGTTGATGATGATGTGGATACGTTCGCGTTGGTTGAGGAGCATGTCGTACCGCGTGCTATTTCGGACAGTCTCACTCAGTTGCATTGCATGGCGCTCGACCTCTGCAAGAAGATTCTCCCGCTGTGTGCGGATATTGAAATACGCATAGATCCCTATCGTGACAATCGCCGTTATTCCGACGACCACGATGAGCCTAAAACCAATTTTCCGTGCGAGCTGGACAATCATGGACCTACCCTAGAACTTTATTCCCCTCAGCGCTTGCTCTTCTGGGCCTGCTGAACACGAATTCCCGGGATGGCTTTGGGGTAACTCTTGTCTTCATGGCAATCACTGCAAACAGGTGTCTTCGCGTAGTTCAATTCAAGATGACAGCTTACGCAGTCAAGATCCGAGTGATTCTCATCCAATTTCACGCCCGTGAGGCTGTGGTTGAACGATCCCGCTTTCCATCCGCTATGACAGGCTGTACAAGTACCGGACAGACCCTTGTAGTTCCTTTTCTCGCCATGGCAGCGGGCACACGCAATCTTCGAGTGAAAACGTCCCAGATCAAATCCGGCTGTGCGCTTATGATCGAATCGAGGCAGCGGCTGTTTGTCGTGGCACCGATTACAGTTCTCATCCACGGCGTGGCAGGACGAGCATCGGTCATGGCCGCCTGTCAAGTGCTCGACCGGCTTAGCCGATGCACCTTCCGGCCTATGGCACTTTGCACACGGCTCCTTGGTATGGCACGACGAACAAGCGAGCCCAAAGCGATCCGCATGGTCACTGTGGTAAAATGTCACGATCTTCGCATCGTCGTTCGCGGACTGAAATACCATTCGGTCCGGTTTCGCGACCTGGCTCTCGGCTTTGGGTTTTGGTACTTCCTTTGCTTCAGTCGCAAGAGCGGACTTCGCCCGGTGGCAGCTCCCGTCGCACTTCGTGTCCAAACCGCTTTCCCGGTGGCAATTCACGCACCGCCGATGATATGCCCCTTTGAGGCCGGGCTTGGAAAGATCTGTATTCTTCAAGGCCTTCTCAACTGCGTGACAAGCCCTGCAGGCGAGGATTGCGCCGGTGAGATTGTAGTGGTGGCACAGGACGCACCCACCTGACATTTCGGACATTCTTGCATGTGCACGATGGGCAAAGCGCACGGGCTCATAGACATCGGGAGGTCCTGAGATCCGCTGCAAGGTCACATCGACGGGTCCGGCATCGGCGGATTGGTGCACCGTCACCATCTGGCCTCGCGGACATTTCTTGAGACATGGATTCAGCTTAGTGGGAATGTCACACTCGTGACACTCTTTGCAGCCGGCGTCACGGGCGCTTGGCGTTTGCCCCTGCGCCGAGTGATGGACCAGAAGCAAGACAGTAATCAGACATGCCGCAACTTGTATGGTCCGTTTCATTTCACGCTCCCACGGATAGAGTATTTGCTGATCGGAGTGACGTATTCCTTATGAACGCTTATGACCGGGAATATCAGCACCAGTGCCCTATAGAGCAGCACCAGGAGTGAAACAAAGCCGATTGTCACAGAAATCTCGCCGATCGATGGGAAATACGGTTTGTCCGCAAACAGCGGAGTATACGCCACGATGAAGGTGTTGATTCGGTTTAGAAGAACCCCGAAAATCACCAATGAAGAGGCGACGAAAAGCCACAACGGTGATTTCAGGACGAATCGAGAAAGGAACATGCGGAGCGGGATGATGACACCAAGAACAATTTCGAGCAGGAACAGGATGCTCGCCGTGGTCAGTGTCGCTAAATAGACAAATGTCTCACGGATAACCATATCCCCGATCTTGAACGCCAGGTAGATCCCGAGTAATGGCGCAACCATCCTCCCCAGCTTGGACAGAATCTCCATCTCAGGCTTCAGTCCGAATGATCTCGCTGCGAGAAGCGATTCGAAGATAACCATGGGAAAGCCAACAGAGACCGCCGACAGAAGGAACAGAAGCGGCAGGACGGGCGTTTGCCAGAGCGGATGCATCTTGGGTCCAGCGATGATCATCAGGGTGCCCAGCGAGGATTGATGCAGCGTCGAGAGCACAATCCCTGCGATAATGAAAATGAACATTGTCTTAGAAAGTGTGCTGTCCAGGACTCGCAGCACACTCTCCAATGGACGGGTAAGATGTGAGAGAATTCCCTTGAGGTGGACGCGGCCCATGAACCGTTCCGTGATGATCGGGAGAAACTCAATATACAGGACAGTCATGTATATCATCACGCACATACCAACTTCGAACAATGGCGAGTTCCCGTTCCACATGAAGATCGGATGCCAAATGTAGTACCATCGCCCAATGTCGAATACGACGCCCATCGCAACAAACGTGTACCCCAGCATCGCGGTGAGGAGTGCCGGACGCACTATTGCGTGGTAATCTTCTCTGTGCATCACATGCCCGAGCGCGGCAGAGGTAAAGCCTCCCGCCGCCAGGGCCACGCCGGCCGCAACATCGACACCGATCCACAAACCCCATGGGTATTGATCATTGAGATTTGTCACTGCTCCGATGCCAAAGAAAATCCTCGCAAGGACAAATGCGATTCCATTGACCGCAAGGAGGATCAGGACCATGACGCCCGGGGTGAGGAATTTCTTGTCCAGAGGTTCAGCTGCTGTTTGTGCGTTCATTCGCCCATTTCCTCCCTGGATTCTTTGCCTTTCTTCGTTATCCACATCAATCCCCCCAGGAGAGCATACAACGAAATGGGGGGAACGAAGTACGCGAAAATGCCATGTTGGATGGATTCGCTCGTGCCGGGCATTGGTTCCCCGTGAAGCTCAGGGAACTCCAATTCCTTGAAATCAGTATCTGCGATGTACATCCACGATGTGCCCCCCGCTTCGAGTTCGCCATAAACATGGTTCTTATACCGTTCGGGGTAATTCTCGATCTTCCGTCGTGCAATCTCGGTGAGTGTCGATCGGCGGCCATAGGTGAGCGCCTCCATCGGGCAGATCTCGACGCAAGCAGGCACTCCACCTTCCTTCCTGCGCTGAAAGCAAAAATCGCACTTGGCAATGTTGGGTTTCAGCGCCTTCTCGAATTCAAACGAGGGGATTTGGAACGGACATGCGACCATGCAATAGCGACACCCTATGCACTTGTCAGTGTCCCAGAGCACTTCACCCCCCTCCTTCTTGGTGATTGCACCAACGATGCATGCGGACTCGCATGACGGGTAATCGCAATGCATACACTGCACTTTGACGAATGTCGAGTGTGACGGTGCACGTGAGCTCTTGTATTCGTTCACGACCGTCAGCGATTCCGGATTTGGCCTTCGCCGTCCAGAGATGTGGGTATCGGACGGTGCGAGGTCGTCAGAATTCTTGAGAAGGCCATGAGCCTTTTTGCAGGCTGCCTCACAGCTTCGGCAACCGACGCAGGCTGTGAGATCAACAAGAACTCCCATCCGATCCGGAGGGGGCACTTTAGATGATTCGCCGAGCGCGATATCGGATGCCGTCGCAGTTGCCGCGGCGGTGAGGAGGGCGGTTCGCAAGAAAGCCCGGCGCGGCTGCACGTCTGTTTTATCGTTCGGTTTCAAGGCAAGGTCCCTCGTGTTGTATCTGAAAACACCGTGAGTGGTCATCTGCACCCGACTCCTGTGAAGAAATTTGTCGGGTCCTGCGGATGAACGTCTGATGGAATTTAGATTGCAATTCCGTGCCAACGAAATGCAGTTGATCGCACTTTTGAGAAGCACAACTCTGCGGAAACCAAGAACTTACGGGAGTGGACTGGCGGTGGTGAAAATTGAAATAGAGAGACGCGCTGACAAATCCTACAGGGGGCGGGATCAGGAGGTGCAGAAATTGCTAAGTTGTTGTCACATAGAGTTCAGGTATGTAGTTTAATTGCTCAACACCTCATGTTGAAATACTCAACGCCTGTCAAACGGCGACGCGGCTATGAAGCGCAATTAGCGGGGGCTGAATTTCGATTCACCTCCTTTGGGGCGAGTGGCATCATTAACCGATCTTTGATGTTGATAGCTAGCATATTCTGGGAAGTTGTTCACCGGACAGCATATCGACGACGCGTGACCCACCGATGGACGTTTGCATCAAGACGATGCCCCGATGGTCAGCCACAACTTCGCCGATAACGGTCGCATCTTTGCCAAGTGGATGTTGCTTCATGCAAGCGAGGATATTCCCGGCCTCTCCAGGAGAAACAAACGCAACAAGCTTCCCTTCGTTCGCCACATACAGGGGGTCCAGCCCGAGAATTTCGCAGGCACCGCGGATTGGTTCACTCAACGGTATTCCTTTTTCGTGAATTTCGATGCCCACCTGCGATGAATCAGCAATCTCATTCAGAGCGCTGGCAAGCCCTCCCCGTGTCGGATCCCGGAGGACATGGATATTGGGACTCACCTCAAGCATCGACTCGACCATCGGATTGAGCGCTGCGGTATCACTGAGAACCGGTGACTCGAACTCGAGTCCCTCGCGCACCGACATGATTGCGATACCGTGCACAGCGATCTCCCCGCTCAGGATGATGATATCGCCAACCTGAGCTCCTTGTGAACCAACATGGATACCATCGCGAATAACACCGACGCCAGAAGTGTTGACATAAATCTTGTCTCCTTTTCCCCGATCGACGACCTTCGTATCTCCGGTTACCAGCAGCACACCCGCCTTGTCCGCTGCGGCCTTCATGGAAAGAATAACGCGCCAAAGGTCGTTCATCGCGAAGCCCTCTTCGATGACAAATGCCACAGAGAGGTAGAGCGGTCGCGCTCCGCACATCGCCAGGTCGTTCACCGTTCCATTGACGGCCAGTTCACCGATATCACCACCAGGGAAGAATATTGGACTCACTACATAGGAATCGGTGGAGAATGCCAGTCTGGTTCCACCGATGGTGAACACAGCGCCGTCATGAAGGGGGGCAAGAAGCTCATTCGCAAACTGCGGGGCAATCATCGTTTTCACAATCTGCTGGCTGAGTCTCCCTCCGCCCCCATGTGCAAGCAGGACGTGAGGATAATCCGATATAGGGATCGGGCAAGTCAGTCCAATCATTGGAGTCGTCGATTCGTTCAACACTTTGTTGGAGATCATCCAGTCCTCTCAGATCCTCAAGGAAGCTGATTCAAGCACACTACGTTCCACCAATATCGAGTCACGGCCATTGGCCATACCCGTCAGGGCCGAAGTCGTTGAGAAAGGGCGTCACGACAAAAAACCGGAGTTTTCTTCAACCCTGCTTCTTGCGGTGGGTCCTTCAGCCACTTCACTGCTCTTTCTTCGGCAATTCAGACTCACGTTTCCGCACCTGCTCTTCGCGCACTTTCAAATCCTCCGCCTGACGGTTCAGTTTTTCTTCAAGCAGTCTCAATTCCTTGATTTTAGCGTCGAGGACCTTCTCGTACTCTTCCTTATCCCAATACCCGCGATCCTCGAAATACCCCTTGAAGAACCAGTTGTGGCGCAGAGCCTCCATGTTCTCGTTGAACCTGCTTGCCCCATCGTGCGCTTCCACGGCCATCGCGATTCCCTTCTGAACGATCAGGAGCAGGCTGTCATAGATTTGCCTCTCTCCGATCAGTCCTCCCAACGTACCCTTCCCCTGATTGATTTTTGCAAGAATATCCCTGGCATTGACGATGGTGGAGTCCACATCGAGAATGACTTTGTCAATAGTCTTTGTCACACCGTAAAGATTTTCGCTTACACCGCTGATGAATTTCGGGATGTTGGCAAATTCGTCAGCGGTTTTCCTGAGACTGGAATCCGCCTGGGCAGTGGCACGCTTCATTGCCTGATAGACATCTTCATCGGTGATCAACTTCCCCAGTGTTCCTTTGCCGGCGTTGACCGCGGCGAGAATTTTGGCCACCTCGTCAGTGGCCCTGCGCGTGTTCGCGATCATCCCTTGCGTGTCTTCCAGGATCGCCGTGAGGCGGAATGGCTCCTTGCTCAAGAGGACATCGCCATCCGCAACATCTTCAGATGAAGCCCCCCCGACACTCAGGGAGACATACTTGCTCCCGACCAGCCCTTCCTGCTCGATAGTTGCGTACGAGTCTTTCTTCAAGAACGTCTTTGCGGTTGTTCGCAGTTTCAAATCAACCCGAACCTTGTTGTTCACCGGAGAGATAGTGATTCTATCGACGATGCCGACGTCGACGCCCGCCATGCGGACCGAGCCACCCGTGCGAAGGCCTTCGATGGTATTGAAATAGGCGCTCACACGGAAGCTCTCGCGAAAAAGGCCTTCCTCTTTCCCAACAAGAAAGACTCCCACCACCAATGCCACCCCCCCCAGTACTAGAAAAATCCCTATGCGGATCAACGATCCTCTCTTTGCCATGACTTCTCCCTATTCTGAAGCAAAAAAGCTCTGAGCAATTTCGTCCTTGGAGTCCCGGATTGACTCGAGCGTTCCCTGGCGATCGAGCACACCGTCGTTCAGTATTGCCGCTTTGTCACCAATAATGCGCGCACAGACCATGTCGTGTGTCACAGCGATCGAGGTTGGCCGGTTTCGCTCCTGGATATTTTTGATCAGGGTGCTGATCTCGCGCGCCGTGATCGGATCCAAGCCGGTGGTCGGTTCATCATACAGCATGATGCGCGGGTTCGTAATCATGGCCCTCGCCAGACCAACCCGCTTCCTCATTCCTCCGGAGAGGTCAGCGGGCATCTTGTCGATCGCGTCCTGAAGTCCCACGAGGCGGAGTTGCGCCACGATGCGATTCTCAAGCTCTTCGGCATCGAGTTGTTCAGACCGTTCGAGTGGAAATGCGAGATTCTCGCGGACGCTCATTGAATCGTACAGCGCTGCCCCCTGAAACAGATATCCCATGCGTCGACGCAATGCTTGGAGGCTCCGGGGCTTGAGTCTCGCGACATCCTGCTCATCAACACGTACGGTTCCACGATCCGGCCGTATCAGTCCGATGATGACTTTCAAGAGAACGCTCTTGCCCACGCCGCTTTTCCCGAGGATCACGACAGTTGTTCCTTCGTCGACATCGAGGTCGACATTTCGGAGCACCTCGTAGCCGTCGAACGACTTCGAAATGTTTCGGAGCTCTATTATGGCCATAGCAGGACCGTAATCTTCACAAGCACCATGTCAGCGAAAATAATAAGCATCGAAGACAAAACAACCGCTGATGTTGAAGCGTGGCCGACGCCCACCGTCCCACCCCGAGCGTTGTACCCCTGGTGACAGCCGACAATTCCAATGATAAACCCGAATATCGTCGTCTTGGCCAAGCCAGGTATCAGATCCGCGAAGGTGAGCGAGTGCACGACGCTATCCCAGTAAAGACGCCACGACATGCTTGATTCGACGGCAACCGCGACATACGATCCAAACAGCCCGACGGCATTGACAATTGCCGTCAAAAGCGGCTGGAGGAGGATACACGCCAGGACTCTCGTAACAACCAGGAACTTGTACGGGTCGATCCCGGAGACCTCGATTGCATCGATCTGTTCAGTAACTCGCATGGATCCGAGTTCGGCCCCGATTCCGGAACTGACACGACCCGCCACAATGAGGGCCGTGATGACCGGTCCCAACTCCCTCACAAAAGAGATTGCGACCATAGCAGGAAGAAAGGAATCCGCGCCGAAGCGAAAAAGCGTCGGGCGTGTCTGCATTGCCAAAATGAGCCCGACGATGAAACCGGTGATGCCAGTGAGGGGCAAGGAGCGTGAGCCCAGTTCATCCAGATGTCTTCGGACTTCGCCGAGTTCGTATGGGGGAACAAACACACGCACAAAGAACCGCGCGGAAAATACTGCCAGGCTTCCAGCTTGCTCGAGCGATCTGGCGAGGTATCTGATGAAATGGCTGCCGTGAGACAGGCGATGTTGGGAATCGGTGCTCATCGTTCAAACTTGGTCCGGAAAGTCCATCCTTCAACCAGTGTGGTGTTCAGGAAACATCATCTCTTCTACGAAGACATTCTGGAAATGCTCATCAAGATTCAAGGCGACATGCGTACTGATGCGGCCGATCGCAGCGAGAGATTCAAGAGTTCTGTCGAACAACGCAAGCTTCGCGCCGAGGAGAGCGGAGTTGCCAGTCGGCTGAATTCGCTCCGGCGGCACGGGAAGAAGCCCTATCCGGGAGGCATTCGAGCGATCGATGTAGTTGCCAAAAGCGCCGGCCAGGTAGATTCTCGAAAGATCGTTGAGCGAAGCGCCGAGATTCTCAGTGAGTATCCTGACACCCGCAGCGATGGCGGCCTTGGCAACTTGCAGTTCGCGTACATCGGTTTGCGTGAGCACAACAGGCGGGCTCACCTCGAACACACCTCCCTCTCCGGCAATTCTTCCATCCTGAAGAATTCTCCCTGTTGTCAAACCGGCGGCAATTGCGTCAACGAGACCGCTTCCGCAGATTCCGCGCGCGGGCACATTCCCTAGCACCCGGCATCGCAGAGCACCGTTTTCGGCAACGACCTGTGCGATCGCGCCGGTCGTGGCTCTCATCCCCATCGAGATACACGATCCTTCGAACGCCGGGCCTGCAGCTGTGGAGCAGAAGAGGAGTTTGTCCTTGTTCCCAATGACGATTTCGCCGTTCGTCCCCAGATCGATTAGTCCCACCAGGGACTCGCTCTTGTGAATATTTGTGGAGAGAATACCTGCCAGGATATCGCTACCGACGAAACTCCCCATCGCCGGCAGGAACGTGACCGCCGCCTCCGGCATCCAGGTCCATCCTAGTTGGCGTGCCTGGAATTTCTGCGGGCCGGTGTTGGGTGACTCAAATGGATATTGAGAAAGGGGTGTTACAGTCAGACCCGAGAAGAGGTGATGCATAACAGTGTTCCCAACGACAATGACATCGACAACGTCGCCGCCCTGGATGCTCGCCGAGGCGAGGAGCGAGGCCGTCATCGATCCGATTTGATCCCTGATGAGCGTTTCGAGCTCACGTTGACCATCTTCTGTCACAGCGAACGAGATCCTGCTCATGACGTCTGCGCCGTGCCGCCCTTGTGCGTTGAGGCCTGTCTCGACGGCAAGGACATTACCAGTCTTGAGATCCAGGAGTTGCGATGCGATAGTCGTGGTGCCAAGATCGATGGCAATGCCAAATCCTTCCCTGGCCTTGAACTCAAACTTATTCTCGTCGGCCAGGATTTGTGCTTCCCACTGTGCGATCTCGAGTGTGATATCGACTTCTGCCCTGCAACGGCAAGCGAGCCTCCAGCCCTGTTCGGTCTCTTTCCTTGAGAGGATGTTTTCCTGCTCCTGGGTCACAGCGAGTGATCCCGAGAGGACTTTTACTTTACAGCTCTCACAGACGGCGTTACCACCGCATGGAAATTCAACACTAAATGGAAAAAGGACGTCCTGGAGCGGTGTACCGCGCGCTACAGTGATCTCGTGACCAAGCGGGAGGAGGGTTATGCGAACGAGATCAGGCATTGTGGAGGTTACGATTCATTCATCGGTGACAAAAGCCTCGTCCCATGGTACAGATTATTGCTCAATAAAGAAATTGCCGGCACCATCGTTGCGCATCAATGCGGTCTTCTACTGACCTCAGAGCTTGGAAACACTGCCTGTTTTTTCTCTGCTCGAGATTTGACGCAGCATGAGGAAAACCGGGTATCCTGCAAGCAAAATTGCTCCACCCACGAGAAGCGAGGCAGGTTGTGTCGCCACTACGTTGACCGTGATGAACAAGAGGAAGAGGACGAAGAAGCCGGGAAGATAGGGATAGAATGGCACCTGATAGGCTTTGCCGTTTTCGGATACAACGCCGCGACGTCGAAGGACAAAGATCGTCGCCGCTACCGTTGCATTGTTCAACGTATCAAACACCATGACGTAGTTGACAATTCGCTCAAACGTTCCAAGGAAGAAGACACAAAGGAGAATCGTGCCTCCGAAAAACAGGACCGTGAATTCCTGGGCTTGTGTTTTCTCGTTGACCCGCATGAAGATTGTCGGCAATGCGCCATCCTGGGCCATCGCGTAATAGGATCGTGGGATTTGCATCAACGTGACATTGACAAAGCCAAGTGCGGAGAAGAATATCGCAATAGAAACGATGAGGTACGCAGACTGGCCGAAACAGATCTTCGCGACTTCTGCTGCCACCAGCTTGGCGCCGGCGATTCCGGGGATGCCGAGAACGCTATAATAAGCGAGGTTGATCAAGAGATAGAGCCCTATGATAATCGAAATGCCAAAAAAAATCGCTTTCGGCATGTTCCGTTCGGGATCCCTGATATCCCCGCCGAAATTGAGTGTGCACTGATATCCACCGTACGTATAGAACACTGAGATCAGCCCGACACCAAACGCCATCCAGAGTGGACCTGACACCGGAGCCGACGATACATCCGCCGAAACATTTCCCGAGAAGTAAAACGCCACAAATCCCAACATCAGGATCATTGCGATCTTGATGACAGTGAGGATGTTCTGAGTCCACGCGCCCGATTTGATCCCCAGATAGTTCACCACAATGAGTATGGACACGAGACCGGCGGCGGTATACTGTGTGAGTTGCTGGTTCTGCCTCACATGAGGGAAAAGAATCGGAACGATGTACTCCGCCCCGATCATCGCGACCGCCGCCCCGCCGGCACCGTTGACAATCGTGACATTCGTCCAATTCAGCATGAATGCAACGGATGGGTGAAAACTTTCGGCGACGACCTTATAGAACGCACCAGGTTTGGGAAAACGTGAGCCGATTTCTGCAAATGTCAGAGCGCCCAGGAAGCTGATAATCCCGCCGACAATCCACGCGGCGAAGAACACGAACGGAGTCCCCGTGGCTGCGGCGACCATCGCCGGCGTCCTGAAGATGCCGATGCCAATCACCAGGCTCACCACAATCATCGTGGCGTCAAACGTCGAGAGTTTTGCCTTGATGCTCATTCAGATCTTTCCCGGAAGGGACGACAACATTCCTGTGATACACAAATGGCTTAGCCAGTCGCAATCAGCATGTGTTCTCCGCTCCCTACGACGAGGATCAAATAATCCCCCTCACGACCAATGAGTTCATACTCACGCTGGCCTGGTCGTCGAGCCTGAGCTTCAGGCCAAATCTCGGTCTCATCGAGAGTAACCAGCTGATTCGAATTCAGCAGCGGCACAAAGACTCTTCCAGAACAGCCGACAGGAACAACGATTTCCAGGCGAAACTCCTGATCGCTTTTCTTCCAGGCAATGCTGATGCTGCCCCGGACGGATTTGAGCACGGCACGCGCCGAGTGGAGTCCTTGAAGAACGGGGGGCTTGTATCGTATTTGCCTCCAACCCGGAGAAAGCGGCGAGAGACCAGCCAACACACGATAAAACCAGGCGTCAACGCTGCCAAACATAATGTGGTTGTGGGAGTTCATTCCCCCACCGGCAATCTTCTCCCAGCGCTCCCAGAGAGTCGTTGCACCTTCCTCGACCATGTAGCCCCAGCCGGGATAGGTCCGCTGTGATGCAACCTTGAAGGCGACATCAGTGTACCCGAGTTCGCTCAGAACATCAAGCAAGTAGCGAGCACCAAGAATCCCCGTGTCAACGTGGTAGTCGTGTTCGTCGACAACTGCATCAAGGAGGCGTTCGATTACTTTCGGCTTCGAGTCTGGCGGCACCATTTCGAGATACAGTGGAAGGGCATTCGAGGTTTGCCCCGGACTGCGATCGACAGGTGCGAAGCGATTCACCGCATATTCGCCATCCCTGAGGAATGCGTCATTGAAGGCCCCACGGATTCGCACTGCCAGCGCCTCAAGCATCCGGTGATCGCTTTCCCGGCCGATCACGCCCGCAATCCCGCTGAGTAGAGCCGTGTCGTGATAGAAATACCACGTGGAGGTGAGTTCAACGGGCGTTTGTTTTGGCGCGATGCTCCCCGGCGGGCACCAATCTCCGTACTTTCCGAGTTTCTTCAATATGAGATCATCTGAGTGATCACGCAGGAAGAAGACGTGCTTCTTCATCGACTCAAAATGCCGCTCGAGCACTCTCGTGTCGCCATAGAATCGATGCATCATCCACGCGATGGTGATGTATGCCGCGCTCCAGGCCGGATCGGCAGGATATAGCCGGCCAAGATATGGAGGAACCGTGTCAGGAAGGCTTCCGTCTTCCCGTTGGGCAAGCTGGATGTCGCGCAAGAACTTCGTATAGAACGACGCCATGCCGAAGTTGAACATGGACTCTTCTGCGGCAAGGTGCGCATCGCCCAGCCATCCTTGACGTTCATCGCGCTGCGAGCAGTCTGTTGGGATACTCATCAGATTCGAGCGCTGTCCCCATAAGATGTTCTGATGAATCTTGTTGATCAGAGCGTGGGAACAAGAAAATTCACCCACGTGGTCGACATCCGAATGCACGACACAAGCCCGCACTGAATCCACTGCAGGCATTTCAGGGACAGCCGTGATTTCCAGGTAGCGGAAACCGTGGTAGGTAAACCGCGGCTCATACGTCTCGATTCCATCTCCGCGCAGGATGTAGATATCCGTCGCCTCCGCGTTTTGGTTCGGCGCAATATTCAACATCCCATCTTCATGGAGAAGCTCCGCGTGTCTCAACCGTACTTCCGTGCCAGCAGTACCGCTTACCGAGAGCCGCACCCAGCCAGCAAGATTCTGCCCAAAATCGTGGATCGTCACTCCCGATGAAAGCCTCGACCATCTCTGCGGAAGGAGCGTCTGGACAACGCGGATTGGCTCCATCATTTGCGCTGCGACGGGCACACCGGACACCACAGCGGCATACTCCCAGGAAGCGTCATCGAAACCAAGCTCATCCCATCCCGGCATTTCGAGTCTTGCATCATACCGTTCGCCGAAGTAAAGACCGTTTTCCTGAAGCGGGCCGTAAGACACCTTCCAATAGGAATTTGTTGTAAAGTGATCAGACGTACCATCTTCATAATCCACGAGCAGACGCAGAAGGAGCTTCGGAGAATCGTACCCGTAACTCCGGATGTGGCGGCCGTTGCCGAGGATGACGGCAGCAGCAAACATCTCTGGGGTTTTCTCACCTCGCCCTTGGGCAATGTGAGAAGTCACATCATACGTGCTGTAGAGGGCAAGCTTCCTGTAATCCGTCTGCGAGGGATCAAGCACGCGGTCTCCCACTTTGGATCCGTTGATTCTGAGCTCGTAATATCCCAGTCCGCAGACGTATGCCCTGGCCCGAGCGACCCGATTCTTCAGCGGAAATTCTTTTCGCAGGTAGAGAGTGAAGGCATTGACATAATCTCCCAGCGGTTCACCAAGAAGCGTGCTCCCCCGAGACTTGAATTCTCTGACATTCTTCTTGCCGATCCACTCGCTCCCCCAATCGCCCGCTTCCAGAAGTCCCATTTCAAATCGGGCAGTCTCGCTCAAGTCGCTCTTGGCATCATCCTGGTCCCACCACTGAACGCGCCAATAGCAGATTTGCCGCGAGGATAGTTTCCCCCCCTCAAAGGGGATATTGCTGGTGTCCTCTGACAACACTTTGCCGCTATCCCACATATCCCCTTCTCCCCTCGTCGCCTGGGATACGGAGGAAGAGACCACGATGCGATATGCCTTCTGGGAACACCATTTCCCGGCATGCCGCAGGAGCCATGAGAGCCGCGGTGACACTTCATCGATGCCGACGGGATTTGTCAGATACTCACAACGCAAGTCAACCGGTGGCTCGATTTTCAATCAAGACCTCCATCCGATGCTAAGTCATTTGAGTGGTGCGCAGGTTGGCGAGAGCGATCAGCACCCGATCGATCCAAAAAATCAGAGCCGACCGTGCTCGTGGATCGCCTCATACATTGCCACAATATTTTCGGTGGGTGTGATAGGCTGTAGGTTATGGCACGGGGCACATATCCATCGAGCCCCTTTGAAAATCAGCAGGTTCTCAAGAACTTCGGCACGAACATCCTCCACGGAGCCGAACGGGAGCGTCTGCTGGTTGTCCATCGCACCGTGGAAAATAATCTTGTCTCCGAAGTCACGCACGAGATCTTTCCTGTCCATTGATGGACATCGCCACTGAATGGGATTCAGCAGCTCGATGCCGGTAACCGCTATCAGATCAGGGATGACCGACCGGACATCACCGTCTGTATGGTAGAAGACGTGGATGCCATAACTGCGGGCGAGATCTGCCATCTTCTTCTGATTCGGAAGAATGAACCGCCGGATATCCTCCTCGCTCATCAGAAGGCCTCGTTGTCCTCCGAGGTCTTCAGCAAGGTAGGCGATATCGATGACTCCCTTGCCGATCGCGAAGGCCCTTTGATTGAGCTCGTAGTAATAGTTGAAAATATGATCGAGCGCGGCTTCGAGAATGTCAGGGCATTCGAGGAAATCCATGAGCCCTTGTTCGAGCCCGCGGAGCGCACAGTAGAGGAGAAACGGTTCATACTCCCCGCAACGGACGAACCGGTGACGCGGCACGCTTCTCACCATGGACCGGAAAGCATCATAGTCATGATCATCCGCACTCGGCCATTTGTATGAATAGACTTCCTCAACGCTTGACACCGTTGCGAGTGGATGAGTATCGAATTCATCGTAGGTCCCCGCTCCATAACTCATTTTCCGGCGGCGCAGTCCCCAGATGTCGGCTTGAGGGTCGTCGGGATGATGTGCGATGGTCCGAGGTGGTTCGATCCGCGTGACGCCATCGATGTGGAGCGTGTTGTAAACCTCCTCGAGCGAACTGCATCGCAGCTCCCGCATCAATCGCTCCGAAACCTCATCGGTGGCCCAATAGTCAGTTGGGACTCTGTCGGGTTTTTCCTTGTTGAAAATCGCCAGCCAACGTTCGCGTGGTGTCATCGTGGGAGCTTATTTCCGTTTGCTGAGTATTTCGGACTCGTACCGCAGCACAGCTTCGATCCAATCATCCCCTGTGGGAACGCCCGCGGTCAGACAGTGATAGTCCCATACCGCTCCGAGGGGCAACAGCCTCGCTTCCTCCTGAAGAGCTAGACGGGAGAAGAAATCGTTCCTGCTTTCTGCCTTGTGCAGCCTCTCACGCTGCTCCAGCAACGCTGCCAGAAGACCCTTAAGGGTGGCTCGCGCCCCAGTCACCCAGGCCCCGATTCTGTTGAGGCTGGCATCGAAATAGTCGAGGGCAAGATGCACCCTCCCCAATGCATTGGAACGAACAATCTCTTCCATGAGGCTGTGAATCTCATCATTCAAGATGACGACGTGGTCGCTGTCCCAGCGGACGCCGCGACTTACGTGGAGCAACAACTCATCGAAGAACTGCAAGAGCGCCGAAATCTTGTCTGCGACCTGCTCCGTAGGATGGAAATGGCCGAGATCGAGGCAGACAATTTTCTTGTTGCGGAGCGCGTAGGCCAGGTAAAATTCATGCGATCCGACAACGAACGCTTCGCTGCCAATCCCAAACAGCTTGCTTTCGACGGAATCCTTGATCGCCGTCGGTGGATAGGCCACCGCATAGATTTCGTCGAGAGACTCCCGCAGACGCTTGCGGGCAGACCATCGGTCAACCGGAGCGTCTTTCGATCCATCGGGGATCCACAAATTATGCATGCAGGGTGATCCTTGCTCCTTGCCCATGACAACGGCGATTTCCCGACACCGCTTGACGTGTTCAATCCAGAACGAGCGAATTTCCTTTCGCGGATGACTGAGGGTGAAACCATCGTCGGCTTTGGGGTGTGAGAAACAGGTCGGATTGAAATCGAGCTTGAGACTGTGTTGCTTCGCCCAGTCTATCCAGCCACGAAACTGCTCCGCGGAAATCTGGTCCCGGTCTACAGACTTTCCGCCGAATTCACCATAGATAGCATGGAGATTGAGCCGATGCTTGCCGGGAAGCAGCTCGTAGGCCTTGAGAAGATCCATCCGGAGCTCTTCGACAGATCGGGCTTTGCCAGGATAGCTGCCCGTCACCTGGATTCCGCCTCCAGTGAGAGATGCGTCAGGCCGTTCAAACCCTCCGACATCATCCCCTTGCCAGCAATGAAGAGAGAGAGACACTGACGAGAGGGTTCGCAGCGCCGCTTCCGTATCCACACCGACAAGCGCGTATTGTTCCCGCGCAAGCTCGTAACGTTTCCTGACAAGGGTTTCATTTGCCATAGGAGTTAGCCCTTAGCGTGGTTGTTCTTGCATTGACGAGGAAATGTGCACAAACCGCTGGTACGCTTCCTCCCAGGCCTCCGTTCCAATGGGCTCATAACGGACGGGAGAAAATGAGTTCGCAACCACTGCGCGAATGTCCTGCAGCGATGCGATCGATCCATGAGCGAGCGCCTGCACCAGAATGTTCCCGATTGCCGTCGCTTCCACGGGTCCGGCGACCACCGGAAGACCCATCGCATTGGCAGCAAATTGGCAGAGGGTGCTGTTCTGTGCTCCCCCTCCGATGACATGAATGCGCTCGATCTTTTTCGCCGTCAATCGTCGAAGCTGGTCAAGGGTCACGCGGTATTTCAGCGCCAGACTTTCCAAGATACAACGGACAAAATGCGCGTGCGTTTCAGGCGACAGCTGTTGCGTCTCCCGAGAGTATTTCCGGATTTCTTCGGTCATTCTTTCCGGATTGAAGAAGCCGGGACAGTCGGGGTCGATAAACGTTCGAAATGGCTCTGCCTGCTCTGACAATCTCACAAGCCCTTCGTAGTCGTATCGGGCAACCTCCGACCAGTCTTTGCGACATTGTTGAAGGAGCCATAAGCCCATGATGTTCTTCAGAAACCTGATCTTCCCTCCAACACCGCCTTCGTTTGTGAAGTTCAGATCCATCGCATCCGTCGAGAGAATGGGAGTCGCGATCTCAACTCCCATGAGCGACCAAGTCCCTGAGCTAATGTAAGCCCAGTTCTCCCCGTCAGCCGGAATCGCAGCGATTGCGGACCCAGTGTCATGTGCGGCGACGGCTGTGACGCTCACGTCGTGAAGCGAGGCGGCCGTCGCAATATCCTCTTTCAGCTTCCCTAATTTCGTACCCGGGTTGAGGATCGGTTGCATCATCGAAACAGGGATTTCCAGGCCTTTGAAGAGCTCAGGTTCCCACGTCCTCGTACGGGGATTCATCAGTTGGGAGGTTGTGGCGATCGTGTACTCGCCGCCCGATACTCCCGAGAGCAGATAGTTGAACAGGTCGGGCATGAACAGCAGGCGATCGACCCGCTCCATGAGGCCAGGATCGAGCTGCCTTGCAGCGAAAAGCTGAAAAAGCGTGTTGAGCTGCATGAACTGGATACCGGTCAGTTCATAGATTCGTTGACGGGGCACTCTCTCAAAGAACTGCTCCATCATTCCATCCGTTCGATGATCGCGGTACGAATACGGCTGTTCCAAGACTTTTCCCTCATGGTCAAGGAAGCCGAAATCGACGCCCCAGGTATCAACGCCGACACTCACGGGCTGAGCGCCAGCTGCGGCACATGCCCGCAGGCCGTTCTTGAGTTCGCCAAAGAGCGCATCGACATCCCAATGCAGATGTCCATCCAATGACCTCATTTCATTGGGGAACCGCGTCAATTGCCGGATCGAGAGCCGCGACGAATCCAGAGAGCCCAAAATCGACCTTCCCGACTCCGCTCCCAGATCAAAAGCGACGAACGTCTGTCCTGTCATGGCATCGACCAGTCAATGGAATGTGCTGAAACGAGCAGGCCGCAATTTCTATCGCGCATGCAATCCCCCGTTTCTCTCAAGCCAGTCTGCAATGGCATCGGCAGCAGCACTGACGTCGTTGCCCGAGACATCCAGGGTTTTCTTCGGGAGCAGAGACTCTTCGACAAGGCCTTGCATGATTTCCTGTTCCCGGAGGAATCGGCTCAGGTCATCGTACTGGGACGGATTCCCTGAGACTCTCATTCTTTCCTTCCTCGCTTCTTCGAAGGACGCCGGTGCACGATAGCAAAAGATAAGGTGAAATCCCAGCGCCACGAGCCTCTCTTCCAGCCATCGGATGTCATAGTCCCGGCCCCTGACAGTGCGCTGATAGAGTTTCATAGAGAGATGAAACCGGTCGACGATCCAGGAGTAATACTTCTGAAGTTCGAAAAGTCGGAGCCAGGTGCGGTAGGTTTCCAGGGCGAGCGCTTTTTCGTGCGGCTCAAAATTGATAAGCCCGCGTCCCCACGGAAAATTCGTAAAAGCGCACCACTCAGCGGATATCAAAGGGGAATGATAGCGGTACTTTCGGGGACCGACAATCCTGGGATGCTCATTCAGGGCGAAGGCAATCTCGGTCTTCAGTGTAAGCCGGGTTCCTTCGAGAATGATTTTCGGGCAGAGCTTGGAGGACATCGCGGTCTTGTCTTTCAGACTGATTTAGTTCGCCATGTTTGAAATCAGGTGTTCAAAATACCTCGACTTGATCTGTTGACTTGCCATCGCTTGTTTGATAGGAGGCAGTCTCAGAATGACGCCAAGAATCGCTGCCATCGCGCGGTGGCTTTGGAGAGCTCCCTGGTCGAATATCAGGTTCTGGAGTTTACCTCTCTCGATGGCCATGACGACAACACGGTGGGTGGAATTCAGCGGCGTGATAACCCTTACAGGCCTGGTTCGCAGGCTCAAGCTTTGTTCGGGGCAGCAGCGAACGCAGATCCCACACCCCAGGCACACATCGCCGTCGAGACGAGCCTTCTTTTTCTTCTTATGACGCGGGTCTCCTGCCGAGACAAGGGTCATCGCTTCTATCGGACAAGCTTCAACGCACTTCCCGCAACCGTTGCAGGTTCTGTCATCGATGTCCGGAATAAAATTCGTTGTCTGCACGGGATGCATGATCCCAAAGCGCTTCGATGCCAGCATTGCCTCGCAGCAACACCCACAACAATTGCAGATAAATCCAACGCTTTGCCGAACATTTTCCCCGAACTGAACGAGGTTCTGCTCGTACGACTGTTGAAGTATATCGAGACCTTCTTGCACATCGATCGGGCGTGCAATGTTGTGCTTGATCAATGACTCTGCGGGATCGTTGAAGGTCATGCATACGTTGAGAGGTGCATTGCAGGCACGTCCAAGATGCTGCATCTTGTGACGGCAGTAGCAGACACCAACCGCCCGGCATCGTGCTGTCCGGATCACTTCGCTTGCACGCTCGTAGTCCAGGACATGAAGCAAGACGCCATCACGCAGAGCGGGTTCGTGTACAAATATGCGCCCCAGCTGCGTTTCCCCGGTGGTGAAGAGCGCCTTGATGAAATCCTCTTCCACATTCAAATACTGATAGAACAACTCAGCGAGCACTTTCTGGTCGACATCGGTTCTGACTCTCATCATGGAAAACTCGAAGAAACCGGCCATGGGAGGAGGCAAGCTGTACATCGGCTGGCCGTTGACCTCAACGTCGAGCAGGATTCCGCGATCGGCCAGTCGGTCAAGGATCCCCTGGCTTTCAGCAAGAGAAAGTTTCCAGGCTCCTGCTGCCATCGCAGCGCGAAACGGCTTGATCGGGAGAAGGGCGACGAGCTGCGCCTCTTGCTCGGAGAACAGCATTTGCAGAATCCGATAGAGCAAATCTGAGGGAGGAGCTCCTTGCGGAAACCGGTTCAATCGCTCCACAAGATTCTCGTAGGCAGATCGGCTTGCAAGATGGGCCATGGCCTAGATTCTCACTCTGCTCTTTCGCTTAGCCCCAACGATCCACTGCCTCGCGCAACAGGAGGACTTTGTCGCGTTCCACATGAGGCGCAACCAAGCACGCTGTCGCCTGTCGGACGTTTTCGCGCGGCGCACTCATGCGATGGCTCTCTCAGGTGAAGGCAGCCGACGGACGGGAAACACGCTTGCATTCATCTACCTGCCGAAAACGAAACCGATCCCGATCGAAGCATCGAATCCGTTGTAGTTAGTCCTCGCGCCGACGCTCGTCCGGAAATCCACCATCGCGTTGTACCCGACACCAGCTCCAAGCTTGACGATGTTCCCGAGGAATACATCGACTCCACCGCCCACTCGGCCGCCAAAGGCGGACTCAGAATGAGCAGATTGAGCCAGAAGAGAATTGCTGGCTTCGAATCCCATGAACGACCCAACGCCTGCGGCGAGATATGGCCGAACATCATCCTCAGGGTCAGGCGACGGGATGTAGTATCGCATTCCAACGAGAAACGAGACGACCGAACTTGCCGTCTGCTGCACGGCCCCGAAACCCGAAAAACCAACGTTTGAAGTCGCTTCAGCTGAAAGAAACGCGCCTGTGATCGTCACGGCAGCATATTCCCTGAGCCAATAGCAGTACGTGAGGTTTCCGGAAAATCCGCTTGTATTTGCTGAAGTCCGGATCCCTCCAAGGGTCAATTCCTGGCCAGCTTTTCCTTCCCCCCAGAGCCCAAAGTTCAGTTCCAGGGCAGACGAACTCTTCAGCGGAGCGGCTTGACTATAAGCAGATTCAGAAGAAAGCAGTACCACAAAAAAAAGGACAAGAAGCCACCTTGCTGTCTTCATCACATTCCTCCTTTCTTGGACGAATGATGTCTACGGTGATGCTGATACTTGCCAGCGGCGTGATCGTCCGAAATGATAGTATGCTGCACAAGCGCCTTCAGACGAAACCATTGGCGCACCCAGGGGATGTTCAGGATTACACTCTTTCCCAAACGCCTGGCACTCGTGCGGTTTTTTCAATCCCTGGAGTACCTGGCCTGCAATACAGAGTGGCGACTCGTCAGCCGTCACGTCCCGCACATTGAACACCGCTTCAGCATCAAAGGCTGCAAATGCTTTGCTCAACCCGTACCCACTCATCGGTATGGTACCAATTCCCCTCCACTTCCGGTCAATCGTATCAAATACTTCCCCCATGAGTTTCTTCGCGGGAACGTTCCCCTCACGCTTCACCGACCGCACGTATTGGTTCTCGACCTCGGCCCGTCCTTCTTCGAGCTGCTTCACTGTCATGTGGATTCCCTGCAGAATATCCACCGGTTCGAATCCGGTTACGACTATCGGCACCCGATATTGAGCGGAGAGCGGGAAATATTCTTCATATCCCATCACCGTGCAGACGTGGCCTGCTGCAAGAAATCCCTGGATGAGGTTTGTTGAAGAGGACAGCAACGCCTTCATGGCGGGCGGGACAAGAACGTGAGAGCAAATGATCGAGTAATTCTGAAGACCCAATTTCTTGGCCTGCCAGACAGACATCGCGTTCGCAGGCGCCGTCGTCTCAAATCCGACTGCCAGAAACACCACCTTCTTGCCAGGGTTCTGCTGCGCGAGCTTCACGGCATCCAGCGGAGAATAGACAATTCGCACGTCCCCGCCTTCGGCCTTTACACACAGCAGATCTTTCTTCGAACCTGGCACACGAAGCATATCACCGAATGAGGCGAAAATGACATCCGGGAGAGCCGCTATGGCGATGGCCTTGTCGATGACTTCCAATGGAGTGACGCAGACAGGGCATCCCGGACCATGGACGAGCGTCAAATCGCGTGGCAGCAGCTCTTCGATTCCGTACTTGACGATTGTGTGCGTCTGGCCACCGCAAATCTCCATTATCGTCCAGGGCTTTGTCATCGCCTGACGAATGAGCCTGGCGTAATTGCGCGCAGCGGCTTGGTCTCGATACTCGTCTATGTATCGCATACAAGCCGCTCGGGGGATTGGACATCTTGAATTTGCAGGACCTTCATCATTCTCAAAATGAATCTGCCAAGTGAGTCGCACACTAAATGACGAATCAAAATATCACATCGCGGAATCATTGTCAAATTTGCGCAAAGGAGGCAACCTTCGCACGAGGTTGAGGAATCTACGATTCGAAACTGGAAGAATATTTTCGCTGGACGATTCCCGTTCTTCGGAATGCCGCCGTGGAAAAAGGAACTGCGCCAGCTCAGAGAGAAAAGAGATAGGTGAATTTGAGAAGCAGCGTGCGATACAGGCTGGACACGCCTCCCCCCTGCGTCGAGAGCTCATCATTGTAGACCACAAACAGATCGCTCCCCGGCGTGTGGATGAGACTGAGAAGGATATTCGCGAGAATCTCCCTCTTCTCGCTGTTCCATTGGATGAATGCCTTCGCGAAGAGCCATGGCGAGAAGGCATAAGTGAAACGCGTACCGAGAAGCGTCGTCGTCACATTGCCGTTGGAGACGTCGATCACATTCCGTTCGCATTGGATATTCCAGGCGACATGCGACCCAACCTTCAAATTGAGTGAACCCCCATACCCTACAATATCACCGTCATAGAATTTCCCGACGCGTCCAAGGAGACTCCCGGAAAGGACTTTACTCTTGTCCGAATCAAATTGAGCGAAGAGATTTGCAAATCGATATCCCCCGGTAGAAATCACCACATCGTCACTCAAATCGAAACTCTCCGTCAGATTTTCCACGTTCCATGACATCATAGCGAGCAGGGACGCACCGTCGACAAACTGCGACCATATCGCGACATAATTGTACCGTGCCTCAAGCCCACCCTGCTGGTTTGCGATGTAGTGAAAATCATTGAAGAAGACGATCTGTCGAATACTCAGTATACCTGGTCGAGGCGAAATGCCAAGGCTCACCTCACTCCTCCGTATCCCCGTTCGCTGGAAATATCCCATCTCGGGATTGAAGTTGTCCTGAACGGTGTTCTGGTTCAGGAATATTGAGAAGAGGTCGTCGGAATACACAAAGTCTGCATAGCCGGCGATGTCGTTTCCTTTCATGTCTGGAGAGAAGGACTTGGCGAGGAACCCACCGACCTGTGTATTCGGCGAAAGGTAGAAATTTGCGTCCACGCCCACGCCGCGATTGTAGGAGCCGTGCTCGAGCGATTGCTTGTTGAGCGCAATAAAACCTATGGTTGAGTTCTCAAGCACGTCCTGCCTGAGCCGCAGAACACCAAAATTCGTCCGCTGGACCGACACTTCCTGATCATCGTCGTTGCGATACGTTGAACGGTCCGCCGTCATGTTCAGAAGACCGATGCTCAATCCATCGGTTTTGCCGGTGATCTTCGCGCCCCCAAGGAGAGGAATGACGGTATTGTCATCGGAGAGTCCGATTCGCCGGCTGAAGAACAAGACACTGGCGGGCATCAGGGGCGAGTACGTCCTTTCGCCGAACCGAAAAATCGACGCCCCTTCCAGAAAGAAATCCCGTTTCTCGGGAAAGAGGAGCTCAAACCGCGTGAGATTGGTCTGTTCCTGGTCGGCTTCGACCTGGGCGAAATCTGTGTTGATGCTGAGATCAGCCGTAATGTTCGGAGTGAGATGGTACTTGAGATCGAAGCCAAGGCCTTTGCGAAACTCCGTCGATGATTGTTTTTCGAAATCCCGTTCTGTCCCCGCGAGCACAAACGGCTTCAACTCAAACTCACCAGGTTGCTTCAGAACTCCCAAACCCATCAAGTGACCATATACAGAAACGCGGTACTTTCCCGACCATCCATAGTCTCGCTTGATGGGCGTCCAGTAGGCCTCTTCGCGTTTGCGCGGAATCAGCCGACTGACGTTCAATCCCCATTCCACATTGTCACCATCCCGGAATCGGAGAGTCTGGAATGGAATCGCAAACTCGGCAGTCCAGCCGGCACTGTCTATCGTGCTGGCGTTTTCCCAGACTCCGTTCCAGTCCCAATTCTGTTCCTCACCGCTCGCGTCCGCCGTAATTATGGCATCACGCTGTGCCCCCAGAGCGTTCGTCGCGAAGAAGAAAGCCGTCCTGTGATCGTGATAGGTATCGAGGAAAAGCTCGACACAATCGTTGTCGATAAGCACCGCGTCCCGGCGCAATTCATTCGCGACGAGCTGAGACACATCCGAATCGTCACACCGGACGACAACGTAGAGAAAGCGGTCATCGAAGGTAAGATAGATGGTCGTCTTCTCCGAGACCAGCGCTCCCTCAAAGGGCTCTCGCTGGACAAAGTGCTCGCTCGATGCCGCAGTCCTCCAGGCGGCGTCATTCAACTTCCCATCCACCACGATCTTCCCGCCCGTGCGGATGGGCGTGATCGTCGGCCTTCCATCACCGACCTCCTGCGATAAGGAGTCCGGCGCTTGGCCGAGTTGGATGAGACAGGCAAGCAGAATCAAGATGTTGCGGAACTTCATGCCACTTCAAGAAACGAATGGGATAAGTAACTAATGGAAAGGAAAATCCGAAAAGAAGTGCCGAATGTCAATCAAATGCGGGGCCGGGTAGTGTCCTAATTTGGGAGGGAAATCTATGTCCAAATTAGAAGAACTATTTGGACTGCACTTCTTTTTGTTGGTGAAGTGTTTGTATTGTGTCGCGTTTGTCGGCTTGGCGCACATCGGTCGTTTGCTTTTTCAGATACGGCAGAGTTCCCGCTACATAAAGGAGTTGCAGAATGGTAACGAGGAGTACTGCGAGACTCACAAGGAGAGTCCAAAAGGCTATCTTTTTTATTTTCTTCTGTGTCTTTTGGTTCTCTTCATCTTTTTTGTGCTGCCTCCGGTCGAGTTCCCTTAATGCTGCACGATGTTCGGGAGTTGATGCAACCAAGCGAAGCATGGTGATCTTGAGATCGGCGTCGCTTTTATCCCGGTACTCATCTTCCAGTTCCATGATTTGCCCCTATGCAGCTTTCGATTGTTGGCAACGGGTCAACTTCTTATTCATCAGGAGGGACGTATATGTCGTGCTCTCGTAGTATTTGTTGAAGGAACTCTATGCGTCTGTTTTTCCTTCTATGAGCAACGACATCGACGATTGGAAGGCAAATGACCGCAGCGATGATAAGGATACTCAAGCCAAGAGTTTCAATCTCGTAGTGAAACGCGTTCACAATAAGCAGCAAAAGCACGATCACTATACCAGAAACAATGGCAAGAACAGAAACGACGATTTTCTTTAGTAGCGAAAACTCCTTGAAGCCTGGCCGTTTTGGAGACTCAGGTAGTTGTTCTCTCTCAGACATATAGCGACCTCATAGAAAGGAACGGATTTATGAGAAAGATCAGCAGCGATGTTAAGCACACGGAGCGCGTGCGACTACCGCGATTCATGCCAAGTGAGACTGACCGCGCTATTGTCCAGCTATTCACAAAGGAGCTCGTGGTTATGGGTAACGAACTTATTTTAACATTCCCAAGTGTTGAGCTGAGAATAACAGCACGTAAGCGCAACGCTTGCAACGGAAGAAAAGCAAAACTGAAGTTTGTCCGTAGGGCAGAAGTTGACCGTTAGCGTTACTGCGCGTGGTAAGGGAAACGAATTCTTCACCTATTTCCCATTCTGAGGCGCCGGATACTGGGCAATGGTAATGTTTAGCAGTTTGATCGAACCATTGCTTGGAGCGTTGAGTTGCCTTTTCCATGGTTAGGCCGCCTTTGATTGTTGGCAATGAGTCAACAGTTCTTCCCAAGTCCAAATATGGTTTGTGAGTTTAGCTTGCATCGCAGGTGTAACTCGGAGGGTTCGATGGACACGCACAAAGTTGTAATAGAAAAAGTGAATAGCAAGCGCGGCCCGGAGGCTGGCCAGACGCTTGGAAAAGGCGTTGGTGAGCCGGGTAAATCGTCTCATCTCCATCCGCATGGTCAGGTTTTGCCGCTCAACCAAGCTGGTGGAAATGTGCTTTCTGACGGGGTTCCCCGTGATGGGGAGAATGTTGACACCGACGATACAGCCCGGAGAATAACGATGCTCGCCCTTCGTAATATTCTCGGATGAATAAGACTTGTGAATCTGTGCGTAGTCTATGTCAGTACCGAAGGCATAATCAACGGCGTCCCGATAGGCTGAAAAGGCATCTGTGGTAAGTTGAAACTGAGTGCTTATGCGACTTCTCAAATCCAACATGAACGATCTGGCCATCTCCAGGGTTCTCTTTCCTACGCGGAACATCGGAATGAGCTTAGTATCAGGATCGAGGGCAACGAATACGTACTGGTCGCCAAACTCTTTGGGGTCAAACGATGATACAAGGCGTTGCTTCTTGCCTACGTACGTCCAGATTTCATCAACCTGGAGGCGTTTGACTTCGAGGTTCACCATCTGGCTATCAAGAATCTCTGAGGCAATTTCGCCCGCAGAGATCATAAGGCGGATGATCGTATCCCGGTGGACTCCGGTAAGGCGTTCGATGGAGCGGACTGACAAGCCTTCAACGAGATGGGAGAGAATAAGGGTTTTCTTTTCCAGCGGTAGGGTATTCATTGCGGTACTCCTTGATTTTGTGCCCGCAATGAACGATCTTGGATTGAGGTCGTTGTCTCGTTCACGCGAGCGGCGATTGTCAAGGCTTGCGGGTGTTCAAGCACTCGCAGGCCCGTTTATTATTAAGAATCAAATAGGACAGACGGTACTAAGTGCTGGGTCCTTGACTGCCAGGCCTCGTCTCTCAGCATTTCCAGTGCTGCACACCGGTAGCTTAGTATTCGCTCAACGTTTCGCGTCTGCCTTTGCATTTCTCAGCGCAACCTTCCTGTTCATCAACACATTAAAGCGGTTTTTGGGGTCTCGCTTAACAGCATTTGAGACTACAATAAACGCGTTCTTCTGGCTAATCCTCACTCCGCTTTCCTGCAAATTCTTGAGAATCTCTTTACGGCGCAATGGCCCATGTCGTTTCAGCACGGCCTCAATTGCGTCTCCAATCGTCGCGGAATACCTCGGATTAGCGATAATTTCTGGTGGGAATTCTAACTGTGGTAGATCAAGTCTTGGGTCGCTGTCCCGCAAACGCTTGAACGCTTCTGCGGCGATGCTCAGTTCGTTCACCAACTTCTTTCGCTGTGCGTACAACTCTTCGATCTTTTTTTCGAGTGCCTGAAGTTGTTCGAGCTTCTGACGGTGATAGCGGGCAATCTCGGAAGGCGGTACTTTAATCATAGGTTCTTACTCCCATTAACTAATCACATATTAGTAATGTAAAATGAAAAAGTCAAGTACAAAATCAAAAATCTTTGAGCGGGATCGAAAGAACCTGCCCAAAGCCATCTTTAGCTTATTGGATGGGCTGACCTATACTCAGGCAAAGAAGGCATTAGACGGCGCGGCAGAACTGCTGGATGATGTTGTAAGGGTGGAAATATCGCGACAACTGAACAAGGTTCCCGATGAGCCGGTTTCTCAAAATCGAAATTAGGACACTACCCGGGGCCGAGCGGTAAATTCTATTTCTCGATTGGGGCGGAGACGTGTGCCAGCAGGCTTTCGAGTGCTTCTTGTTCGGGCACCGGATC
>Ga0315274_10001091_pt1 | contig 42170 bp, 35 predicted proteins | sample YL17G02_20_MG_FD_203700 | JGI IMG/M metagenome (GOLD analysis project Ga0315274, IMG submission 203700) | Sediment microbial communities from Yellowstone Lake, YNP, Wyoming, USA - YL17G02_20 | ecosystem: Environmental > Aquatic > Freshwater > Lake > Sediment | place: USA: Wyoming | collected...
GGTCCTGGTGTGTTGGACCTGACCACCATGGGTGTCAGGCCAGAGCGTTAACTGGCGGGGGTTGTTAGGCCTTTTCGTGACCCCGGGTGTTGAATGGAAGGGGTAAGGTCCTGGTGTGTTGGACCTGACCACCATGGGTGTCAGGCCAGAGCGTTAACTGGCGGGGGTTGTTAGGCCTTTTCGTGACCCCGGGTGTTTAATGAGGGGGTAAGGTCCTGGTGTGTTGGACCTGACCCCAGGTGTTCGAAGTGCGCGACCCAAGGTGTTAATTGTAGGGGTAAGGTCCTGGTGTGTTGGACCTGACCCCAGGTGTTGGAAGTGGACGACCAAAGCCGTTGATAAGTCAGTCTAGTGCTCGAAGACCTTCTGGTAGCGTTTCAATATCGTCAGCGTTACATGCTGTCTGCCTTTTTTCAGGTTGTTGTAAACAGGGGCTACCCCGACAAAGAAACCTTCATCCCCGGCCGATTCCTCACCGGCCGCCGCGTCTGGCCTCTCGGAACCTTTTCGGGCTTTCTCCACCAATGATTCGATGTTCTGCTTCTCCGTGATCCCTATCAGGGTGGTCAGGCTCCGGCCTCCCGCCGACAGCAGAGCTGTGCGTTCGACATCGGCACCGATGTAATGGTCTCCCACGGTCCAGGCATCAGGGTAGATATCGGAATCGACCGGACAGGCGAGCACGACCCAGCTTCCAGCCGAGTTGTAAGCCGCGTAAGGTCTACCAGGGTCGAAGTCAACCTGGAAAGGCTTATCTATCGTGGCAGCACCGCCCGGCCTGCCAGAAACGTTTGTCTGTGAGCCGGCCGGCATCTGAAGCTGCACGATCTCCAATGATGAGCCGGTGCCGTTATCACTCCTGGCGTTATCACCCACGTTCTCCAGAGTGCTATTGATGGTCGCGTACGCGTTGCCCTGTTCAAGGATCACGCGGTGTGTCTTGCGCAGGGAACCGTTGCCGGATGGCACCAGGTATTCCACTTCATAGCCGGCCGCCTCCCGGTTGGCGAACAGCAGCCTGGGCCCGGTGACCTTGACCCCCGCCGGCACCACTCCGCCTTCACCGGCCACGGCCGGGTCATCAAGCGGCCCCGCCTTCCCGGGCATGCCGACCCGGGTGATGTTGTTTATGAATCTTCCCGCTACGGTCCCACCCGCTGTCAGGTGAACCAGTCCGTTGTCGAAATCAATCCTCTGGGGCCCCGCCGCGGGACCGGAGCTTTTTACCACCACTCCGCCAGCATCGGTGTTGCCTTCTGGGGTTTTCACGCCGCCCACTACCATGACCTCCCCGAGGTCACTCCACGTCCCGTCCAGGACCTTCAGCGTGATCCTGCTTACCCGGTTCGTGGAGGTCTTGGTGAAGGTGAAAGAGCACCGGCCGTAGTAATCGGTGACAAGTCCGGCCTCCCCTGTGGAACCGTTGATAAGGCCGGTCGAGGTCGTTTCCCGCAGGCGCACCTGCCTGTTGGCAGCACTGGCCACGTCGTGTCCTGTCAACGTCAGGGTGAAAAGCTGCGGTTTGTCCAGCCTTACAATTGAGGCCTCGGGCTCAACCTTCGCGGTGTAAGAAGGATACTGACCGGCCTGAGATGCCGCCGCCTCGGGGAAAACCGGCACTACCACGGTCCGGCCATCCAGTTCGACCCGGGCTTCGAGGCCCCGCGCAGCCTCACGGTTCTCGAGGTCCACGGAGAAAGCGAATTCTGCTTTTCCGTCCACCCTGCCGTTGAAAACGCTATTACCCGGGCCGATGGACCGGCGTCCGGATGTATCGGTGACCGTGACAAGAGCGCCTGTGGCGGGAGCGAGCGTGCTCTCCGGCCCGGCCGCGGCGGCCAGGCGCTTTTCTATTTCCTGCTCCCTAGTCTTTACCGCGTCAAAGCGCTTGGCGATCTCGCCGGCAGCCGGCACCCCGCTTTCCTGCCTGAGCATCCTTGTGACGGCCAGGGTCCTGGCGGCGTAATCACCAGCCGCCTCAGTGATCTTCTCCGTGTCGAGGCTCCGTTTTTCTATCAGGTGGTCAAGCTCTGTAAGCCTGCTATCCGCGAGGTTGAGGTTCTTCCGGGCTTTCCTGACACTGTCCCAGGTAAAGGCGAGGTCCAGTTTCTCACTGGCGCGCTTCAAGAAGTAAAGGGAATCGCCGGGGCCGGTGCTCCTGGACGCGACTGTCAGGCCGGTGAAAACAATAAGCAGGACCAGGACCCCTATCGCGGCGCCCGCGGCCAGCCTGAGCGCCGGCGACCAGGCTTTACTTCCCCGCGGGTTTACGCGCCTTTCGGTCCGGCCGGCGGCAAGTTTGGGGAAGAGCGAGCACAGCGCCACCCGAACTCGGAATATGAGCCTGGGGTGGCATCGCGGAACGGACCTCATGCGCTCAACGACCACGAGCATGTCCTCCGGCTCCACGTTCTTCAGTTTCTCCCGCTCACCTCTGTCCGTCATCGCGGCTTTTTCATCTCCCCGTCACCCTGCTGTTCGGGCCCCTCGTCCGCCTGTTCCTTGCCTTCCATCCTCTTGCGAAGGTTCTTGATGCCCTTGAACTGGAGGGCACGAACCGTTACCTCTTTCTTGTCCAGAATCATCGCTGTTTCCGATACGCTCATGTCCTCCATGAACCTCAGGATGAGGACTTCCGCCTGGGCTGGCGGCAGGTCCGCGACCTCGCCGTAAACCCTTCCGATGTCTTCTCTTGCCAGCAGGTCCGCCAGCACGTCTGTGTCCGCCGCCGCCTCCTGTACCTCGTCGAGCTCAAACGACTGCCTCCGGGCCCTGAGGTGGTCCACGACCGCGTTGTGAGCGATACGGTAGAGCCAGGCCTTCACGGAGTGCCCGCGCTCCTCGTAAGACGAAACGGACTTCAGCCCCTGCATAAAGACCTGCATGGTCAGGTCCTCGGCGTCGCTGCGGTTTCCGACCCTCCTTATAACGTAGTCGTAGATGTCCTTGTAGCAGAGCCTGAATATCTTTCCGTACGACCTCTTGTCACCCTCGCGCGCTCGGATGACCAGTTGTCTCAGGAGCTCTTCCTGGGTTCTTGTGCCCACTCTTCCTATCCTTTGAAACGAACCTGACAGTGGTTTTGTTAACCCTTCTTCTAAAGGGGCATATATCCGTGTAGCAGGTTATTCACAGAACGTTTCGCCGCGGCATGCGATAATACCTCATCCACCAGGGTCCCCTCCTGCACCTGTATACGGAAAGATACATGCATACCTTGAGGGTAAGCGACGTTGCGTTCAGCGGCCATGCCTGCCCGATTATGGTAGCATGAGACGTCCGTGGTCGATGGCTCCGGAAGACCGGGCGGGGGCGGTGATGATCGAGGTTATGCGCGATTTCAAATCGATGAGGAAGCTCGAACATGGGTTCGGCAGAATGGAGATGGCATTTCTGATCCTGCTTACCGCGGTGTTTCTCGTCGGCGTGGTTTTCCTGGTCGACCGGGGGGTTTCCTCCCTGGGCTCGCAGGGCGGCAGCGCGGCTCTCCAGGATAAAGGGCAACGGCTGATCGGGAAGCTCGAAAGCCTGCTGCAGGATGCACGTGCATTTGTTGCCGAAGAGCGGGCCCCTTTATGGGATCTCGAAGAGAAATCCGAGAACGGCGGTTCGCGCCGGGCGGTTGTCTTCCTTGCCGACCTGGACGGAGACGGAAAAACCGGCGGGTTCCGGGCCGAGGGGGCGACGGGCTTGGAGCAGGTGGAGCTGTTCAGAACGGCCCCCGACACCCCCAGGCTCCTGGTGGATGTCGTGGAGAGCCCGGGGGGGCAGCCAAAGGAGGTTTCGCTGACGGGCTTTCTGGACACAGGCAATCCCCGTGCTTTCAACGTCGAGTACGTCCTGACCGGCGATACCAGGCAGACGACGCCCGTGTCGGTATCGGTTGACAGGGTAAAGATTTCCGTCGTGCTGGCTGAGGGCGGCCGAGCCAGGCGCTTCGAAAAGACCATAAACCTGGGTTTTGCACCCGTCGGGTTCACTTCGGCGCCTTAGGGCATGCTTCAAGGTGGGCCGTTCGGGTGACTGCGGACTGCACTGAAGGATGAATCGTGTGTAAACGCGTACGAAAAAGCTCCCCCGAACGTAAACCAAAGCTCGATTTGTGCGTTATATGTTACAAAAGAACCTGATTATGCCGATAACACATTTAGACAACCATGTCTGGCGGTGATGAGTTGCGTCTTAGCTCCTGTTCACCATCCGGAGGTCCAGAGAGAGTGAGGCGAATCGTGCGAGGAGGCACTCGAGGAGGCCACTGCAGCGTGTTCGGCCGAGTGAAGGCCGAAGATGCTTTTACCCTGGTCGAACTCGTGGCGACATTAGTCGTCCTGGGTGTGTTGATTCTCGCCACCACCATCTCCATTTACGCAGCCACCCGGAAGACAGCTGTGCGTGCGGCAAGCGAGGTCATTCGCCAGCAGATAAGCAAAACGTACTCCCTGGCCGAAAACGGGGCTTTCCACCCGGCTACGGGCATCACTCGCAAAAGGGACCAGTACCGCATAGAGTTCACCACCAACTCGGGCGGAGGAGCCCCGGACAACGCGTACCGGATAAGGGTGCGGGAGTATTTAGGTGACGGGTTGGGATGGGACGCTTGGGCGACCTGGACCCCTGGAGGCAACGAACCCGAACCGAAGAGCGCAAACGTAAAGGAGGCCGAGAGCGCGGGCTGGTTCAGGCCTGTTGCTCACACGGTTGTTCACTTTGCCCTGACGGGGCAGGGCATGACCCAGGAAATCGATTCCGATTCTGGTGAAAATATTTGGGGGATAACATTCGAGGCCAGCGGTTCGATAGTGACAACAGAGGGTATGGGATCGCCGTCGCTGCAGATAACAGACGCGGGCGGCGCGGTCCAGGAGACGATATCGGTTTCAGTATTTGGATCAGTACAGTGAACGACTTGTTTGATAATGCTTAAGAAGGAGACGGGAGGAAAGCGGATGTCCGGCATCTTAAAGGGATTCAGGGGCCAGCAAGGCTTCTCGATGGCAGAGATGGCCATGGCGATGCTGGTCTTTACCTTGTCGATCGTAGGCATCAGCGGGATGCTGATAGGAGGAACCGCCAACATCAACCTGAGTGCGAAAGAGGCAAAGGCGATAAACCTCGCCGCTCAGAAGATAGAGGAGATCAAGAGCCTCCCGTTCTACAAGCCGTGGAACGGGACAGCACTGGTGCCCGGGACACCCCAGGACATCGACGATTTCTACTGGGCTGACAGCGGTGGTGAAACGCCGACGTGGCTGGACAACGACCAGCAGGAGGGTCATCCACACATTGACGAGCCCGGAGGCGGCTATTCACTCGAGACTTATATTGAGTACATATACACTCCGGAAGGAACGATGGAGGACCCTTACCCGGAGCTGGTGGTCCCTGCCGACATGTCTGCCAACTGGGTACCGAAAGAACCTACTGTCACCCAGTTCGACATTCCAGAGGCGATAGTCGATGGAAACAATGTGCTACTTCATGCCCTGAGGATCCAAGTCACCGTTAAATACATGGACGGCGACACGGATCGTTCCTACGTGACTCAGGGGCTCGCGGGCGATTTCGTCACCAGCGGCGGAGTCACGAACCTGGTGCTTATGGCGGTAAGCATTTCGCCGTCATACGACAGCATAGACAACCCGAACGCAGTGACGCACGTGAAGGTGTTCGCCCCCGGCATGAAAGAGACCGACACGGTTGTTGTAAAACTGTGGTACCCCCCCTCGCTGGAAGTGGAAGGCAACGTCACGGATCTAATAGTACCCTCCGATCCCGACGACCCTTATCGGGAGATAATCGTGACTTTCGACCTTACAGCCAGCAATGTAAGAGCTGGCCTGTACAACCTCGCGGTGAATTGGGGCGGGTGGTCGGACCAAAACCTCAAGGAGTGTTTCACGGTTGACGGCGAACCTCCGGTAATCTCCGGACTGGTGAACGACGGCAAAGGGTACGATTGGGGCTACTACGGGCAAAGCAGCCGGGTGATCGCGATAAGTGGAGATTACTTGAATTACCCCACGGGCGTGGCCTTGATATCGCCGGATAACTTGAGGTACCAGGAAGGCGTCGTGACCTGGGGGATAGTCGGGAGCGACAGGGACACGCTTTACGCGGCGCTCAAGCTGGACGCGGACGAAATAATCGTCGAGGACTTGAACGAAGCCTGGGATATTGAGGTCACCACCAAGGATGGAATGGTAAGCACCGAGGGCTTGACTGATGACAAGAAGCTGCTGATGAATCCGCCACCCCAGGTCATAAGCATCGAGGGGACGGAGGATGCTGACAACCCCAAGCTGTACCGGAAGAAGCTGTACGACACGGTCAAGGTGCACGGCAAGTACCTGCAGTGGTTCAACGATGTCGAGGGCAACTACCCGAGGTTGTCGCTGTCAAAGGAGTATTGCCCACCTGTGCAGGGCGAAAACGCGTCCACGATTGAAATCAAGGAGTCGGCTGTAAGCGGCGAGTGTTTCACTGACGCCTACGTCAGGATGAACCTGGGACTCGATCCCGATGGAGGCCTGGTCGAAGGGCAGGGAATTGAAGGGAGCGGAAGAGAGCTCGGGGACTGGACCTTGAACACGACAAACAAGGACTTCCAGTCGGGCAACACGAAATCCATTCGCGTTGAAAACGCACCGATGTCGATCAGCCTGGTCACGACCTCCGAGGACGGCGCTGGCACCGGCACGTGCTACAACAACTGGGATGTGCCTACCACGATAACAGGAAAGTATTTCGACACGGATGCATCACATTTGTCTTTCTTCTTCGTCGATCAGGACGTTGGCCTCACCACCAGTACGGTTGCCGTCTCCGGAACCTACGGCGGGGCGGATCCTCAGTCTATCTCGGGGTTGAAACTGAATACTATCCAACTCGGGGTCTCGACCAGGGACGTGGTTGTCAATGACACTGAAAACGGAAAAACTGCGTCGAAATCATACAACGTGATCGCGCCTCCCCTTGACGGAACCAAGATAGCGGTGCCTGCACTGAGCGCCACCTCGACCCAGCCCGATGGCTGGCCACAGCAGGGGGCCTTCTCGAACAATACCACGGCGCCTGATAGCGCTTGGGACTACGCGGGACATCCGAACGAGGCCAAGAGGAACCAGAGCTGCACGTTCTCCGTTATATGCAAGAAGATGAAGGATGGAACAGGCGCCTCCGGTCCGAAGTGGGAGTTCCAGTACACTATCTATCTGGGGGGTGTCAGGGTGAAACTGAACGTCAACAGTATGGCTTACAGCCGGCAGTACAGGTACGTTAAAGCCACTCTGGCCGCTTTCACGCCGGCCTTCGTCAATTCTGCTCAACATTTCAGAGTGCGCTGGACTAACATGAATGACGCGGCTGATTCGCACAGCAGCTGGACCACCCCGACACCAACACTGGCACCAGAACGGATCGAGCTGGTCTTATGAGTATTCGAGGATTCAGCAACACTGTTTGGCGGCGCCACGTAACCGTAAAGAGAAAGTTGTGGCGACTGGAATCGGGTTTCACGCTCATCGAGCTCATGATGGTCGCGATCCTGAGCCTGATCATGCTGGCCGGCATGGTGACGCTCGTTACCGGTGCGTTTGGCATCTTTGCCTCGGGCAGAGACCTGAGGGCGGTAACCGATTCGGCGCGACAGGCCCTATCTTCGATGACGAGCCAGCTCAAAGGCACGGCTTACCTGGATGACGTATATGAAGATGGTACCCTCAGAACTCCAGGGTGTACATCGAGCACAATATCTTTTTACGCAGAGGTCAGGAGACATGAGAGCTCTATCCCTTACTCGAGGCAGGACTATGGAGACATGTTGGATGGCGAATTGATGGAGAGGGTGGAGTTCTCGCGATCGTCGAATGGCATCACACAGACTATGTGGGAACACAACCCTCCCCCAGCAGGAACACCCCCTGCCGCGGTCATCGGCCCGTACGCCTCCAGCCTGACATTCACGTACTACGACTCCGCGGGGGCCGTATACACGGCCAAGTACAAGAACGACAATGTAAGCAGGGTGCGCATCCAGGCGACTTTCAGCAAGGGAAAGATAAGCAGGTCGTTCACGCGGGACGTCTTCTTGCGTATCATCGACCGGAGTTACTATTGATGACTACAGATGTCGCCCTCGAGACGGGTGGTGAAGAGTGAGAAGGATCCGAATAGCGAGCGAACCGAACGGCATAAGGGCAGATGAGCAGGGCTATATCCTGATATTCTCCCTGTTCATGCTGTTGATACTCACGCTTATCGGGGTTTCCCTTGTCGTTGTGGGCATAAACGAGTTCGGCCTCGCCGCGCGAACAAGGCTGATGGACCAGGCCTACTCGATTGCGGAGACAGGCGTGAACAGGGCGACCGTTCAGCTGAAGACCCAGCCCGATCTCCTGACCGAGACCGCAGCACCAGAGAACATATATAGATCGACACTGCCTGGGACACTGCCTCAGTGGCCGCTGGTAATGGATCACTGGGAGAACTTCGCCGATGGCCAGTTCAAAGCGCAGATCTGGCAAAGCAATATATTACCCGACGACCCCACCGCCAAGGTGATCATTTCCACTGGCAGGATAACGAAGGGGGGCCGAACGGCGGAGCGGACCATCGAGACACGAATAATAGTCCCTAAGTCCTCCGACCCCAACCAGGCCGCATACGAGGACTGGTCGGGTTTCCTGATATACGTCGGGTGCAAGGAAGCCAGGAGCAGCACCGGCCAGAGTCCCAATCCCTGGAAGAGCGGCTCCATCGGCATCAATATGGGGGGATCGTGGACCTTTAACGCGTCGACTGCAGGTGCGAGTGGAGTAAAGCCAAAGGGTATACTTTACACCAGGGGCCCGGCCTGGTTGGCCGTCCACGAGGACGCATCCCTGATCCTTAACGGAAACGTCATTTCCACCGACGCTCTCCTTCTTGGTTCATCCAACGACCCGTCAACGCCGGAAAAGGGCGCCGGGGAGTTGAAGCTCACCAACGGGCATTTCATTGCGGGAATAGATCCGAGCGTGCCGAATCCCCATTACCCTTTTGACGGCTGGGATAAGCCGGACGGAACTGGAACCGCCCACTTGGAACTAGCTGAAGGCGATATCTTTATAGGGACTTTCTGGACTGCCGATGATGATCACGATCCTATCCTGCTGGGTACGGATTGCTACCTGGCGGCAAAGAATAACGTCCAGGTCGGCGCGCTCTTGGGTGGCGGTTCTGTGGCCACGCCCTTGAACATCCAGGGCGGGATCGTGGCCGGCGGGAACGTGAACGTGACAGGTATTGGAAGTGCCGGGAAACCGGTCGCGCTGACGAACGTCTTCGCCGGCGGCAAAGTTGACATAAACCAGTTATTCGCGAAGGCCATGTTCAACGTCATCAACTGCGGGAAGGACTCGACCGGCCTCGGGGTACAACTCACCGGGAACTTGGCCGGATCCATTGTGGGCGGTTCCATATGGACCAGCGGTAAACTCGACGTCAACAGCCTTCTTTCTAAGATCACCGTTATTACGAAAGTGAAGGCGGGTTCGGAGGGTTCGAACCCGAGTATCCCGAGTGGCGTAGGTGTCGACATCTCTACCGCGAGCGTGGCCGGCGCAGGATTTGAGGTAACGGGTGCGGAAGGCATCGAATGCCAGGGGTCGGCAATAGTGGACGCCAAAGGGGCGCTCGGACTTACTGTGCCAAAGATCCACGCGGGCATCAACGTGAGCGATGGCGTGGGGATAGACCTGAAGACCGCCGCGGGTCTCGGCGGCACTATCGGCGACCTGTCGGCCGTGGGTGACATAAAGGTCGATTACACCGGCGCATCATCGATATTGGGAGACATAAAGTCTGACGGCAACATATATATGTCAATCGCTCCCAGCGTGGTGTGTACCGTTGGAGATATTGACGCCGGAGGGAGCATCCTTAACTACAGCGGGGCGAAGCCGGCGTTTAGCGGTTCGCTCGGCCTCGGTGTTGGCAGGTTAAAGGCGGGAAAAGACATCGGGTCGGCAGCCGACCGTCTGATTATCTCGTCATCGCTGCCCACCATCGGCGGAACAGACGGTGTGATGGCCGGCGGTTACATCAATCCCACCGACGGCAGCCTCTATCCGGGGAGCATCTATCTTTCTGTAACCTCCGCCATAGGCAACGTCAATAACCGGACCATGGCGCGCGGTGCCGTCGATATCTGGAGCCACGCGGCCGCCGGGGGCATGACTTTCCATGGCATCTGGGGCGGAGGAAATGTTTCCCTCTCAGCAAAGGGCAACGACGGTAATCCCGCTAATGGACCAAGCATCTACACAGGGCTTATGGCGACAACGCCAATCAAAGAAGGGGTCTGGTCCGGGGGACAAGTGGCGCTCGAAGCCGATCAGGGCACTTTATTGATCGGGTCAGATGGATTTAATATAGGTTACGTCCGCAGCCTTGGCGGGCTCAATCCAGCGAACCCTACACCTTCAAACGGCGGGACGATATACATGTCGAAGCCCGAATATATAGGATCAGTAGGCATCCCTCCCGTGTCGGCTCCGCCTGTGGTGGGTCTGCCCGACCTGCCGGCGTACGACGCTATCGTTTTTCCACCGGTAGGCGACACTTTCGCCGACATCGACGTGCTGTCCTTCTTCCAGAACACGCCTCCGCTAATCGGGTCCGGGGACGGCTCTAACATGCAGAACGTACTGCTGGACCTCGCCGGCGTCCAGGAGCCCGTGGAGCTCACCGAACCGAACTGGGATTACTTCTACGGTGCTGCACTGGAACAGGACAGGATCATCAGGGACGACCCGGCATTCGGGCCTGCTCAGGCTGACGCACAACCGCATATCCTTAAGGACAACGGAAATCCGGCAAACGGCGACTATTTCGACGAAAATGGGAACACTCCCGGCGTGCCGGGCGATGGCGTCATTGGCCTCAGGTGGGATTACTGGGTCGATCGCCAGCCGGGGGAAAACGAGATCCTTTGCAACACCGATGACGCGGATATCGTTCTTTTCGCGATGGATTTCAACGTTGACTGGCAGCTGAATGCGACGCTGGTCAACGCCGGCCTGGACCTGGACGGCGACGGGAAGGGCGGAGATATCATCCTGAAACTGGAGGGTGGCACGGCGGAACAAGGTCTCCAGATGAACCAGACTCTGAACCTGATAGCCAGACGCGACATCCTGGCCAGGGGAGGCCTTCAGCATCTCTACGGAGATTCACAGGAAGCTTTCGTCCATTTCTACGCGGGGCACGACCTGGACCTGAGCAATTGTACCCTCGCCGCCGCCGGGACCGGAACGTTCAAAGGTTCTATCGCGGCGGGCAACTACGTAACGTTCGATGCTTATACTTTTGGAACAGAGACTGGCATAGTGGGAGTGGCCACCCATGAGCAGTGGCCCCTCAACGTTCAAGCGTTCGCGCCCCGGGTCCGCATCCTGACCTGGCAGGAGAAGTAGCGGCATGCAATGTGACCGGAGACGCATTCAGGCTCCTGGCATCTTTCATGTTTCGATATCTTGACCGTGTTGCGCTCCGCGCCCTTGACCCGCCCGCGATATGTTTTCTGGTAATATACAAAGCGGCATATCCGGGAGGTGCTTGCCGATGAATACTCGTCCGGGTCATTTTGGTTGGCAGAATGTTGGCGTTATCCTGGTGGTTATGTTTACAGTCCTTGCCGGATTGATTCTCGCCGGCTGTGGAGGCACCTCGGAGGAGACGAAGAAGGAGAAGTACGAGGCAGATTACAGTGAGATCATGGACCGGTTTCAAGCGAAGGTGTCCGCTGACGACAAACGACTCTCGGAGCTGGCGGCCAAGAACGACATCGCCGGCATCATCAGCCTCGACAAGCGGCGCATTACTTACGTCGAGGGTGTGCTGGGACAGGTCCTCGATCTCGAGCCGCCGGTGAGCCTGCGCAAGCTCCATACCGTGACCCTCTATTACATGGAAAGCATACTGGACCAGCTCGATGCGCAGAACAACTACTGGGACGCGCTCCTGTCCGGCAAGCCGAGCAACGACTTGAAGACTATCGCGGAGACTGCGGCTGCGAAGACCCAGGCAGTGGGGACCGAGTTCGGTCTGGAGCTCGAGAAAGCCGGCATCCAGTTGAAGATCATGAAAGAAGTACCACAGGTAAAGCCGCAGGGCGGTTCCGCCCCGAACGGCGGCACCCAGTGAGAGGGCCCTTGTTCGAATGCCAGACGCCCAGGGCCTTCGTTGACTGTTGAGGTGTGAACGAGCTTGCGTACCTGCCCCGAGCACCCGGATACAGATACCATGGTGCCGTGCCTGGGGTGCGGGAGGTATTTCTGCCGCATCTGCGACCCACCGTCGGGGGCTGGCCAGTACTGCCCGAGTTGCTACGAAGAGTCACTTGCCCGAATCTCGGAGAAGAAGGTGCCCGCCGCGCCCTCACGCGGGCGGCTCAAGTCGCTCTTCGGGGGCAGGGAAAAGCCTGCGCGCGCGGTGGATGGAGCCGGCGAAGGAGAAGGAAAGCGGCCGCAGCCGCGCTTTGCCGTGCCTGTCCGTAAGCGGTACGACATCGCCCGGTCCCGTTCCCGACAGGCAGGTAAGAGGTCTTTCCAGTCCATCAAGAGTTTCCCCGGCAGGGTCTATGCCCTGGCGGCCGCGGCGGTAAGAGAGCACCAGCCTTTTGCCCTGGTGGACAGGGAGGCGCGGGAAGGTATGCCCCCGCTGGCCGCGTCATGGATAAAGCTTTCGATCTTCGTTCTGTCCGGGGCCGTGGCTTGGACGGTCCTGGTGGCCGCGAGCCACCGCAGGAGCCCGTTGTTTGCCGTCGCGGTGGCCCTCGTCGTTTCCGCCGGTGTCACCTGGGCGCTCGGCACGCGGTTTTCGGTCACGGTAGGTATAACAGCGGTGGCATTGGTGGTGTTTTCGCTTGCCGTCGGCGAACTTTTTGTCCAGCTTCTATCCCGGTACGACCTCTTGAAGCTCAAAGACCTTGCCGGGGTGTCGGCTTCGAGCCTGGACAGCCCGGGCGCATTCTACAGCCGATACTTCCAGAAGCTCATTCTGAACAGGATGCTTCCCTCGGCGGTGGTTGCCTTTATCATCGGCTGGTGGCCTTTTCCGAAGAGGCTCTCTTGGCGAGGCTTCATGGGAGGGGTCAGGTCTTGAATCGTGAATTCAGGCGAGACCTGGCACCTGACGTGCGTCCTCTTCCCGGGGTTAATCCATATCAGCCGTGAGGACTTCGGCCCCCGCCCCGGTCATGAGTACCATCTCCTCGAAGCGCACCCCGCCCCAGCCCGCGATATAGACCCCCGGCTCGATTGTGAACACCATGCCGGGGTCCAGCGTGTCATTTGAGCGAGCGGAGATAGCCGGCTTCTCATGGACCTCCAGGCCGACGCCGTGGCCAAGGCCGTGGGTGAAGTACTCGGAGAGCCCTCGTTCCTCCAGGTGCCGGTGTGCCACCTGGTATATCTCAGACGCGGGACACCCTGGTTCCAGGGCTTCGATAGCGGCGCGGCTGGCCCCTTTCACCGCTTCCAGGGCCCGCCGGGCACGTGTGTCCGGCTCGCCAACAGGCACGGTCCGGGTTATATCGGCGTTGTACCCGTTCCTGCAGGCGCCGAAATCCATGACCACCAGGTCCCCCGCAGCCAGCACCCTGTCCGTTACTCCCGCGTGCGGTAAAGAGGAGTTGGGGCCGGAGGCGACAACGGTGTCGAAAGCCGGGGACTCTGCTCCCGCGAGCATCATCCTGTAGTCAAGTTCGGCGGCCAGTTGCCGCTCGGGCGTGCCCTGCTTCACCAGCGGGAGGACCTGGGCGAAAGCCGCCCGGGCGCATTCGGTGGCGGCTCGTATGGACTCGATCTCCGACTCGTCCTTGAAGCACCTCAAGCCCTCGACCAGCTGCTCCGTCGGCTCGAGCGCGGTCCCGTGTGTCACGGCGCCGGCGAGCTTCCGGTGAAAGTCGAACGAGGCGCTGACCTCGAAGCCCGCGGCCTTCGCGCCGGTGAGAGCGTCCGCCACGGCCTCCGACAGTTCTCCCGCGTGTATGACCGTCTCCCAGTGAGGCGATTCCGCGGCGGCCTGCTCCCGGTAGCGCCCGTCCGTTATGAGCGTGCTGCTGTCCGGGGTAACCACCGCCACCGCGCTGCTCCCGCTGAAGCCGGACAGGTAGCGGACGTTCTCTATCTTGCTGACGACGAGGGCGTCGATATCGATGCTCTCAAGCAACCCTCTCAATCGTAGAAGCCGCGTTTTCATCGATCCTGCTCCCAAAGTATGTTGGCGCTTCCGGTGTCATTGTCTCCCGGTGACTAACCTCCAGAGAAAACCGCGCCCCTCGCTGCTGAAAGCCAGTATCCGGATATAGGTGACGCTCTGCAGGAACGCCGCCGCGGGATGATAAAGCCAGTGCAGGTCACGGTCCTGGATCGCCCGGAAGAGCGCGTGAGCGGCCGAAAACAGCGGCACCAGGCTGTAGATCGTCCACAGCATTACCTTTGACCTGAAGTGCGGCACGTACAGCCAGTTGAGGTTCCTGGTCTCCCGCTTGGTGAGGAAGTGCTTGACGAAGTTACGTTTCCATTTTGAGCGCCATTCCCGGAGGCTGGTGACGTGGTGATGATAGACCCCAAGGTCTTCCGAGTAAGCCACTTTTGTGTGGCCTCGCTCGAGCATGATTTGAAAGGCGTCGTTGTCGCCGAGATAATGTTCCGTATCCCACACCGGCTTGATGATGTCTGTCCGAAAGGTCAGGCCGTTTGCGCCCCACACGAGCGGCCATTCCGGCTTGACCTCGAACACGTGGTAGGAACTTCCGGCCAGGAGGCGCGGGACCGCGCGGTTGAGATACCTGGGCAGGTTCCTGTTCATGAAGAAGCTGAACGGCTCACTTTGTATTAGCGCAAAGTAATGGTTGATGGGCGGGTCATCCGGGGAGGCACCAAGGCGGCACCAGAAAGCGGCCACGGAGGGGTTCTCATGTAGTATTTCCGCCACTCTGGAGAGCCAATCCCGCCCGACCAGCTCGTTGTCGTCCGCGAAGATGACCAGAAACTCCCCCGCGGCAGCGCTCATGCCTGTCCTCAGGCCTTCCTCGGCGAGTCTGCGCGGATTATCAACAACCTCGGCTCCGTATCCAAGCGCTATCTCCGGGGTGCCGTCTGTCGATCCCCCGTCAGCGACCAGTATCTGGACCAGTTCCCTCGGGTAATCCTGCTCGGTCACACTCGAAAGGCAGCGTTCTATCTTTCCGGCTGAGTTATAAGTCGGGATCAAGATGGTGAAACCGGTGCTGTGCTCAGGTGCCAAAGTCCGTCAACCCTTCATCCGGAATAGAAGCCGGCTATATTCTCGCAGACATAATCGACCTCGTCGTCTCTGATTCCGGGGAACATAGGGAGCGACAGGATCTCGAAGGCGAGCTTCTCGGCTATCGGGAAGGCGCCTTTCCGGTATCCAAGATGGTGGTATGCAGGTTGGAGGTGCGGAGGGGTCGGGTAGTGGAGTCCGGTCGAGATCCCGAGCTTCGAAAGGTGTTCAGCCAGAGCGTCACGTTCCTGACACCTGATGACAAAGAGGTGGTACACATGCCCGCCGCCGCATTCTTCAGGCACAGTGACTTCACCGACGACCTCCAACCGTTCCCTGTAACGCGATGCGGCTTTTCTGCGCAAATCGTTGTTTTCCTCGAGGTGCCTCAGCTTGACCCTGAGAACCGCCGCCTGTATCTCGTCGAGCCTGCTGTTGAAGCCGATCTCGAGGTGAACGTTCTTATCCTTCTGCCCGTAGTTCCGGAGCATCCGCAGCTTCTCCGCCAGGGCGGCGTCGTTCGTAACCACCATGCCTCCATCGCCGAACGCGGCCAGGTTCTTGCTCGGATAAAAGCTGAAGCACCCGCATATTCCAAAGGAGCCTGCCCGTTTGCCATGATAGAGAGCCCCGTGCGCCTGGGCCGCATCCTCTATGACGTCGATCCCTTTCGCGGAAGCATTCTCGAGGATAGGGCCTATGTCGGCGCACCGGCCGTACAGGTGGACCGGCACCACTGCCGCGGTCCTATCAGTGGCGGTGTCTTCGATTCCGCCTGGGTCGATGTTGAAGGTCTCAGGATCGACGTCCACCGGGACCGGAGTTGCGCCGCAGCGCGATATGGCGTTGAACGTCGCGATGAACGTGTTCGCGGCGGTCAGCACGTCTTTGCCGGGGCCGATGCCTCTGGCTTTCAGGGCGAGCATCAACGCGTCAGTGCCTGACGCGACGCCGACGCCGTGGCTGCAATCGCAGAACGAAGCATACTCCCGCTCGAAAGACTCCATCACGGGCCCGAGCACGAACTGGCAACCCCTGACGACCCCACTTATCGCTTCCACTATCTCAGTTTCAAGGCCTAGCACGGACCTCGCCAGGTCAACGAATGGAACCTTCATCTCTCTCCTTTACCAGAATATTGTGGAAGAACTGTGACCTGAGGAATGCCGCAATAGTAGACGGCCTCTGTGAGATTGCGAGATCGACCAGTATCCTGGGGCGGGCGTAGAAAGACCACGCGGCCTTCTTCTGGAGTCTGTCCAGCGCTTCGGGACCCACCGAAGACATGCGGGCGACTTGCTTCCCCGAGGTGTCAAACGTGCTCCAGTCTACCTTGTCGAGGTCCAGGTTCTCACGGGCCACGTATATGTCGAATAGCTCGGAGCCGGGATAAGGAGCCAGGATATTGAACCACGCACGCTTGAGAGGCAACGACTTCGCGAACTCGATAGTCTCCATTATTGATTCTTTCGTCTCTCCCGGCAGGCCGAGCACGAAGAAGCCGACGGCCGTTATGCCGGCCCGTTTGATGTCATCGCAAACGCTGCGGACCTTTGAAAGGTCAAGGGCTTTCTTCGCCCTGTCGAGAATCTCCTGGCTGGCCGACTCGATACCGAGTCCGACGAGGTGACAGCCGGCGCGCTTCATCAGCCCCAGGAGTTCCGGAGTGAGCGAGTCCACCCTCAGGCCGTTAGGACAGGCCCAATGTATCTTGAGCCTTCTGTTCAGTATCTCTTCGCAGACTCCAGCGGCATGCGAGGTCTTCAGGTTGAAGTTGTCATCACCTATGAATACCTCCCGGACCCCGTACTCTTTCATGAGCATCTCGATCTCATCCACGACCGCTTCGGCCGCTCGAAAACGGTGCGTCCTGCCCCATATGGATTTTCCGGCGCAGAAGGTGCAGTCAAAGGGACAGCCCCGGCTGGTGACTACGGGCGCTATGGGGAAACGCTTCGCCGAACTCAGGATGGGGGCAATACGGTACTTACCTGGCGGCATCAGGTCCCAGGCCGGAAACGGCAGCGAGTCGAGGTCCTCTATCAGTGGTCGCGGCTGGTTCTGCTGGAAGACGTTATCGATCAGGTACGCCAGCCCGCGCACGGGTTCCAGACTATCTCCGTCCTCAAGTGCACTCAAGAGTTCCGCCATCGTCTGTTCGCCCTCGCCAACCACCGCGAAGTCGGCCCCGCTGTAGCGAAGCGTGTGCTCCGGAAGTGCGCTGACCTGCGCTCCACCAATTATCACCGGGACATCGCTGGCCGACCTGACAACATCGACGATACTCCGCACCGGATCGATCCCGGTACACATCACGGAGATGCCGATAGCGTCAGGTTTGTATTCGCGGACGAACTCGGATATTCCCTGCCGCGAAAGATGGGTCAGGTTGATGTCGAGCAGAGAGACCTGGTGGCCTTTGTCTCGAAGGTGACTGCAGAGGTAACCGAGGCCCATAGGGGGAGAGACAACGTGGGTCCGGTAGGGTGGCTGTATGAAGAGAACTCGTGTGCTCATGCTTCATAAGGGACTTCGGTGAGGCCCGTTTTGCATTTCAAGTCATTGATTGATTTCATGGGCTTCGCAGGGTTACCTGCGACAACGACCCCGCCGGGCACGTCCTCTACAACCACGCTCCCGGCGCCCACAAACGCTTTTGGCCCGATCACGACCCTCGGCAGTATCGTCGCGTTAGCTCCTATGATGGCACCCGCGCGGATGCTTGGACCACGCATACACTCACGCAGCTTCTCGCACCCGGGATGGAAGTCGTTGGTGATCATCACTCCTGGCCCGAGGAAGACGTCGTCCTCGATCTCGGTCAACTGTGCGACGTAACACATGCAGTGTATTTTTATCCTTGACCCCAGGCGGCACCCGTAGTCGATGACGGAGCCGGTCCAGATGCTCAGCCCGTCCCCTATGACGTTCTGTTCCCTGATCAGCACGTTATGCCCGGTCTCAAGATCGGCGCCTATGGTAGAACAAAGATAGAGTACACTTGCTGAACGTATCCTGGCCCTGTCGCCTATCACGAGCGGGTTGACTTCGATATCGCGGTCCGGGGGGCGCCCGATGACGACGTTGTCCTCTATCACGGGGTCCTTTCCGAGCGTTACGAGGTCACCATTCAATGTCTACATAACCGCCTTTCCGGTCGAGTGATTCTTCGATCGCTTCCATGACCCTGACGACATCAGCTCCCGCTTTGCCGTCGGTGAGCGGCTTTTCCCGCGTGTTGATGCAGTCTATGAAGTGGGTGCACATGTTCCTCAGAGGTTCGCTTACATCTATTCTGGGGCTGATTATGTCGCCGTCGCGTAGCAATAGCTTGAACTCGCCGAAGTCGGTAACCAGCTTCTCCGTTGAAGCGCCTTTTTCGAATATCCTTATCTGCTCCAGGTTGTTCAAGTCGTCGAACACCACCCTCTTTTCGCTTCCGACGACGACCACTCTGCGCTCCTTGTTTGAGTCGATCCAACTCACGTGGAGATTGGCGATCACGCCGCCTGGAAAATAGAGGGTCACAAACGCAACATCCGCCCTGTCGTTTCGCAGAAACGCCTTTGCCACTGCGCTCACGCCGATAGGAAGGGAACCGAGGACGAATGACGCTATCGAAATGTCGTGCGGAGCGAGGTCCCAGAGCGCGCTGACGTCATCCCTGATAGGGCCGAGGTGGGTGCGGTTGAAGAGCAGATAGTAAACGTTTCCCAGCTCTCCCTTTTCCACAAGCTCTCTCATCTTTCGGACCCCGGCATTGTAGATGAACGTATGTCCTACCATCAATATCAGCCCGGTTCTGTCGGCAGCGTCGGTGAGAACCTGGCAGTCGTCGACCGTTAGAGCCAGCGGCTTCTCGACCAGCACGTCCTTTTTCGCTTTGAGGCATGCAAGCGCGATCTCGAAATGCGTGGAAGCGGGTGTGGCAATTACGACTGCATCTACTGCCTCGCTGGATAAAACCGCTGCGGGATCTGAGGTTACTTCGACATGCGGGAACAGGTTCTTGATATCGAGTGCTTTGTCGGGATTCCTGTCACATGCAATGCTTACCGTTGAGCCGACAAGCTGAGAAAAGACCCTGACGTAGTGAGGCCCCCAGCGGCCCAGGCCGATCACTCCGATGTGTCGCTCTTCACCTTTCGAGGTTCCTGTATCAGCCATGGGACCTGCGTTTTTCCTCCGTTTGCATACCTGATGATTCTATATTATCAGGAAACCGCGGACAACTAACTGCGGCGAAGGGGATCTGGTCGCGAGAGCAGAGAAGGCCGCATCCTGGCCTGGTGAGGACCGCGCTTCACGGAATGCCGGGATCAATCATCAGGCGGATCTCCCAGCGTCGAAAGCGCGTAGAGATTCACGAATCCCGCACTGCTTGAATCTCGCTCGTAAGCTCGCTTGAACATCGGCCATTCCGGTACCCGGCCATGGAAGAGGTACTTCCAGACGTAGAAGCTCAAGTAATCGAGAACCGTCACCCACCCTCCCCAGACCTCGTATCGCTCGACATCGAACCTGGCAGACTCGAGAAGCGCTGTCAACACGTCAACCCTGTAGTGTCTGTGCCCGGTAAGAAAATACGCGGGATCGAGCAGTTTCGATAGCAGGCGACCGCTGGGCGTGCTCACCGCCAGCCGTCCGCCCGGTTTCAGTACCCTCGCCATCTCCTTCAAGGCGCGCGGCTCAGTACCCGCGGGTATGTGCTCCAGGAGCGCCCAGGCGGTCACGAAATCGAAACTGTCATCGGGAAAAGGCAGTTCGAGCACGGACCCCTCCACGAACCTGACATCCGGGACTCTTGTCCTGGCGACCTCCAGCGCCCGGGGCTCAATGTCGAGCGAGGTTATGCTATCAGCAGTCCCGGCGACCAGAGATTCGAAACATCCGGTCCAGCATCCGACGTTCAGGATGTCTGTTCCCTCGATCAGGCCGCGTACGAAACAGAGATTTGAGTGCTGGTGGATGATGTCCTCACCACTGTCCACAACAGGGTTAAATCTCATCGTCTTGGGGTCGCGACTCAAAAGTGACTCCTCGTCCGATAGTACGGTCGCACGCTTTTCTCATCTTCTCAGCATTGCTCGATGCTTGCGTTCCAAGCCACCTCTGTCCCTGTAGCAGAAAACATTTGCGTCTAGAGCGCTCCCTGCTCTCCGGACAGGGTCGTGCTGTCCGGGCATCGACGAATAAGCACCGCGACATCGGTCTTGACGCTCTCGGCTGCCCTGCCGCGCTTCCTGATACCTTTTGACCGTACAAGCCAGGGCATCGAGAAGACGAGGATGCTCCCGAAATACTGAAAGTCCATGTCCATTACTTCCGCGCCGGCCAGCGAAGCGAGTCTTTTGAACTCACCGCCGGCTACTGGTTTCTCGTAACCGAACGGCCAGCCGCGCCTGATCGCTGTTATCAAGGCCCGCTGGAACCAATAACAGATAGAGTTGACAGGGGCCTGTATGAATGCCAGCTCTGCATACCGCAGGTGAGCCTCTAAACAGGACAGGCGCTCAGAATCACTTGGGTAATGCTCGATGACGCCGCCTGACAGGGTCAGGTCGAAGGCGTCTTTCTTGAAAGGGGCAGTCCCGAATTCGCTGAGGACCAGGTCGCAGTTCTCCCCGAAATGAGTGAAAAGGCGGTCGGCGGCCTTGAGTGCCTCGAGCGAGTAGTCAAGGAGCGTGACCTCGCGGACAAGCCCCAGCTTCTTGAGAAGCAGGCTGTAGGTGCCGGATCCAGACCCGATTTCCAGACTCGACCCAAGTGGCGTCGATAACCTGCTCATCACCCTTACGATCGGGTAGTACGACATCAACAACTCGCGCCTTCGGAACCCTTTCTCCAGGTTTGAAGTGAAAAATGAACTGTAGGCTTCGCTTGTAGCAGTGTAGACACGGTCCCATTGTTCTCGCCTGTCATCCTCTGGAGGGGATGTGTCGACTATCCCATCCCTCACCGGGATGACGTGTCCACAAGTTCTACAGATGAGGTCGGCTTTGGGAATCATCTGCGATTGACGCTCATCGATCCCCGGGAGGTCTATTCCAGACCCTCCGCATCTGCCGCACTGCATCTTTTCGAGCAGCTTATTATCCATCAATGACCTCAATGCTCCGCCCTGCGCCGCATGAAATCCCTGAGGTGGCCCAGCACGGCTTTACCCGCCCGTACCAAGAACTTGAAGTCATCGAGACTGCGGATCGAGAAGAGGGTTCGCCCGATGAACCTAGGCGAAAGGAACGCGCGGTATAGCCCACGTGTGAGCCTGTTTATCACATCCGGGGAGATAGGGCTTTCGAGTACCGGGGCGCTCATGTCATAGAGGTCCCAGTCTGTTGTAAGCAGCCAGTTGTTATCGCGGGCCTCATCGTACAACGGTGTTCCTGGATACGGTATGACGATAGTGGCCTGAAGCATGTCGGCATCGCCCGTGGTCAGAAGTTTCCTGCTCAGATCGAGGGTACGCCTGGCGTCCTCTAGAGATTCCCATGGATATCCTACCATCGTGGTAAGGTGCACCGTCAGGCCTGCCTGCTTCGCCATTCGGCAACTCTCGACGATCTCCTGGACCGTGGTGCCCTTGTTAAGCCGGTCCAGTGTCTTCTGGTTGGCTGACTCCACTCCGAACTTGAGCAACCTGAAGCCCGCTTCTGCCATAAGGCGGTACTCCTGTTCGGAAAGCGCTCCCACCCTGGCGTTACAGGAGATGCTCACTCTCTCCGCATAACCCCTTTCGACCATGCCGGCGCAGAACCGCTCGAGCCATCCACCTGACGGGAACGTTCCCGTATCGTCAAAGATCTCTCTTATCCCGTAGCGTTCAACGAGGTGCCCTATCTCGTCCAGCACTTTCTCATGACTTCGCACCCTGAATCGGGGATAGAGCGTTGTCCAGGAGCAGAACGAGCAGCGGCCGTACCAGCAGTCCCGGCCGGCCATCGTGTAGGTGTGCGGCTTTTTGATAAAGAGGTGTTCGCCGTAAAGCTCCCATCGGGTCAACTCCCGGTCGATCTCCGGCAGTGAATCCAGATCGTGGTCGAGCGCGAAGGGCCCGGTATTGTGAAAGCCCCCGTTCCGGCGGTGCCAGATTCCCGCCTGCATCGCGCACCTTCCCTCCAGGTGTTCGACCAGGTTGACGAGCAGGAAATCGTAGTCCCCGCCGGTCAGGACGTAATCGACAGGGCTCATTTCCAGCGATTCCCGCGGGAGGGCGGTGACGTGGTCTCCCGTCAACGCGATGAGCGTGTCTGGAAACGCCGATTTGAGGCGGCTGATGATCTCCCAGTGGCGCTTCACGACAGGTGTCTTGGTCTCGATGGCGACCAGATCCGGCTTTTCACGGGAGATGAACTCCCAGAAATCCTCGACGCTCCAGCGCATCGCGACAGCGTCGTTCCAGAGCACCCGGTGCCCCTTCTCCTGCAGCATTGTCGCCGCCCATGCCGGGACCATGGGGTATATGAAAGAGGGATTGTGGAACCACTGGAACTGGCGGTTCTGGCCGAGGGTCGGGTGGAGCGCGCCGCCCAGTGGCGGGGAAGAGATGATGACTTTCATTTCTTGCCCGGCCTCGTTGAGAAGAGCCCCAGCATAAGTCCGATTCCATAGGTTATATGGGTCAGTATTATTCCAGGGAACACCAGAAGGTTGACCAGAGGGTCCAGACTCTTGACGCTGGACAGCATCGAAAGCAGAACATATGTTCCGAGGAACGCGAGATAAACGTAGAGGATCACCGGATCAATAAAGCTGGCGCCCAACCCGATAAGGAGCGCCGCGACCAGGATGCTGGGCATGAAGTACTGGAAGCGTCTGGATGTCTCGGGGAATTTTCTCATGAAGAAACCTCGGTGTCTCGCGTAAGCGTAAACCTGTTTCAAGTGGGGCAGGTAAACGGGCCTGCGGTGGTGACAGGCGATCACGTTAGGCACGTAGATAATCTTTTTACCCAGGTCCCGGGTGAGCTTCTGACAGAGGACCGTATCCTCGCCAGGCCAGAACTCCTCGTGGAACCCGCCGGCTGCCTCAAAATCCGAGCGCCTTACCAGCAGGTTCACAGAGGGGTAATCATCGACCTCTCTCAAGGAATGAAAAGTGTACCGGAACGTAGTGGACCCGGACACCATGGACGAAGCGTAGATCAAGCCGCTGGCCTGCTGCTTCCTCGAGTCGGCGGCAGGTGTGACTGCCGGGCCGCACACGGCGGCGACTTCCTCATCCTCGAAGTAGGGGGCGGCGTTTCTGAGCCAGTTGAAGTCCGGCCATGCGTCAGCGTCAATGAAAGCGATTATATCAGCGGTGCTGTCGGCTGCTCCGATGTTCCGCTTGATGGACGGCCCCACAGCGCCGCTTGGTATTACCCTGCTGCCGGAGGGGCGCAGCTCGACATCCACCATTTCGTCGGGCACCAGCTTGATGTCGTAGTTGAGGTAGTTGACCTCCTGGCTTTTTTCCACGCACTCCCTGGCCATCCGGTCCAGCTCCCTTGTCGGTATCACGATGGACATGCGGGGCTCGTTCTCGATGACCGGCTTCAGCGGACTGTCGTAGTATCGCAGGATATAGAGCCGGTAGAAGATGGCCAGCGTATCAATGACGATGTGCTGTATGTCCATCCATTTGATGCGGCCGTACTCTTTTGTGTAGCTCAGGGATATCGGCGCCTCCGCCACCGCGTACCCCATCCGGTGGGCGACCGCCAGAAGCTCGAGATCGAGCACGTATCTTTTACTTACCGTACGGGGAAAGGAATAGGAAAGTACGTCCCTGTGGAACAGCTTTATACCGGTCTGGGTGTCTTTCAATGGAAGCCGGAACAGCAGAAAGATGAAAAAATAATATACAGTGCTGTAGAGTCTGCGCTGCCATGGGTAGTTCAAGCTGGACTCGGAGTGCCTCTTGCTGCCGATCACGATGTCCGCCCCGGAGTTCTCCATCACTGAAAGCAGGTTGGTTATCTGCGTTGGGTGCAGGTCGAGGTCCGCGTCCAGGAAACACACCAACTCCTTGCGCGAGGCGCGGAACCCCATTCGCAGGGCGTTTCCCTTGCCCTGGTTCTCGGAAAGGGTTACCACCAGCAGGTTGTCGAACTCCTTCGCCGCTTTCTCGATCTCCAGGGGTGTTGAGTCTGTGCTGCCGTCATCAACGATTATGACTTCGTAATCCCGCCCGAGGTTTTCCATGGCACGGATCGTCTCCGACACAGCCTGATATATGACAGCGCCCTCGTTGTACGTCGGCAGGATTACCGATATGCCTTCCATCAAGGCTCCTGTCCTTACCTCGGGATACCTGTTACTTCAGGGATTACTCGTACATCCCCTATTCTCAGGTTCGCTCGCTCGAAACCAAAACTGCTTATCTGTGTCGTGTCGATTGGGACTTGCGGGCCCTCCGCGTAGATGATGAGGTCCGTGCCACCTTTCGGGATCGAGACACCCGTCAATCGGATCACACTTGACTGCTTCTTATTTATATAACCGCTGGAGATGACTTTATTGTCTCGGATTACCGAGACCCGCTGCCGGACTGTAATGTTCTCGACGGGTATCTCAACAGTCGCGCTTGTTCGCCTGCCAGTAAAGTTGAGGATTTTAATGAGCCCATCCCGTTTCATTAACCTTGCAGTGGATTGACCGGCAACTATATGGGGCACCGATATGTTTCCCTGGTAGAGCGGGACGAACGCCGCCCTGGGCGATGTCACTTTCAGGATAAGTGCATCCCCGAAGATGTCTTTGTCCGGGACTCTTTTCTCCAACCGCAGTCCGGAAGGCAGGCGCTTGATCAGGGTCTCCCCACTTTCTTTTCCTTTGTACTTCGGGAACAGGGCTGAGAGGTAGACCACGTACCTGATGTCGAACCTCCGCAGTATCCCCGGCGTGTCGGGATTGAACGGGTTATAGACAGTTCTTCTCAGAGTCTCACCGTCAGTTTCACCCGGAGCGCCGTTGAGCACAGGTTTCTTGAACTGCCTCTGGTAGAAGAGATACCTGCTGGTGTAGAAGTAGGCAGGTTCGTATAGGGGATATAAGACCAGGCTCGTGCCGGCAGGCATTTCCGCGAGCCGCCGGTACACCCCGGGGGTCTTGCCGAATTCGAACGTCTTGAATACCGGGGTAGACAGCGATTCGAAGACCAGAAATGCCAGAAGCGCGAGGAAGACGACCTCCTTTGGGATTCTCTTGATACGCGCCAGCAGCCAGGACAGCCCGTAACAGGCGATTACTATGGCGCAAAGCCCGACAACGACGCTCAGCCGGTTATACCACCTGAACCACGGTACCAGCGGCCGGAGCACAATGCTTGGAAGGGGGATCTTCCTGGACCCGAGATTAAAGTACGGCGGCATTGAGAGGATAAACGCTACGGTTCCGGCAGCCGCGAAGCCCCATATCATCGAGCGGTCCTCGTTGTGCTCTGAACTATCCGCGTCGGACCCGCCTGCTTCCGCGGTCTGGATCGAATCGCCTTCACCCGGGCGGGCGGGGCCGTCACTGCTTCCGAACCGGTCCCTGGTGACGACGAGCGCCAGGACGGCGAGCGCGATTATCACCCAGCCGACAGACTGGGTATCGCCGTACAGGCTGCTCCTCAAGCTGCCGGGTATCCGTTTGGATATGCCTCCCAGCAGAGGATTTGAAGCGTTGGGCGCCGCGTAATCCAGCGGGAGCGCCGAGCCCCATTTCGCCATCAGCTGGCTGCGGACGTCGCCCGGGATCTGACTGGTCGGCCAGTTGTTTTCAGCCTGCGGAGGGTTCAAGAAGCGGTAGAAGAAGGGCGCAAAGAAAACGACCACTACGAGGACGATAACAAGGCAAAGCGTAAGGGTCGTTCTATTTATCCGCAGATGGGCCCGCCGGGTGGAAAGCCCCTTCCTGATCTGTTTTCGGGCATGCAGCCGACCGTAAGAGAAACGTCCGAGCAGGAACGCCGCAGTGAAGATCATCATGAATAAGCCGTAGTGGATGCATGTGCCGATAACGATTATCGCTGACAGGCAAAGCAGGAAAGCGTTCCTGCCGCTCGGCTTTTTCATGAATACGACAAGCGCCAGAATATAGACGGGCATCCACTGGATCTGCGCAATGTTCACGAACATCTGGGACTGGATTATGTGATAACTGCTTATCGAGAATGCAAGCCCGCCGAACAGCGCGGCCCACCTGTCGCGGGTCAGGTGACGCACGAGGTAATACATGGTAATTCCCGACAGGAAGAAGCTGGAGATAGTGAGCAAGTTATACACCGCGACTTCGTTAAGAAAAAGGAGCAGGAACCGATGGATGAGGTCGGAGACCGGTTCCAGCGTAAACGAGATCGCGGGTGACCCGAACGGGAAACCTATCAGCGGCGAGAACGATGCCTTTGCTCCAAAAGAGGCAGCGTTTCGGAACCACCAGAACTGCCAGATAGTCCCGAGGTTATCGCCGGGGATTCCGTAGATGGAGCGGGTGAACCTGGCCACAAGCGGCCATGTGAAAAAAATCGCGACCAGCGCAAAGAATATGAAGATCGGGATTTCAGTCGGTATGCGTCGGAGGCGTTCTCCTCTCTTGCCTGCCGAAGGCCGTCTGTCGGGACCGGACACGGCTTCCTCGAGGTGTTCTGACTCTATGCCATGGTTCATGCTCAGGTCTTTCCGCCTATCATGCAATCTATTCTACCGAACGAAATCTGTATCGGCACAAATGGGCCTCAACAATGAGAGTAAAACCCTATCTTTGCTTCGGTAGCTTCGGTTCCGTATCCTTCAGGAAAGAGAAAAGCCGAACGGTGCCCGGTGTCCGGCACGTTGGGGAGGATTCCCCTGTAGCGCATACACAGTTAGAATTGGGCTAGCGCGGATGCGCCTTTTGTTGACGAACGGAGGTTATCATTATCATATCGACGAGCGACTTTCGAAACGGCCTCGTCATCGAGCTTGATGGCACACTTTTCAGGGTGATCGAGTTCCAGCACGTGAAACCAGGCAAAGGAGGCGCTTTCGTCCGGACCAAGCTGAAGAACGTCGAGACCGGAGCGGTCGTTGACAGGACGTTCAGAGCGGGCGAGAAGTTCTCCGAGGCGGTGCTCGAGCACAGGCGAATGCAGTACCTGTACCGCGACGGTGAGAACTACATGTTCATGGACCTCGAGAACTTCGAGCAGACACCCCTGGAGCCGGGTGTCATCGGGGAGGCGTCGGCATACCTGGTGGAGAACCAGGAGCTTAGCGTGTTCATCCGCGCGGGAAAACCGGTGACCATGGAACTGCCCGTCGCCGTGAACCTGAAGGTCGTCAGGGCCGACCCAGGGCTGAAGGGCGACACTTCTGGAGCCGCCACCAAGCCCGTTACTCTGGAAACCGGGCTGGTCGTGCAGGTGCCACTGTTCGTGGAGGAGGGCGACGTCCTGAAGATCGACACGCGCTCAGGCAAGTACCTTGAGAGGATATAGGGGAATGCCGAGAGGTAACAGCGCCCGCAGGAAACAGCGAAGGTACGCGCTCCGGATCCTGTTCGAGATGGACATGAACAGGTCGTCCGTGGACCAGGTGCTGGAGGGAAAGAAACTGATAGGCGAGGAGGCCCCCGTAGAGTTCACTCTGGAACTGGCCCGGGGTGTGCAGGACAACCAGCCGGAGATTGATCGCCTGATCTCCGGGTACTCCAAGGGATGGGAGCTCCAGAGGATGCCCCGGGTGGATCGCAGCATACTGAGGATGGCGCTCTACGAGCTGCTCTACATGGAGGATATTCCCCCGGGGGTGACCATCGACGAGGCCGTGGAACTGGCAAAAGCTTTCTCCACCGGGGATTCGGGAAAATTCATAAACGGGGTGCTTGGAAACGTGAATCGTGACCGGGAGGAAGGGAAGCTCAACTTGTCTAGATGATGAAAAAGTGTTATTGTATGCGAAACCTTTAAACTAGTCCGGAGAGGCTAGCAAGGGAGACGAAGTGAAGAATCGGAAAGACATGAACGTCATCCTGCAGCGCGGGGAGGCGTTTTTTTTCAGCCCGTCACGCCTGACCGGGTGCGGTTCGCACCCTGCCGGGCGCCATATTTATCTACCGCGCTTCACCCGTAACCGCTGTTACACGCTTTCCGCGCTCAAAGGGAGGGAAGATGGCTTTTGAGGCCCGCGCCAGGCTTCTTGACGAGGAAGACATCGCCCGTATCGTCAGGAGGATATCACACGAGATACTGGAGCGTAACAAAGGGTCGAAGAACCTCGCGCTGGTTGGGATCAGGACCAGGGGGGTGACCCTGGCCGGCAGGCTGGCCCGCACCATAGAGGGTATCGAGGGACAGAAGGTCGAGGTAGGCGCGCTGGATATCGCGATGTACCGGGACGATTTCGCGACCCGGGGGGCGTCGGAGGTTGGCCCGACCCGGATAGAATTCGACATCAACGACAAGAAGGTCGTGATCGTTGACGACGTGCTGTACACGGGACGTACGACCAGGGCCGCCATGGACGCCCTGATGGATTTCGGGCGCCCGCAGGTGATCCAGCTGGCGGTGCTCGTTGACAGGGGCCACCGTGAACTGCCGGTCAGGGCCGATTACGTGGGCAAGAACATACCGACCTCCGGGGACGAAAAGGTCAAGGTCTCGCTCGAGGAAATCGACGGCACTGACATGGTGGAGATAGGGGAGGAGCGGTAGCGATGACGGCGGATACGAACGGGCCACGGCACCTGCTTTCCATCTCGGACCTCGATCGCGACGAGATAATCAAGCTGCTGGATTCGGCGCGGTCTTTCGCCGAGGTCTCGACAAGGCCGGTCAAGAAAGTGCCGGCCTTGCGGGGGCAGACGATAGTCAACCTGTTCTTGGAAGCCAGCACCCGCACCCGCATGTCGTTCGAGCTGGCCGCGAAGAGGCTCAGCGCGGACGTGATAAACTTCGCCACCGGAGGAAGCAGCATATCCAAGGGCGAGAGCTTGAAGGATACGGCAAAGACCATCGTCGCCATGGGAGTGGACGCGGTGGTGATACGCCACGGCAGCGCCGGAACCCCAGGCATGCTGACAGGATGGGTAGACTGCTCGGTGATAAACGCGGGCGACGGTATGCACGAGCACCCGACCCAGGCCCTGCTGGACCTGTTCACCATGCGTGAGCGCCTCGGTCGCCTGGAGGGTTTGAAGGTCGCCATCGTGGGAGACATAGACCACTCGCGGGTCGCCAGGAGCAACATCCACGCCCTTCGCACGGTTGGCGCCGAGGTACTGCTAGTGGCGCCGCGCACGCTTCTTCCCGACAGGGTCGAGGAGATGGGCGTCCTGGTGACGTCGTCGCTGGCGGAGGCCCTCGAATGGTGCGATGTCCTCTACCTGCTCCGTATCCAGCTCGAGCGGGTGGAGGAATCGAGGTTTCCTTCTCTGCGGGAGTACACGCTGCAGTACGGGCTCACACAGGCACGGTGGTCGAGGCTGGACGACAAGCCGCTGGTCATGCACCCCGGCCCGATAAACCGGGGGGTGGAGATAGCCTCCGGGATCGCCGACGAAGTTGAACCAGTCATAACCGGGCAGGTGGCGGCCGGGGTGGCGGTAAGGATGGCGGTCCTGTTCGACCTTCTCGGGGGTAGCCATGTCTGATGGACTGTTGATAAAAGGCGCTCGGATCCTCTCGTTCCCTGCGGGGCTCGGCGGTGAGTCGGACGTCAAGGTAAAGGGCGGCCTGATACAGCGGGTCGAGAGCGGGCTGAGCGGCGGCGGAGCTGAAGTTATAGACGCTTCCGGCTGCGTGGTCGCGCCGGGGCTGGTAGACCTTCACGCGCACCTGCGGGAGCCCGGAATGGAATACAAGGAAGACGTGGCCACCGGCAGCCGCGCGGCGGCCTGCGGCGGGTACTGCGCGGTTTTCTGCATGGCTAACACCGAGCCGCCTATCGACAACTCGGCTGTGGCCGAGTACGTCTTCGACAGGGGCGTGGAAGAGGGGCTCTGCATGGTCCTGCCACACGGAGCGATAACGCTGGGCCGAAAGGGCGAGACGCTTGCTCCCATGGGGGAGATGGGTTCGTGCCGCGCCGCCGTAAAAGGTTTCAGCGACGACGGCAGCCCCGTGGCGGACTCGGAGATCATGAGAAGGGCTATGGAATACGCCCGCACTATGGGCGCGTTGATCATATCCCACAGCGAGGATGGTAACCTCTCGGCCGGCGGGCAAATGAACGAAGGCTACTACTCGACCGTACTCGGCCTGCGGGGCATCCCGCCCGAGTCCGAGCAGATAGGCGTTTTCCGGGACATCTGCCTGGCGGAGAGGACGGGGGTCCGGCTCCACCTTGCCCATATATCGACCGCCGGCTCGGTCGAGCTGGTTCGCTCCGCGAAGAAGCGCGGCCTGGCGGTGACCTGCGAGGTCACCCCGCACCACTTCTGCCTCAACGATTCCGCGCTTTCTTCATACGACACGAACTTCAAGATGAACCCGCCGCTGCGCTCCGCTGCCGATGTGGAGGCGCTGCTCGCGGGCCTTTCCGACGGCACAATAGACGCGATCGCCACCGACCACGCTCCGCACGCTTCACACGAGAAGGAGAAGGAGTTCGACATGGCGGAGTTCGGGGTGATCGGGCTCGAGACGTGCCTTCCGCTGGCCGTGACTGGCCTGGTGGACGCGGGCGTGCTTTCACTCCAGGACGCGGTCGAGAAGCTGACCGCAGCCCCGGCCAGGATCATGGAAATGGAGCGGTGGGGCTACCGTGCGCGCGTTGAGCCCGGCGAGGCCGCGAACCTGGTGGTGTTCAACCCGGACCTGGAATGGGTCGTCGATCCTTCGCTGTTCAGGTCCCGCTCGAGGAACACTCCCTTCTCGGGATGGAAGGTGCGCGGCAAAGTGCTGCACACGATATTCCGGGGCAAACCGGTGGTCCGTGATGGAGAGCTGGCAGTGGGGCCGGGGTGCGAACCGGTGGAAGGGGCCCGGGTCCCAGGGGTGGCGTCGGGCGCGAGTGAGGCAGGAAAGGGGATGACCGCGTAGATGGCTCCTGGCAGGCGAGACCGTAGGCCCGCTGTGCTGGTCCTGGCCGACGGCACGTCCTTCAAGGGATACAGCATCGGCGCCCGGGGCGAGTTCCTCGGGGAGGCCGTTTTCAACACCAGCATGTCCGGTTACCAGGAGATACTGACCGACCCGTCGTACGCCGGGCAGATGGTCACCATGACATACCCGCTCATAGGGAACTACGGTGTGAACACGGAGGATGTCGAGTCGGACCGCATCTACATGGGCGGCTTTATTACGAGAGAGATCTCGAGGACCAGGAGCAACTGGCGCTCATCCGGCGATCTCGACGAGTACCTCCGAAAGTACGGCATTGTGGGGCTGGAAGGCATAGACACCCGGGAGCTGACCATGCACCTGAGAAGCAAGGGGGCGATGCAGGCGGCGCTCTCCAGCAAGGACCTCGACATCGACCGGCTGCTCGCGAAGGTTACCGAATCACCGGGCCTGGTGGGAAGGGACCTCGTAAGCGAAGTGACGGTCAAGGAGCCGTACCTGTGGGAAGAAGGCCTGGTCGATGAGCCGGAGTACGAGGTCGTGGCCTACGACTTCGGCATAAAGTGGAACATCCTGAGGCTGCTTTCGGCATGCGGCTGCAGGGTGACCGTTGTCCCCGCGACCACTACCGCAGACGAGGTGCTCGACCGCGATCCCGACGGGGTCTTCCTCTCCAACGGGCCGGGCGACCCGGAGCCTGTCACCTACGCCATAGAAGCGATCCGGGGGCTGCTGGGGAAGAAGCCGGTCTTCGGCATCTGCCTCGGGCACCAGCTTCTCGGGCTGGCCCTGGGGGGAAAGACCTACAAGCTCAAGTTCGGGCACCGTGGCGGCAACCAGCCGGTCATCAACAAAGAGATGGACCGCGTCGAGATAACGGCCCAGAACCACGGGTTCGCGGTCGAGCCGGAATCCATGCACGGATGCCGGTTCGGTGCGGTCGAACTGACCCACTGGAACCTGAACGACAACACGCTGGAGGGCCTGCGCTGCAGGGATGCTGGCGCGTTCTCAGTGCAGTATCACCCCGAGGCCTCGCCGGGCCCACACGACGCGCGGTACCTTTTCAAGCAGTTTCTGGACCTGATGCGGGAAGGGCTCTCGTAATGCCGCGAAGAGACGACATAGAAAAGATACTGATAATCGGCTCCGGCCCCATCATCATCGGCCAGGCCTGTGAGTTCGACTACTCGGGGACCCAGGCGTGCAAGGTGCTCAAGGAAGACGGTTTTCAGGTGGTGCTGGTAAACAGCAACCCTGCTACCATCATGACCGACCCAGAGTTCGCCTACCGGACGTACATCGAGCCGATAACGCCCGAGGTGGTGGCGAAGATAATCGAGCGGGAGCGCCCACAGGCGCTGCTTCCGACCCTCGGAGGGCAGACGGGCCTGAACGTATCTGTCGCGGTCGCGGAGGACGGCACCCTCGACAGGTTCGGGGTGGAGCTCATCGGAGCGCGGCACGAGGTGATTCGCAAGGCGGAGGACCGCAACCAGTTCAAGGAGGCCATGCGGAACATAGGACTGGACACACCCGAGAGCGACTTCGCCCATTCCCTGGACGAGGCGCGGGCTATCGCGGGGAGGCTCGGATTTCCGCTGGTGATAAGGCCTAGCTTCACCCTCGGCGGCGGGGGAGGAGGTCTGGTCGACAACATGGAGGATTTCGTCGAGGTCTGCACCCAGGGGCTGGACTTGAGCCCGACCACCGAGATCCTCATCGAGAAGTCCGTCAAGGGATGGAAGGAGTACGAGCTCGAGGTGATGCGGGACAAGAAGGACAACGTGGTGATCGTCTGCTCTATCGAGAACTTCGACCCTATGGGCGTCCACACCGGCGACTCCATCACGGTCGCCCCGGCCCAGACACTGACGGACAGGGAATACCAGGCGCTTCGCGACGCGTCGATCGACATAATGCGCGAGATAGGGGTCGAGACCGGGGGCTCCAACATACAATTCGCGGTCGAGCCGGACACCGGGCACATCGTGGTCATAGAGATGAACCCGCGCGTCTCACGCTCGAGCGCCCTGGCCTCGAAGGCGACAGGCTTTCCCATCGCGAAGATAGCCGCGAAGCTGGCGGTCGGGTACACGCTGGACGAGATACCTAACGACATAACGCGCGAGACCCCCGCCTGCTTCGAGCCGACCATAGACTACTGCGTGGTTAAAATCCCGCGGTGGGCTTTCGAAAAGTTCCCCGGGACCGACCCCGCGCTGACTACCAAGATGAAGTCTGTGGGAGAGGTCATGTCTATAGGACGCACCTTCAAGGAGGCCATCCAGAAGGCCGTGCGCTCGCTCGAGGCGGACCGGTACAACCTGCGCGACCGGGAGGACGTCCCTCTGGCGCTGCTGCCCGAAAGGCTGTCCGTGGCCAGTCACTACAGGCTATACAATATCTACCACGCGCTCCAGAAAGGGATGAGCACAGAGGACATCTACAGGTACACGGGCATCGACCCCTGGTTCGTAGACAACCTGGCCGAGATCGCCGAAATGGAGGGCGAGCTGGAGGGTCACGACCTGCATTCCGTGCCCGATGAGCTGTTGAGGGAAGCGAAGCGCTTCGGCTTCTCTGATGTCGAGCTGGCCCGCCTGTTCGGCGCCACCGAGACCTCGGTGAGGTTCCACCGCCAGGCACGCGGCATAAAAGCGGTCTTCAAGTCGGTTGATACCTGCGCCGCGGAGTTCGAGGCTTACACCCCTTACTACTATTCCACCTACGAGTCCACCGACGAGGTCAGGGACTCGGACAGGGAAAAGGTGATGATACTGGGCAGCGGGCCCAACAGGATAGGGCAGGGTATCGAGTTCGACTACTGTTGTGTGCACGCCTCTTTCGCGTGCAGGGAAGCGGGCTACGAGACTATCATGGTCAACTGTAACCCCGAGACCGTCTCCACTGATTACGACACCAGCGACCGGCTTTATTTCGAGCCCCTGACGTTCGAGGACGTCTTGAACATAGTGGACCGTGAGCGGCCCATGGGGGTCATCGTCCAGCTCGGCGGCCAGACCCCGCTGAAGCTCGCGATCCCGTTGGAGCGGGCCGGCGTCCCTATCCTGGGCACGTCGCCTGAGGCGATCGACCGCGCCGAGGACCGCAAGAGGTTCGCGAAGCTGCTCAAGAAGCTGAAGATCCCGCACCCGCCGGACGGAACGGCAACATCCGTCGAGAGTGCGTTGAAGGTCAGCAAGAAGATCGGCTACCCCGTCCTGGTGCGCCCTTCTTACGTGCTTGGCGGCAGGGCGATGGAGATAGTGTATTCGAACGAGATGATGGAGAAGTACATCGTGTCGGCGGTGAAGGCCTCACCCGATCACCCGATACTGATCGATAAGTTCCTGGAGGACGCGATAGAGATCGATGTCGACGCGGTGTCCGACGGCGGGCAGGTGGAGATAGCCGCGGTGATGGAGCACATCGAGGAGGCGGGCGTGCACTCCGGTGATTCCGCCTGCGTGATACCACCGCATACCCTGGCGGAGGAGACCGTGGCGACCATCAGGGATTACACGCGCCGGCTTGCGCTCGAACTGGGAGTGGTCGGCCTCATCAACGTCCAGTACGCGGCCAAGGATGATGTCGTTTACGTGCTGGAGGTTAACCCCCGCGCCAGCCGGACCGTTCCCTTCGTGAGCAAGTCCGTGGGGATCCCGTTCGCGAAGGTTGCGACCAGGCTCATGCTGGGTCAGAAGCTCGCAGACCTGGACCTGCCGCCCGAGCGGCCGTTCATACACTTCTCGGTCAAGGAGGCCGTGCTGCCGTTCAGGCGCTTCCCGGGCGCGGACACGGTGCTCGGCCCGGAGATGAAATCTACCGGCGAGGTGATGGGCATCGACGCGAGCTTCGGCGTCGCGTTCGCCAAGTCCCAGATCTCGAGCAACACCGATTTCCCCACCTCAGGCTCCGCTTTCATAAGCGTGAACAACAAGGACAAGCGCTCTGCGATAATGATCGCCAGGGCGTTATCAGACATGGGCTTCCACATAATGGCCACGAAGGGGACCGCGATGGCGCTCGAGCGGAACGGCATCATGGTCGAGTGTGTCAACAAGGTGGGCGAGGCCAGCCCCAACATCGGCGACCTTCTGAAAGACGGCAAGGTGAATCTGGTGATAAACACTCCCTTCGGGCACGGGTCGCGAGGGGACGGTTACTACATACGGACCGCTGCGACCATGAGCGGGGTCCCCTGCATTACCACCATGGCCGCGGCCAACACCGTCGTGCAGGGAATAGCGGCCCTCAAGAGCAACGGAATTGCGGTCAAGAGCCTCCAGGAGTACCACCGGGAACTGGAAGAGGTCGGCACGTTGGGGGTGCGAGAATGAAACGGCCGGCGGGCGAGAGTTTTTCGGGGGTTCTGGACACGGCGACACTCCTGCGCCGGGGAGAGGTCGCCCGCGACACTCACATCCTCGATTTCGAGATCACGGGAGGGCACCTGCCTGCAGCGCCCCCGCTGCCCGGGCAGTTCTACCTCCTAGATTGCGGTGGCGGCAGGGAACACCTGCTCCGCCGTCCGATGAGCGTGCACGGGGTTCCCCGATGGGGCGAGGGCGACGCCATGCTGCGGTTCATGGTGCAGGAGGTGGGTTGGGGCACAAGACGCCTGTGCTCGCTCGAGCCAGGGGCCAGGGTCAGCTTGCTGGGGCCGCTGGGAAGGGGTTTCTCGTACGGGGGTGGTGGAAAGCGCCTCATCGTGGCCGGGGGGATGGGGGTGGCTCCGCTGTTCTTTCTCGGGACCGAGATGGACCGCTCAAACGTGGATTACGACTTCGTAGCGGGGTTCGGTTCGGAAGCTGATTATTACCCCTGGCTGGGCGATCTCGGTGTGACGCAGGAGGTATATACACAGGACGGCTCCGTCGGTAAAAAGGGGATTGCGTCGGATGGGGCTCGCGATGCCATGGAAAGGAACAACTACTCTGCGGTCTATACCTGCGGGCCGGAGGCGATGATGGAGGTGGTCGCCTCGCTCGCTGAAAAAAAAGGAGTACCCTGCGAAGTGTCCCTGGTGTCCAGGATGTCCTGCGGCATCGGGGCGTGCCGTGGCTGCGTGCGGCCGGGCAGAGACGGGGAGAACCTTTGCGTGTGTACCGAGGGGCCCGTGTTCGATTCCCGGATGGTGGTGTGGGGGCGATGAATCCCGGCAATAACAACATGGACCTGGCTGTTGAACTGGCCGGGCTCAAGCTCGAGAACCCGGTGTTGCTTGCTTCGGGCACGGCCGGGTACGGTACAGAACTTTTATCCGTTACCGATATCTCTGGTGTCGGGGGAATCGTCCTGAAGTCCGTGACCGTCGAGCCAAGAGCGGGGAACCCGTGGCCGCGCACCTGGGAGACCACGGGAGGGATGCTTAACTCGATAGGGCTCGAGAACGTTGGCATCGATGCCCTGGTGGAAGACGTCATCCCCAGGCTCGAGGGACTCGGCTGCGCGGTTATCGCGAGCATAGTGGGGGAGACGGTGCTTGAATTCGCCAGGCTCGCGTCAAGGCTTGACGGCTCCGGCGCGGTGTCGGCTCTGGAAGTCAACGTGTCGTGCCCGAACGTGGAGAGAGGCGGCATCCAGTTCGGGGCCGACGAGGGGACCACCTACGCCGTGGTGAAGGCCGTCCGGGACAACACCTCGTTACCGGTCTTCGTCAAGTTGTCGGCGGCGGTGACCGACATGGCGCCCATGGCGGAGGCTTCAAAGATGGGCGGGGCCTCTGGGCTCTCGGTGATAAACACCATGCCCGGCCTGGCGGTTGATCCGGTATCCCGCAGGCCGCGGCTCGCGTCGGTCACCGGGGGGCTTTCCGGCCCGGCGATCAAGCCGATCGCCCTCAAGGCCGTATGGGACTGCTACCGCGCCACCGACCTTCCGATAATCGGGGGAGGCGGCATATACGACGCGGACGACGTGGTTGAATTCATCATTGCCGGCGCTACGGCCGTTGCCGTGGGGACGGTCACCTTCCAGTATCCGGGGAAGTCGCTGGAGATAATCGATTCCCTGCCGGCGGCACTCGCGCGGGCGGGGGCGGAAAGCCCGCGGCAGCTGGTGGGGACGTTGCGGGTTTGAATGCGGAGGATGATATATGCGGAACGGTCAGGCCGGCCCAATACGGGATTTGAGCCCCCTGATACTGGCCCTCGATTCCGGGGACCTGGCGGAGGCCAGGGCTGACGCGCTCGAGGTACGTGAATACGTCGATGTCGTCAAGGTAGGGCTTCAGCTGTTCCTGACCGAGGGCCCGGATGCGGTCGACGCCCTGAAGTCGGATGGGTTCGAGGTGTTCCTCGACCTCAAGCTGCACGATATCCCGAACACGGTGGCGTCGGCGATTCCTCCTTTGTGCCGGATGGAACCCCTGATGATGACCGTACACACCACCGGCGGCCGTGAGATGATGCGGGCGGCTGTGGCTGCCGTCAGCGAATACTGTGAAGGGTCAGACCTGAGAACGCCTCTCCTGATAGGCGTCACGGTGCTGACGAGCCTGAACGTACAGGCGCTCAAGATGATCGGTTTCAATGACCCGGTCGAGAAGCACGTGCTCGGGCTCGCAAGGCTCGCGAATGAATCGGGCCTGGATGGGCTTGTCACCTCGCCGCTGGAGACGCTCTCGGTGCGCAAGGAGGTGGGAGCCGGGATGCTGCTCATCACGCCCGGGGTCCGCCTGGCCGGTGTGGAAAACGATGACCAGGCGAGGGTCGCGACCCCGGGCGAGGCGCTCCGTTCGGGGGCGGACTTTTTTGTGGCCGGCAGGCCCCTGACAAAGGCGGCCGACCCGAAAGCCGCCGCTCGAGAGATGCTCACGGGCGAAATGGGGTCAGGTCTTGAATCGTGAATTTAAGCCAACACTTGGGGTCAGGTCTTAAAACGTGAATTTATGCGAAAACCTGGGGTCAGGTCCAAAAAACCAGGACCTTACCCCTTCATTCAACACCTGGGGTCAGGTCTTAAAACGTGAATTTATGCGAAAACCTGGGGTCAGGTCCAAAAAACCAGGACCTTACCCCTTCATTTAAAACCTGGGGTCACGAAAATGTTTAACAACCCCCGCCAGTTAACGTTTAGGCCTGACACCCATGGTGTCAGGTCCAACACACCAGGATCTTACTCCTCGAACACCTGGGGTCAAGTCTTGAGACCGGGACCTGGTCCTGTATCAAAAGGTGACCCCGGAGGTGGAAGTGATGGATAGCCAGGAGATAAAAGATACGCTCGAAAAAAGTGGCGCACTCAAGAAAGGGCATTTCCGTCTATCATCAGGCCGTCACAGCGACACTTACATCCAGTGCGCACTACTGCTACAGGACCCCCGCGTCGCCGCGGAGATAGGCCGCTCCCTGGCCGTGAAGGTAGCCCTGGAGGTGGATATCGTCCTGTGCCCCGCACTGGGGGCGGTCGTAGCCGGGTTCGCCACGGCGCTGGCCCTGGGGTGCGACATGATCTTCGCCGAGCGAGTTGACGGGAAGATGGGCCTGCGCCGCGGCTTCGAGATAGAGCCCGGGGCCAGGGTCCTGGTGGTCGAGGACGTGATAACCACCGGCGGGTCGGTGCTGGAAATGGTGAGGTTAGCGGAGGATGCGGGCGCAGAGGTGGTGTCCATCGCGTGCATCGTTGACAGGGGTAGCTCAGGGCTCGACGGATATCCGACCCTCTCTCTGGTGAGGTTGGAGGTCGAGTCGTATCTGCCTGAGGAGTGCCCTATGTGCGAGAAAGGGCTACAGATAGACGCCCCGGGAAGCCGATACTTAACCTGAGAGCGTCATTTACTGGTGTTCATACTTCACTTATAATGCAGTTCCCGAGCCGGGTGAAAGGCGCGGGAAGCTCTGTTAGGTTTGGAATTTCCAGGCGCTCAGGCGCGAGTACCGGATCGAGCGGCACAGAGGAGTAGCATGGAGCAGGGACGGGTTTTTGTGGTCGCCGGGCCGTCAGGCGCCGGCAAGAGCACGTTGATAAACAAGGCCCTGAAGAAGGTGGATGGTGTCTATTTCTCCGTTTCTGCCACGACCCGGGACCGGCGCAAAGGTGAAGTCGACGGCAGGGACTACCACTTCCTGACCGGTCAGCAGTTCGATGACCGTGTCGAACGTGACGAGTTCCTGGAGTGGGAAGAGGTCTTCGGTGAGAGGTACGGCACGCTCAAGAGCGAGGTGGAAAGGGCGGCCGCGTCCGGCAGTGATGTATTGCTGGACCTCGATGTAAAAGGCGCCCTGAACGTCAAGTTAAAAATGAGAGAGGCACTGTTGATATTCATCCTCCCTCCAACGTTTAAAGACCTGGAATCGCGTTTGAGGAACAGGAAACGCGACGCGGAGGAGGAGATCAAGTCGAGGACCGAGACCGCCCCATGGGAGATGCAGTTGGGGAAGGCGGGTTTCGACGTGTTTCTGGTAAACAATGATGTTGATGCGGCAGCAAGAGTACTGGCAAGCATTCTGAGAGGAGAGAAAACCTGAAATGGAAGAGAAGAGTTCGATGACCAATCCGAAGATCGAGGACCTGCTCAGCCACTCCGAGAACAAGTTTACCCTTGTGATAGAGGCCGCCAAGCGGGCCAGGCAGATCACTAATTTCCAGAAGCGGCTGGGTGAAGGGCTGGGCGGGGTCGCTCCCATGAAGCTGGAGGACATCTCGACGAAACCGCTCTCGGTGGCCTTCGAAGAGATCGCTGAAGGTAACATAGAATATGAGAGGCCGGAGCCGGAGGACTCTGACTGAGAGCCCCTGGACAAGGCGGGGTGTGGCAATGGCCGATGTTTCCGGAAAGAACGTATTGATAGGGGTTACGGGGGGGATTGCGGCCTACAAGGTTGCGGAACTCGCCCGTGCCCTGGTCAGGAGCGGCGCCAGCGTGAAGGTGGTCATGACCGCCTCGGCGCAGGAGTTCGTGGCACCACTTACCTTCAGGACTATCACCGGAAACCCCGTCGCGACCTCGCTATTCGGCGACCCGGGGTCGCCGTTCCCTCACATCTCCCTGAGTGAGGAGGCGGACCTGATCGTTGTCGCCCCGGCGACCGCCAACATCATCGCGAAGTACGCCCGCGGCGTCGCCGACGATCTTCTGTCCACGACCCTGCTGGCGGCCAGGGGAACCGTCGTGATAGCGCCCGCTATGAACACCCGCATGTGGCTGCACCCCGCGACTACTGCGAACATGGACCTCTTGAGGGAGAGAGGCGCGGTAATAGTCGACCCGGGGGAGGGTGAGCTTGCCTGCGGCGACGAGGGCGTGGGGCGGATGGCAGAGCCTGGCCGGATCCTGGAAATCCTGGAGAGAGAGATAAGGCGGACCTCCGACCTTGTGGGCAAGCGCATCATGATCACCGCCGGCCCCACCAGGGAGCACATCGACCCGGTGCGGTTTATCTCGAACCCTTCCACCGGGACAATGGGGTTTACCGTTGCAGACCGGGCTGCCCGCAGGGGCGCCGACGTACTGCTCGTGGCCGGGCCGAACGGACTGCCCTGCCCGGCGGGCGTGAAGATGGTTTCCGTGGTCTCTGCAGAAGAGATGAAAAAGCGGGTCCTGGATAACCTGGACGGCATCGATGCCGTTATCATGGCCGCCGCGGTGGCTGACTTCAGGCCGGTGCAGACCGCTGCCACTAAGATCAAGAAGAGTATGGGCGTTCCCGAGATCAAGCTGGAGCCAACCCGGGACATCCTCAAGGAGATTTCGGCCACGGGGCGTAAACTACTAATGGTAGGTTTTGCCGCGGAAACGGACAACGTTATCGAGAACGCGAAAAGGAAGTTGGCCGAGAAGGGGCTGGACCTGGTGGTAGCGAACAAGGTGGCTTCGCCGGAAACTGGGTTTGCAGTAACCACGAACCTTGCCGCCTTGATAGGGCCGGGCGATGAGGAAGTCGAGCTTTCGATGTTTACCAAGGCGGACCTCTCGGACCGCCTGCTGGACCGGGTTTCCGGGTTGCTGGAATAGGGTTTCAAGGCTGATAGGAAATGCCCGGATAACCGGATAACCGCGGCGGGAATCAAGTTCTAAGGGTAATAAGCCGACTTAAGTATATGGGGCAAGGGTTTTAACGTGCCCGGGAAGGTACGATGAAGAAGCAGATATCGGGTATCGTCTATAATATGTCTACCAATCCTTTTCAGGCCCTTTCAAAGAAACGGCTTGCGAACTCCACGCTGTTGACGTTCGACATAAGTTTCGACCTGTGCGACGAGGATGGGAACATGACACACGTCTGGTTCAACAGGTCGGTCAGGCTGCCCCCGCCGCTCGAGGACGGCGATTGCGTGGAGGTCTCAGGCCATTACGGCCAGCTCTTCGGGTTCATCGGACGTACAAGGCTGTACGCGTCCCGGATCGTCGACACAGGCCGGAATAAAGAGTATACTGCCTGGCGCAACAGGGACCTCGGTGCTGGGCTTGGCAACAAGATAGACGCCCGGAGCGAGGCTTCCGGGCAATCAAACGCGTAGGCTGGCGGCGGAACGCCAGGGCGCATCCCCGGTTCGCATCATGTCGGAGTGGCGGAATTGGTAGACGCGCAAGGTTGAGGGCCTTGTGGGACGTAGTCCTGTGGGGGTTCGAGTCCCCCCTCCGACACCACCACGTAGCGTACGCAAAGTCAAATGTCTCTCAGCTCTTCATCGTGATTCTAGAAACTCGTGTTGGGAAAATCGACCGGCTCTGTATAGCATTCAGTCAATCGATCCTTGTTCTCGATTCGACCCTGCTCCTTAACTCCTCCAGGACTTTTGAGTCAGGTGAGACTGTGAGGTTGATCGCGTTGTAGGGACAGGCATTGGCACAGCAGCCGCAACCGAAGCACAGATCGTTCATGACAGCTTTATCTTCCACAATGGAGATGCCTTCCACGGGACAG
>Ga0315274_10001093_pt1 | contig 42165 bp, 35 predicted proteins | sample YL17G02_20_MG_FD_203700 | JGI IMG/M metagenome (GOLD analysis project Ga0315274, IMG submission 203700) | Sediment microbial communities from Yellowstone Lake, YNP, Wyoming, USA - YL17G02_20 | ecosystem: Environmental > Aquatic > Freshwater > Lake > Sediment | place: USA: Wyoming | collected...
GCCCAACAGGAGGAGAGAGACGTGCGGGTAGAGATCGTCCATGGAGGCGGGCGATATGCCGAGCGGGTGATCGCGCACCTGCTCACAATGTCGCCCGGCAATGTGGACGCGTACCAGGTGCCGACATCGCTGCCGCCGGTGCTGGACGACGCGGCGGAGTATCTGCCGGCGGAGCTTGGCGCGGGGGACGTGATCGTCGCGATCAACATCCACCCAGAGATGCTGCTGGAGATCCCAACCATGGTGGCCGGGGCGGCGACGCGGGCGTTGATCGCGCCCATCGAGGACCCGAACTGGATCAAGCAGGGGCTTCAGAAGCAGCTGACACAGGAGTGCGCGCGGCGGAACATGGAGTCGGCCTTCCCGAAGCCGTTCTGCGCGCTCGAGCCGGCGACGCCGGTGATCCAGGAGTTCTGCGAGGAGGGGGTAGCGCGAACGGCATTCACCGCACAGACGCAGAGGGGGCGAAGGGGCAGGAGCAAGCTCCTGCCAAACCAGTAGGGGCGCGCCGCTGTGCGCCCCATCCGCGTTCATCCGAGTCCATTGGCGCATAGCCTTCTCTACAACCCCCAGAAACTATACGTCGGCACGTTGAAGATGAGGCCGATGATGGGCCAGGCGCAGCCGATGACGGTTTCGCCGAGGATCAGGCCGAAGAACAGCGGCAGCGCGCGGCGGTACGCCTGGAGGCCGCCATAGCGGAGAATGGCGGACTTGGCGATCCAGGCGATGGTCATCGGCATCCAGACCAGGTGGATGGACCAGCTCGCCGAGAGCGCGTAGGCCACCGGGTGCAGCGGCCAGCCGACGTAGGCGGTGCGGGCCGCCGCGAGCAGCATGGTGATCGCAAACCCGGCGCCGACCGCAAAGAGCGACATGAAGTTCGCCTCCGTCGGGCTCCGCAACCACGATGCCAGGTAATTGCACTGCTCGACCCCGCGGGAATCGCCGCCGTTCCACTTCGACGCCACCCCCATGCTGTACGCGTAGTGCAGCCACCCCCAGTAGATCGCGATCACGCCGATGAGAGAGGCGAGGACGATCGCCACGACGATGGCGCGCGCGGGCGAGCGGGTCTGCGCGGCCATCTGCAGGCCCTCGATGTTGTTGCCGATCGGGTGTGAGCGATAGGCGCGGTTGAACCACCAGAGGAGGCTGAGGACGGTCAGGTCCTGGTGGCGCAGGTTGGCGGTGCCGCCGACGTAGATAATAGTCTGGCCCGGGCCGGCGAGGTGGAAGTCGTGCACCGGTGAGCCGAACTCGGCGCGCACGCGGGCGACGGCGAGAGAGACGATGTAGTAGATCAGGAAGAACAGGATGGCGAGCGGCGGGGCGAGGCCGGCGTGCATGGCGAAGGCGGCGAGCGCGGCGATCCCCAGGATCACCCCGATGGCGGCGGCGCGGTAGCCCATGCCCTCGTTCGCATCATCGACCTCCGACTTCCGGCCCAGGATGCGAAGCCACACCTGCCGGTAGTACTGCCTTCCCACGAGCAGCGGGCCGATGGCGATGGCGAGATAGCCGCCGAACATCTGCTCGTTCTGGTAGGGGAAGACGCTCTTCGACATCTCCTCGGTGTAGCCCTGACTCACTCCTGTCGCAGCGGCGATGATGAGCATCGCCTTCCACCAGAAGAAGAAGAACACCGATGCGAAGAGCAGGTCGAGCGGCACGAGGAAGGCGAGGCCGATGACCGCCGGGTAGAACGTGACCGGCAGCCATCCGATTGCCGCCCAGGGCATGTCGGGGATGAACCGCATGAGGTCATTGCTGCCCCAGCCATCCAGCGTCGGGGCGATCGAGAGGTAGGGCACGGCCGGGAAAAGGTAGTGCAGGCCATTGATCAGGTCGATGGAGCCGGCGACGATGAAACCGGTCCAGAGGAGAGGGCTCCGCCAGAGGGAGGTGTCGGGGTTGGTGATGGCGAGCGGCAGTTGGATGATCGGAAAGGTGAGGCGCTCGCGGTCGGCCCACTGCGAGCGGACGAAGACCGAGAGGCAGATCGTCACGAAGATGAGGACGACGATGAAGCCGGTCCAGGAGAGGACGGGCGTCAGCCAGGCGCGGATGATGGGCCACTGGTACAAGGTCGAGTCGCCGTTGTAGTAGCCATAGAGAATGGAGCGATCGGGCACGACGAGCCAGAGCGGGGCATTGGAGAGCATCTGGTCCCACCGGTTCTCGGGGGTGGCGAACCAGAAGCCGTGGGTCATCACCGGCAGCAGCACCTGCATGCCGTCGAGGCCAGCGAGGGAGGTGCTCGTGGTGAGCATGACATAGACGATGATGAGCTCGGCCTGGGTGAGGGCCAGGCCCGGCCGGACCTTGCGGAGGAGCGCGTTCGCCATCACGAGGAAGAAGAGGATGAAGACGACGTTGAAGAAGAGCGAGATGGTGGAGGGAATGGGGCCGTGCGCGGCGATGTGCTCCATGTAGAGCACCCAGAGTGCGTTGAGCGGCAGCAGGACGATCCCCACAACGAAGCCGCGCCAGACTCGTGGTTTGGGACGCACGGGGGCATACTTCGGGGCCGGGCGCGGGTTGCCCTACAAGCCTGCAATCCACCTAGGAGCCGGGCGGAACGAGAAGAGCGGAGCGCTTGCGCGCTCCGCCCGTGTGACTGTCCGGCCCTTGTGGGCGATATCAGTGTTGAACGCCGTCACCCCGCAGTAGAGCAGCCCATCGTTCGGGTTCGCGAGCAGGCAGGTGAAGGCGACGTAGCTGTCCTTGAACTCCTGCGAGTGCTCGCCCTGCTCATCGATTCTGATGCCTTTGCCCTTGATGTCCTTCAGGATGTGATGTCTTACGTGCTTGATCATCGCTTTTCCTCGAATAACGTTCATCGCAGAGGCGCAGCGGGCGCAGAGCGGTCCGCAGAGGAGGTGTCAGGCAGGCCAAGGACGACGCGCGTGATTCCTTTCGTGAGGACTGGCACGTTGAAGTTGATGAGAAGTCCAAGCCGATAGCCGGTTAGGCGCAGGTAGGTGAGGAGCTGCATCTTGTGGAGGGGCAGCAACTGATCGACCGTCTTCAGTTCCACCACAACCAGTTCCTCAACGACAACGTCGAGGCGATAAGCGCAACCCAGGTCCACGCCTTTATAGGCAAGCGGGACCTCCTTCTGTCGGAAGTGCTGGAGCCCCCGCAGCTCCAACTCCCGGCAGAATGCCAGCTCATAGGCCGACTCCAACAGGCCGGGCCCGAGCTGGCGATGCACCTCAACGGCCGCACCGATCACTGCTCCACTGACAAGGTTCTCCTTCAGCGGTCCCCGACCACCCTCTGCAACCGTGTCGTTCATAGAGTTCTCTCTGCGATCCCTCTGCGCTCTCAGCGTCTCTGCGTTGAGCGTCCCTCTCATCCCGTCTCGATGACGACCAGCTTATAGATCTCGAGCGCCGGTATGCTGATCGTGGTCACCTCGCCCGCCCTCTCCGCCCGGAGCTGCTCCGGCCGCTTCCGGTCCGGGTCGAACGCGGTGACCGACTTCACCCGCCTCCCCTTCGGCAACCGCAGGTGAATCTCCAGGTCGTGGCGGCTCCGCGTCAGGTCGAAGTTCACCAGATGCACCAGGTGCCGCTCGGCAGGAGCTTGTTCACCCCGAGGGCAGTCGAGGGGCTCCTGCCCAACAGGCTGGGTTAGGAACTCAGCGACGACGGTCTGTGGCGCATCGAGCCACACCGGCAACCTGCCGGCGGCCGCCCACTCTACCGCCTGGCGCATCGCATGCACGTTCTTCGGGAGCTTCCAGTGCTCGTCTCCCAGCCCATGCCACCGCGAGATATCCTCCTCGGTCAACAGGTCCGACACATAGGCCGCCCGGCCCTGGCCGTACCCGTGCCGCGTCGCATACCACGGGTCGCTTCCCCTCCCGGCGTTCGGCCCGAGCACCTCCCGCAGCCCCAGGTCCGGCCGGCGCCGCCTCCATTCATCCCGCGCCGACGTGTCGCCGCTCGCCACCAACCCCCCGCCGGCCTCGACAAACGCGCGCACCTTCGCCATCATCACCTCGGACATGCACTCCGTGCTCGGCAGCACCAGCACCTGGTACTTCGTCAGGCCAGCCCGCCGTAGTCCCCCCGCGTTGGACGAAGGCGGGTCGTCCAGTTGCTGATCGAAGATGATGTCGAATGGCAGCCCGGACTGGATGAGCGCCTGCTCCCAGAGCAGCGTGTGGTGGTGCGGCTTCGTCATGCTGTAAGAGAGCGAGTCCCGCGCCCGCAGCAGCGCCACCCCGCCCACCGACTCCGTACCGAGGTAGTGCTCCGCGTGCTCTCGGCGGAAGCGGATCCACTGCTTCTTCACCTCATATGGCGTCGGCCAGTTCGACTCCGGCAGCCCGGGGCCGCTCGTGCCCTTCGACCAGTGGTCCTCCTTTACCGGCATCCCGCCCACCATGCCTATGGTCTGCGCGTTGAAGGCCAGCGCCTGCCCCAGGCAGCGCTTCAGGTCCGCGGGGTCCTGGGCCGGATGGTAGGAGAAGATGATGTTGTTGAGCGTGCGCCCTATCTTGAACTCGCGAATGCGCGAAATGAGCACACCCTCCCCGGTCAGCCGCGGATGGTGCCCGTCCTCCGTCCACATGCAGTCATTCTCGGCGGCGATCAGCGCCAGGTCGAGGCCATCGCGGAAGTAGTGGTTGTGAGTGAGCGGCATGAGGGTGTTGACCTCGACCGCCACCTCCGGGTTGAGGGAGCGCATGAAGCGCGCGATGCGATGGTGGACCTGGGCGAGCTTCTCACAGCGGTAGCGCGTCCACTCCTGCATCACCGGGTCGCGCACCTCACGAAGGTCTTTCGGCGAGTGGGTGTGGTAGGGGTGGACGATGTAGACCGGTGGGAGCACCTGGCTGAGGTCGGGGAAGCCGAAGCGCTCTGTCGCCACCGCCGGGTCTGGGTACTCCTGCCGGAGATACCGTCGAAAGTCCGCCTTGCAGCGGTCGCAATAGCACTGGTAGCCCTCGAGGTAGGGCATGACGCCATCGAAGTGGATGAGGTCGACCTTCAGCTCCTCGATGGCGAAGCGGACGCGCTCCTCGATCCACCGCAGATACTCCTCGCAGCATGGGCAGGCCTGGCGGCGGTAGTAAAGGTCGCCGCTGGAGTTGTCGTTGTACACCGGGCATTGCCCATCCCAGTTGATCTGGAACCAGTCCTTCGCTTCGGGGTGCTCCAACAGCAGCGTCTCGTAGGCGAGGGTGTCGAGGCGGATATAGACGCCGAGCCTGATGCCGCGCGCATGGCAGCGTTCGCGCAGCTTGCGGATGAGATCATATTCGCCCTGCTCCGCGGCCGGACCGAAGCCCTTGTGGTAGTGGGTGATGACGAGGTTGACGCCGAGGTCGGCGAGCTGCTCGACCGCCTCCTCGGAGTGCTCCAGCTCGAACTGCTCGGCCTCGTCCGTCCGTGCCCCGCCCCCGCGCCACCGGTAGATCAACGGCTCCCAGTTTCCGACGAAGATCAGCCCATCGCGCAGCCAACTCGGTCTCTGCCAGCTCATCTCATCCATTCCTTCCCCGCTGCAGCCCTGGCGTAGGGGCACAGCATGCTGTGCCCCTACAGCGCTCACCGGATCCGCTCCTTCTGTTCACCGCGAAAGCCGGACGGAGCGCCCGGGTGGGCGCTCCGTCCATAGTCGAAGGCATTGTGCCCTGGTACAGACTAGTAGAGGGTCGGTACTCCCGGATACAGGGCCGGGAAGCCACAGGTCGAGTTGGGGGTCGATTCATCCGGCCCCGACATTTCGCCGTCCCTGAACCTGGTGAGCACTTGCTGGGATTGCATCCACTGGGCGTGCCCGTCGAGGAACCCGATGTTCACGCCGCCAAGGTGGCGTGAACGGCCCTTGAACGACTCGGGATTCAGGAGCATGTGGAAGTCTGCGTAGTTGTATAGTCCACAGTCCGCGGCCGAAGAGCAGTTCACCCAGTCTATCCAAGTTCTTCCGTTGTCGAAGCACGTGGGGTTGGCGCAAACCAGGGCGCAGATCTCCGGGTAGGCGACCTCGGCGATGCTGGCCGTCTCCGGGAACGGGCCGGAGTCGTGCACGATGGCCCAGTTCACGGTGTCTTCCACGGACACCAGCTTCAGATCATACTGGTTGATCGTCCCGATGCTTTGGGTGAAAGCCTTGTTCGGCACGTCCGTATACACGGCCGATTCTCCAGGCATGGGCAGCCTCTTGCCTATCTGGGCAACGCTGTCTGTGATGTTGCCGCCCCATCCCGACGGCCAGGATGTCTCGGAGAAGCAGGCCACCTTGCCCGACCCCCACGAGTCTGGATAGGACATCATGTAGCCAAACCAATCGGGCACGGGGATGATCAAGAGCGCGGTGTTGGACATCTTGGCGCTTGGGCAGCGCCAGACATCCCGGTTCTTGACATACTCGTCGAAGATCACGGGCCACCGAAGGTAGGGGTTGAGCCTGGTGAACGACATCGAGCAGCCGCAGTCCGCCAACAGGTTAAGGTTGTCGATGACCTCTTGGCGGTGCTCCTTGGGCGGCAGCGTATCGTTGTTGTCCGCCAGGTACATGTTAATGGCCAGGGCGATGTTCTTCACGTTGGAGAGGCACACCGCCTTGCGCGCGGATTCGCGCGCCCTAGCAAACACAGGGAAGACCATCGCGGCGAGAATCCCGATAATCGCGATGACCACCAACAGCTCGATTAGTGTGAAACCCTTTCGTCGTGACATCTTCTTTTCGACCTCCTCATGATCTCCAGATCACTGCCGAATCGGTGCACATCACAATGAATGCCCGCCTGGCCGCACCTCCTTTCCTGCCGCACTCGGCGCCACACGCCCGTCGATATCATGATACCCGCAGCAGCGCATCCTGCATCTGGGCAACACCCAATTTATGCTATCACTAGCGCTGGGCAGGGGGCTGTACAGGACGCGCGATTTCCTGTAGAATCCTGGCACGCCGATTGGGTCCGACCGCCAGGAATGGGCGCGACAGCCCTGATCCTCACCCCTGTCCCTCAGACATCCCCTCTCCAAACTTGGAGAGGGGAACGAGGGGTGAGGAGAACAGACAGACCTACGACAGGCGGTCACACCCCGCCGATTGCGCTGGAGAGCGCTAATGCAGGTCTATTCGTTCACATCTCCCAGGCGGAATCCGCGCCGCAGAGAGCGGTGGGGAGTCCACGTCGGCATTGTCTTCAACCAGGCGCCTGCGCCACCCGAAGACATCCACAGCCACCCCGAGATGGAGGTCGGTCTGGTCCTCGCCGGGCAGGAAACCATGGAGTTCAGCGACTTCCAGGTCACCTGCGGACCGGGGGATGTCTGGCTGTGCGGGATGCAGGAGCCACACGGCTGCAGCAAGGGGCCGGGCACCCGCGTGGTGGTGATGATGTTCGCGCCGGAGGTGATCGGGGAGGAGCTGCTGGGCGAGCTGCCCTGGCTCACCCTCTTCGCTGTGCCGCCTGCGCAGCGGCCCCGCGTGCTCTCCCCGGAGATGCGCCGGCGGGTGCTGGAGATCGGGTACGCGCTGCGCCGTGAGATCGAGGAGGAGCGGCCGGGTTGGCGGAACGCGGTGCGCCTGGAGCTCCTGCTCCTCCTGCTGGAGCTGAGGCGCGGCTGGAGCAGCCTCGGCCTCGCCGAGACACCCCGTCATGTCCGGCTCAGCGCGCTGGCGCGGGTCATGCCTGCCTTCAACTTAGTGCATGCTGTCCCTCATCGGTGTGTCTCCGCGCTGGAGGCGGCCCAGGAGTGCGGCATGAGCACCGGCCGCTTCCGTGTCCTGTTCAGGCAGACCGTGGGCATGACGTTCCGCACGTTCTGCTTGCGCGCACGCCTGTCATATGCGGCCCAGCGCCTGGTGAGCACGGATCGGTCGGTGGCGGCTATCGCCGAGGAGGCCGGCTTCACGGACGACAGCCATCTGCATCGATGCTTTGCGAAGCAGTACGGCCGTACTCCTGCCCAGTATCGGAAACGCCGGAAAGCCGCCAAAGCGGAGGCCGCGTAGGAGAGCAGTAGACGGACAGAGCGCTAGGGGGCCGACGTCACCGCGCGTTTTCTTGTACCTGCGTCTGACGCTTGACAAATCCCTCGCAGGAGGATTTGAGCGTGGAGGCGGCTGGTCTTCGATCTCAGCTTGTACCCGGTCAAGACCGCACCGATGTCGCACGTGGAGCACTGTGAGGCCGGCCTAGCATCCATCATCGGCCGACCGGCGGGTCAGTTGAGTCGCTCGACCTTCAGGTCGCCGGCGGGGAGTTCTACTTCGATGGTCTTCTTCGCCGACGGCCCCAGCCCAAGCGCGGCAGCATCAACCGCAACCGTTGCCTTCTGCACTTCCTGGCTGTCATTGTAGATCGTGAGGTAGATCGCGCCCGGGGCCTTGCCGTAGCGCTCGACGTAGACCTTGGCGTTGTCGGAACGCGCCTCCGTAAGCGGCTCCCAGCCGGCCGCGTTGAGCGCTTGGACGACCGGAATGTACTTCTTGAAGAGCGGCCGGTCGCGATTGTACAGCGCGCGATTACGCCAGTAAGGGTCCTCAGAGGCATTGTGGCTGAACATGCTGGGAAAGACGCCGTAGGCGACGCATCGCTTCATGTACAGCTCCACCCACTCAGGCTTCCAGAGGTCGTACCGGGTGTTGAGCAGCATGAGATAGGGGCGCTGGTAGCACATCGCGCGCCAGTAGTTGAAGTCGCTCGCCGGCTCGCCGATGTACTCCCCGAACGTTCCCCACGAGGAGGCCCAGGCGGCCTCGGTGCCCATGACATCGAGCCAGGCCGCGCCCCAGGGGAAGCCGTGCGGGGTGCCATTGGCGAAGGTCATGCCACCCCGAGCCCACATCCGCTCGGCCACGACCTTGGCGAACTCGACCATGTCGAACATGGCGTACTGACACACGCGGCCGTCGCTGTCGAACACGAGCGGGATGGTCGCCTTGCGGAAGTGCTCGCGGCGGTAGTTGGGGTAGTTGTGGAAGAGGTACATCTCGAAGCTGTCGTGATACACTCCGGTGAGCTGCGGAGAGCCCTCAAAGGCGTGATCGATCCGGCGCATGAGGTTGTCGAACTGGGTGATGTGGCCGGGTTGGGCCGGCACGCCGGGGATGGGGTTCACGCCGAAGACCGCCCCGTCACACCAGGGCTGGTTCTCGATGCGGCCGGCCCATGATCCGTCGGCGTTCTCGAAGGCGGATGACAGAACCGCCTGATCCTTCTGGTTGCCGGCCGCGGCGCGCTCCTTGACGAGGGCGGTCGCCTGCTCGATGGTGCGAGGCATCTCCTTCGGCATATCCACCCAGTCGCTCCAGGGCTCAACGTAGACGAAGCTGTAGATGCCGTGCTCGGCGTCGAACGCCACATTATTGTCGCCCTCCTTGAACTGGAAGCCGAAGTCCTCGAAGCCCTCAACCGTGGCGATATCGGTGAAGGGCATCCAGATGCCCTCCTTCTTGTTGCGCTTGGTGAAGCACTGGGGGAAAAGGTCGTAGTAGCGCTGCAGCGCGGAGCGGAAGCCCCACGCCGGGTCGGGACGGTAGAGCACGAGGCTGAACGAGGCGCGGGACGGGAAGCTCTCGGTGTCAGGGGCGAGGCCGAGATCTACGGCGGCGTAGAGCTCGCGCGCGTCGGCGTCATAGCCGAGCCGGCAGAGGCGCGGCACGTCCAGCGGGACAGCGATGGCGGCGGCGTCGCTGTCGCTGCTGACACATGCAAGTGGGTAGCGGGAGGCGAGGCCGTTGGCGCCCACACCGGAGGAGACGAGGTTCTCGTACTTGCCCGCCGCCTCGATCGTGTGAGCGACCGTCTGGTCGTCATGCCAGCGCCAGCCGACCGCGTTGACGGGGTAGGTGAAGTAGACGGTGACAGCGCGATCTTGGCCGGTCAGGTCGCGCACCTCGCCATCGATGCGGATCGCATTGTCGACGACGCGGTAGCTGGCCGAGAGCGCGAGGCCAAGCCTCTCATCGCGTGCGTCGCAGACGACAGAACCGTCGGGCCGCTGTCCGAGAGTTCCGGCGGGCGCGATGAAGTCAGACTTGGCAGCGACGTCGCGGAGGACGATGCCTCCGGTGGGAGCCGGCAGGTTGAGAGCCAGGCCATCGCCTGTGTCGATGCGGAGTCCGGACATGGTGATTCCCTCGCTTTCACTGGAGGCAAGCGACGCGTTGGCAACGACCGCGTCTGCGTGGAGCGGCGACGCGGCGAGAAGGGACAGCGCTATGATGATGAAGAGCATGATTGCTCCTACTGCTACTCTGCGAAGTAGCGAAGCTCCTTCGCTACGAAGCACGAGTCAACGGCAACTCCGATAGCTTCCCCGAGGGGGGGCATGGTTCCTACTGGGACGGCCACCGGGTGAACCGAAAGGAGCGCCCTCTGGCGCTCCTCTCAGTCCGACAGGATCGTGCTGAATGGGGCCTGAAACGCGAGCGAACACGGTTGCCATAGGCTCAGTCAGCGGCGGTAGTGTCAATACTTCTGTGTAAACTCCTTGAGGGGGGATTTGGCCCAGCGTTGGTTGGCATGGGTGAAGATGGCAAAGAGGATGCGATCGGCGCTGTCTTCATTGGCGAAGCAGGTCATCGGGTCAGTGCGCCGGCGCACCTCGCGGAATTGTCGCTCGATGGCGTTGGTGGTTCTGACCTTGCGCCAGTGAGCTGCGGGCTGTCTGAAGAAGCTCAGCAGGGAGTCGATGTCCTTGCCTAAGCACTCCACCGCCTTGGGCGCAACGGCCTGCCAGGCATGCTTCCAGGCACGGAAGCGACGGATCGCCTCTCGCAGGTGAGGGGCTTGGTAGATGCCAGCAGCCTGCTTGAGGCACGGCTCGCGCTGGGCGACCTTGAGCTGGTTGGCGACGTTGCGCAGCTTGTGCGCCCAGCAGCGCTGCAAGGGGACCCTGGGGAAGACGAACTGCAGCGCGTTGATCAGACCCTGGCCCCCATCGGTGACGGCGAGCTGCACCTTCTCCCCGCTCAGTCCTCGGGCTCTTATTGAGTCTCGCATATAAGAGTTACAATGCACAGGCGCATTCTTGCCAGGTTCCGGGCGGCTTTTTCCGCTCTTGGCAATGTCACTATATTTTGCGAGCCTCAATAGGTCCTCCAGCAGCAGGCCCCAGTCCCGTTCCGATTCGCCCCGGGCGATACGGTAGTCGATCAGTTCCCGCCGGCCGTCATAGGTGATCCCAAAAACGCACAGCACCGACCGCTTCAGCGTGGTTGAGGGTCCTTTCACCTTCATCGTGACCCCATCCAGGATCAGATACTGGTAGTCATCGCACAGGGGCCGCCGATGCCACGCGTGCAGCTGCTCCTGCAGCCCGGCGGCCACCCGAGACACGGTGCTGGCTGAGACGCTCGCCTCCAGCAGGCTCTCCATGATCGGCCCCACCCGCCGGGTGCTCACCCCCGCCAGGAACATCTCCTGGGCGAGACGATCCACCCAGGGCGCCCGGCGCCGATAGCGCTCCAGCACGCGATACTCTGTCTTGCCCTTACGTGGTCGCGGCACCCGCAAGCCCCGGATGGCTCCAAACTGGGTGTCCAGGTCGCGCTCATAGCAGCCGTTGCGGGAGTTGGTATGGAGCTGGGGATCGCGCTGGTAGGGCTCATAGCCCAGCCGCAGCGTCAGTTCCGTCTGCATCGAGGCTTCCAGCACCGCCCGCAGCGTCTCCTGGGCACGGGCGGTGACGTCCTGCCAGATCCACGCCTCCAGATCGCCCTCCCCGACACAGGGCTGGTCCACTACACGTCGAATCGCACTCACGGGTTCTGCTCTCCTTTCGGTTGGTGTTCCAACCTCAACCTACAGGCTGAGCCGAACCCCTCCTCTTTTCAGAAGCCGCTTACACAGGCGATAGTACACTACCGTCAGCGGCCGTGTCATTGTACAGACCGCGGGAGCCCATGTATAATCGGCTAACAGAACCCAAGGACAGATCCACGGATCGTTGAGCTTTCTGACGGGGGTGGTCGCGAGACGATGCAGGATCGATGGGCTGTAGACATACCGGAATCGTCCGACCTTGGCATAGACTGGGCAGTTCGAGCACGGCGGTACGAGCACAATCTCTCGGCCTCTCTGCCGGTCTTCCCAGAGGCGGACGTCTATCGCACGCCGACAGTGCTCGAGGTGGACTTCCACGAGGGGATCGAGGTTGGGATTCTGCTTTCCGGCGGGGAAGAGCGGCATTGGGGCGACTACTGCTATGAGGCGCGTGCAGGGGATGTGTGGCTGGCCTCGATGTGGGAGCCGCACGGCTGGCGGGTGACACATCCGAACACCTGGTACGTCGTGCTCATCTTCCTCCCCGACTTCCTCGGCGGGGCTATGCTGGGGGACCAATCCTGGCTGAACGTTTTCGCGGTGCCGCCGGAGCAACGCCCGCACGTCACGATGCCCCGGCAGCGCCGCCGGATCCTGGCGGCAGCACAGGAGATGCGCGAGGAGATCGAGCAGCGGAGGCCGCACTGGCTGACCGCGCTGCAGTTGGGGCTGGTGCGCGTCATGCTTGAGCTCTGCCGCGACTGGGAACCGCGCGGCGTGGCGAGAGACCACAACGGCACCTTGAGCAACAAGCTCAGTCGGATCGTGCCGGCGCTGGAGCTGCTGCGCGAGCGCGGGCCGGCGGGAGTGGGGGTACCCGAGGCGGCCGCTGCGTGTGGCATGAGCCGCGCCACCTTCTCTACGATCTTCCGACAGACGATGGGGCTGAGCTTCGGCCGGCTTCGGCTCCGCGCCCATCTCGCCTACGCAGCCCATCGGCTGCTCACCACCGACCTCGCAACCGACGCGATCGCCGCCGAGGCCGGGTTCACCGACGCGAGTCACCTGCACAGGGCGTTCGTGAAGCACTACGGCTGCACGCCGGGGCACTACCGGGAGCAGAGCCGGTAGGCGACGAGCCGGCTGCCCCTACCCGCGGCAGGGGTGTGCAGCGTCGAGCCCTCCAAGGAGCGGCCCACATGATCCGCGCCGACGACAGCAAAGCCCGACTACTGGCAGGGCGGCACGGGGTTCCGCTCTGCGACGCGATCCTGCGCGCGCTACAGAACAGCTTCGCGGACCATGGACCGGTCCCCACTGTGCTGGCGATCTGCCCGAACTCGGAAACGGTGGTGAAGGCGGCTGTGCGCGCGGCGAAGGAGGCCCGGGTGCCATTGTTCTTTGCCGCGACGCTCAACCAGGTCGACCTCGACGGCGGATACACAGGCTGGACGCAGCAGCAGTTCGTCAGGCTCGTGCACGAGCTGGCCGACGAAGTCGGATATCCAGGACCGACCGTGGTCGGGCTCGACCACGGGGGTCCGTGGCTCAAGGATATCCAGACGCGCGAGGGGTGGTCGCTCGATCATGCCATGCAGGGGGTGAAGGACTCGCTCGCGGCGTGTCTCGACGCAGGATATGACCTGCTGCATGTGGACCCGACCGTCGACCGGACGCTGCCGAAGGGCCAGCCGATGCCGATCGAGATCGTGATCGAGCGGACGCTGGAGCTGATCGGATTCGCGGAATCGCATCGCCGGGAGAACGGCCTGCCGCCGGTGAGCTACGAGGTGGGGACGGAGGAGGTGCACGGGGGGCTGGCCGACATGGGGGTGTTCCGGCGGTTCCTTGGGGGGCTGAAGAGCGGGCTGAATGAGTGGGGGCTATCGGACGTGTGGCCGTGCTTTGTGGTCGGGAAGGTCGGGACCGATCTCCACACAACGGAGTTCGATCCTGCCGTCGCGCGGCAACTCGCCGAAGTCGCGGCGGCGTTCGGCTCCGCTATCAAGGGCCACTACACTGATTCGGTGTCGAACCCGGAGGCGTATCCCGAGGCGGGGATGGGCGGCGCGAATGTCGGGCCGGAGTTCACGGAAGCCGAGTATGAGGCCTTGAAGCGGCTCGCCAGGAGGGAGAGTGAGCTCTCTGTTGGTTGCCGTGTCGCCGAGCAGTCCCACATGATGGAGGCGCTCAAAGCGGCTGTCATCGCGAGCGGGCGCTGGGAGAAATGGCGGCAGCCGGGTGAGGAGGGGAGGGCGTTCGAGGCGCTGTCGGCGGAGCGGCAGGAGTGGCTGGTGCGGACCGGGTGCCGGTACATCTGGGCCGAGCCGGAGGTGGTGGATGCGCGACGGAGGTTGTACGCGAATCTCGCGACCGCGGGTGAGAAGGGGGAGGAGGTTGTGCTCGACGCCGTCGCGGCCGTGATGGGCAAGTACTATCGGGCGTTCCGGTTGGAGGGCAGCGTCCGCAGGATCGATGAGGCGTTGGCGAGGGGCAACGGCATACCGCCGATGAACGCCGATAGGGGGGGATGAACGCAGATGGCAGAGGCCGCGGCTTCTGCCCGACAGGGCTCTCCCGCAGGACCGGGGCGTCTGTCCGGCGAAGATGACAATGTGGAACGACGCGCTTCTCAGCAGCAACCGGTCGCCCGCATTTCCCGCTGGACCGTGGGCCCGCTTCTCGCCCTGATCATGATGCTGATGGCGGCGACGCCCGCCCATGCCTACATCGGACCGGGGGCGGGATTCGCCGTGCTGGGGTCGTTCCTGGTGGTCGTGGCGGCGGTGGCGCTGGGGTTGCTCGTGCTGGTGACGTGGCCGGTGCGCGCGCTGGTCAGGATGCGGCGCCGGCGGAGGGCCTACGCGCAGAGCCAGGTCGACCGCGTCGTCATCCTCGGCTTCGATGGAATGGACCCCGTCATCGCTCAGGACATGATGGCGGCCGGGCGGCTGCCGAATCTGGCGAAGCTGCGCGAAGCGGGGACGTTCATGCCACTGGCAACGAGCTGCCCGGCGATGTCGCCTGTCGCGTGGTCCTCGTTCATGACGGGCGCGAGCCCTGGGCGGCACGGCATCTTCGACTTCTTGCATCGTGACCCACGGACCTATCTCCCCGAGCTTTCGTCCGCGCAGATACGCCCGCCGCGCCGAATGCTCAGGGTGGGCAGGGTGGCGATTCCGTTGAGCAGACCGACGATTCGGCTGCTGCGGCGGAGCAAGCCGTTCTGGACGGTGCTGGGCGAGCACGGGATCTTCTCCACGGTGCTGCGCGTACCGATCACATTCCCGCCGGAGCGGTTCAACGGACTGCTGCTTGCGGGAATGTGCGTACCCGACCTGCGGGGGACGCAGGGATCGTTCACCTTCTTCACTACGGCGCTCGTGCTTCGTAGCGAAGGAGCTTCGCTACTTCGCAGAGTAGCAAAGGAGGAGCGGGCCCATATCGGTGGCGAGCGGTTACCGCTCACATGGGAAAGCGGTTGCTTCCATGGCGAGCTACCGGGGCCGCCCCTCGCGGGGGCAGTGGGCGGGAAGGTCTCGAAGACACGGCTGCGCGTCTACCCCAAGGGGAACGGCGCGGCCAGGATCGAGGTCGGGGCCGAGCGCGTCGAACTCAAGGCGGGCGAGTACAGTGACTGGACACCGGTCGACTTCAGGCTGGGGCCGGGGATGCACGCGGGGGGCATCTGCCGCTTCTTCCTCAGGCCGGTCGAGCCCGATGTCGAGCTGTACGTGACACCGATCAACATCGACCCGGATCGGCCTGCGCTGCCGGTGTCCCATCCCGCCGTCTACGCCACCTATCTGTCGAAGCGGCTGGGGCGGTACGCGACGCTCGGGCTGGCAGAGGACACGTGGGCGCTGAACGAATCGGTGCTGGATGATGCGAGCTTCCTGGAGCAGTGCGATCTGCTCTTCGATGAGCGCAGGCGCATGCTGGACAACGCGCTCGAGAACACGCGGGAGGGATGTGTGGTCTGCGTGTTCGACACGACCGACCGCGTGCAGCACATGTACTGGCGATACCGGGAGAGCGGCCATCCGGCGCCGATTGAGAGTGACGCGAGCCCGTTCCGCGAGGCGATCGAGCGATCGTACGAGCAGGCCGACGAGGTGGTGGGGGAGGTGGCCGCGCAGCTTGGGGCGCGCGACGCGCTGTTCGTGATGTCAGACCATGGGTTCAAGTCCTTCCGGCGCGGAGTGAACTTGAACGCATGGCTACTGCGCGAGGGGTATCTTCATCTCAAGGACGGTGCATCGGGGGAAACAGAGTGGCTGCGCGATGTGGACTGGCGGAGGACGCGCGCCTACGCGCTCGGGCTGGGTGGCCTGTACCTGAACGTGAAGGGTCGCGAAGCTCAAGGGATCGTCGCATCGAGCGACGTGCAGTCACTGAAACAGGAGTTGATCGAGAAGCTGACCGGGCTGCGAGATGACGAAGGAGGCGAGGTCGCGATCACGCGCGCCTTCGACACCGCGGCGGTGAATGCGGGGCCGTACGCCGATGTTGGACCGGACCTGACGATCGGGTATGGCGCGGGGTATCGGGCGTCGTGGGCGGCCGCGCAGGGGCAGGTGGCCGGACCGGCCTTCGAGGATAATACGCGACGGTGGAGCGGAGACCATTGCCTCGACCCGGCGCTGGTGCCGGGGGTGCTCTTCGCCAACAGGGAGTTGAGTGAGGGGGCGTCGCTGATGGATGTCGCTCCGACGGTGTTGGAGCTGTTCGGGGTGAGAGCTCCCGGGTACATGGAGGGGAAGTCGTTGGTGGGTGGCGGGGCGGAAGGAGTTCGTTCTTAGTGCGGAAGCGCGGGGCACACCAGCCCACAGGCGATCAGCCAACCGATCCGGGGAAGCGTGAGACGCTGAAGAAGCTGGCGGCGCTCGGGCTGCTGGCGATGGTCGATGCAGGGGCGCTGTCCTCGTGTGCGCGCAGAGTGGTCTCGTCGCGCACGCGCGAGCGGAAGCTGATCGTCCTCGGGCTCGACGGACTGGACCCGAGAGGCATCGACCACGTGATGTCTCGCGGCAAGCTCCCCAACATGAAGCGGCTGATGGAGACGGGGGGATTCCGCAGGCTGGGGAGCAGCATCCCACCGCAAAGCCCGGTCGCGTGGGCGACGTTCATCACCGGGCGCGATCCTGGCGGGCATGGCATCTACGATTTCGTGCAGCGCGACCCGAAGACGTACATCCCGTACCTGTCGATTGCGCGGACGGAGGCGCCAGAGAAGTCGCTGTCGGTCGGGCAGTGGAAGATCCCGCTGTCGGGGGGCAAGGTCGAGCTGCTGCGGAGCGGGCGAGCGTTTTGGGATGTGCTCGCGGAGCAGGGAGTGCCGGGCATCGTCTACCGAGCGCCGTCCAACTTCCCGCCGCAGGACCACGGGGTGAAGCAGCTTGCCGGCCTGGGCGCGCCGGACCTCCGCGGCACGTATGGCGAGTTCTCCTACTACACCGACGAGCCGCAGCGGCCGGGCCACGAGGTGACGGGCGGTGCGATCTACCAAGTGACGATGGCAGACGGGCATGCGCGCGCGAAGCTCTATGGCCCGGAGAACACGCTGCGCCAGGGCGCGCCGAAAGCGGCGGCCGAGTTCGACATCTTCGTCGATCGAGGGCACGGGGTGGCGAAGATCGCGCTGGGTGACTCGCAGGTGGTGCTGCGCCCAGGCGATTGGAGCCAGTGGATCACGGTCTCGTTCGAGATGATCCCGCACCTCAAGTCGGTGAGCGGGATCTGCCGATTGTACCTCAAGCAGGTGACTCCTCACTTCAAGCTGTACATCACGCCGGTGAACATCGACCCGCGCGATCCGGCGCTGCCGATCGCCGCGCCGGGGGGATTCTCGGAAGAGCTGGCGCGGAAGTTCGGGCTGTTCTACACCCAGGGGTTCCCGCATGACGTGAAGGCGCTGCGGCACGGGGTTCTCAGCGACGAGGAGTACCTCCAGCAGTCGGGCATCTGCTTCGACGAAGAGTGCCGGATGTGGGAGTCAGCGCTGCACGAATTCGACCGGGGGCTGCTGTTCTACTACTTCGCGACGAGCGACCGGACCCAGCACATGTTCTGGCGGACGATGGACCCGCGCCATCCGGCCTATGATCCGAGAATCGCGGCGAAGCTGGGCAATGTGATGGGCGATTGTTATGCCGACTGTGATAAGGTCGTAGGGCAGGCGATGGATGCCTGCGACAAGGATACGACGCTGATCGTGATGTCCGATCACGGCTTTGGTCCGTACTACCGCTCCTTCCACCTGAACCGCTGGCTTGCTGATAAGCGCTATCTTGCCGGAACCGGTCCGTGGGAGGGACGGCAGGACATCTTTGGAAATGCCGACTGGCAGAACACGCTCGCCTATGGGATCGGGTTCAACTCCGTTTATCTGAACCTGCAAGGCCGCGAGCCGTACGGCGTGGTCGGTCCGGATGAGAAGGGTATGCTCGTGCGGCAGCTCGCAGATGAGCTGAAGACGGTGCGCGATCCCGAAACGGGCGATCGGGTGATCGCGAACGTCTACCTGGCGAGTGAAACCTACTCGAAGGATACGCAGGCGCACGCGCCGGACCTGGTGATCGGATACGCTCACGGGTACCGGTGCTCGGACGAGTCGGTGCTTGGGGAAGTGGCGACGAAGGTCACCGAAGTGAACATGGATAAGTGGAGCGGCGACCACTGTGTCGACCGGTCGCTGGTGCCTGGGATTTTGTTCACCAACAAGCCGATCAGCGCGGATGCCCCGGATCTGACTGACCTGACGGCGAGCGTGCTGGCGGAGTTCGGCGTCAAGACGCCCGGAGACATGTCGGGCAACCCTGTATGGTGAGGATGGGAGCATGTTCGGCCCAAAGGTGAGGATCGAGAAGGACTTGTACGAGCGGCTGAAGCGCTACGCGGAGGCGGCGGGCTACTCGTCGGTCGATGAGTTCATCACGCATACGCTGGAGAAGGCGGCCGCGGCAGCTGACGAGGCAGACTCGGAGGAGGAGGTGAAGAAGCGGCTGCAGGGGCTGGGGTACCTGGACTGAGCTGATGCCGATAGTGAACGCGGCCATAACTGCGATCTTCAATCTCGCGCTCGACCCGCTCGCCAAGCACCCGTGGGCCGGGCTTACGCTGGTGTCGGTTGTCACAGGAGCGGTGCTGCTGGTGATCTTTCGCTACACCTCGAACCAGCGCGGTATCAGGGCGGCGAAGGATCGGATACTGGCGCATCTGCTCGAGGTTGTGCTGTACCGCGACCAGATGCGGGTGGTGGTGCGCGCGCAGGCGCGGCTGGTGGTCGACAACCTTCGCTACCTTGGCTACGCGCTGGTGCCGCTGGGCTTCATGCTCGTGCCGGTCGGCCTGATGCTGGTGCAACTCGACCTGCGGTATGGGCACCGGCCGCTGCGGGTCGGCGAGAGTGCGATCGTGGCGGTGAAGCTGAAGCCGGGGTCCGATCTGGACCGGGTCACGCTCGCCGCACCCGACGGTGTGAAGGTCGAGACGGAGTCGCTGCGGATACCAGCATTGAGCGAGGTGGACTGGCGCGTGCGGGCGACGGCGGCCGGCGAGCACGAGCTGCGGATCGCGGCGGGAGGCGAAGAACTCACAAAGCAGATCGTGGTGGGCGAGCGGGCGCCGCGAGTCTCCGTCGCGCGCGTCGACAGTGGCGTGTGGGAGCAGTTCCTCCATCCGGGCGAGCGCCCGGTGCCGGCGAGCGCGCCGGTCAAGTCCATCACCGTGTCGTATGCCGGCGCCGACCTCGACTTCTTCGGGCGGCCGGTGTACTGGGTGTGGGCATGGCTGATCATCTCGATGGTGTTCGGGTACGCGCTGAAGGGGCCGCTAAGGGTGCAGGTCTGACCGGGAACGGCCTCCCGCCGATGGACGTCGATGAACGCAGATGACTGGGGATGACGCGTAGGGCAGGAGACATGCTCCTGCCCTACGCGTGGCCCAGCGATGAGGGAGTAGGAGAGGATGCAGCTGATTGGCTTGGTTGGCGTCGGGAATGTCGGGAGCGGGTTTGCGAAGAGGCTGCGGGAAGCGGGGCATGCGCTGACGGTCTATGATCGCGACCGCGGGAAGTGTGATGCGGCGGTGGCGCTGGGCGCGAGGGCGGCCGATAGCCCGGGCAAGGTGGCTGATGAGTCCGACGTCATCCTGCTCTCGCTGCCGGGGAGCCATGTGGTCGAGGCGGTGATGGAGGGGGCCGAAGGAGTCGTGAGCCACCTGCGCGCGGGCCATGTAGTTGTCGATACTGGCACGAGCCGGCCGCAGACGGCGGCGCATTACGAGAGGGTTTGCCGCGAGAAGGGGGCCGGGTTCATCGACGCGCCGATCACCGGCAGGAATCAGGGCTGGATCATGATGGTGGGCGGCGCGAAAGACCATTTCAAGACCGCGCGCGAGGTGCTGAGTTGCCTAAGCTACAGGCTGAAGCATGTCGGATCCATCGGCCAGGGGCAGGTGCTGAAGCTGATGAACCAGCTGGTGCTGGCCGGGCAGTGGGCAGTCTGGGGCGAGGCGATTGCGTTCATGGAGAAGGTTGGGGTGGAGCCGCGGCTCCTGAGCGAGCACCTGGAGTTCGCGGTGCCTGAGGCGATGTACGGCCGCGACTTCACGTCCAGCGGCACGCTCGCGCTGCACTACAAGGACCTCGGCTATATCCTGGAGCTGGCGCACGATGCCGATGCGAGCATCCCGTTGACGAGCGTGGTGCACGAGTTCTTCAAGGGCGCGAAGGTCGCGGGGAAGGCGGATTGGTGGCAGGCGGGGGTGGTGGAGTACTGGAGGAAGCTGAACGGGGGAATAGGGGAATCGCGGATGGACGCAGATGAACGCGGATGGCCGGGGTCAGGAGACCCCGCGCTATAGCTTGCCTATCCCGTTGAGCCGAGGTGGTTGAGTATCGGCGCGGCAAGCTGCGAGATCTCAGGATCGGCGGGGATGGGCAGGAGCGACCAGACGAAGGCGTCGTCGTAGGTGTGCATGCCCTGGAAATGAGTCGTTGCGAACACGTCCGATCCCTTGGTTGTTCCCTTCAGATCGAAGCCATTATGGCCGATGGCGACGAGGTCGGGGGCGCGGTCGAAGATGGGGCCACGGAAGGCCTCCTCGCGGGTGAAGACGCTCCTGATGACGGGCTCGCCATCGTGCATCAGAGCGGAGAGGCGCTTCGCTATCTCGTCGCGGAGCGCGGGCGCGTCGGCAGGTTCGACGCAGCCATTCGCGAAGCGGCCCTTCGTGTTGATGTGGATGCGGGCGGGATCGAGGCAGAAGGCGCGGGTGGTGGGCGCGATATCGGCGACTGAGGTCGGATCGTCCTTCGCGTACTCCAGATAGCCCTGCTCGCGGAGCCAGGCGTTGAGCCGCACGTCGAACCGAAGGGCGGTGAAGCCGTGGTCGGAGAGCAGCATGAAGCCCTCGCCCTCACGGTCGGCGGGGCGACCTTTATGGAAGCGATCCCATTGCTCGCCGATGAAGCTATCTATCGCTTGATAGTAGGCCATGGCACGATCGTGCCGAGCGTCGTCGGCCTGGTCGGCCGCGTTCCAGAGGAAGTGGTGGAGGCGGTCGGTGCCGGTGACCACCGCCTGGAAGTAGTCCCACTGTTCGAGGGCCCAGAAGTAGCGAACGGCCTCGCGGCGCGTCTGGTGGGTGGCCATCAGGTCGTCGAGCAACCCATCCGGGTTCTCACGAGCGTGCTGGGTGTCGACATCGATGCGGTAGCTCATCCGCCGAAGAGCAGGCACGTGCTCCTTCGGCCAGACGCTCTTCTCGAGCTGAAGCGCGACGAAGCCCGACACGAGCGTGCCGGGGATCTGCCGCGCCGGATAGGTGGAGGGCTGGTTGATGACGGCGGAGCGCAGACCGCGCTCGCCAAGCTTGTCCCACATGGTCGGCGTCTTCACGTCGCTGAACGTGGGGAAGCGAAGCTGGTAGCTGTTGGGCGATACATCGGTGAAGCCGAAGATGCCGTGCTCGGCCGGGTTCGCGCCGGTCATGAAGCAGGTCCAGCTCACCGATGAGACCGGCGGAAGCGACGCGCGCATGGCACGGAGGCCGCCGCGGCCGATGATCGCGGCAGTCCGCGGCATCACGCCCTGATCGACGAGGCGTTGGAGCAGGCCGATGGGCACGCCATCGAGGCCGATGACGCAGACGCGTGGTTTGGTGCGTGAGCGGAAGAGCATGCTGTTCTCTTCAGTGGCAGGGCAAGCCCCTGCCCAACGGGCCGAACGAGGCGGGCGTAGGGACTCCCGCCTTACACCTCAGATGTACCCCAGGTCCCGCAATCGCTGCTTGATCGCTTCCTCTTCGTCCTCGGTGTAGCCGCGGGCGTCGCCAGCAGGGATGTAGTTGAGTTGCTCGAGGGTGGCGATGATCTTGCGGACCGAATCGTCGATGCTCTCGCAAGACGTATCGATCACCACCTCGGCACGCCCGGGCGGCTCGTACGGATCGTCGACACCGGTGAAGTTCTTGATCTCTCCCCTGAGCGCCTTCTCGTAGAGCCCCTTGGGGTCGCGGCCCTTGAGGGTGTCGATGTCGCAGGCGCAGTAGATCTCGACGAAGCGGCCGATGAGAGCGCGGTTCTCGTCGCGAATCTCGCGGTAGGGTGAGATGGCGGCGGCAATGGCGACGACCTCATTGCGGGTGAGCAGGTTGCATACCCAGCCGATGCGGCGGATGTTAGTGTCGCGGTCCTCCTTCGAGTAGCCGAGGCCCTTGCTCAGATTCGTCCTCACCTCATCACCGTCAAGCACCTCGACCTTCATGCCGCGCTCGAGCAGGATATCGCGAACGCGCTCGGCGAGAGTGCTCTTGCCGGCCCCCGAGAGTCCGGTGAACCATAGTGTGAATCCCTTGGGCATCGTAACCTTCCTATGGTAGTTGAGCGGGAGCCCGCAGAGGGGCTCCCCTACGGTTCTACATGATCGACGCGCCGATCATATCCTCCGGCACGCCCAGGCCGAAGAAGCGCAGAATCGTGGGCGCAATGTCATAGATGGAATAGCTGTCGGACCGGCGGAATGAGTCGGCACCCGCAGCGTTCCAGACGAACACGCCATCGGGTGCGTGGTTGGCATCATCGGGGCCGGTGTCGTTCTCGCGGATGTGGATCACTCGGTCGCCCACGGTGCCGGCCGAGCGCCAGTTGAGATTGCCGAAGTAGACGATGAGGTCGGGCGCGATGTTGTTGACTTCGCGGTAGACATCTTCAGGCTTGAGGACGCGAGTGCCGATGGGCCGGCCATCCTCGTCCCCCTGGGTCTCCAGGCCGGCGGCGATCTCACTTCGGAGCGATTCGTACGCGCCGGGAGGAATGCAGCCCTGCGGCTCGCGCCCGGCGACGTTCATGAAGAGCCTGCCGTAGTAGCCACCTTCACCCCACGCCTTCGTGTTCGCCCAGTCGATCATGTCGGAGGTAAGGCGAGTGCGAGCGGTCGGCTGCTGCTTGAGTCTGAGGTAGCCGCGCTGCTGGAGCCACTCGTTGATGCAGATCGCGCCATCCATCGCCTGCGCGCCGTGGTCGGAGACGACCATGACGGAAGCATCGGCCGCCGCCTCGACCGTCCGGCCGATCTCGTCGTCGATGGAGACGTAGTAGTCGTGCAGGACGTGCTGGTACGGATTTCCCGGTTCGAAGAGGCGGTGGGTTGGGTCGCAGTAGCGCCAGAAACCATGCTGAAGCCGGTCGGGCCCCATCTCGACCATCATGGCGAAGTCGAAGTCATCCACGCGACAGAGGGCTCGAAATGCGCGGAAACGAGCGGCTGTCATCTCGTTGACCGCGGTGAGGAGCTGGTCCTTATTTTCGGTGCGGAAGTCCTTGACATCGATGATGTACTCGCCGCCCGCGGCCTGGTCGAGCACCTCCTTCACGCCCTCGGGGTAGGTGTAGGTGACGCTCTTGTCGGGCGTCATGAAACAGCCGACCATGATGCCGTTCAAGGGCTTCGGCGGATAGGTGCCGGGGATGCTCAGGACGAGCGACTTCATGCGGTTGCGGGAAAGGTAGTTCCACACCGTGCGAGCCGTGACCCACGTCGAATCCGAGACCTTCAGCGCGTCGTACTCGTACGAGGTGCGGTTGCGGAAGCCGTATATGCCGAGCTGACCGGGGTCCTTGGAGGTCATCATGCAGGACCAGGCCGGCACCGTGATGGGCGGGATCGTCGAATGCAGGTGAGCGCCGACTCCCTGCTCGGCGAGCGCTGTCAGATTCGGCATATCGTCGCGCCACTGCTCCAGCGCCCATTGGGGCGTGAAGCAATCGAGGCCGATTATCACGAGGCGTTTCATAAGCTGGCTCTCAGCGCGTCGCGTCCGAGAGGATCTTCGCCACCTCGGGCCGGGTGAACTCCGAAGGAGGAAGCTCGCCCTTGGCGAGCATCTCGCGGACCCTGGTGCCACTGAGCACGACGTGATCTTCCTTGCCATGCGGGCATGTTTTGGTTGTCGCCATGTTCCCGCAGGCGCGGCAGAAGAAGGCGTGATCGAAGAAGAGGGGCGTTATCTCGATCTCCTGCGGGTCGAACTCGCCGAAGATGGCATGCGCGTCATACGTCCCATAGTAGTTGCCAACGCCCGCGTGATCGCGGCCCACGATGAAGTGGGTACAGCCGTAGTTCTTGCGGACCAGCGCGTGGAAGATCGCCTCCCGCGGTCCCGCGTAGCGCATCGCCGCGGGGAAGACGGAGAGCACGACGCGGTCCCTGGGGTAGTATCTCTCGATCAGCTCCTCGTAACAGCGCATGCGCACATCGGCCGGGATGTCATCGCTCTTCGTCTCGCCGACGAGCGGGTGGATGAGGAGCCCGTCCACAATTTCGAGGGCGCATTTCTGCAGGTACTCGTGGGCGCGATGAATCGGGTTGCGCGTCTGGAAGGCTGCGATGCGGTTCCAGCCCTTCGCCGCGAAGAGGACGCGTGTCTCCTTGGGGTCGAGGCGATAGCGGGTGAAGTCCCTGTGCTCGGGGCGACGGATCATATGAACCGCGCCGCCGATGTACCAGGGCGAGATGGCTCGCAGGTACTGGACGCCGGGGTGGGCCTCGTCGGTGGTCCGGAGCACCATCTGGGCCTCATACTCGTGGTCGGCCTCGTAGCACCCCGCGACATCCATGACCGCGAGCGTTCGGCCGACGTCGTCTGTCAGCGCCAGCCGGTCGCCGGACTTGAGCTCGCGATGCTGATCGGTCTTCGCGGAGAGCACGACCGGGATGCTCCAGACAAGGCCATTCGCCAGATGCATCGAGTCGACCACACTTCGGTAGTCGGACTCGGTCATGAACCCCTCGAGCGGGCTCATCGCACCGGTGGCGATCATCTCGACATCGGCCAGCTCGCGCTGGTTGAGCTGAAGCTTCGGAAGTGTGTCGGCGTCGTGCGCGAGGTGGTCGCGCTCCTCGCCGGACGCGATGCGGTTGACGAGCCTGCCGCCGTGGGGAGGTATCATCGTGTGTCGGCACTCCTGAGAGTCACATGGATCACAGATAGCCCAACTCGCGGAGCCGCTGCCGCGCCTGCTCGAGTTCGGCCTCGGTCATCTGGGCACTCTCCTCGCGATGGCGCGGCTGGGAGGCGAGGTCGCGTAGCACGAAGGTGGCGAACTCGGTGACAGAGCGGAACCCGGTGCCGCCGATAAGCTGGCGCAAGCGGTCGTAAAGCGGGCGCGGGATTTTCAGCGTCACCATCTCCGATGGTTCGGTGGCCACAGCAGCTACACTCCTACGAGAGTGTAGCTGGTTTGGGCGGGAGCGTCAACCGGCATCGCCTGCCGCTGCAGGAGGTGTGGACGGAAGGGCTAAATGACACTACACGCGCGGGAATGTGAAGGGATAAATGACACTGGACTGCGGTTTGAGGCTCTGAAACAGGTTTTTGTGAGGGATAAATGGCACTGGCACACGCGGCGCAGTGTACTAGCATAGTGCGGGTTTCAGCTTATGTGAAATGATCTTCAGCGCGCGATGATGTAATCGGATGAAACCCACCCCGCCTGCCCGGCGAATTCCCCGCTCTCGAAGCGGACTTGCCGTCGGTACATCCCCATATCTATGACGAGCACCTGAGTCCCATTAGGGACGAACCATACGGCGCCGGCCCCCATCAGTTGTGAAAGTCCGACAGTATCATGGGCGACAAAAGCGGTCGTCATGGCATCGAATCCAGTCACGGTGGCGGCGAAAGGCACCTGTTTGTTCCCCTGCCGGAAGAGAATGCTATGCTCCCCCACCCCCGCGGATGGGTCGGGTTGGCGGCTGCCCCAGACCATCAGGGCCAGCACCAGCACGATACAACCCCCGAATATCTTCCATCCTCTAGCCGTGATCTGCATCACATCCCCCTTTCCCTCCTCTACTATATGCGCCCCTACGGATTGCAGTTCGAGCAGGCCGTACAGCCGGCTCTGATCGCATCGCTACGGCTCATCGTGATCTTTGATCGGCTCAGTGAACTGCAACCCGCCTGATGGTAGCATTTCCCTGTCTTCGTGACGTACACAGTGTCTGCCTGCTCGGATTGTGCCGGCGGCTGAGTCGCCACCTCAGGCGCGGGCGCCTGATAGGATTGCTCGGCCGGGGCTGCCTGCGGCTGGGATGGCTGTTGCGCAGACGGAGAAGCCGATTGCGTGTTTGCCCGGGGCCCGCAGCCAGCGACAATGCCTGCCATCAGAATCACCGCCAGAAGCAGCGCGCAACCTCTTATCATCGCACTCCCCCTTCCTCACTCTTCCTCAGCAGATAGCGGTAAATGCCCACGATCCGTATCTCATCAGGGGTCAAGCGCATACTGTCCGACACCGTGGTCATCCGCCATCCAAAGAGCGGCGCAACGGCAACTCTCTCACTGAGGGATGAGTGATCTATGCCGGTCGTAGCGTGTCGGGAGCCCCCAAGGGGAGAAACGAAGAGGCCCCCGGCCGGACCCGGGGGCTTGGACATCTGCGGCACTCCTGCTATGTCATCGCCAGTTGTCGCAGAAACTGACTGATCGTCATTCCTGCATCCTCGGCGCGGCGCACGATTTCGGCATGCTCGGCCGCGCTCACCCGTAGGCGGATGACTCGGTCGCGGGTGACGGCCTGGCCACCCGCCGCCAGGATCGCCGGGGCGAACTGTCGGTACTGCGCCGGCGCGAACCAGAAAAACGCACGGACGGCGTTGTCATCGAGTTCGCAATCGGGCTCGGTCGAGAGGTGCGCCAGGAGCGCCGCTCGCGCCTCCTCGGGAATCTCGGCTCGCTCGATAGCGGATCGGAGCTCGGCGACGGTGGTGATGGGCATGGCTATTCGGCCTCGTCGAGCACTGAGGGATAGCCCGCGGCAAGCAGGGCGTCGTCGAGGGCGCGCGCTAGCCGCCAGTCATACCGGCCCTTGCCGGCCTCCCGAATACGGATCGTCTCGGCGATACCCTCGGGGCTATCCACGATAACCCAACGGTCGTCGCGCTTCTCGCCGTTGTCGTCCGTGACCTCCCACTCACCATCCACCAACTCCGGCGTCTCCGGTGCTCGCGCACCCGCCATCACGCAGTGCTCGGCGTAGGTGTTGACTACGATGGAGCGTTCGGCGACTGTGGTGATGGGCACGGCGGGCAGGTACGCATCATTGATCGCGTAGCCTGCCCGGGCGGCTCGCCGGAACCACTCCATTCGGGCCGGATCATCATCGCCGGCCGCCTGCGCTGGACGCTCTACGCCCGATCGCTACACGGCGCCTGCACAGGATTAGACGAGGGGGAATGCTGCACTGCGATCGGGGCCGGTGTCGCTCTTCCAGGGTGCCGGCCCCGCCATCCAGTGCCACTTATCCTGCACCAAACCTACCTCTACTGCCATTTACCCTCGCCCGCGACACAGGAGGCGATAGGGCAGGAGCAAGCTCCTGCCGAACGAGCAGACCGAGGTGATCAGCATGGACTTGTATTTGGTGAGGCACGGGGAGGCAGAGGCCGCAGGGGTCGGGGGCGATGAGGCGCGAGAGCTGACGGATAAGGGAATGCGCGACAGTCGGGCGGTGGCGGAGGCGGTGGCGCGCGCTGGGGCCAAGCTCGAGGCGATATGGACGAGCCCGCTTGTGCGGGCCCGGCAGACGGCGGAGATCATCGGGCGGGTGTTGGGCGTCACGGCGCACTCGGATGAGCGGCTGCGGCCGGGGGCAACACTGGGCGGAGTGCAGGACTTGCTGGGCGACCGGGCGGATCCGCAGGTGATGTTGGTCGGCCATGAGCCTGACATGAGCGCGCTCGTGTATCAGCTAACGGGTGGGCGAGTGAAGATGCGGACGAGCGGGGTGGCGCGCATCGACGCGGAACGAATCGAGCCGGGGGCGGCGGTGCTGGTGTGGTTGGTGTCTGCAGAGGTCGTGGGGTAGGGAACCGCACTGGACAGGGCGGCGTGCGCGCGGTGGCGAAGTCATGGCGCCTGATCGCACTGAGAGGGAGAGGGAGTTGCTGGAGCGGTTGAATGCAACCAGAGAATATGCCGAACCGAGAACGAGGAGGGATGAGATGGCGATGGTGAACTGGGGGGTGATTGGCGCGGGCGGGATCGCGATGCGGAGGACGATCCCGGGCTTGCTGGAGGGGGCGAAGACAGCGAAGTTGGTAGCGTTGACGGACATCCGGCGCGGGGCGGCGGAGCAGGTGGCGCGGCAGTTCGGTGTGCCGAAGGTGTACGCGACAGAGGCCGAGCTGCTGGCCGACAGAGAGATCCAGGCGGTCTACATCGCGACGCCGGTTGATGCGCACGCCAGGCAGGTCGAGGCGGCCGCAAAGGCTGGCAAGCATGTGCTGGTGGAGAAGCCCGTGGCGCTGAACACCGAGCAGGCGGAGAAGGCGATCGCGGCCTGCGAGAAGGCAGGGGTGCTGCTTGGCTGCGGCTACATGATGCGATTCCACTCGCTGAACGTCGCGGCGCGGGACCTCGTCGCGCGCGGGAAGCTTGGGCGGGTGGTGGCGGGGCGGGCGCAACTCACCTGCTGGTACCCGAAGATCGCGGGCGCGTGGCGGCAGGACCCGAAGATGGGCGGCGGGGGTTCGCTCATGGACATGGGGAGCCACTGCATCGACCTGCTCGAGTTCATCACCGGCAGCCGGGTTGTGGCAGTCAGCGCCATGAACCAGGCGCTCGTGCAGGACTACGAATCCGAGGACACGTCGACGGTGATACTCCGCATGGACAGCGGCACGCAGATGATCGTAGACAGCTTGTTCAATGTGCCTGATTCGGCGAGCAGGAGCCTGCTCGAGCTCTACGGGACAAAGGGTGCGCTGTACGGCGAGGGGACGATCGGCCAGATGCCGACAGGGCGGATCACGGCGATGCTCTCAGATCAAGGCGAGTACGACGCGCAGCAGCAGCGAGAGCCGAGCAGCCGGACGTTCGACCTGGAGGCCGAGCCGGTCAACATGTACGGCGCCGAGATCGCGCAGTTCTCGGAAGCGGTGCTCACGGGCGGCACGCCGGCCGTCGACGGCGAAGAGGCGCTGTGGAACCTGAAGGTCGTCGAGGCGTGCTACCGAGCGAGCCGGGAGGGGTGTGAGGTGACGCTGGAGCGGTAGAAACGGGCTTCCGCGCTGAAGCCTCGGAACCAGCAAGTTCGTGAGATTGCACACAATCTGGCGCTGTGGCGACGGGTCGCCGATGGCTGGCTAAGCCGCAGATAGGTCGGTCTGCGGCTTATTCGCGCCTGTTGACGTCGGTGATCACACCGTCGCGGCCCTGGGACCCCGCCAAGAGCCTTTCGGCAGCCGAAAGAAACCTGTGAAATTGTTCACAAGGCAAGAGGAGGTGAGGTCAGGGCATGGTAGTGAGCAACTAGAGGTAGAAGGACCCACCCTGAGCTATCGAGTTGAGTTCGTGAGAGCAGTCGTCCTCTAGCTTTGGCTGGCAGCAACCGCCGTTCGTGTTGATATAGCCGCTGTAAGAGGGACGGACAGGCTGTGAGGCTGACGATTGGGACGAGGCTGGTCGGCGGGTTCCTGATCGTGGTGGCCCTCATGGGGGCCATCGGCCTGCTCGCGCTTGGCGGGCTGCGGGAGGTCGCGGCTGTCTACGACCAGGCGGTGGGGGAGTACTCCAGTCGGGCAATGGTCGGGCTGGAGCTCGAGGTCGCGGTCCTCGACGAGGTGCGCGCGCAGAAGAACTACCTGCTGCGGGGGGAGGTCACCTATCTCGACGAGGTCCGCCGGATCAGTCGCCGGGTGCGGGCGGCGCGCGCGAGGCTCAACTCTCAACCTCTGGCTGCCGACGAGCGAGCGCTGCTTCAGCAGATCGAGAACCGGATCGACGACCTCGACGTGACCTTCCAGACGAGCATCCAGATACGCGAGACCGCGGGGGTGGAGGCGTCCGATCGCCTGCTCCGAGGGAAGGCGGCAGCGATCGTGGGGCAGGTCGACCAACTCGTCGCCAGGGCGGAGGCGGAGGCAGAGCAGGCGCAGGCAGCGGCCGCGGAGCAGGCCCGCCGGACGCGGGCGGTCACGCTCGGGCTGATCGTCGCTATCGGCGTCGTTGCGGTCGGCCTCGGGGTTGCGCTGTCACTGTCGGTGACACAGCCACTCAAGCGGCTGCAATCCCAGATCAAGCAGATCGCTGACGGAGGCGCCACCCCCACAGAGCCCGCGATCACGGGGCGAGATGAGGTGGCGCAGATCGCGAAGGCGTTCCACGAGATGGTGCAGAAAGCGGCGCTCCTGCGGGGGATGGAAACCAGGAGTAGGCGATTGGCTGCTCTCTCAACGCGGGTAGCGCGCGTACAGGAGGAAGAGCGCGAACGGATTGCACGGGAGCTGCACGACGGGCTCGGTCAGGCGCTGACTGCGATCAAGCTTGACCTGACCGCCGCGCGGCGGAGCCTGACAGGTGACCTGGAGGATACCTCCGACTACCTCGACAAGGCGCGGCGGCTGACCGAGGAGAGCCTGGACGAGCTGAGGCGGATGGTCTTCGACCTGCGGCCGCCGGCGCTGGATCACCTCGGGCTGGTGGCGGCGCTCGAGTCATACTGCCGGGCGTTCGAACAGCGGTTCAACGTGGCGGTCAACGTCTCGGCGAACGGGTTCAAGTCGCGGCTGCCCTTCGAGGTGGAGACGGCGCTCTACCGCATCTGTCAGGAGGCGCTGACGAACATCTCGAAGCATGCCGAGGCGAGTCGCTGCACGCTCCGGCTCCATCATTCGCCAGATGTGATCCAGCTCATCGTGCAGGACAATGGCCGCGGCTTCGACGCGGCAGCGATCGCCGAGTCAAACGGCGGCGCGCTGCGCGGGATCGGGATCCTGAGCATGGAGCGGCGCGCCGAGGACCTGGGCGGCGAGTTCCGCATTGACTCGCGGCCGGGCGAAGGCACGGCGATCCTGGTCGCAGTTCCTCTGGCGGCGAAGAAGAGCTGAGATGAGCAGGACCCGGGTGCTGCTGGCAGATGACCATCCGATTGTCCGGCAGGGGCTGCGGGCGGTGCTGGAGGCGGAGTCGGGGTTCGAGGTCGTGGGGGAGGTCTCGGAGGGACGCGACGCAGTGCATGCCGTGCAGGAACTGCGGCCGGAGGCGGTGGTGATGGACATCGCCATGCCGGGCCTCAACGGGATCGAGGCGACGCGGCAGATCACGGCCAGGCCGGGCGCGCCCCGAGTGATCATCCTGAGCATGTACGCGGACGTCGAGCACATCGTCCACGCGCTGCAGGCGGGAGCGTCGGGTTATGTGCGCAAGCAGGATGCGGATACGGAGCTCGTCAAGGCATTGCTGACTGGATCGCCGAGCACGCCATTCCTCACGCCGATGGTGGATCGCGAGTTGGTGGAGGAGCATCTGCGCAGGGCGCGGGCGGCCGCGAGCAAAGAGGGCAAGGCCTACGAACCGTTGACCCCTCGGGAGCGCGAGGTGCTCCAGCTTGTCGCGGAGGGGAAGCCGAACAAGCAGATCGCGAAGCGGCTCTCCATCGCTGTTCGCACGGTCGAGGCGCACCGGGCGAGCATCATGCGGAAGCTGAACCTCGCAGACCAGGCGAGTCTGGTCAGGTACGCGGTAAGGGTTGGGATGGTGCCGGTGGAGGAGTAGGGGAACGGCGACGGCATACCGCCGATGGACGCCGACAGGCGCGGATGGACGCGGATGGCAGGAGCTACCGCTCCTGCCCAACAGGTAGCTGGACACGATGGTAGGGGCGCACGGGGGTGCGCCCCTACGTGTCAGGGTAGTTCCCCTCTTTGCGCCAGACTTCGAGGATCAGCTCGTAGCGGGCGAGGCGCATGCCGGTGTAGATGCAGTTGCTGGTCGAGAAGATGTACCCGCCACCAGGCATGCCGTGTCGGAGGCAGTAGCGTGCTGACTCGACGCATTCTTCATCGGTGCCCGTGTCGAGCAGGGCGCAGCTCACGTTCCCGATCAGGCAGACCCGATCCCCGCACAGCCGCTTCACCTCTGCGATGTCCACCCCGCCCTGCGGGTCGAGCGAATGGAGCGCGTGGGGGTTCGTCTGAAGGAGTTGGTCGAGGATGGGCATGATGTTTCCGTCGGTGTGCTTGACCGCGTAGAAGCCCATCTGCCGGTAGCCGGCGATGAGCCTCGCGAGGTAGGGGGTGACGAACTCCGAGAACTGCGCTGGGCTCATGAACGGCCCTGTGTTGAAGCAATAGTCGGCGCACAGTCCGAATCCGTCAAGGCCGCCGTGGTCCCGAAGTCGCTCGGCCCACTCGAGCTGGCCGTCGACCATCCGCTTGGCCTGCCTCCTGACGGCTCTCGGGTGGTCGGCGAGGCGATAGGCGAGCTTCGCCATGCCTGCGGCGTCGGTGATGCTGAAGGTGGCGTCGCCGTGCATATAGAGGAAATACCGGTCCCCTGACTTCTCGCGCACGAGATCGATCAACCGGAGTGTTTCGTCCTCGGTGTTCGGCTTCGGATGGAGCATGATGGCGGAGTGCTCGTAAGTCTCGGCCGTCCTGATGTAGATGTCCGCCATCTCGCTGCGATGAAGCTGCCGCTCCTTCTCCTCCATCTGGTCCCACTGAGCGTAGTGGCGCTGCGACGGATGCACCTTCCCGAACGCCTCCATGGTCAGGAAGAACACCAGCTCGGTATGCGGCACACGGCCGGTCAGGGGCTTGCGGTCGAGGGCTGCGGCGAAGCGATCTCTGGGGGTCATGACATGTTCCCTCGCGTACTGGGAACCGAGTTTCGGCGGGGAGGGGGCGCGTGCCTGCGGGGGGATGCGCGCCGCGGCTGGCGCCATTGTGGTTCCCCACAATGTGGCTAGCCACAAGGTGGATATCCGCAGTTCTCGGCACGCTTAGAACGTGGTTATGTATGTATGGACAAGCCCGGAGCGAGGGGCGATGTGGTCGGCTGAACAGACGTCAGGCCCCGTCGGCTATGCTCGGGGCAGGCAGGGGGCGATGGGCGGCTCGCAGACGACCAAAGTGGTTCGGGTGATGCTCGTGGGCAAGTATCCGGTGCTGCGCCAGAGCCTTCGCGAGATCGTGGAGCGCGAGGCCGACCTGGCGGTGGTGGCGGAGGCGCGGGATGTCGAGGAGGCGGTGGTCGCGGCCCGAGCGCTCCAACCCGATGTCGTCGTGCTCGATGCCTCGATGGCAAAGGAGGAAGGAATCACTGCGCTGCGCCAGTCGCCCGTGCGCAAGCGCGTTCTCCGCGTCATCTGCATCAGCATCACCTGTGATCGCGAGCACGTCATCCACGCGCTGCGGGCGGGGGCGTGCGGCTTCCTGCGGACGGAAGATGCGGCGGAGGAGCTGGTGCCCGCGCTGCGGGGCGCATGCCTGGAAAGGCCGTACCTCGGCGCGGCGGTGAACCGAGAGGAGATCCTGTCGCTGCTCGCCCAGGGGGCCAAGAAGCTCACCCTGCTGGTGATCGAGGACGACTCGGAGATCGCCGAGGCGGCGCGCGCAGCGCTGGAGGCGGCGGGCTACGAGGTGTTCGTGGTGGCGGACTCGCAGGAGGGTCTGAGGCTGGTGCAGAGCACGCGGCCCGACGGGATCATCCTGGACGTGAAGGTGCCGGCCTGCTCGGATGGATTCCACTTCGTCTGGGAGCTGCGAAAGGATGCCGACACGCAGATCCGCAACACGCCGGTGCTCGTGGTCGCTTCCGTCAACGAAGAGCTGTCGCCGGGGGCGCGCTCCGATGACCCGGACGCGCTGTGGAAGCCGTACGAGTACCTGCCGGTGCAGGACTTCATCCGCCGGCCGCTTCAGGCGGGGCAGCTCCTCGACAAGGTTCGTTCACTCGTCCCTGCGCGTACGGCGCACTAGCTGAAGGGACCGCTGCACCCAGTCGGTGTGGACGATGACCCGGCGCGCGTCAGGATGCAGTCAGCTTATTGAGAGTATTGATGCAGGGTAATCTTGCAGCCTGTCTCAGGGTGGTCTGCGGGGCGCATGTGCGCCATCTCTTGCATCGCCGGTCCTGCGGCAATGCAAGACATGCTGTAGTAAGGAGTTGAAGATGAGCGAGACGCAGCAGTGCAAGCATGCGGTGGAGCGAAGCGAGGAAGAGCTTTACGGCCTCCTCGACGTCCTTCTCGCCGAGCATCAGGGTGACTCGGCCTCTCTGATCCAGGTGCTCCACTCCGCCCAGGAGATCTTCGGCTATCTGCCGCGGCGCGTGCAGGAGAAGATCGCGCAGACGCTGGGGATGACCGAAGCTGAGGTGGAGGGCGTGGTCAGCTTCTACCACTACTTCACGCGGGTGCCGAAGGGCAAGCACACGGTGCGGGTCTGCCTTGGCACGGCGTGCTACGTGCGAGGGGGCCGGAAGGTTGTGGACGCGATGCAGAAGGCGCTCGGGATCGAGGTAGGTGGCACCACGGACAACCGCGATTTCAGTCTCGAGACCGTGCGGTGCATCGGCGCCTGCGGGCTCTCACCGGTGATGGTCGTCGACGAGGATGTGTACCGAAGGGTGGCGCCGGCGAAGGCGCCCCAGGTGTTGGGCAAGTATCGCGGGCGGTGAACGGCGTTGACGGACAGGTGGGCGTAGGCACGCCCGCCCCTACAACGGTGGGCAGGAGCAAGCTCCTGCCGAACGGTGAGACGAAGGCCGGCGAAGCACATTCGCTAGAGGAGCGATGAGCGGTGTATAGATGCCATGTTCTGCTATGCGCGGGGGCGGGGTGTGTCAGCTCGGGTGAGGAGACGGTGCGGCGGGCGATGGCCGAGCAGGTGGCCGCGCTCGGCCTGGATCAGGAGGTGAAGCTGGTCGAGACCGGGTGCATGGGGATCTGCGATCTGGGGCCGATCGCGGTCGTGTATCCCGACGGCGTGTTCTACCAGCGGCTGACGCCGGATGATGTGCGGGATATCGCGCAGCAGCACCTGCTGAAGGGCCGCATCGTCGAGCGGCTGCTCTATCAGCGCCCTGAGACGGGGGAGCGCGTCACCAGCATTGGTGAGATCCCGTTCTTCGCCGAGCAGCGCAAGGTGGTGCTGGAGAACTGCGGGATCATCGACCCGACGGTGATCCAGGAGTACATCGCGCGAGACGGCTACGCCGCGCTGGTGAAGGTGTTGACAAAGATGACGCCCGAGCAGGTCATCGAGGAGGTGACTGCTTCCGGGCTGCGTGGGCGAGGAGGCGCTGGCTTCCTCACTGGGCGGAAGTGGCAGTTCGTGCACGACGCGCAGGGCGATGTGAAGTACGTCATCTGCAACGCGGACGAGGGCGACCCCGGCGCGTTCATGGACCGGAGCGTGCTGGAGGGCGATCCGCATCGCGTGATCGAGGCGATGGCGATCGCCGCCTATGCCGTCGGCGCGAACAAGGGCTATGTGTACGTCCGAGCGGAGTATCCACTCGCTGTTGCCCGGCTGGGGATCGCGCTCGATCAGGCGCGAGAGATGGGGCTGCTCGGGAAAGACATCCTGGGCACCGGGTTCGACTTCGATCTCGATATCCGCATCGGCGCGGGCGCATTCGTCTGTGGTGAGGAGACGGCGCTGCTCGCCTCCATCGAAGGGCGACGGGGCGAGCCGAGGCCGCGGCCGCCGTTCCCCGCGCAGCAAGGGTTGTGGGGGAAGCCGACGCTGGTGAACAACGTCGAAACCTACGCGAACATCCCGACGATCATCCGCAACGGCGGTTCGTGGTTCGCTCAGTACGGCACCGAGAAGAGCAAGGGGACGAAGGTCTTCGCGCTCGCGGGAGACATCAACAACACAGGGCTGGTCGAGATCCCGATGGGAACGCCGCTCGGCCGGATCATCTACGACATCGGCGGCGGCATCCGCGACGGCCGGAAGTACAAGGCCGCGCAGACCGGCGGGCCGTCCGGCGGGTGCATCCCGGTGCAGTACTTGAACGTGCCGATGGACTACGAGTCACTGAAGGAGCTGGGCGCGATCATGGGCAGCGGCGGCCTGATCGTGATGGACGACAACACCTGTATGGTGGACATCGCCCGGTTCTTCCTCGACTTCATCCAGGATGAGTCATGCGGGAAGTGCCCGCCCTGCCGGATCGGCACGCGCCGGATGCTCGAGATTGTGACGCGCATCACCGAGGGCGAGGGAAAAGAGGGCGACCTCGAGTTGCTGACCGACCTGTGCGAGAGCGTGCGCGCTTCGGCGCTCTGCGGGCTCGGGCAGACGGCGGTCAACCCGGTGCTGAGCACGCTCAGGCATTTCCGCCATGAGTACGAGGCGCACATAAAAGAGAAGCGGTGCCCGGCGGCGGTCTGCCGCGCGCTTTTCCGGTCGCCCTGCCAGCACACGTGTCCGGTGGGTGTGGATGTGCCCGGCTATGTGGAGCTGATCGAGCAGGGCCGGTTCGTCGAAGCGGTCGACCTGGTGCGGGAACGGAACCCGTTCCCCGCGATCTGTGGGCGGGTGTGCACGCACCCGTGCGAGAGCAAGTGCCTGCGCGGGCAGATCGATGAGCCGATCGCGGTGCAGTCGCTCAAGCGGTTCGCAGCCGACTACGCGGTCGCCTCGGGCCACATGTGGCACCCGGAGCTTGCCCCGAGCAATGGCCGGCAGGTGGCGATCGTGGGCGGCGGCCCGGCCGGGCTGACTGCGGCCTATCATCTCCGCAAGCGGGGGTATGTCCCGACAGTCTTCGAGGCGAGCGACCGCCTGGGCGGGATGCTGGTCTGGGGGATCCCCGAGTACCGGCTGCCGCGGGATGTGATCGCGCGCGAGATAGCGGACATCATCAAGCTCGGCGTGAAGGTGAGAACCGGCGAAGCGTGGGGGAGGGACTTCACGCTCGACAGCTTGCGGGGCGAGGGGTTCGAGGCAGTCCTGCTCGCGGTCGGAGCGCAGAAGGGGATGGCGCTGGAGCTGGCCGGTGGGAATGGCTCGGTGGTCGATGGGCTGAGCTTCCTGCGCGATGCCAACTCCGGCAACGGCACGTCCGTCGAAGGCCGGAGGATCGCGGTGATCGGCGGCGGCGATGTCGCCATCGACGCGGCGAGGACGGCGCTTCGCCTGAAGGCGAAGGAAGTCAACATCGTCTACCGGCGGACCAAGGGCGAGATGCCCGGCCACAAAGAGGAGATCGCGTGGGCCGAGGAGGAGGGCGTCGACCTCAGGACACTGCTGGCGCCGAAGGGCATGGCGAGCCGGGGCCAGGCAAAGGCGCTGGAGTGCATTCAGATGGCTCTCGGCGAGTTCGACTCATCCGGCCGGCGCCGGCCGGAGCCGGTCGAGGGGAGCGGCGTCAAGGTGAAGGCCGATACCGTGATCGCCGCGGTCGGACAGTCGATCGAGCTGCCGGATGACGGGAACGGCGCTCTGAAGGTCACGCGGCGGGGCACAATCGCAGCGGACAGCAACAGCCTTGCGACATCGATGCCAGGGGTGTTCGCGGCGGGCGACGCGGTGAGCGGACCGGCGACGCTCATCGAGGCGATCGCGCAGGGCGAGCGAGCGGCCATCGCCATCGACCGGTACCTGAAGGGCGAGCCGCTCGACCGGGTCATCCTTGTCGGACACGCGCCGCCGAACCCGGCCGAGGTGGCCGGCGCCGATGACGAGGGCGAGGTGAAGGAGATGCCGCGGGCGGCGATGCGGTGCCGCCCGGTGCGGGAGCGAGTCGTTGACTTCCGCGAGGTGGAGTTGGGTTTCGATGAAGCATGTGCGCGGGCTGAGGCAAGTCGCTGCTTGCATTGCCACCGGTCGACATAGCGCGGGCGCGCCAAGGAGATAACGATGCTGAAGAGCGTTCAAGATCTCGAGAAGATGCGGCAGGACGTGCAGGCGAGCCTCGCGGCCCGCGAGAGTGGCGGGGGCGCGAAGGTTGTGGTGGCGATGGGCACGTGCGGGATCGCCGCCGGAGCAAGGGATGTCGTGAGCGCGCTCATCGACGAGCTGGACAAGCGCGGGCTCAGCGATGTCATGATCACGCAGAGCGGGTGTAAGGGTTTGTGCGATCGGGAGCCAACGCTCGATGTCATCCGGCCGGGAGAACCGCCGGTGACCTACGGGGACGTGACACCCGAGGCGGCGCGGCGGATCATCGCGGATCACCTCATCGGCGGGACGGTCGTACAGGAGCTCGTGCTCTTCGTCGGCGATTCGCAGGGACCAAAAGCGTAGCACATCCATCAAGGCGCCCTCAAAGGGAGATAAGCAGTGTCGACGATCACGCTCACCATCAATGGACAGCAAGTCACGGCGCCGGCTGGCTCGACCATCCTCGAGGCCGCCAAGCAGGCCGATATCTACATTCCAACGCTCTGCCATCACCCGGACCTCAAGCCGGCCGGGGTGTGCCGCGTCTGCCTGGTGGAGGTCAAGGGGCAGCCGGTGCTGCAGCCGGCGTGCGTCTACCCGGCGAGCAGTGGCATTGTCGTCGACACGGATTCATACGCGGTGCGAGACGCGCGGCGGACGACGGTGCAGCTTCTCCTGTCGAATCACCCCGATGACTGCCTGGCGTGCACGCGCAACCGGAGCTGTGAGCTGCAGGAGCTCGCCGAGGAGATGGGCATCACCGACCGGCGGTACGCGGGCGAGCGCAACCAGTTCGAGGCAGATGATTCGAGCGCGGTCATCATCCGCGACCCGGAGAAGTGCATTCTGTGTCGGCGGTGCCTGGGCGTGTGTCAGGAGATCCAGGGCGTGGGTGCGATCAATGTCCTCGAGCGAGGGTGGAAGAGCAAGATCGGCCCCGCCTTCGGGATGGACCTGGCGGAGGCCGTATGCGTCTACTGCGGGCAGTGCATCGCCCGCTGCCCCACAGGCGCGCTGCGGGAGTACGACGCGACGGAGCAGGTGTGGCGCGCGCTGAAGGACCCCGACAGGTTCGTGGTGGTGCAGACCGCGCCGGCGGTGCGAGCGGCGATCGGCGAGGAGTTCGGCATGCCGGCCGGGAGCTTGGTCACCGAGGAGATGGTGTCCGGACTGCGGAGGCTGGGCTTCGACCGGGTGTTCGACACCGACTTCGCCGCCGACCTGACCATCATGGAGGAGGGGCACGAGTTGATCCAGCGGCTGACCGAGGGCGGGGCGCTCCCGCTCATCACATCGTGCAGCCCGGGCTGGATCAGGTTCATGGAGTTCTTCTACCCGGAGATGATGCCGAACGTGTCCACCTGCAAGTCGCCTCAGCAGATGTTCGGCGCGGTGGCGAAGACCTACTTCGCGGAAAAGGCGGGCGTGGATCCGGCGAAGATGGTGGTGGTCTCCGTCATGCCGTGTACGGCGAAGAAGTTCGAGTGCTCGCGGCCGGAGATGCAGTCATCCGGATACCAGGATGTCGACTACGTGCTGACGACGCGCGAGCTTGGGAAGATGATGCGGGAGGCGGGGATTGATCTTCCGCACTTGCCCAAGGGGCAGTACGATGACCCGCTCGGGGCCTCGACCGGCGCGGCAGTGATTTTCGGCGCGACAGGCGGGGTGATGGAGGCGGCGCTGCGGACCGCCTATGAAGTCGTGACAGGCAAGACGCTCGACCGCGTCGACTTCATGGATGTCCGCGGCATGGAGGGCATCAAGGAAGCAACGATCCAGGTTGGCGACGTGGCGCTCAACGTCGCGGTGGCGCACGGTCTCGGCAACGCGAAGAAGCTGCTCGATCAGGTGCGATCCGGTGAGGCGAGCTATCACTTCATCGAGATCATGTGCTGCCCTGGCGGGTGTCTCGGCGGCGGCGGGCAGCCGGTGCCGACCGATCCGGAGATCCGGAAGAAGCGAGCGGAGGCCATCTACCGCGCCGACCGGGAATTGCCCATCCGCAAGTCGCATGAGAACCCGTCGGTGCAGGCGCTCTACGCGGAGTTCCTGGGCGCGCCGTTGGGGCACAAGTCGCATGAGCTGCTCCATACGCATTATGTGGTGCGGCCAAGATGGAAGTCGTAGGAGCGGCATTCTTGCCGCGACCGCCGGGCAGGAGACACGCGTCTGCCCTACACGGAGATCGATAGGTGTTCCCGATTCGTTCGGCACGGAGTCTCGGGCCTGGTCTGACGCGCTTGGACATCGAGGCGGCGGACATCGCGCGGGCGGCGCTGCCTGGGCAGTTCCTCATGCTCCGCTATGATGAGCGAGCGGAACGGATTCCGCTCACCATCGCCGATGCCGATCCGGCTGCTGGCACAGTGACGATCATCTTCCTGTCGGTGGGTAAGACCACGCAGCAGCTCAGTCAGCTCAGGCCGGGGGATGCGATCCGCGACATCGCCGGGCCGCTCGGGCGCCACATGGAGATTGAGCGTGTGGGGACGGTGGCCTGCGTGGGTGGTGGCGTCGGGGTGCCGGCGCTCTATCCCAAGGCGCGGGCGATGAAGAAGGCGGGGAACCGCGTGGTGAGCGTGCTCGGGGCGCGGACCGCCGAGCTACTGGTGCTGATGGACGAGATGAGTGCGATCAGCGACGAGGTGCGAGTGACGACGGATGACGGGTCGCGGGGCCGCAAGGGGTTCGTGTCCGATGAGCTGGCCGATATGCTGAGAGATGAGACCACCCGGCCCGACCTCGTTGTCGCGGTGGGGCCGATCCCGATGATGGCAGCGGTTGCGGAGACGACGCGGCCGCATGGTGTGAAGACGCTGGTCAGCCTGAACCCGATCATGGTGGACGGGACTGGCATGTGCGGCGGGTGCCGGGTGACGGTCGGAGGCAAGACGAAGTTCGCCTGCGTGGACGGGCCGGTGTTCGACGGCCACGAGGTCGACTTCGCGGAGCTCGCCCAGCGACAGAAGCGGTTCATCCCGTTCGAGCAGAGAGCGAAGGAGGAGTTCGGCCATGCCTGCAAGCTCAACAGAGCGTCCCCCTGACGGCCGGCGGGCAAGCCTGCCGCGCCAGCGGATGCCTGAGCAAGAGGCATCTGTCCGCGCGGGGAACTTCAGCGAGGTGGCGCTCGGCCTGAGCGAGGAGATGGCCGTCACCGAGGCATCGCGCTGCCTGGACTGCAAGCGGCCGAAATGTGTCGACAACTGCCCGGTGGCGGTCGATGTCCCGGCATTTCTGTCGCTCGTCAAGACGCACCGCTTCGATGAAGCGGCCAGCCTGGTGCGGGCGAAGAACAGCCTGCCGGCGATGTGTGGGCGGGTGTGCCCGCAGGAGAACCAGTGCGAGGGCGGCTGCGTGCTGGGCAAGAAGCACGAGCCGGTGGCGATCGGCTATATCGAGCGCTTTCTTGGCGACTACGCGCTGAAGCGCGGGAGCGCGGCCGCGGCGACGCCCGATGGGCCGAAGGTGGCGATCGTTGGATCGGGGCCGGCGGGGCTGACCGCGGCGGGCGACCTGGCGCAGGCGGGCTATCGGGTGACCGTGTTCGAGGCGCTGCACGACGCGGGCGGTGTGCTCCGATACGGCATCCCGAACTTCCGGCTGCCCAAGGATGTGCTTAGCGCAGAGCTTGGCTACCTCGGGACCCTCGGCGTGGAGATCCGGGTGAATGCAGTCATCGGGCGGTTGTTCACGGTGCCATCGCTGATGGAGTCCGGCTACCGCGCGGTGTTCGTGGGAACGGGGGCCGGCACGCCTCATTTCCTCGGCATCCCCGGCGAGAATCTGAACGGGGTCTACTCCGCGAACGAGTTCCTTACCCGGGCGAACCTGATGCAGGCATATCGCTTCGGTGAGGTCGACACGCCGATCACGGCGGGCAGGCGCGTGGCCGTTGTCGGAGGCGGGAACGTTGCGATGGACGCAGCGCGGGTCGGGCTGCGGCTCGGGGCGGAGGAGGTGACCATCGTCTACCGGCGATCGCGAGCCGAGATGCCGGCGCGGGCCGAGGAGGTCGTGCACGCGGAGGACGAGGGCATCCGATTCGAGATGCTGACGAACCCGACGCGGCTGCTTCAGGGAAGCGACTTCTGGGTGACCGGGCTCGAGTGCCTGCGGATGGAGCTGGGCGAGCCCGATGCGTCCGGCCGGCGGCGACCCGTCCCGAGGCCGGGATCGGAGTTTGTGGTCGAGGCCGATACCGTGGTGATCGCCATCGGCAGTTCGGCGAACCCGCTG
>Ga0315274_10001097_pt1 | contig 42059 bp, 34 predicted proteins | sample YL17G02_20_MG_FD_203700 | JGI IMG/M metagenome (GOLD analysis project Ga0315274, IMG submission 203700) | Sediment microbial communities from Yellowstone Lake, YNP, Wyoming, USA - YL17G02_20 | ecosystem: Environmental > Aquatic > Freshwater > Lake > Sediment | place: USA: Wyoming | collected...
AAGGAATATGTTGGTGCAGTGTTCGACCCGGTAAACGAGACTACGCCGGTCCAGCTATCGACGCTGAGTTCGATTTTACCCGTACTGCGCCAGATATTGTCATCTGAAGATGCATCGCTAGTGACACCTATAAATTTATATTTATATATATCGTAGTAACTCAAAGTCGCCGACGGAGTGATAAACGAATAATCATCTTTGGCGAAGTTGATGCAGTCATCGGAGCGAGTCTCAATATTGTTGTTAACCGAGAACTTGCAGCCAGTAAGGGCATTGGTGCCCTCTAGACTGACCACTCGCCGTTTGAAGGTCGTAGGAATAAATCCGTAAAGCACCTCTGCAGTTTGCTCTGAGAGAAATTGTAGATGGAAGGTACCTTCCTTGCAGCCGGTTTTGCCCAACTCTACATCTTGCAATGACGTGAATGGCTTACCCTTTAGTCCAGACACATCGCCAGATGAGCAGCTCAGATACATGTAAACTTTCAAAGTTGCTGTGAGTGAATTGACCGTCAGTCTAGGGTCTGTGAGTTGCTTCACGCAATTGGACACGTCAAGATTTTTGATAATCTTTGCCGATACTTTATTTGCGTCAATCGTTGTCGTATCCAGCTCAGACAGACAGCTAGTGATGTTGGTTGGCAGAGTCACCTGTGCCTTCGGTTGGTTATTGTAAAACACACTAGTTTGAGCGAGCGTGCTGAGGACTTGTTCAGCAGTTTTGCTGTTAAGCTTGTAACCTTCAGTCGGGACTAAATCCGCATCTACTAGGAATGCACCAGATACAGGCAACGGTGTCACAGCAGTGTCTGGCGGTGGCGCAGAGGGTGCGGGTGGGGTTGTCTGGCTTTTAGTTCGCTCCGAACTAGCTGGCTGATTACAGCTCGCAGTCAAAACAAAAAATACCGCTACAATGATTAACGAAGCCGCTTGTATTACATCTTCCAATCGCGCCCAGCGCACTGGGGAGTAGCCGCTCTGATCCGCACTCATAAGCCCTCCGCTCGCTCCACCTAAGGTCGAAATCAGCAGTCACAAAGTAAGCTGTGACTCCCCACTATTTCGTATCGACCAGAAGATAAAAAAACATTAGGTGAAAATCTTAGACTCGTGAGAAAAACCAGAAAGAACAGTTATCTATGCTAGCAAAATTACTAATTGATTGCTGACCTGGGGCATGGTCTACTGAAATCGAACACAAATACAGAATACTTCGCTTTAAATGAAGTCAGGCTTTAGGCCAAACGGAAGTCAAATGTCGGCAAGACCATGGGTCAACTACCACCATCTGCTTTATTTCAAGACTATTGCTCTAGAGGGCGGCATCGCCAATGCAGCGAGAAAGTTGCGCCTAGGTCAGCCGACGCTATCCACGCAACTGAAGCAATTTGAATCGACCATTGGGCACCAACTTTTTGATCGTTCAAAAAGGCAATTGCAGCTGACGGAAGCCGGACGCTTAGTCTTGGGATACGCGAACGAAATTTTTCGCCTCGGCGACGAGATGTTAGACGCCATAAATGACCGCCACATGGCAGCCAAGCTACAGATCCAAATCGGTGTTGCTGACACTGTGGCTAAGCAGTTGACTCTGAGTCTTTTTCATAAAGCGCAGGAAGCACACGACTGCGTCGTGTCGATCACTGAAGGCCATGGTCACGAACTGCTGCGGGAGTTGCGAGCGCACAGGGTCGACTTAGTCATGACTAATGATGCCCCACACGCTGCAGAGGCCACAGGTATTTTTGCAAAAAGTATAGCGCGTATGCCGGTCGTAGTGTGCGGCTCGAAGAAATTCGCCCACTTAAAAACCGGGTTTCCCGAGTCCCTTAAAAACCAACCTTTTGTGATGCCGTCTGTGCACACCAAGCTACGCCATGACGTGGAGCATTTCCTTAAGCTCCGTGACATTAATGTGGATATTGTGGCGGAGGTACAAGATACAAGCTTACAAAAGCTAATGGGATCGCACGGCGATGGCTTAATCCCCATCGCGGCACCAGCAGCTGAAGAAATGATCCGCAGCAAATCTCTGGTGGTGATTGGCACTCTTTTGGATGTTTACGAAGAGCTGTGGTTGATTGCAGGCAAAAGACGCCTGCAAAATCCTGTTGCCGCGCAGATCATGAAAGACTTTCGACTTTAGAGCTCAATGACTCTAATGCTCAATGACTCTAAAGCTAAACACGGTGTAACCATGCCTCCGGAACTCATGTCCAGTGATCAGATATCCCAGACAAACTCCAAAAAAAGATTTTTTATCGTTGTGCTAGCAGTGCTATCGCTGCTGCTTTGGCGCATCTTTTATGGCCTAAGCCAAAATTTTTGGCACGAAGATGTCGGGCAAATTTACCTACTAGGGCTCAAGTATGCCACCACAGGACTTTGGCCTTATTTTGGCCCGGACATAGTCCATACCAACCAACAAATCCCCGGCGCACTGCAGTCTCTCATCATCGGCTTACCACTGCGCCTGACACAGGTCGCAGAAACACCCTTTGTCGTGGTCAATGTGCTGTCCCTAATCGGACTCGTACTTATGTCATGGTATCTAGCGCGGCGCTTCACCCAATTTTCCAGTCTGCTACTACTTATCTGGCTAGCCACGCTACCTTCCACACTGCAAATTTCGACAAATACTTATAACCCCTCTTATCTCTTGTTCCCCGCATGCCTGTTCTTCGTAGGTTGGTTCGAATCACAAGCAAAATTCAGAACCCTGCACCTAGGCGCATTTAGTGTTGGCGCAAGCATGGGCTTTGCACTCATGTTTACATTTCAATTGCATTTGAGTTGGCCGCTATTTTTTCCCTTTGTACTCAGCGCCATATTGCTCCCCTCCGAAGAGTTATCGCGCTTGCGCTTGATACTGGGCTTAACTACCGGAGCAGCGTTAGTCTCGACTCTGCTACTTCCGACCCTAATTGAATACGGTGCATCCTCACTCTGGACAGCTGGAACCAGCAACTCGGGTCTGCACTTCAGTCAACTACTAGAGGCCCCAGGTATACTCGCGCGCTATATATCACTCGGCTCTTACGAATTTTTTGGCTTTAATCTCAGCGCCAGTATCGACGAGCGCCGCCAATTCATACTCGAACGCCCGATACTGACCCTGAGCGCCATCGCTTTAGCAGCTGGATTGCTCTGGCAGTCTTATCTGACCCTGCGCATGATCGCTGATTATGCCCGCAACAAGAACAGGCGTTACCCTGAATACACGCTATTCCTGTTAGTGCTACTTTGGGTCACCATGATCTTCATGCTGACTCCAAGACCTCCAGTGCTGCGCAATTTTTACTTAATGTTCCCAGTAGTCGTGCTGGCCATGGTGCGCCTGTTCACTGACTTAGGGAACGCCAAGGTCGTCAAGCGCTTGCTGACGGGGCTCATCGCTGCGAGCATCGTTTTTCACAGCGTTGTGGGTATCACACTGATGCCAGATATCTCGCTGTACCGCGACCGGTCAAAAATACAGCGCGCTTTAGAATCCGCAGACTACCGCATATTCGGAGAGAGGCGCCCTGGCCGATATTAAGGTATTCGGTACTGGTTGGTGGTGGCTACTCGTCCACCGTTAACTGCGGATGGCCGTCGCCGAGGAAGTCGAACATATAGTGCTGTGCTTGGCCGTCTTCGCCGAGCACTTCCAGCATGCCAAAATTGCCACTGCCATCGAAATCCCAACCGCGGAAGCCTTTTTTGGCCTTAGTTTTGCCGTTGTCGTAATGCCAATCTACGTAAATATCCGTCCGCGTTGGCAGAGGCTCCCCCTGGACCACTGGCTTTTCAGCGCGCAGGGTATAATACAGCCGCGCCGGCTTAGGCTTCGCTACTGTCTCGGGTGGCGGCGGGGTCGTGGCGCAACTGCCCAAAATGGCAAAGATAACGGGGAGGGTAACGGCGACTCCAAGGCTCGGAAAGGACTTAGGAGAAATTCGCATGGTCGAGATAACCCGTGAAAAAATCGTGTTTAAAAGATATCCTGCTCCTCTTTATCGGTAGAGACTTAGTTCCTTTGAATGGGCAGCCCGGCCCGCGAGTGAGACGTCAGCATGGAAGATCCGAAATTCATTAGAAATTTCTGCATTATTGCACATATCGATCACGGTAAATCGACGCTTGCTGACCGGCTCATTGAGTTTACGGGCACCCTATCCCAGCGCGAAATGCGCGAACAAGTCCTCGACAGCATGGATATCGAGCGGGAGCGGGGCATCACCATCAAGGCCCAAACCTGCTCGATGATCTATAAGGCCAAAGACGGCCACTCTTATCTGTTTAACCTTATCGATACACCCGGACACGTGGACTTCAGTTATGAAGTGTCACGCAGTCTGACCGCCTGCGAGGGCGCCTTGGTGGTGGTCGACGCCAGTCAGGGAGTGGAGGCTCAAACGGTCGCCAACGTTTCGCTGGCCATGGCCTCCAATTTGACCCTAATTCCGGTCATCAACAAAATCGACTTACCGAGCGCCGATCCAGAAAAAGTCCGCGGCGAGATTGAAGAAGAGCTAGCGATGGACGCCAACGATGCCGTACTCGCCAGTGCTAAGACACGAATTGGCATTCACGACGTCCTTGAGGCGATCGTCGCCCGAATTCCACCGCCGTTGCCGAAGCGGAGCGAGCCGCTGCAAGCACTTATCTTCGACAGCTGGTTTGACCCGTACATGGGCGCCGTATCTCTGATCCGCGTTATGTCCGGTCAGATCCGCCGCGGTCAACAAATGCTCATGATGTCGACCGGCAACAAATTCGAAGTATTAAAAGTTGGCAAACTGACACCACGGCAGGTTGAAGTAGATATGTTGGTTGCCGGCGAAGTGGGCTTCGTTGCCGGATCTATCAAAGGCGTCGGAGACACCCGCGTCGGCGATACCATCACCGATCCTGATAATCCGGCGAAAGCTCCTCTAGCCGGCTTTAAAAAAGCCAAGCAGATGGTATTTGGCGGTATCTTCCCTATTGATTCGAGCGACTACCAGCTGCTGCGGGAATCATTCGAAAAGCTGCAGTTGAACGACGCATCACTGACTTTTGAAGTGGAAAGCTCTATAGCTTTGGGCATGGGCTTCCGCGTTGGCTTCCTCGGCCTTCTCCACATGGATGTTATCCAAGAGCGCCTTGAGCGCGAGTATAACCTCGACCTGATCTTTACCGCACCGACAGTGGTATATCATGTGTACTCGGTCGACGGCACAGAGATGAAGATCGAAAATCCAGCACGTATGCCCGATCCAACAAAGATCGAGCGTATCGAAGAGCCCTATGTGCTGCTAACGATCCACACTCCCGAGGAATATATTGGTGGCTTGCTCAAGCTCCTTACAGAACGTCGCGGCATTCAAAAAGGCCTCGACTACCTCACCGCCAAACGCGTGAAGATCACCTACGAAATCCCGATGAATGAGATGATCTTCGACTTCCACGACAAGTTGAAAAGTATCTCACGCGGCTATGCTTCGATGGACTACGAAATCAACGACTATCGTCCAGGCGACCTGGTGAAGCTCGACATCCTCGTGAACAACGAACCAGTGGATGCCCTGTCCTGCATCGTGCATCGTTCGACTGCACCGCACCGTGGCCGCTCGCTGTGCAAGAAGCTCAAAGACATTCTGCCACGGCACATGTTCCAGATCGCTCTGCAAGCCGCTATCGGCAGCAAAGTGCTGGCGCGAGAGACGGTGGCTGCTATGCGTAAAGATGTGACGGCCAAGTGTTACGGCGGTGATATCTCGCGTAAGCGCAAACTGCTCGACAAGCAAAAAGAGGGCAAGAAGCGGATGAAGTCGGTCGGCAAAGTCGACATTCCGCAGGACGCCTTCATGGCGATCTTGCAGCTTGATGACTAAAAAAATTATTGGCTGGCGCGAGTGCCTGACACTAATTAGTTCTGATGCTCTTCGGGTAGGCCCTCACGCTTGCCGACTATAGGCTGCGCCATTCTAACCTGCTGGAATAGCGATGTGCGTAGTGCTAAGGATTCCAACAGGGCATCTAAGCATGCCTCGGGACTTGTGAGATGAGTGCGCAGATGCAAATCTGGGCTACCGGGTGTCTCATGTGTACCATCTAGGCCCGCTACTTGCGCCACCAACCCGCGCGCTGCCTTATCATATAAGCCGCTTGGATCGCGCTGGCTACAAACGTCTATCGGGCAATCTACAAACACTTCCATGTAATCGTAGTCATCAAGCAGCTCTCGCAGAAGCACGCGGTCGCAGGCAAAGGGCACGATACAGGCCACGATGACAATTAGACCCGCATCTGCAAATAAACCCGCGACCTCACCGATCCGGCGCACGTTCTCTGCATGATCAGCATCGCTAAAACCAAGGTCCTTATTTAGACTCTGGCGCATCAAGTCCCCGTCGAGGACGTAAGTCGCCATGCCGCGCATGCTGAGAGCATTTTCCAGTGACCGAGCCAATGTCGATTTGCCCGAGCCAGATAGACCCGTTAACCAGATCACATTGCCTCTATCCACGGATAATTGTGACTTAGACGCGCCGCTGCGTTGCTCATGGGACCGGATTGACATCTGGGATGTCCCTCTAACTGATTGGTGATTACCTTCACCTTAGCGACAATGATCGCTACAGCCAAAGCTTTTTTTTACATGAGACCCGCGGGCTATTTTTGCCGCACTGCACATGTGGCTCACAGACCAGCTGTCAAGGAGCCCCTAGAACGTACTGCAAGCCTTGCTCGAGGGTCTTATCTAAGTCAAAGGCGCAGTGCCCAGCGCCGCGCGGATGCTCTCCGCTCACGGTCAAGCCGCGGTTGCGCCAATAAACTACCCCCTCCATGGTTTGGCGGGCTAAAAAATCACCACCAAGGATGTAGTAGAAGATCTTGAAGCCAGACTTGGTCGGCGGCAAAATCGGGAGCGAGTTTTCTGGCAAAGTCGGCAGCACTGGTGGACCGCCGCCGCATAGCAAAACCGCACCGCCCTGATATTTGCCAACTTGCGATGGGAGAAAGTCACCGCTGATGAACGTCGACCCTGCCGACCAGCCGACGAATACGGTGCGCTGTCGCGAGAGTTCTTTATAAACATTGTAAACTTTTTCTTCGAGAAGTGAGTTAACGTAGTCAACATGACGCAGCCCGGACCCAGGCCCAGGCTCCGCCCAAGAGCGCGCTCCATTAGGAGCCTGGATCAGGATTAAAGCCATTTTGTATGCAGTTGCAGCGCGCGTTAATTCATTCAGCTGAGACGTATAATGCGGCCCGCCTCCCGCACCGTGAAAGTACGCAAGCAGCCTTGTGTTTTTTGGCAAAGGGCTAGCAGGCAGTACCAGCGTATATTTGCCATGCCTATCGAGTTTGGCAGAGCTAAACTCGGCTTCAGAAGCCAGGGCCGAAAAGGAAAAGCCCAGCAAGAACATGACAGTGGTCAATATGCGGTAAATTCGCATCCTCATGCCCTTCCCATTTTAGCTACGACAGCGTCGCCAGCCACTACAGCGAGTGTCGGCAAATCCAAGCGATAACTGTACCGTTAACTGACGATTCTATTGACAGTACTCCCGAATTGTCCAAAACGTAGCCAAAAGTGCTCTGAGCCCACTCTGCAACCACCCAGAACTCCTAGCATCTTGTTCGGAATGATTATTGCTTGTGATTAGGAGTAGTCGAAGGCAGCGGTACAACGAACGAGGGCCCTATGAAGCACCTAATTCCCTTTGTATGTTTAGCTCTCTCATATCAACTGGGATGCACAGGACCCGTGGCTCAGGACGGAACCGTTCAGACCGGCGGAAAGAAGTCGGCTGCGAGCAAAGCCAATATTGGAGAGACCAATGACGATGAGACCAAAAAGAACTCTGACTCCGCTTCAAGCGAAGAATCAGACGATGTTCATGATCGTTCGCACACTGATGCCAACACGGAGCTAGCGACTGATACTACTAACATCAGCCCGAACGCTCTAGGGACACCAGTAACTGCAAGTACAACACTGCCCCCCTCAACGGTACAAAATGGCAATATTGTCGAGTTTCGCATCAAAGCCGGCACCGGCAACGGCCCTTGGAACGACGAAGCCAGCAGAATTAACGTCAAGGTTGGGCAAGAGTTACACATCGTAAATGACGACGATCGTACCCATCTCATGCATACCAACGGCGCCCCTTTCTTCCACCCATTCGTGCCGATTGCTCCCGGGGGCAAGGCTATTTACAAGATTGCATCGCCCCTTCCAAACGGAGCGCTTTACGATCATCAGACTAAGGGAAAAATCTACATTAATGCCGAGCGCTGAGTCGGTCCGGCTAGCTTAAATGTGCGGGATTGCGATTTCTGTCACGTTTCTCTATCTTGAAGTCTTGCCGCCAGTATTCTTTCTTGTGGGCGGCTCTTCATGGGGACCGCAACGTGCCGAAAAAAGCCGCCTACGCCTCGACCGAACAGCGTCAAAACCTCATTCGTTCCGCCAGAGGTGAAATCCCTGCGGATGTGGTCATTCGCAATGCTAGGTGGCTAGACGTATTTACCGGTAAATTCCGCAGTGGCGATGTCGCTTGGAAAGACGGAATCATTGTCGGCGTAGGCGACCATTACGAAGCTCAGCAGGTGATCGACGGCAGCGGACAATATATAGTCCCCGGTTTTATTGACGCCCACGTGCACATCGAGAGCAGTCTAATGACGCCGGTACGCTTTCAACAGGCAGTCTTACCCTGTGGCACCACGGCTGTGGTGTGGGATCCGCACGAGATTGCCAACGTCAAAGGCACGGCAGGGATTCAGTGGGCCCTTGAATCCTCCGAAGGGCTGCTGTTGGATGTTTTCGTCATGGTGCCAAGCTGCGTCCCATCGACCTCACCCAACGCTGGCTTAGAGACGAGTGGCGCAGCCCTAACTGCTGCCGATTTACTGCCATTCCGCAGCCATCCACGAGTGCTGGGCTTGGCTGAGATGATGAATTTCCCCGGTCTTTTATCTGGCGACTCTGACATCATGAACAAGCTAGACGGATTTTCCGCACTGAAGCTTGATGGTCACTGCCCGGGACTTAAGGGCAAAGACCTTAATGCCTACGGAGTAGCCGGCATCCACAGCTGTCACGAATCGACATCTGCGGAAGAAGCAGAAGAAAAAATGAGTAAAGGGATCCACGTCTTGATCCGCGAGGGTTCGTGCGCCAAAGATGCCGACGCCTTGTTACCGCTGCTCAATTCCTATACGTCACCCGTACTCAGCCTGTGCAGTGACGACCGCAATCCAGCAGATATTAGTGTTAGCGGTCACATCAATTGCATCATCGATAAGGCGCTGCATGCCGGAGCGCGCCCAGAAGACATCTTCCGTGCCGCTAGTTTTGCTACCGCATTAACCTACGGCCTAGAGGACCGCGGTGCCGTGGCGCCAGGCTACCAGGCGGATCTCGTATTAGTTGCGCCACGCTCAGCGGCAGGAGCAGCTCAAAGCTGGGGACACGGCGCAGACATCAAAAAAGTATTTAAATCAGGCCAATTGGTCGACAGTGGCCAGCTAAGTCGTGCCGCGAGTGGCCGCAAGTCACATTTCGATGGCCGCAACCTCAATTTGGCAGCCAGCAGCGCCAGCGATTTTAAGATAGCCGCGCCCAAAGACTCAGCAACTGCGCAAGCCAGAGTGATTGGCGTCATCCCAAATCAAATACTGACGCAGGATCTGACTGCTCATCTCGGTGTCGATCACGGAAGTGTGCAATCAGACCTATCTCAAGATGTGCTAAAAATCGCTGTGCTAGAGCGTCATCACGGCAGCGGCGGCAAATCCTGCGCCTTCGTCAAAGGACTAGGTCTAAAGTCTGGCGCTATCGCAACCAGCATAAATCACGACTCGCACAATGTGATCACGGTCGGCTCGAGCGATGAGTTGATGGCACGCGCTGTAAATGAGCTGCGCAATATCGATGGCGGCATCGTTGTAGTACACGCAGATGGCCGCACTGAGTCACTTGCTCTACCAATCGGCGGATTAATGACCGACGCAGATCCAAGCATAGTCACAGAGGCGTTATTACGCCTAAAGGCACTTGCAACGGACGCCGGATGTACACTGCACGAACCTTTTCTACAGTTGTCGTTCTTAGCATTGCCCGTAATTCCAACGCTAAAAATCACTGACAAGGGACTCGTCCAGGTCTTGGAGAGCCGCCTTGTCAGCGTAATTTACTAGACTATTTCCCTAGGATCTCGAGGATTGGACGACGGTCTTAGCGACCGACGAGGCCAGGAACTTCACTTCCTTGCTGACGCTTGTCACTAATACCGCGGTCAGCCAGGAACAACCGACATGTGGCGAGAATCGGCTCGTCACTTACTTCCGGGAAGCCCATTTCTGACAGGGCACCGGTAAAGCGAGCACGGTCTTGCTTAATGTACTCATTCATTTCGGCCAACGTTGCGCCTGTGGTCCCAGCAGGGCTGGTCGGTGCATTGACGCCAGCAGAGTGACAAGACATACAAGACTCACCGTTGATCACGAATCCACACGACGCTTTTCCTCCTACACAATGTGTCAGACCGTCTTGAGGGCGCCGCATATCGGAGGCAACAGGTAGCGAGCCAATACCGCTCCCGGCTGGCACATCGAAGCGGTGCTGATTGCCGAAGCCGACCAAATAATAGGCTTGAAGACCATTTGGTAGACTATAGATGATCTCGCCAGCGACAAGGTCAGGGATCGCAGTTGTGCGTAAACTGCGTGGATCGCTAAAACCGCGTTGCTGTACATCGGCGCGCCCAAAGTCATAGGACCGCCAGTAGTATCCACCTGGTTTGCCACCATTATTAATCGGCACACGCATTAGTACGCGCCCTGCGAAGGTCACATCGGACTTATCCGTATTCACGTATTTAGCCTGATTGTAATCAACTCTCAGAGTTGCGTCTAACATGGTACCGAGCTGCGGAAGGCGCAGCAGGTAGTCATATACTTCTGGGCGCGACAGCACAAAAACCAACCAGTCACCCTTAACGACGGTAGCGGATCCGATACGAGACAGGTTTTCCTGTGCATACGGAGCGCCGTTTAGACGAGCGACCGCACCTGGCTGGGCAAACTCGTTAAAGTCTATGCGATAGACTGTTTTAGCGGCGTCGATCGCGACTGGGCGGACAATAGCCGGTGCTGTGGAAACACTGTTCAGGACTTTCACCATGCCAAAGCGGACAACGTTCAACTCTGAACTTTGGCTTTTGTCAGGCGAAAGATGGTCAATGCGAGCATAGACCACGTTGGCGCCACCACGACTTGCCGCGTCGGTAGCGATTAATTGCTCGATGGCTGATGAGTCCGGCACCTGGATATCAGAATCCGGCGCCTCGCTCCCTGACGGACCGTTCCCGGTTAAGAGTGAGTCACCTCGTGCGTCACCGCCACCGCTTTTCCCCTTCCTCGCGGCACGCCCAGAATTCTCGCGATCTGCATCGGAATCTTGATTACTCCCTGCAAATGCCGCCGACACAGGTTTGATGCCGCCCGCGCCTGATCCCGCGCTGCAGGAGATCAGGCCCGCTGCGGTCAACACGACACTGAGTCGATGACCGATAGGGACTCTTAACCACATAGCCATGCCGCTCTCCTTGGGTAATCTCTAAGCAGTCATCTGCAAAGAGTTGGCACACGCCTCGGCTCGAGCGGGGAAATCATTTAATTATATTTTTAAAATCCTGTTTTCATTGACAAATAAAATCATAATTAGTTAACAACCAAGCACAAAGTAAAGTGCCACCGCGGGATTTCCATCCTCGCGGCGGCAGCATCATCTTGGTTATTTTATTTACCGGTTAAACCCGAGACTTCACTGGCCTGAACTCGCTTATCACTGACTCCGCTACGAGCGCGGAAAGCATTGAGCGAACCGTAAATAGGCTCAGCAGCGTTGGGGTCGATACCCATCTCTTGCAGCGCAGAGGCAAAACGTGCGCGGTCTTGACCAATCAACTTGGTCATTTCATCTACTGTTGCATTGTTAGCCCCAGCCGCGCTTGTGACCGAGTTGATACCGGATGCATGGCAGGTCATGCAAGACTCACCATTGATCACGATACCACAAGGCTTCTTGCCACCGACGCAACGAGTCAAACCATCTTGAGGACGACGCGAATCCGACGCGACACCCGGCGAGATCCCACCCGCGCCAAAAGCAGGCACATCGTAGCGATGTTGATCACCAAAACCAGTCAAGTAATAGGCCTGCAGACCGTTTGGTAAGCTGAAAAAGAATTCGCCCGCGACGAAATCGGGGATTTGTGTCGTGCGCACACTGGCTGGGTCACTAAAAGCCCGCGCTTGAACATCAGCACGCACAAAATCATAAGTACGCCAGTAGTAACCACCTGGCTTACCGCCGATTTCTAAAGGAATCCTTGCTAAAACTCGACCGCTAAACACCACTTCAGAATGCTCAGCGTTGAGGTACTTTGCGTTGCTGTAATTAACTCCCAACTGCGCATCGAGCATTTTACCTAGCTGAGGCAATTTCATCATTGGATCGTAAACTTCTGGGCGGGACAGAGCGAACACTAACCAGTCACCTTTAACGACAGTAGCACTACCGACTGTCGATACGTTGTCCTGCGCATACGCTGCAGATTTAATCCGGCCTAAAGCTCCGGCTTGTTTGAAGTCAGCAAGATTGACCCGATAAACGGTTTTACCAGCGTCGATTGCTTGGAGGTTAACAATGGTTGGGGCCATCGAGACACTATTCAGAACCTTAACCAAACCTTTACGAACCACATCCATTGTTTCGTTTTGTTGCCCATCTTTGGATAGGTGATCAATGGTTACATAAATTACACTTTGTCCGCTGTTACTCGCAGCATCGGTTTTAATCAGCTCTTGCAGCGCGGAGGCAGAGCCAAAAGATCCGGCTACCAAATCGACCGCTGTAGCATCGTTTGCATCTGCTGCGACTTTTTTAGAGCGACTCGCACCACTACCATCGATACTTTTATCGGCACTATCCTCGCTAGAATACCCACTAGAGAATTTCCCAGCCTGCGGCGCGTTGACGCTGGGCGTAGGTGTACAATTGCTAATTGAAAACAGCATCGATATCCAGGCAATATGATTCACAGTCATCTTTGTTACTCCTAGCCCGTAACACCAACGGGCATTAAACAGTCCGCAGAACCCCGATGTTTATATAACTACAAGTTTGGTGCCAAAGTTCAGCAGCGCATGAGCTAAGTATATAATCCTGATTTTATTTATATTTTATCTGATAAGCGCCCACTGGAGAACAAGAATTTACGTCCAAGGCTTAGTCAATGCATAGTTTTCAGGCACTGCGGCAGCATTAAGGCAGTTACGGCGATGAAGTTACAACTAGCTATATTTTTTGGATATTATGGAAAAATGCTCAAGTTGGCTAGATCTGGGACCGATCACTGACAAGCAGTTCTGAGGCACTCCGATGTACCAAACTAAGCTAAAAATCTTATACCCTCGATTTCTCAAGCCATTCCTTACCTTAGTCCCGCTAAACTACGGACCTGGTCAAGCGACAAGAAAGAAACATGCGTGGGAAAAATAACAAAAAAAATACCTCTGAATGCATTCTCTAGAGCTAGTCGCCTTTTGGCCTCAGGCGCCAAAGTCATGGTTCAAGAGGTCGCTAGTCAAATTGCAGGCGGTGATAACATTCTCGCGACTCGCCTTAGGCAGACGCAAGAGCTGGTTAGTACCATCGGTCAGCTGAAAGGCGCTGCCATGAAAGCGGGCCAAATGCTCAGTATGGAAGCCAGCGATTTACTACATCCGGAAATAGTCAAAATCCTACGTCAATTACAAGACGACACAGCTTTCATGCCTATCGATCAAGTTCGACTCATCCTCTCGCGCCAGCTAGGTCGAGAAAAACTTGGCTACATTGAGGATCTGAGTTTCGAGCCGATTGCTGCTGCGTCGATTGGCCAAGTCCATAGGGCCACGATCGAAGGTCAGCCGGTCGCAATCAAAATCCAATACCCTGGCGTAGCCAAAAGTATCGACTCAGATCTAGCGGTACTAAAAAAATTGGCAGGCATCGCTATGAAAATTTACGGAAAGACCGGCGATGTCGATCCCATCGTTGATGAGATCGCGAAAAGCTTGAAAAAAGAAGTCGACTATCGCTTGGAGGCAACGAACATCGAGCTTTTCCGCTCACTCGTTACCGACCCTTCTTATATAATTCCCCAAGTTTTTGACAAATATTCTACCGACACCGTACTGACGTTATCGTTTGAGGAAGGGGTCAAGATCAATAATTGGATCGCCTCTCAGCCCGCCTCAGCAGAGGTTGAACACTTCGCCTCGCTTGTTCTCAACCTACTGATCGCAGAGATGATCGAGTATGGCGTCGTCCAAACCGACCCGAATTTTGCAAATTTCCTCTACCGGCCTCAGGACCGCAAATTGGTGCTTTTAGACTTTGGCGCTACAAACATGTACCAGGTCGAGCTGCGAGAATTACTGAGAACCCTAACTTTAGCCGCATTGTCGGGTGAAGCCGGCCTCGTGTTGAAAGAAATCATTAAGGCGGGTTACCTCCATCCGAGGGAATCCGCAGAAGTCATGAGTCAGATGAAGAATCTGCTCACTGTGATCGGCCAGTTAGCAGAGGAGAGTGCCCAACCCTTCCCCTTTCGCAACGACCCTTGGCTTAATCAGATCCGAACCATTGGACAGTCCCTGGCCGAGTCGGTCGAATTCACCCTACCGCCAAAAGACCTTCTATTTCTGGGCCGTAAATTAGGCGGTATGTTCCATATGCTAAAGGATTTAAATGCCAAAGTTGATATGATTGCGATCAAACAACGGTTACATTCGGTATCTATAAGAGAGACGGGGAAGTAGTACGCCTGACTTTAAGAGGATTCCGGGGAGGCAGAGCAGTTGGATCCCTCAGATTTGATGCACATCTATAAAGATATCTTCGCCAAGAAGCTGGTCCTTATCACGGGCAAAGGCGGTATTGGCAAGTCTCTGATTGCAGCAGCTCTGGGCCAGTTCCTGGCCGAGTCAGGGAAGAACGTGCTAATTGTTCAAAACGCTAGCTTAGATCAAATCTCCCCCCTATTCGGCTTAGCACCAGGCTACGATGACGCCGTGCGAGTGCAGCCGGGTTTAGATGTCCTAAATATCGATGCCATCGCCAACTTCCGTGATTATATTGTCGAACACCTCGGACAAAAGCGGCTCTACAAAACGGTATTCAGCAATCGCACCGTTAAGGGCCTCATCAATGCCATGCCCGGCTGGGCTGACGTAATGCTGCTCGGTCGCCTCCTGTTCGAGACCGAGCTCCGCCCCCGACATGACTACGTCATTTTTGATGGCCCAGCATCAGGGCATTTTTTAAACCTCATGACCACTCCGGACTCGGTGCTGTCAATGTCATTTGGGGGGCCGCTGGCGAAGGAAACTCAACGCGTCAAAGACTTCTTGAGCGACCAGGCTAAGTGCACGATGCTATACGTTGGAGTTCCGGAAGAGTTGGTGGTTAGCGAGTGTCTAGATTTTCTACCGCGCCTCCTCAAGGTATCGCCCGTCTCCGTGGGGGGCGTGATCATGAACCGAACACCCCCTCCGATAAGACTCGGCCAAAATCTCGACGCCCAACTGAGGCCTGCTGAAACCTACGCTGTGCGACATAGCGATGCTGCGGAAGAGGCTCTAGCCATGCTAGCGGCCGATCTTCGTAGTGAGAAAGGCTCCTTAGATTCCATACCGATGTGGGCGCTCGCTGATTTTGGTTTTATTAAAGAACCTCTGCCGGCTGGTTTTGGACGACAGTTTTTAACCCCGCTTCGCCGCATCGATCGCGTGGGGGCGTCTTCATGATCGAAAACAAAGACCTCATCCGCAATAGTAAAGTGATCGTCATGCTTGGGGCAGGTGGCGTCGGAAAAACGACATCGGCGATAGTCATAGCACTGGCCGCAGCGCAACTAGGCAAGCGCGTCGCGCTACTTAGTATCGATCCCGCCAAGCGTTTAGCAGCAGCCCTCGGTATACCACTGAGCAATGATCTAGCCACCCTTTCGATCCCACAAAAATACGGGATTACCGGATCTGTTGCTGCGGCTATGCTCGATCAAAAGGCCGTCTTCGACCAAATGGTCGATAGACATGCCCCAACGCGAGACGCCGCTATAAGAATTAAAGCGAATTCCATATACCGTGCCGCCTCAACCAACTTGGGTGGTCCACTCGAATATATGGCCCTTGCAAAGCTGCAAGATCTTTCTGCGGACGCACGCTATGACTTGGTGGTTCTTGATACGCCACCAGACACTCATGCACTGGATTTTCTCGCGCGTCCAAATGTTCTAGATGGATTCATGGAAACCAGAGTCATGAACTGGCTAGTGCGACCCTTCCTCGTCGCCGGCCGCCTGGGACTTGGCAAATTACTTTCAGCGAGCGAACGCCTTATGGGCGGCATGGCAAGAGTATCTGGAGTCGAACCTCTACGACTTTTTGCTGAATTTTTGGTCTTGATGCAGGACGTGATCGAAGGCTTCCACAAATCAGGCGAAGCAACTGCCGAACTTCTGCAACGACCCAGCACCAGGTTTATCTTGGTCAGCATTCCAACGCACACAGCGCGGCGTTCGGTCGAGAATATTACTAGGCAACTTCGTGAACTCAGTTATAAGCCGGAACTGCTGTTGGTCAACAGATGCCTTCCTGAAGCAGTGACTGCAGATCTCCTCAGCCAAGAGCAAGATCACCAATTAGCTACCTATGTCCTAAAGGCTAATGGGCAGAGGGAAGTGATCGAAAAGCTCGTGTCTTTGGCACCCAATATCTGGCGGCTCCCAGAGCGCGAGCACGATCCGGGCGATCTCGCTGGGTTGATGGACCTTGTAGCCGCCCTAAGCCATCAAAAATAATAAACATTATTGCCAGCCATAGCATTTTTGCCACATCTGCTCTCAAGAGTTGGGCAGAAATTGCCGATGCGCCCCTTGGAACGCAGGGACTCACCGGGGAGGCAACGATGGCAAAGGCACCGCTCATGGAAAAGGTATTGGGGAAACTCCTCAATCTGTCCGGATTCGAGAGCCGAGTTGTTGGCGCTAAGCATAGAAGGCTGCACGTATTCGTCGGTGAAGGCTCCGGATCGCTGCCACCGATCATGTTAGTCCATGGCATCGGTGCCAGTGCCTCATCTTTCGGACCTCTGATGCACTTGCTGCGGTCGTCGTTTAGCAAAATTATTGTCCCTGATTTCCCCGGTCACGGTCAGTCCGCGCCGATTCCCAATCTAAAGGGACACGACCAAATGTTTTCCGAAACTTGTGCGTCCTTAACCGAGTTTATTCGTGAACCGATTTATTTATTCGGCAATTCCATGGGTGGAGCCTTTTCGGTCTACTGGGCCGAACACTATAGGGAACTCACGCGGGGCCTTATGCTTTGTTCGCCAGCAGGAGCCCCCATGGAGAAGCGAGAACTTGACGCGTTTCGCTCCCAGTTCGACTTAAGCACCCTAGCTAAAGCTAGGAACTTTGCCGGTAAGTTAACCCACAGTATGCCGGCTCCCGCTGCCTGGTTATTGGCGCTCAGCCTGCGCGAGGTTTTTGCGACAAAAACCGTACGTACTCTTCTCGCAAACTTAACACCTGGCGATGGCCTACACCCTGACGTATTAGCTAGCCTAGATATGCCCGTCATGTTTCTCTGGGGCAAATCAGAACATTTAATGCCGGAGGTGCACTTTAATTATTTTGCCGCCCATTTACCCGGCCACGTCTACATCACTAGGCCGGAACGATTTGGGCATTGTCCCCAGCTAGATCGCCCAGCAGAGTTAGCAAGGTACATCGTAGACTTCAGTTCTAGCGCCACCCAATCCAAAGTGCGTGGAGCTGCATAGGCGCAGCTTCAAAGGCCGTATAGTTCCCAAATAAAATATGTTTAAAAAATTAAAAATAAAACTAGAAACTAAACTAGCTCGACTGTACCCACCCAAGGATAGTGCAGAATCTGCAATCGATCGTTATATGGTTAATTGGAATGGGCGTTACCGCAGCGCCTTAAACCCAACCTTTTACCGCGTCACATCCATAGTCCTACTATTACCGGTTATTTCGCTTTATTTCTTGAGCCCCGCATCGGCACGGACATCTTTAGTCGTGACATATCTTCTGATGATATCGCAGGTGCTCTATCTTGGAATGGGCAGCAGATCCCGCTCAGCAAATACCCTGGGTATATATATCTTAGTCAGTCAGTTCGCCTTGATCGGTCACGCTGTGTCATTTCGGTTAATCATGGACGGAGCTTTAGATCTTGAAAACAGCATGATTATCTGCGCTATGTACACCACTATGGGTTTTTTATTTATTATCCTTGCTCCGGTCTATAACGGCCTAGCTCTTGCCCTTGCTATGGAACACTTGGCATTGGCCTACTTTTCCTGGGGACCTAGCCATCCAGACAGCCGCACTTTATCGTGGATGTTGATTCTGTTGTCCTTCGATTCTTTTGCTGTTGGGTTTCACATCCTGAATTATCAAAGGATGCGACGCCATGCTGCTTTAGAACTGTCCGCACACGAACTTCAAATTCAAAACGAACGCTTGAGAGTCGAGTCGATTGAAAAAGACATGCGCCTGGCCCAACAAATTCAGGATTCGCTATCCCCGAAGTCCGACACGATCAGCTCGGGACGCACTACGGTAAGATTCTTTCATCGTAGATACGACATACTCGGCGGCGATTGGATGGGCGCCCGCATGCTTACTAACGGCGACTTAGTTTTGGCTGTAGCCGATGTCTCAGGCAAGGGAATTGCGGCATCCATAGTCGCGCAAGCCATTCACACCTTATGGGTGCAAGCACTGGTGCAGGAGACTTTTGACCCCGAAAAATGGCTACATGATGTAAATAATACTTTAATTATGATGGGACACACCGAGCTTCATACGGCAACTATTGGGCTGGCGATCCTCACCGAACACCGCGTTACTTATTATTCTTGCGGACATGTGCCGCTTTTCTTGATGAAGAAAACCAATAACACTACTGAATATGTACCACTTTTATCTCGGGGAAATCTGGTCGGTTTTACGAATGAGCTCGACCTCAAACCAGTGTCCGCTGCATGGGACCAGGACGGCACTGATTCTATCCTACTAGGTACGGACGGCATCTTCGATCGCGGTGCCAGGACCAAGATGGCAAAGATAGACGACTTGCTCAGAGCCATTGAGGCAAATGGGTCGGCTGCGCTTAACAATGATGACGTTCGCGACGATAAGTTACTGATTTGGGTTAAGCGAGCTGCGTGATCTAAATTGCAATGTCTCTGTGTCCACTCGTCTCGGGCCTATCACCCCAGGTCTTATTGATCAGATCCACAGCTAGACCCAAGACATCCTTACTAACTCCACCGCTAATTTTCAGGCTTAAACCACAATATTCTGATAGACACAGCGCTGCTAAATCAAACGCTTTCTGTCTGACCAAACAGCGGGAGGCAGCTAACCAAACTAACAATTCTTGGTTCAGACTGGGTAACTGTGAACAAGATTCTAGACGCTTAGTTAGACGCTCAAAGCGGAGCTCTCTTGGCGTCTCTGAGTCATACGCCTCCTCCAAAGACTGCGCTATTTTAAATAGGCGTCCATCATCACCCATATCTAGGTCACCACGAGCAAGACTGCGAACTTTCATAACTCTGGCCATATCCTCGACAGTCACGACTCCTTTAGCCCACAGACCAGCTTCGAGAATATACCGGGCGTCGTAGTGTGTTCCGCCACGCTTGATGCATTTATGTAATTTTTCAAAAGACCCAAGAGTGCTAATATCTAAACAGGCATCTTCCCAGATCAGGCGATTTGCTAATTTTGAATTAGCCGAGTATTCAGTTTTAAATTTATCAATAAGTTCTCGCGCCTGAATAAAATTACCCGACAACCTTTCTGCCCGCATCACAGAGATTCGAGCAATCCCCTTGTGCTTGTTCTCTGGGTCAATATCTAAAGCTGCCTGGAAATATTTTTTTGCGAGGGCCATATGCCCGAGACGCAGCATACGGTTGCCCAACGCAAGATTATGTTTGGCAAACGTTTCTGGTTGCGAATTACGAGCATTTGACACAGCGGTCTGTTGTATTCTGACGGCTGCCCATGAACGACCGTCCTGCTGATTGATCTGACTGATAATTAGATTTAGCTCAGCATGTAAGAAGGATAGTCGCGAGGATAGAGGATCAATGTTACCTAACCGCAAAATGTCACGTGCGTGGGATATCGTTTCTGCAACTTCTTTTGGAGACAAATCACCGTGACGAAATTGGTAAAAAAGTAACTGTAAAACATAAAAAAATCGCCGAATCTGGCTCCCTACGTCCAAACGGTCGGAAAGTAGATGGAGATTTTTCTGGATAGCATCCCTACGCCCAGATCGACCAGTCGCCGCCTCTACTTCGGCTAATTGGCTGTCAATCGCTGCGCTTTCAGCCATAACCGTGCGGATTTGCCATTTAACCTTCGATCCAATCATGTAAAGCCTCTAAATGGACGACTCGTTGTTATTAACCGAAAGCATCTGTGATGTGACCTTTATCGGACATTCTGGGTCAAAACTGTAGAGGAAACTTCAATTTAAAAAATATTCCGAACAAAATTTTCGCTGATTTATCAACCGAATGAATTACTCCATACGGAAAATTGATGTTCACAAAACTAAGTTCAATAAAAACAACGCCGCCTTGGGGGCGATATTGTCCATGTCTGGACTCAAGTAACCGATATTAAAGACGTACTACTTCCCAACTCACCGTTCACTTCAGATTTAGGCCAATAGACGCGTTGACCGGATCACTTTCGTCCTCCGGTATGCCCAGTTTCTTGAGCGATTCCAGATAAAGTTGGCGGTCTTGGGCTAGCTGCGCGTCTAAAACGGGTGCCTCAACGTAAAGCTTCTGAACCCAGGCCAATGCATCTCCGGATAGTCTCGCATTGCTACGAACTTGATCTGTCGCAGGCTTGGTACCCTGGGAATGACAACGCATGCAGCTGACACCGGCAATGACTTTACCCTGCGCGTTACCTGGAACCTCGTTGATACGAACTCCAGTAGCTCCCGTAATGAAAAATCCGATCATTCCATTCGGCAATGTAAAAAGATATTCGCTACCATCGCTAACAAAAGCTAGCCCCGGAAAAGGCATGGGGGCGCTTCCTCCGCTACCAGCATTTCCACCTAGAATCGATGCCAACACATTACTGTTTGCGCCTGCGCCTGGCCCCAGCGGAAAAGCAAATATATTGCGATTACCGGTTTTCGCGCCGAATTCAAAACTCCGCCATAGAAAACCGTTGCGAGTTTTGTGATACTCAATGACCCGATGATTAGTCGACACCAAAGACTTACTGAAACCAGCCCGCTTGACCCTTCCAGCGCTGATATCGGCATCAAACGAAATACCGAGACGAGCAGCCAACTTCGCCGCATTTTCAGGGGCATTTCCAAGCTGATAATACAGTGGTGGACTACTCGCATTTCGAACGAACCATTCCGCTCGAATCATTGGCTTTTGGCTCCCAGTCCGCTGCTTGAGAACCTGAAGGCCTGGGACTCCAGTGCCCGCGTCTGGATGGGAGGCAACAAGAGTGTCCCATGTCGCCTTGGTCCAGCCGAATTCCGAAAGTCGAATTTTCAGCACAGCGTTGCCCGGGTCTATGGCCGTCACCAGTCCTAGGCTAGGCTGCCATGAAAGGCTATTCATTAATTTAGTAGTTGCCTTTCGCAGCGTCTCGAGATTTTCACTTGAAATACCGTTCGACTGCAAGAAAGCGAGGCTAAAGTAACGCACATCGGCCGCGGCCGGATCACTTGCTGCATCTGCAGCAGCAAGGTCGAATGCTCCATCTTCTGAAACGGGAGTTACCGGACGTAAATCATCAGCTTTATCAGATTTAGATTCGTTGGGTTGTTTAGTGGATGACTTAACCGTTCCAATCGAAGGGGCCGTCGGGCCGGAAGGGCCACCGCAGCCCATGCATGCTGCGGTGACTAAAATGATGTTTATGAATAAGGCTATTTGCATGGGATTCAAACTATTCCTAAACTTACTGGAAGTTTCTAGGTCAATTCCATCGCTTTAACTTTAGCTCTGAGGAACAAACATGCAAGACACCACACCACCAACACTAGCACTTGCAGTAGCCGCTGATGTTAAGCAAGCCGCGTACATAATCGGATTAGCGACTGTTTTGAATGGCTGAGCGTAACTTTGTGTGCGCTCTGCATTAGTAAATACGATCATGTAACGAGCCTGACCTAGCTTCTTGGACTGTTGAAACCATTCACAAGTGTTCAGATCGAGGTTAATCAAGCCAAGCCTACCCTGCGACGATGAACCGCCGCCCCAGCCACTCAAGCTGAGTGCCGTAGAACTAGGTGCAACAAAACCGCCCATGATCTTGCCGACCTTCTCGGGCAATGCGCAACCCGGAGTGGTCCCATCACCTGAACTCGATGGCTCGAATCCGCCTAAAAATGCGGAATCCGCGCTGCCTTTCGCGGCCTCACCATTTGGCGCCGTACTTTCTCCAGCAGCACTAGCAGCATCTGTATTCGACTTCGCAACTTTTTCGCCTTGGCTGTCCGTTAGGTTTGCTTTAGCGTCACTTTTAGCTACTGAATTGCCCTGCCCACTAAATGCAGACCCACCGCAACCAACTGCAAATGTAACTACTACCGATATTGTGCTAATTAAAACTCGAGCTTTTGAAAAAACCTTCATAAAAATACTCCCCAATACTATTTGATTTATATGCCCGCCCGTACCTACACTTACTTATTCTTTAATTTTTTAGAAGTTGACTCGATTCACATTGACCGAGGAAAGCACGTTCACATTAAGATTTGCTGTTTGGTTGTTAGTGGCACTTAATATATTCACCGCAACTCTTGAATCAGCTAGATGAGCCTTGGTATGCAAATCCACATTTAGGCGTGTAGCCAAGTTGACATCCGCTATGATGCAGTACCAACCGTTCGGGTTGAGAAAACGGTAGCGCGTTAAACTTGCTAGATTTACTCCGGCAACCAGCACTACTAATTCTGGCGCATCAGTCACATCGGTATCATTCACCGAGTTACCTAAGCTTAGGATTGAGATCGACGCTGAGATCTTCCGATACGATGATGAACCATTGAATGGGGACTTAGGTCCCCAGCCATTCAGGCATTTTCGGAGGCCATCACCGACGCGCCAGTCGGCTGAATCAATGGTGCCATCTCCGCCACCGGCCGTTGTAACTATAGGATTCTTGTTAGCATTTAGAGCAGGATCAGGCACCTGAGTGATGGCTCCACCTCCTTTTTGTGGATCTGCCGGCGCCGCTCCCCCGGCTCCAAGTGTTGGATCAGGGTGGAGTGGATTGGTGTTTTTTGTGCCCAAGGTAGGATCAAGCTCGGGCTTCACATCACCTACGGTTGGGGAAATTTTATTATCCTTAATGCTTTGAGCATTTGGATCCTCCGGACTTTCAGCGCTGAAGCTAACACCTGTGACGCCTAAGGCCCTGCCTTTTGTACCACTGGTATTGCCGGACAAATTGCCGTCGCCACAAGCACTCAGACAGACAGCAGCAAGTAAGCTAACCTCGAAAAAAAATGAATTCGCTGATCTGATCATAGGCACCCCTAATTCTTTCGTGAAAGAGTCCATTAAAACCCACTAATAGTTAGGATCTCTTACAGTAATTTCTAGCAGCGTCGATGTAAGGGTTATTGCAAACGCTGTGCCGCCGCCAGATATCGGTCTCGCAGAGACATCGAGGGCGTGACTCCTAATCTTTTATTTTTCGCATGTGCCGGAAGTGCTTTGCTAATTGGGAGACCAAAGCGCACGAGGGCAAAAAATGACGTGGACAATGGGTGTAACCATTAGCCCTAGCATCCGACGTTAATTCAAATTAAATTAGTTGTTTATACACAATGTGGTTGTAATCGAGTCGCAAAAAACAACTGATGATTAATTATTCACAGTAAACATCAATCTTTTTCTATAGTTAGATTCAATTAGCAAAATTTCGATCTAATCTGTCGAGTCCGTAAGCGAACCCGTGCAAATCGCCGGATGATTAAGCCCGCAGCTCAGTATCCGCGTTTTTTGACAGGTGTGAAATAATCTGGCATGATTTTTTTGTTGGTGGTGAAGAACGCGGATAATCAAAAATGAAAAAAAGATATTTATTTCAGCAGGTTATTGAAGACATTGCAGAAAAAATGGTCTTCATCGGTGGGCCACGTCAGGTCGGGAAGACCTATCTTTCGAAGCAAATCGGCGCACAGTTTAAGGGTGGTTTCGCCTATCTGAATTGGGATGATGACGATGACCGTAGCTCTATTTTGGCCAAGGAGTTCCCTAAAGTAGGACTTCTGGTTCTTGATGAGTTGCACAAGAATCGAAAGTGGCGCCAGCTTCTCAAGGGCCTCTACGACAAGAATAAGGATGTTCTAAAGATTCTGGTAACAGGCAGCGCTAGGCTTGATTACTACAGGTTTGGCGGTGATTCCCTGCAGGGGCGCTATCATTATTTACGTATGCATCCCTTAAGCGTGGCAGAGCTTGGGATCACCAACCAAACGGATCTTCTCGCTCTCTTGAAATTAAGTGGATTTCCCGAGCCTTATTTTTCTGGATCCGAAATTAAAGCACGTCGTTGGTCCAGGGTATATCGCCAAAGACTGATTCGCGAAGACTTAGCCGCGCTCGAGAAGACTGAGGATCTCGCGCGGTTAGAATTGATGGCAATGCGTCTTCCAGACTTAGTAGGCAGTCCATTGTCAATCAATGGTCTACGCGAAGACCTTGAAGTTAGCCATGTCACTGCATCCAAATGGCTTCAGATTTTAGAGCGTCTGTACCACGTGTTTCGCGTTACGCCTTTTGGATCTCCCAAAATTAAATCCGTCAAAAAAGAATTCAAGCATTACCATTACGATTGGTCCCTAGTTCCAGAAACAGGGGCTCGATTCGAAAATTTTATCGGTAGTCACCTGTTGAAGTGGTGCCATTGGCTCGAGGACACCGAAGGACTTGATATCGAACTTCGGTATTTCAGAGATCGCGAACAGCGGGAAGTTGATTTTGTAGTGGTGCGCGAGAAGAAACCGATTTTATTCTGCGAGGTCAAATCCTCGGACACAAAGCTCTCGCCTCAATTGCGATATCTCAAGCAGAAGTTTCCCGAAGTCCGCGCAGTCCAGGTTGTTCTGGATCCCATTACCGCAAAGATTGATGCAGATGGACTAGAACTGATGGGCGCTCTCGAATTCCTGAGCGAGCTGCCGACGTGATCGCTAAGGTGCGCTTCTTTTCAGTCAATAGTAGCTGTTTACTAAAGACTAAGCCGCAGCCCACCCACGGCCCCAATCTTGCGGTAATAGTAAGCACCCGGCAGCTCGCCGGTCGCGTCCACGCCAATTGAGGCTTCGGTAAAGGTAAGACCACCCTCAAGTGTTAATTGCCAATACTGAACAGGAGCGTTTGGCTTGTGGCTGACTGGCAAAAAGCCTATCTGAAGGCCGCCTGCCAGTGAGTAGTATGGAGCAAGCGGGGAAAGCCCAGCTACCGATTGTAAAAATTCACTGGTGCCGTAACCTATTAAAGGATTTGTCCCGGTGCTCCCAGGGCCGACTGCGCTTGGCTCAAATCTAAATCCACCCAAAGCATTTATCCGTCGATTCACGTTGAAAATAGCTCCGCTACGCACAGCAATCGTGTCTTGAACATCGCGGCGTTGTTTTTTTAGGCTAACCAAAGAAATAGTCTCTTGCGATGAGTCTTGACGCGCATAGCGCACTTCGCTCATCAGCGTCAGGCGGGGTATGAGGTGTAATCTTATGCCAGCTAATCCTGAGCCAAACGAGGTCTGAGAGTTTAGGCCCGAGGTTAGTGATTTGACTGTCGCCTGAGAGTCATCACCCTGCAAAAGAGGAGACTCAACCTGTAGGTCGGCTTTCATCATCTGTAATGCAGTTGCTGCAAACCCAAGCCCAACGCGCCCACCTGCAAATTCAATCCGTGCTCCGATGTTGGCATTGGCTATCGCCCCAGTGCCGCTCACTGTGGCTAATGGTGAGCCCTTTTCGGACTCGGTCATAACAGCAGTGAACCGCGCGGCAATATATTCGCCACCAAACCCAATCCCGAATTGGTCATTGAAGCGATAACCCACAGCTAAATTAGCAACGCCGAGTAACTCGGCTTTAATTTTGGCATTAAGATAAAATGGCTGATTGAGAAGAATCACAGGCAGCTTCTTCTTTTCAATCTCGAACTTATAGGGCACTGGAGGAATGACAAAACCACCTACGCCTAACTTGGGAGTTGGCTTAAAGATCAAACCCGGTCTAGTCGTCGGTATGCTTATGCCATTATTGTTTACTGTAATAGGGTCCAGCCCAGGGTAGCGCACGGCAATAGTCTCTGATTTTAACACTTCGCCCATAGCTGCGAAGCTGGAGTTAGGTAGAAACGAGGCATTTGCTGGATTATCTGCCACTGCCTCCGCGTTGTTTATAGCAGCCGCGAAGTCACCCAGTAGCGGTGTACCAAATGCAGGTCTGGCCTCTAAACTTAGAAAGACGGCCAGAACCGATATGAGCATGTGAGTGCAAAAATCGTGCAAAAAAAGCGCTTGTACACCCAGTATCGACAGCCCCGCCTTGGACCGGCAACGTCCCTGTCTACACCTAGACAAACTTAACCTCCGCTGAAGTTGTATTCCTTCACTGTCAGCGTAATCGTAACTTCACCGACTAATTCAGCCAAACTATCGGCTGACTTACCTTCAATGAACCCATTGACGCCTTCGAGAGTGATGATGATCTTTGGAATCATAATCGGCCGCGTATTCCAGCGCCACTCCCATTTTTTAAAAAGCAGACCATATTTTGACGGAACCCCTTGGAAGCCATCAGTTTCCATGGTCCAGTGCATGACCTTATCAAACCCCTTGGTGAGATATTTATTTTGATAAAATCCGTCCACCTCAAGGACCTTGGTGGTAAAGGTGCCTTCCGCTTTAAGTGGCTGGCCACTTTCTGGTTTCGCAACTGTCACGGTGGAAGGAGTGACACGACTGAGTCCAGCAAATTTGCTCGAATCCTGAACAATCGGACCGACTATAAAAGGCCTCGGTGGATCGAAAGTAGCACCGGCAATCTCGGCAATAGAGAGTACTTGACCGTCACTCGATAACTTATCTAGCCCGACGGATGATGCCGCCCCTTTCAACTGACCATTTAGTAACTTCGCAATATCTAAAGTTAGTGAGGCACACGTAGCCTTTGAATCGCGAAGGCTGAAGGTAAAGTCACCCATGATATCCATGGTAATTTGTCCTTCGCATGGCTTGGCGCCAGACGCAGTCTCGATATCCAAAAAATAGGTTGCCGTTGCTACCGGCTTTTTAGCGTTCGCGTCCTCTGCCAACTTCCCGTTGCCAGACGACACTGCGCCAGAGAAAGTTCCTTTCTTTTGCAAATTACTGGCAGATTTCACCAAAGCCTCGTCGGCACTATAACAGCTGACGGCGAGACTCCCGGAAAGCAAAATGATTGTTAATAAGCCATAGTTCATGATTTATCCCCAACCTTAATGAGCGTATCCACCATGGTCTTGAGTCCGGTACCAAATACCTGGTTTATGGCTTTATCAAGCGGTCCGGTTAAGCCGATATTGTAGATTTTCATATTCACACCCATATCGAGGTAAATATCTTTCGCATAGGGGATCACTAAAAAAACAACATCAAAAGACTGCAGGAAAGATTTTTCGTAGGAAGGATACGGCTTCGGTGTCGATATAGTCACAGCGATACCGTTACTGAAGACTTTGCCGTCGATCAAAATATCGTTTGATACGTTGATTGCTCCCGTAATTTCGATATTTAACTTCACACTAAAAGTCAGCTCATCAAGGTCGAATTTTGGAGCCTGAGTGATTTTTATGACTGGCTTGACCAGATTTTCTAGATCTTTGGTGGCGCTCTCTGGCAGCTTCAACTCACCGACAACCAATTGGTCTTTTTGTTTCATTAAATCAGAAAGAAGTGGCAACAGCTGTGGGAGCTGCCTGTTCAGCCAAATTTGCGTACGGATTGATTTAGAAAAAACATCAGCCTCAGCCTGATCAGTGGCAGTTTCACTGCCCGGAATATCTTTGAATGTGAAAGCGCTGACTTTATCAAAATCTGTCGCTGTCAAACCTGCGCCTGCGCAACCTGCAAGCTGCGGTAGCATACTTTTAGTAGTGGGTGCCTTCGGACGCGCCGCAAGAGACTTGCAGATATCAGTCGCTATATCACCAACTGATTTGGGAGCTTGACTGAAAAGGCTGGACACTTCAGATGCACGCTTCAAACGAGAGCCACAGCTGACTGACAGCAGCACGAATCCCAGCATGAAAATGTGTTTGACCTTAAACATAATCTAGCCCTCAATTTGTCGCCTGAGGCACTGCCGCTCCAGCACTGAAAGTTTCTCCCCGACCGCCCTCTTGACTAACTTGGTCAAGCCCGTCTTGATTGGTCAGACTAATCGTGATGGTGGCGGTTATGTCTTTGCTTAATCCCATTAATATTTGATTATCGATGCCCTTGCTGTTCACAGTATTTTTGACAATCGGTGCGATCGTCTTCAGAAGACCACTCAGAGCTTCGTCTGGGACCGAAGCAATGACCGAGATGAGTTTGTCTGCGCGACCCTTTACTTCAATTTGTGTGATCGCAATTGGAGCGAGACTCAGGCGAAAATTCAATTGGTCGAAGATTAGGCCCTTGAGCGGGTCTAAACCGTCGAAACCAGATGCGGTAGTTGAGAAATACATGGACTTAGGAAAGTTAAAGCTCATCCCCGGTGGCTGATACGGAGTGTCGTACTCCTTCATTTCTAGGCCGAAAGTTCCTTGGTAAGCTTTACCGTCAAGCGTTGCTGTTGTTGGATTAGATACAGAAAGCCGAGTTAAATTCTCTTTTTTACCTGCTAGTAAAGATGGGAATAAAGGTCTAGCTGGTTCGTAGCTTACCCCTAGTAGCGAAGTTAGAGCTAAAACATCACCGACTTTCTTGATCGGCAAACCCTCTCCAGTCGGCTTAGCGGCAAAGAATCCTCCAAGAAGCTTTGAAATGTCGACACTACTTTGAATCGCTGGACAATTGATTGGTTGCGAAGCTCCAATCACTAAAAGTTTACTAATGTCTCCAGTTTTCAATACTTCAGGGGATGGGTTGACTGCGATATCGATGGGACCGTTACAAGCTTCCAGGTGAATCAAATTGGCCAGGCCTAGAAAACCACCTGAACCATCGAGTCTTACCGTCACTTTGAAAGAAGCCCTTAGCGCACCGGACAAATCCGGCACAGCCAGATCTCCTGGCTCACCAGGCGTTTCATCTTTATCGATGTCGGAAGGTGAATTGAGTGCTCCCCGTGCGGGTAAAGAAGATCCGCCGAGTCTTCCCTTCTTTACACCTTCAGGGCTTTGACTCGAGCACGACGTCACTAAAGCGGCTAGAGCCAACCCAAATATAACTCGGAAGTTGATGTAGAAGTTTTGGAACATCGCCTTTTCACCCAGTCTGCCCAGCGCATGTCGCTCAGCGGAAAATTACCCAACTGTTTTATGTCCACACGCTCTTATCGGTACGTAAACCTTAAAACTTTAGGTGTTTTTTTGTTTATTACTAAAAAGCCGGGTACCAGGTGTAAGTTTCGGATATAAGATCTTGTAATTACTGGATAAATTTTATACGCTGGCCTGGGTCAGAAAAGCGGTGATTCTGGGGAACATTTCACTCGCCCGGGGCAAGCGCTTAAGTCACTCTAGGTGCTATAATAAACCTTAGAATTTTCACCAAAGGACGGACTGCCAATTATGTCTGGTCAGCTTACTCAGTACCGAGTGGCCAAATTTGGCGGCACCTCTGTCAAAGATCACACAGCAATCGAACATGTGGCAGCCATTGTGCAGGCTAACCCTAAGGGTCTAGTCGTGGTTTTATCAGCAATGGCAAAAGTCACAGACCTTCTCTTAGGTGCCGCGCAATCAGCCGTCAGCGGTGGTTCGTTTACAACTGAACAAAAGACCTTTCGCGAGCGCCACAAACAGGCAACTGCAGCACTTATTAAAAGCCAACAGAGGCGAAGCAGCATAGATGAACGCATCGATACTGCTGCCGATGAGCTCGGAGCCATTTGTCACAGCATCGCAACGCTGGGCGAACATACGCCGCGGATTTTAGATATGACAGCTGCTCGCGGCGAGCGCATGCTGGCACAAATATTCTGCGAAATCATGCAGGATCGAGGAATCGATGCGGTCTATATCGATGCCACGCGACTGATTAAAGTCGAACGGCAGTACGGCTCACCTTTTCCAGATTTAGAAGCTTCGTCGAAGAACGTCGAGGATCTGATCATCCCGTGCCTTGAACGTGGGCAGTTAGTCATAGTTCCAGGCTTTTTTGGCACAGGCAGTGACGGTGAACTTGTTACCCTAGGACGCGGTGGTTCAGATCTTTCGGCGACTGTTCTTGGCCATTGTCTAAAGGCCCGGGACGTGACCCTCTACAAAGAAGTCGACGGATTACTGACTGCCGACCCAGGGCACGTAAAAGAGGCAAGAATTGTCCCCGAACTACACTACCGCGAAGCAGCGGAACTAGCCTATTACGGCGCCAAAGTCCTGCATCCAAGAACGATCATTCCACTGCTCAAGCACCAAATTCCACTTTCGGTCAGAAGTACCTTTAACCCCAGCCAAGCAGGGACTAGGATCGCCGGAGATGTGCCGCCAGGTGCCTTTCCCGTGAAGGCTCTAACGGCAATCGTCGAGCAGTCCCTGATCGCCATCGAGGGTAACGGTATGATGGGAGTGCCCGGAATCGCTGCCCGCACTTTCAGCGCCCTTGCCCAGGCTGGAATCTCTGTATCAGTCATTAGCCAAGCCTCTTCGGAGGCTAATATTTGCTTTATAGTTCCGAGTGGAGAAGCACGGGCAGCTGTCAGATCTTTGAGAGAGACTTTTCGATACGAGATCGATCACAAGTTAATTGATGATGTGCGCGCGACAGAAAATCAGGCTGTACTGGCAGTTGTTGGACTAGGCATGCAAGGAACCCCGGGAATTGCGGCGCGGGTATTTGCCGCACTGGCCAGGGCCGATGCGAATGTTGAGGCGATCGCCCAAGGCAGCTCCGAACTCAATATCTCAGTTGTCATCGGCGAAGATCGCGTACCCGCCGCGCTAGCAAGCTTGCACCGAGAATTTAGGCTCGAGAAGCTTCGGGCAATGCCACCGCAGGCGGATGGCGATGTCCACCTGGCAATCTTCGGCGTCGGTCAAATTGGTCGCACCCTGCTGCGGCAAGTTACAGCTCAAGAAGCATATTTTCGCGACAAAATGAAACTTAACCTTAACTGCATCGGTCTAATTGACACGTCCGGAGTTTTAGCTCGCGAGAGTGGCTTTACTCGGCGCGAAGTCGATGACCTATTAATTCTGAAAGACCGTGGTATCCGCATCAGAGGCGATACCCATAAAAAGCGCCTGAGCCAAACCGAACTAGCGGCAGAGCTACAAGGTAAATTCTGGCAACTGCCGGTTAAAAAGGGTGTGTTCGTCGACCTAACCGCCGACGACAGCGCCCCGATCATTCTCGATGCACTTCATGCTGGTTGGCACGTTGCTCTCGCGAATAAAAAGCCACTAGCGGTCAAACAAGAACAATTCGATGAGTTATTTGCTGTGGCAGCCGCCAAGGGCGTACAGCTGCGCTATGAAGCAACCGTTGGCGCCGGGCTCCCAGTCCTAGATACTATCACTAAACTCAAAGAAGCTGGCGACGAAATAAAGACAATCCTTGGCTGCTTTTCCGGCACTCTAGGTTATCTCATGACTGAGATGGAACATGGCACGAGCTTTTCCGACGCAGTCCGTAGGGCACACTCTCTCGGCTACACGGAACCGGATCCGCGCGAAGATTTGAGCGGTATGGACGTCGCCCGAAAGTCCCTCATCTTAGCCCGGACCCTTGGCATGCGCCTTGATATCAGTGATATTCGCGTCGAACCACTCTTCCCAGCTGAACTCAGTCACGCTGATCCACAGCAATTTCTCGACAATTTGCGCAAACTAGACCACGAATGGGAAGATCGACTGAGGCAAGCCAAAACGCAGCAAAAGACTATACGATTTGTTGCTCGAATCAGCCGTGAGCAGGTGACGGTTGGTTGTGAAGAGGTTGACATCGCCTCTCCACTTGGGCGGTTACAAGGTACCGATAATCAAGTCGCTATCACAACTCGTCGCTACGCCCAAAACCCGCTGATAGTCAGCGGCCCTGGAGCCGGTGCTGAAGTGACAGCCGCGGGCGTACTGAACGATATTTTAGCAATAGCCCTAGCTTTAGATATTGAAACTCGCATACCTAGCCACAGGAAGTGAGACCCTTATGTCGTCCTCTGTAACTGTCTTTGTCCCCGGAAGCATTGGTAACGTTGGCCCCGGCTTTGACGTCCTCGGCCTCGCTATCGACGGTATCGGTGACCGCATCACGGTCGAATTAGTCGACGGCCCTAGTCGTGTCGCCGCTGTCACTGGACGCGACGCCGCCGATGTTCCGTTGGCTGCTGAACATAATTGCTGCAATGTCGCAGCGAACTCATTATTGCTGCGGCTGGGTGATCCCCGGCAGGCAGTGGTTACGATTGACCGCGGCCTACCCTTAGCTGGTGGCCTCGGTGCTAGCGCTGCGGCTAGTGTAGGTGGTGCCTACGCAGCTGCTCTGGCAACCGGACGAGACGTTCCGATCACAACTATTCTAACGGCGGCACTTGATGGCGAGGATGTCGTGTCCAGTCGACATCTCGACAATATTGCCCCGAGCCTTCTGGGCGGCCTAACTATAGCACGCAGCACCGATCCGGCAGAAGCCGTGCGGCTGCCAATCAAAGGCGAATGGTGGGTGGCCGTAGTTAGTCCAGCAGTGCGCTTAACAACAAAAAAAGCACGCTCCGTCTTGCCGCAACTTGTTACCCAGGCAGATTTCGTGAAGCAAATGTCTAACACTGCCAGTCTAGTCGCCGCATTCATGACCGGTGATCACGCCTTGGCAAGCCGCTCCCTAATCGACATCTATGCAGAACCACGGCGCGCGTCCCTCATCGGATCCTTCTTCGCCGTTAAGCAGGCTGCCCTGAATGCCGGAGCTCTTGGCTGCACGATCAGCGGCGCCGGTCCAAGCGTCTTTGCCCTGACTAGCGATGAAAATATAGCGATCAAGGCTGCCAAGGATATGCAGGCTGCTTTTTGGCCACTCGAGGCGCAATTTCACATTGGGCGCGTTGCCGACAAGGGAGCCCATCGTATATGAGTAGCCAGGAGACCGGTAAAACTGGCTCACAACAAGCACCAGCCGTCGCGAACAGTGCAGGAGAATGGCTGCAGTGCATCAGCTGCACCGCTGCCTACTCAGTTGAGATGGTTCGCTATCACTGTGACTGCGGTGCTCTGCTAACAGTCGCACGGCGACAACCTTGGCATGAGCGCCTTACACCAGAGATTCTAATCGCTCGCCAAAACAGCTCCGATCCACTCGATCAAAGTGGAGTCTGGTCCTTCCGGGAAGCCATCGTGAGCCTACCCAGACAGTCGATCATCACGCACCCCGAGGGACGCACACGACTTTATTCCCGCTCCAGCTTATCCACCTATGCAGGAGTTGAACGCCTGACCTTCAAACATGAAGGCGAAAATCCAACGGGATCCTTCAAGGACCGTGGCATGACGGTCGCCGTTTCGCAGGCTAAACACTTGGGTCTAAAAGCCGTCGCTTGTGCTTCTACAGGTAATACCAGTGCATCGTTGGCTGCGTATGCTGCCCATGCTGGCATGCGAGCTGTAGTCTTTCTCCCAGCCGGCAAGATCTCGACCAGTAAACTTGCACAAGCACTCGGCTACGGCGCTATCTGCCTTGCCGTCGAGGGTGACTTTGATGCCGCTATGACTTTAGTACAAGAGTCAGCGGATAAATTAGGTCTTTACTTAGTGAACTCATTAAATCCTATGCGCCTGGAAGGGCAAAAGACCATCATCTTCGAAATGCTGATGCAACGTGGTTTTAAGGCCCCTGATTGGATTGTCGTTCCGGCAGGCAACTTAGGGAACACAAGTGCCTTCGGTAAAGCGCTGCTAGAAGCACAGGCAGCAGGATGGATTGACCGCCTACCGCGACTAGCCTCGATACAGGCTAGTGGTGCAAACCCGTTCTATCTAAGTTACGTCGATAATTTTCAGTCTGCCCATACCGTAAAGGCACACACCATCGCGACCGCTATTCAAATTGGTGCGCCAGTGAACTATAGCAAAGCAAAAGCTGTGATAAGCGCCACCAACGGAATCGTCGCACAAGTCAGCGATACAGAGATCATGCGCGCTAAAGCTGCAATTGATCAGTCTGGTATCGGCTGTGAGCCCGCAAGTGCCGCCACCCTAGCCGGCGTCTTACAGCTTCGGCAGCAAGGAATCATCCAGCCCAGCGACGACGTAGTTTGCGTCTTAACAGGCAACATGCTGAAAGATCCGGAGGCTGTCCTGGCAGCTACAAACAACAAGGTAAGGCCGATCGCGGCTAGCTTGGCAGCAGTCGAAGCAGCTTTAAAGGGTTAGCCTAACGCTAAAAATGCGAAAATTAATTAATCATTTAAGCAAGTTTTTTATCACCCTCGTCTCGACAGACTAAGCTCACTCCGCTAATTAACCGATTGGTATTAAGCGGAAGTAGAGTCCTAAGGTCGAAGGTGTCTGGACGATGACTTTTTTGATGCGAGTACTAAATTCGCTCTGGCGCTGCGTGAGCCTCACGGCTTTCCTGGCAGTGACCCTGGTCAATTTATGGTCGTCACCGGCTAGCGCCGAGAATGAAGCGGAGCCATTTGCGGTCACTATTCACGGTCATGAACGCACTCATACTGAATATATCGAAAAGCTGGTGCGCGATTGTCTTTCCGGCGCAGCCTACCCGCAGCAGCCGGGATACCTCGATACCTACATGCGGCAGTGCCTCATCAACAGCAAACTGTTCGAGAAGATTAAGATCCAATTTTCAGCCAAGACGATTGATGTCGAAGTCCAGGAACGATGGACTCTAATCCCGATCCCTTATTTACAGGTGAATACGGGTAATTCGCGGCAAATCGGTTTGATCGTGATCGAGACCAACTTCCGTGGTAACGGCAAGATACTCGCGGGTGGTGCATCGCTGTCAAACGTTGGTGCGAGCTACTTCGGTTATTACCAGGATCCAGCCATAAACTACTCCAACTGGCGTGGCGATATTCTCGCTGATCATGTGAATCAGGCACTTCGCCTTTACCGCCAACGCAATATTGTAGACAGCTTTATGGAGTCAACCAACGGCCTGCTGGCTGGGGGTGGCTATAAAATGAGCGACCTAATTGTCAGCACTCACCTAGGCACGCGGCAACGCAAATTTACCTCTATAAATAACTTCGAGCCCCCCAAGAATCAGCGTTTCGGATACCTGAATATGCTCGCTGAGTATTCCAATAAAGACTTTCACTTTTACGGCAATCACGGTGTTTCGTTGAAAATAAATGCGACTAAGCAATTGGTACGGAACGATCAAATTCCAACCGCCGCAAATGCTGACTTTGCCTTTAGCTTTGAAAGAATCGTAATAAAACACGCGCTGCAAGTACAAGTGGTGGGCGGCAAGCTCAATGGCGGAGCCCGCGAAGATGCCTACCGACTAGGCGGCGCAAAGGGGTTCCGCGGCATCGAGCGTGTGGGGCTTTGGGCTGACCGCTACCAAGTCATAGCTCTCGATTACCAGATCCCAGTGGAGTCGTTTCCTGCCGGTACAGTCACCGTGGGTCCTTTTAATGACTACGGCATCGTCCATACGGCCGGCCCCAATGGCTATGCGACTCACTATGACTCATTTGGAATTGCGACCTACTTTTTCCTGACCGCAATCGCGCTGCCGGGGATTGGGATCGAGGTTGGCATCAACAGGCAGTTCCAAGGCCCATTCGCCAACCTAACGATAGGCCTATCTATCTAGGCGATCTGGTGGCGGCGCCCCGCTATGACCTATATTTTAGCCATAGCAAAGGCGCAACCAACTTAGTGAAAGACTAGTAAAAGACTGCAGATTAACCAGCCACCCTTGTGGCACCTTCTGGAGCTTCTGCCCTGTAGGCATCCAGACGCCCTTGCAGCACGGAATCTTCTTCCTCAATCTCAAGCTTGAGCTGATTCAGCCGTGGCCAGGATTTATTGAGGAAACGCTCAGCATAGATCGCACGCGATGGATCATCTTCGGCATCCCATACTAGACACTGAGCTAGACTGACCAGTGACTTGATCTCGCAAATACGCTCAGCGTGAAGCAGTGCAGGGCCAACATTTTCAAATTTGATCAGGTCACGGCTTAACAACTTAACCATGCGCATGAGATCTGTAGGCTTAGCCTCAGAAATCGTCGACCGGACGTTGGTCTTCAGTAGGCGCAGCAGCAAGGACATGATTGCACTGCTTTGCAACTGCTTAGCGCGGTACAACTTCTTCCTCAAACCATCACCAGGGCGCAACGCCTGAACGCGAAGACCCAGAGCTGTTTCGACAAACTTACCCGGCGCCCGAATCACGTCTTTAAGGGTATCTTTGACGCACATCAGAGCCTGAATGTGCGAGGTGCCCTCGTAAATCGCAAGAATCGGCGTCTCACGCAACCACCACTCAGCCTTGTACTCACGGGTATAACCATAGCCACCGTGCAGGGCGAGGCAGTCCTGGGACATCTTGATGGCGCGCTCGGCGCCGTACCACTTGATCAGCGGTGTCCACTTACGAACGCGCTTGCGAGCTAGCCCGGCCTTACGCTCTAACTCGTGCTTACGCTCCTCAGTCAGAGTCTTATCGACCAGTAGCTTCTCGCACTGATATAGAACGGACTGGTTATAGGCCGCTTGATAACACAGACTTCGCAAAGCCCTCGTATCGACCTCCATGTCCAGCAGCTTCTCGGCCACCATCTCATGATGAGCAATCGGCACACCCCATGCCTTACGTTGGCTACAGTAATCGGCCGATAGCCGATATATGGCCTCCATGTTGCCGAGCGCCTGAAAGCCCACCGCGATCCGAGCATCGTTCATCAAGTGAAGCATATGCTGAAAGCCCTTGCCGTTCTCGCCCAGCAAGTAAGCTACGGACCCATCAAAGTTGATTTCGCAGGTGGCCGAGCCATGAAGCCCCAGCTTTTCCTCGATTTTGTTGACGGTGTAGTTGAACTCAACCTTTGAGTCCTCCTGACCATCGAGGCGGAATGGAGGCTTGCGCAGACAAAGGAACATGTTGAGGTTGTTGAGACCCTTGACGCCTTTGCCATTCATCGCCAGCACTAGACAGACTTGGCTACAACCGTTAGAAATAAAGCGTTTTGACCCATAAAGCTTCCAAGTGCCATCGGGCTGCTTCTCGCCGTAAGCACGCAGAGAGCCCAAGTCACTCCCGGCATCCGCCTCAGTCAAACCCATGCTACCAGACCATTCGCCCGAGACGATGCGCGGGACGACGAAGTCCTTAATTTCTTCGCTGCCGAATTTTTCGACAATGGCAGAGATGCCACCAAACCAAACGATATTCAGACCCGTGGAAGGACAGGCCCGCATAATCACTTCATTGGCACAAGCTTCGACCAAGAATGGCAGCCCCATCCCGCCGTACTTAGGCTGGGCTCCGAGACTTGCTGCGCCTAATTGCAGCAATTTTTGTACATTTTCTACGATAGTCGGGGGCAGAACCACATCGCCATCTTTCAGATAGATGGGCTCTTTCTCTACCTTCGCGGCGTTAGGTGCCAATTCTGTACCGCAGAGCTCGCCTAAAGACTCCAGCGAGGTGAGGATAAGATCCCGGTACTCATCGGCCGTGGTGCATCCTGAAATCTCGCGGTCCTCATCGGTGAGACCGGCAAAGAGTTCATTGAAATCGATCCGACGGGTTAAGTGATACCGAATGTCGGGGGTGTCGGTAACAAAATTTGCCTTCATCTGCATGGCCTAATTACCCCATGTTTATGCGGTTCGCGCGCCGAAGGGCGCGCCTTCTCATAATTTCCATAGTCAGCATACGCCCCTAGGCGGACAAAGATCAGCTTTTTTTCTTTGCTGTCCACCACCCGTTTGCTGTTTAATCGAGGTATGTTAATCGCAAAATCACTTTGGCTCTTATATGTAGCGACAGCTTTCGCCATGCCACCGGAGTATCAGGTGAACGCGCGAGAGGGCTGCAGGCAAGCTGTTGCCGGCGCCTACCTCGGTGCCTACGACGAGCATGAGCGAGCAATTAATTACATTGTAATGCTAAAAGAGCAGATCACCGCACTTAAGGCCGCGGCCGTAAAGGCACATGCTCAAGCCAAAACTGCGGCCACCGCTCTGGCAGAGCACTCGTACGACGTAGAAATAGCCAGGCGCAATGATGATGCTGCATCTGCCGCCCGGGTCATGGAGTCGCAGCTGAAGGAATACCGCACGCTGCTGGAAGAAGCACAGCGCCGGGTCCCCGAAGTAGCCGCACGCGAAAAGAAATTGCGCGATCACGTTGTTAAAGTATTCAACATCGAGCGCGCCGACGATGCCACCAAAGGTGGCTACCCCTTTAGACTAAACTATCGCAGTACGTGTCCCAAGTACCGAGCTCTCTGCCCTTTACCGGAAATAGAGCGCGAACACCTGCTTGAGATTAAGATTGACGGTGCCGTGCCGGAAGAGTGCCAAAAGTATGCAGGGCAGTCGAAGCTTAGGTGACTAAATACTTTTAGATTTCTCATACCCGATTAACAAGTATAGTTGCGGGCCAGTGCCCATAGGTTAAACAGCCTCGTGCACCGTGATCCTTTACGGTCAATAGCCAATTTGCTAAGATTCTCGGAGTTAATAAAGGATGATCAGTGAACCTAGACCCCGTAAAAACCAAGCAGCTCGTTGATTATTGGCTGAGAGGTTCTCTCGAGGATCTCAACGGCGCGAAAGAGATTGTAGATCACACGAGCCGCTATGCTAGTGGGCTATTTTTCGCCCATCTCTGTTTAGAGAAAGCATTGAAGGCGCTGTACTGTCAAAAAACTTCTCAACATGCACCCTATACACACAATCTGCTGGCTTTGGTAGAAAAGACGGGATTGCAACTTTCAGAGGCTGATATCCAGCTGTTGGCAGAGATCAACGAATTCAATTTGGAAGCTCGTTATCCTGATGAAAAATTTACAATTTATCAGCGAGCGAGCAAAGACGTAGCATCTGCTTACCTACGCGATGTGGAGAGGATTCAGTCTTGGATATTGCAGCAATTAAGCAACTCGCCATAGAGCTCCGTGCGCGTCTGCGAGAGCATCAGATACCAACGGATTGTGTGATTCTCTTTGGTTCGCAGGCGAGGAAGCAAGCCCATGCGCAGAGCGACATAGATTTCGCCGTTATCTCGCGAGCCTTTGGTCGCGATAGGTTCGCTGAAGGCGCACTCCTGAACCGCCTAGCAGTCAAAGTCCATCCCGATATCGAAGCTATTCCCATCGGCTTGAAAGATTTCCTCAACCCTATTTCTCTCTCTCCTATTCTGCATGAATTAAAGACGACAGGGACGGTCTTGCTCTGATGGAGTTAGCGGCTACCCGGTTAAAAAAACGGGAGTACATTTGCTATTTAGCCAGCAATATTCACGAAGTTTTAACTTCGCAAGGCAGCTTTTCTATGGCCTCGTAGCTACCGGCTGATAAGTGACCACTACATTTTAAAGCTGTAACATAGCAATAAGCTCATCTGGCTCCCGCCAAATTTGGCTCCCAAACAAAAACAGGCAGGTCTATGAACCGCTATCTGCGTGATGCGTTACTCCTTTTGATGATTAGCTCCTGTCGCTCAACCAATGTTCAAGACTCCAGTGGACTACTTCAAGCTAAAGATCTGATTGATTACAAAAACTATTCTGGCAGCATTGTCTGTCACCCCGGATCTGTCATTCAGGCAAATTCGATTGAGGATGTTCAGAAAGCCGTGCGCGATGCTAGTGCACAGCATAAAACTATCCGAGCTCTGTCACTAACTGCTCCGCGCTCTTATAGCCCAGTGATTTGTCCCGAAGACGGCGACATCATCCTGAATGTTCAGGCGCTGAATAAAATCATTTCGGTTGATAAAGCTGCTCGCACAGCCATCGTCCAACCAGGCATTCTGATCAGTGAGCTCCAAGATCAGCTGAGCCCAAAAGGATTCACCTTCCCAGTGACTCCTGACTATAACGGCGTATCTATTGCCGGTGGAATGGCGACGGGCGCTCACCACAGCTCGCTGCAGTTCGCTACAGAAATTGCGGATTGGGTGGAAGAGGTGAAGCTCGTTGACGGCGCCGGCGAGCTTCGCACCTTAAGTGGAGAGCAACTCGACACGGCGCGAGTTCATCTCGGACTACTCGGCGTTATCGTTGAGTTGACGGTTCGCATCATCCCGCAACACAAGGTCAAATATGGCTTTGAAAAATTCGCCGATGATCGCCTGGAGCAGGATCTTGAATCTTTAGTTAGGGCGCATGAATATGCGCGGATCTTGTGGTTCCCGTCGAAGAAAAAGTTCATTTTAGATCACTTTGATACAGTGCCCATGAGTACCCCTGGTGAGTCAACTAACAACCTCTGGACATCGACACCCGATATTTCAGCTCTAGGTGACATTCCCGTCGGCGCTCTGAATGTTGGTCAGGTCGTTCAGTGCTCGGCTGAATCACTGCGGCTAAATACCTACAAAGGTCCATTTAAAGTGGTCGATTCCGAGAAAAACGCACCCGTAGGACTCTCTCACAAAATGATCGCAGGCAACTGCCCACCCGGTAAGTGCTCGTGGGACTTCGGGGTTAAGACACGCACCGTCGAGGTAGGAATAGCACTCGACCGAGCCCAAGACTGGATCCGAGATGTCAGAAAAATGTTTGCCGCTCGTCGCGCCTGCTTCCCCGTCCTTGGCATTTACCTGCGCTTTTCAGCGGCATCGAAATCAGCCCTAGGCGAAGCATCGGGCCGTGACACGGTTGTATTTGAAATTCATATACCGCAAACCAGCTCACCCAGTATCGAACCATCCAGCGATGTGTACGATGAAATGGTGCAGATGACTCTAGCCAAGTATGACGGCCGACCACATTGGGGCAAAAATAGCCTGCCTTACTTCTTGAACCTCGGCCCGAAACAGTATCCCCAGTGGGACAAGTTCGAGCAGCTGCGTAGTGAGCTAGATCCGAACGGTGTCTTTACGAGTCCGTTCTGGAAGGCGATAAGATCGCAAGCGTCCGTGCCGCATGGGGCTGGGTGTGCTGTGAGCAAGCAGTGTATCTGCCAACAGAACAGCGACTGTGGCTCAGATGCTATCTGTATCCCCGGTGCTTTCTTCAAAGAGGCACGTGTCTGTAAGAGAGACTAGACCCTGGCTCTTGATAGCGCTGCACCAAAAATTGCGGCTGTTGGCGCTATAACTGACATTACAAAACCGACGCTGTGGCAGCAGTTTTTGCGTATCCAATAGCCTTTCCCGATTTATCCATCCTACCCGGCTCCCGTTAAATCTTTCTCTGGTGACAGCTGCTGCAGAAATTCTCCGACGGGTATGCAAGTCACACCCGACACCATCTCTCGATGTTTACCTCGGTACAGGAGAATCCTCTCAGACATAGGATAGTCCTGCCCAAACTCTCTGAGCCCAGCCAAGTCTTCGGGTCGAACCTTGCCGCTATTTTTGATCTCAATTGCCCACAGACCCCTCTTTCCGTAAATTACTACGTCGACTTCAGTGCCGCCGCGACTGCGCCAAAAATATAATTTTTCACCCTCCTCCCGATAGGAGGCCCAAGCTCTTAGCTGCTGAATGACGAGAGTCTCCAGAGCTGCGCCGTCAATTTCTTGAGGTTGATCAAGTGGACCTGTAGGTCGGATGGCGCGGTAAACACCGGAATCA
>Ga0315274_10001098_pt1 | contig 42054 bp, 47 predicted proteins | sample YL17G02_20_MG_FD_203700 | JGI IMG/M metagenome (GOLD analysis project Ga0315274, IMG submission 203700) | Sediment microbial communities from Yellowstone Lake, YNP, Wyoming, USA - YL17G02_20 | ecosystem: Environmental > Aquatic > Freshwater > Lake > Sediment | place: USA: Wyoming | collected...
CTGATCCTTCCTGCCGTCTCGTAACGGTTACCTGCAACGAAGTGGAGCGGGTGTATGGCGGAACGGTGTTTCCGATTGTCCAGTGGGCGGCAAGCGATGCCCGTCACCTCCGTCTTTGCGGATTCAATGTGATCGAGTACGGGCCCGGTGAGATCTCGACCCTGCACGCAGTCAATGAACGGGTCAGCATCGATAGCCTGAATAAAGCATCTGCGGTATATGCGGGGATCATGACCGCATATACCGATAAAGATGCATATTGAGTTCTTTATTATCAGATGTGTTCAGGAATGTGAACGCTTTGAGGGGTTTAACCTCCCTTCCCGCCGTGCCTCGGAGAGGCCCTGAGGCGGGGTCCTTCGTATAAAGTACGATTTTCATGATGTGGATGTGAACAGAATCGATTCATGTCTATTTCTCCAGAGCAAAAAATTGAATGAAAAAAGATTATTGATTATTTTCTGAAACGGTTTGCGGCAAGCATGAACCCGCATACAACGAATACACCAGCGAGCGCAGTGAGTGGTGAAACCGGGGAATACGTTGTTTTCTTTGCAACGGGGACCGTGGTTTTTTGCGGTACTCCGGTAACCGTTACCGGTGGTATGACTTCAGTTGGCAGGGGAGATGGTGTCACTGTTGTAAAAAGTGTCCCGATACGGCTTACCGTTACTGTCGGGGTGATAGTCCCTGAAATATTGAACACCTGTACCTTTCCCATCATGCTCTCCTTGTTCTTCAGTGCCTCAGCAAAATCCGGTTTTAATCCCAGCGCCTTGTTAAAGCTCTGGAGTGCATCCTGATACTTTCCGAGGGCTGCATAGGCTAATCCCTTGCTGTTCCAGATTTCAGCATTCTTGACGGTAATTTTGGTTGCCTGGTCATAGGCGTTCAGGGCATCCTGGTATTTACCGAGATTCATCAGTGCGAGAGCTTTCTGATTCCATCCCTCGAGATTTGCCGGGTCAAGAGCTGTACACTTTTCATAGGAGGTAACTGCATTGTCAGATTTGTTCAGCATAAGATAGGCATAGCCCTGGTTGCAGTAGGCATCCGCACGGACGTATCCGGCCAAAAAGAACCTATCATATGCAGTCACTGATTCTAGATACCGTTCTGATTTGAGCAAGCCGAATGCCCGTGCATTCAGGGCAATCTTGTCGGATGATTTAATGGCAAGTGCCCCTTCCGCTGCAATGACTGCGTCAGCATAGTTTCCAAGGCCATTCAGAGCAACTGCCTTTCCTGCCAGTGCAGGGGCATAATTCTTGTCAAGAGCAAGAGCCTTGTTGAAACTGGTCAGGGCATCGGCATAATTCCCCAACCCAAGAGCGTACTGACCTTTTGTGTACCAATCGAGAGCATCTTCTGCATGCACCGCCGGTATAGCCAGGAGGATGAGGAGAAAAACCAGAAATAGTGCCTTTGATTTCATAATCTCATGACGAAATTCCCCTTAATCGCAGATGAATGTATTGTTTTTTTCGCGTGTTGCCTACAAAGTCTTGTGCAGCTGGCATTCGCACCGCCCGATGGTAAAAAAAACAGTTAATGCACAGAGAGCAGTTGCACAAAATGCATAAAAAAAACCGGTTGAATCTGCGATAAGTCCGGCAATAAATGGAAGTATAGCCATTCCCAGATAGCTGGTCGTTGAGAACAATCCCATCGCTACACCCTGGTGATCCTTAACCTGCGCAAGAAAAGTCATCTGGGCGATCATCACAACACCGGCACCTATCCCGATCATCACAAAGCCCAGCGGCGAGAAATACGAAACCATGACGGCGATAACCATCAGGATTGCAGACCAGCGGATAGTCAGAACAGGGGGTAACGAGAGCCGGGATGCAACCAGCACACTAGCAATGGTAGCAATACTCATCAGGGAAATCCATATGCCGACGCTCTCCGGTGAATAGCCGGAAAATTTTGGATAGAGTGAGGTAACCACCCCGGTAATACCGATGAGAATCACTGCTGAGTACCACAACCACCGGTATTCTTTCACAAGCGGGATGAGGGCGTTATGATTCCCCGGGGAGGTCACGGCAGCCGTCTCGTGAACAAAAAAACTTGCACCAGCAGGAATCAGGGAAAGTCCCGCAAACACCAGTATACCGGCTGACGGGTTCGGTAGTTGAGCTGCCAGCCACCCGGAAAAAACTAGCCCTATTACGAGCCCGGCATTGAGCAATGCCATGAAGTATCCGCTCTTTTTTTCGTGGTCCGGGAGTGAATTGACATACGACATCGCTGCAGCCACAAAGAACCCTCCCCCCACACCTTCAATAAATCGGACGACAATTACCGAAAATGGCATTACCAGAACTGACAGCAGGAGCCCGCTGGTGACGGTGATTGCAAGCCCGATACGCATGATAGGAACACGGCCGAACCGGTCTGACAGTATGCCTCCCGGAAGCGTGCTCAAAAATGCGCCCAGGAAATAAGCGGAGTAGATGGCCGCCTGGAGTGCAGAGCTCCCGGCATAGGCAGGGAGCACAGGCACAATGGCATTGGAAAGTGCCATCACGGCAAAAATGCCAAAAAAGAGGGAGAGACGTGTCCTCATTGATACCGTCAGACCATGCGATACGTTTCAAGGTTCATCGGAGAATGCGTCTCGATATGATACCGTTTGTAAATGGAACTGGCGAGGTCGATGGTATTATTCTCATCGCCGTGGACACAGAAGATCTTCTCAGGACGTGGCTGGATCTGACCGATGAAGTTCATCAGCTGCCGCCGGTCTGAGTGACCGGAAAAACCGTCAATGGTTACGATCTCAAGGTTGATGGTGATGGTACCTTTGCGCCCCATCGGCACCTCGCGCCACCCTTTCTGGATACGCCGCCCGTAGGTGCCATCTGCCTGGTACCCGACAAAGACCAGAGCATTCTTCTCGTCCTGTGCAAGGTTCAGGAGATATTCCATGACGGGTCCGCCATTCAGCATACCGCTGGTCGAAATTATCACGCAGGGATCCCCGCCCATCACTTTTTCGCGCAGCTCCTGACTGTCCACCTGCTGGAAACACTCGGCCAGGAATGGGTTCATACCTTCGCGGAAGATCATGTTGCGGAGTTCATTGTTTAAGTATTCGGGATACGTGGTATGGATTGCCGTTGCCTCGCGGATCATACCATCGAGATAGATCTTCCCTTTCGGGATTTTGTCAAGACGCATCCCTTCTTCAACGGCGAGCATCACTTCCTGGGACCGCCCGACAGAGAAAGCCGGGATGATTACCTTGCCGCCCCGGGAGAGCACGGTATTGATAGTTTCGTATAACTTTGCCTCAGCATCGGAACGGGCAGGCTGGAAATCATTGGAACCCCCATAGGTGCTCTCCATAAAGAGCGCCTCAAGCCGTGGAAACTGGTTGATTGCCGGATTGAAAAGGCGGCTCTTACTGTAGTTGAAATCGCCGGTGAATGCAATATTGTACAAACCATCCCCGATATGAAAGTGGGCAATTGCCGAGCCCAGGATATGACCGGCATTGTGAAAGGTGAGTTTGATATCAGGTGCAATATCCGTTACGCTGCCATAGTTAAGGGTGATGGAATGCCGGATATAGGTCTTGACCTCATTGGAGGAGTAAGGGACTTTCCGGTCTTCCTTGTGGATCACGTCAAGGTAATCGAGCTGGAGCATGGCTGAGAGGTCGCGGGTTGGCGGTGTTGAATAGACCGGGCCTTCGTAGCCGTACTTGTACAGGAGAGGGATAAGTGCACAGTGGTCGAGGTGAGCGTGAGTCAGTACCACGGCATCAAGCTGGGCAAGGGGATGAATCTCGGGGACATAGAGATAGGGAGTACCGTTTGAGTTATCCGGTTTTTCCCCGCAGTCAATCAGTACACGGCTGTTGGGGGTCGTAAGCAGGAATGCAGCACGCCCGACTTCACGGCAGCACCCGAGCATGGTGACCCTGACCCACTGGTCCCTTTTTATCGCGTCCTTGCTGGTATCGTCTTTTCCCGGTATATCCCGGTGTATACGCCTGCCGATAGTGCGAAGGAACTGCTTGCGTTCCTCATTTACTGAGCGCAGGTACTGCCGGACCTGTTTGACCGTCGAACTTTCGATAGGGGGCGTCCGGACAACCTTGGGTGTCCAGCCACTGTGTTTGGTGATCTCCCTTAACGTAGCACCGTTCTTGCCTATGACAACACCGGGTTTTTCCGCCTCTATCAGTACCTCGCCGGTATCCGCATCAAAAAAGATATCGGTAATCCCGGCGGTGTCCGGTACGACAGACTTGATCTCAGTGTAGGCCTTTTCCGGATCTTCCAGTGTCGTGGGTCTGACCACAATCCGCTTCCGCAGGTCGCGGGCAAGAATCTTGATTAAGTCCGCCTCGTCCGCAAACCGTTTCGGGTCGTCAGTGTAGATGACAAGCTCGGGTCCTTCGAATTCAACCTGCGTAACCGTAATGCCATGGGGCACTTTCTCATTAATCTTGTCTTTAAGCTCTTTGAGCCGTTCTTCAATCAGCATAAAAAAGTCGTCCTGATAAAAAAAAGATCATGCAGGAGTTTTGGCAAGATACTTTTTGAGCTTGTCCTCGTTTAACTCCTCATACTTGTCTTTTGTGATAACCACGACGTGGATACCTTCACCGGACCCGGCATCGCGCTTCATTGCGGATTTCAATCCCCGGACTGCAAGGTCGATCGCCTCATCTTCACTCATCTTGGGCAGGAACCGGTCCTCAAGTACACCATAAGCCATAGGAGAACCTGATCCGGTAGCAACGATCTCGTCTTCCTTAGTCGCACCGCCCATTGCATCGACCGAGTAAACGCTCGGACCGGTCTCGTCAATCCCGCCCACAAGGAGCTGGACATAGTAGGGGAAGTACCGGTTCTGGTTCAGGTAATTCGAGAGCAGTGTTGCTGTGGCTCCGACCGTGATCGGGCGTGACCTGCGGATCTGGTAGAGATTGCACTCCACGGTCAGGATACGTGCGAGCTGCTGGGCATCACCGACACCGCCAGCAGTGGTCATGCCGATCCGGTCTGCAACCTGGTATACTTTTTTTGCTTTCTTGCTTGCGATCATGTAACCCATGGTCGCCCTTTTCTCTGTCGCGAGAATCACACCACTGGAAAAAACGAGACCAATGGTTGTCGTCCCCTTCATAGACTCCTGGTACTGTTCAGGCATATTGACACCTCAAAAACAAATAAACGCTAAAATCCTTTTTTTAAAAGCGCTTTGTGCTATTAAATGATAGGGAGAAATTTAAAGGTTTTTATTCTGCCGGATCCTGGCAGAGAGCCCGGATAAGTTCCCGGTCATAGAGCATTGCAACGAGACGCTTATCCCCGTTCACCACCGGAATCTGGTCTACCCGTGCACGGCGCATCTTAAGTGCGCACTCACTTACTTCAGCATTTACCGGAACAGCAAGTACATTCTTCACCATGGCAAGTTTTACCGGGCGGTTTGGGAGCTGGACTTTTGATATTCCGAAGCTGATCGTGTGGTTGTCCCGGATACTTTCCCAGGTCCATTCATCATCATCAGTGCCATTGGAGAAATCGCTTACACCGACACTATCTTCTATACTTGAACTCCTGATGAGGTCCCGTTCAGAGATGATACCCTGCAGCCGGTTCTCGGCATCAAGGATGGGGATTGCATCAACACCGGATATTTCCATTACTCTCCCGACAACCGGGAGGGGCGTCTCTTCCCAGAGCGCGAATGTCAGGCTGGTATACCTGTTCTTGATCTCGTCTTTTATCTTGAGCTTGGCGATTGCTTGCAGGAGATCTGCAACAGAGATGAGACCGACCAGGTGACCATCCTCCACAACCGGGAGCCTGCGGATGCAGCGTGTGATCAGGATGCGGGCGGCCTCCCGGATATTGGTATCCGGTTTGATGGTGATGGGTTTGGGCGTCATCAGGAGCCCGAGCTGGATCTCTTCAGGTTTTCTCAACAGATCCTTTCGCGTGATGATGCCAACGATCTTATTGTTCTTGATCACGGGGACACCGGAGATTCCTGTTCGCTTGAGTATTTTTAAGACATCATCACGGTTTCCCGGGATTTCGACGTGAACTACGTCAGACGTCATGTAGTCTTTGACAATCATCTCTGTTATGATCTCACCACCATGGTCGATGCTGTGCTGTGGGTAACCACAAATGTGCTGACGCTGCCAATAAGCAGGCGATCAGTATTACTCTTGCCATGAGAACCGACCATGATGAGGTCAATTTTTTCCCGTTCTGCAAGAGCAACAATCTCGCTTCCGGCATGTCCCTGTTCCATGTGAGTGAAGACGGTGATACCCCTGTCTGTACCGTACTTTTTTGCTCTCTCCAGCACCTCGTTCCCCTCTTTTTCGAGAACACTGTACAAGATTTCCACGGTATTATCCAGGGGGAGGGAAGAGAACAGGCCAGTCTCCACCACATATATGGCATGGAGGTTTGCATTCCATAATTTCGCTTCATCAGCGGCTCGGATAAGCGCGCGCTGGCTTACCTCCGATCCATCTAGTGCGACAAGTATGTTAGTAAACACTGGCATCACCCACAACAAACATGGCTCTTTTATTGGATTTACAAATTAAAAATGTTATGGCCTATGTGGCAGTAAGAAGCCCTTTTTATGATGGATGTAACCGGATCGCGGCTGAAATGAAGAGAGGATTGTGCCGGATCTATCGTGAAAAGATTTGCCCTAACTCCTGTGCGGATAAAAAATGAGGGCCCGGTCAGCTCAGAACCCTGAACAGCAGCACGCAGCAGGACTTTTGGATCAATACGGTATATCGCGGAAGTAAATGCCATTTCAGAAAACATATCCGGAGGTATAAACATCACATTGTCAGTACCAAGGAGTATTGTACACCCCAGATCCTGCATAAGCTGCAGGGGAGGGTGGTGTGCTGATGATGTAACACCGAGGGTCCAGTTGGAACGGGGACAGACTGCAATCGGAATCCGTCTGTCCGCACATTCACGGAGTTGTTTTTTTGTTGCATGGGTGCAGTGAATGAGAAGATCCGGGTCGAGAGCGAGCGCTTCGTCAATATCTGCGGCATCCCGTTCACCGGCATGCAGAGCAATCTTTTTTCCTGCGTGTTGTGCGTCTGCTACCAGCGTATCAGCACCGGATATGTCACGGGTGCTGCTGATCCCCAGTCCATCGGCACCTGCTTCCCCCCCGTCGCGACCGAAAATGAGCGGCCGGAATGACAACCCCTCAGCTGCTTCTCTGAGTTCAGACACTCCTGCAACCCCGCCTTCACGGAAATCCGCACACCCGGCCGTGCCCCCGGCTATCATTTCCTGTATGCTCGCACGCATCCCCATTACCAGATCCTGATGTGAAGCGGCAGCGAGCAGGCGATGTTTCAGTCCGTCGGGTGGAGTGACCAGAGACGCGAGATCTCCTTTCACCCCGTAGTCCATCGCAATAGTGTCCCCGAGATGCGTATGCGCATTAAAAAATGCAGGGCAGATCCATACCCCGGGTGCCTTTGGGTTTTCTTCTATCGCCGTGATGATCCCGCTTTCAATAACAATATCGACCGGTTGGAGTGCAAGATCCTCCCCAACGAATGCTTGTCCGGAAATCATAAACGGGATGTTTTTCATACGCCGTATCTCTCCTTTATATATTGAAAAACCAAATATATTTGCATGGCAAAGAAACAAGGTGGCAGATTACTCTCCTCGGCTGGTCTCGTCAACTATTACGAGAGCGAAGACCGGCGGGCTGTTCATATCAGTCCCATAACGGTGATGGCAGTCGCAGCAGCGGTTGGTATTATCATTTTGATCCTGGATATCATGTACGGGACGAAATTATAACTTCCCGTTATTTTAACAATTATTTTTTTTGCCATAATTTAATGGCACCATTCTTTTTTCAGCACGCGTTTTGTGATATCTTCATCGGTCCGGAAATAGAGATTGTCATGGCCGGTCCACTTCGGGCAGTTGCGGAAGATGACCGCCGGGACACCGTTGTCGCTCTCTCCCATGACAAAGTTTGCAAAGCCGGCAATCTCATCCACTACTGCTTCTTCGGTTATCTTGAGGACATGCCCGAACAGATCAGTATCCCCGCGGAAGTCCCGTATCGCACAAAAACCGCTCCACCCGATTGCGTTGCCGGTCTGCCCGCGCCGGAATGATCTGCCGCAGGTGTCTGTGATGATGACACCCACATCCCGGGAAACCAAATTTCTTATGTGTTCCCGAAGTTCCTGCGCAGCGTTCATCGGATCCGGGGGCAGGAAGATCACCATCCCGTCCTCGATATTGCTCTGGTCGACGCCGGCACGGACACCAATGTGGCCGAAAGCAAGTTCAGAGAGGATGAACGGGTGTTCCATGATAATATCTGTCGATGCATCAAGCACTGCCTGGACGAATCGTGGGTCTTCGCCATTCAGGTTCGCGAGCCGCTGCGCCCGTTCTGATGGTGTAATGGATGCGAGAGGTTTTGTGTAGCCTTGTGCCTTTGAGTATATTGTTGAGGCTATGCAGAGAATATCACCATCCTGCAGGGGCACCCTTTCACAAATCATCGCCGCAATATTGTCACCCGCATGAATGAGGGGGAGCCCCTGCACACCCATGACCTGAATCTGCTCCATAGTAACAGCTCTATGAGACGATCTGATGATAAAGGAGTTTCGGTAAGCACCCCTTTTACACAACCTTCACATTCCGTTCTTTTTGCAGATACCGGTAACCTTTTTATGAAAACTCCTTTCTGGTAATTATAACAATCAGCCGATATATTTTTATCAGGATAACACGCATCACCTCTTTGTCATGTACCTCATCATCCGGTGCCCGTCCTGCAGGACCTTCACGTACGTAGATCGTTTCCAGAAATGGAAGCTCTGCCCAATCTGCGGGCACGCCCATGAGGTGGTCAAAGCGCCGGCCTACCTGGAAGTTGAGCATTACCTTGAGGCAGAACATATCGTAAAACAGATGGAAAAACACCTTCATACAACGAAGAAAACCGATTTCTCACCGGAAGAAACCGCGGAACTGCGCCATTATTATACTGAAGCCCTGCGAAAAAAGGCCAAAGGCCATCACGCCTAAGTATCCTGCGCACTTTTCTTTTTAAAAATTATCATCAGGGGCACTCACGTTGATTAACATCAATGTGCGGGTTTATGAATTATGGATTGTACCCCGCACGTACGATACCCCGACACCAATGATACAGAGGCACGTGAAGATCAGGAATGCAACAGTTATGCTGGTAAGGAGTGCCGGATAGGAAGCTGGGGTAATGGCGACGCTGCCGATAAAAACCGAGAAACAGAACATGGCGATCGCCATAGAGAGTACCTGCCCAAGCGATCGCATTGTTGCGACCATACTGGACGCAATGCCGAGATAGCGGATATCCACTGAACTCATGATCGCGTTGGTGTTCGGTGATGAGAAGAGTGCATACCCAAAACCAAGAACCATCAGGCTGATGATGATCGCATAGAGGGGTGTTACAGGTGTTAGGAATATAAAAAATGAGAGCCCGAGCGCGGTGATCACCATACCAATGGTCGCAACGATCCGGGGTTCAATCCGGTCTGAAAGGTTTCCTGCAATGGGAGAGAAGATCATCTGGACAACCGGCTGGGCAACAAGGATGAACCCTGCCGTTTCTGCTGAAAATCCCCGAATGTACTGGAGGTAGAGCGAGAGTAGGACTGCCACAGCAAAGGTTGCACCGTAGTTGATCATTGCCGCAATGTTGGAAAAGACGAAGGTTTGGTTTCCTGAAAAGATGGTGAGATCAAGGAGTGGACTGGTGCAGCGTTTTTCCCACCAGATAAAAATGGCGAAAGTGCATCCTGCCACAAAAATCCAAAGTCCTGCAGCGGGCTCGGGTAGCAGGAGCATGCCGAAAATAGCGCTGAATACCATGATCCCATACACAACCGATCCATACAGGTCAAAATGCTCACCGGCTGCATCAGTCCATTCATGCGAAACCCCCGTCAGCGTCAGGGCGATCGTGGCAAGCCCGAGCGGCACGTTGATCAGGAAGATTGCCGGCCACCCGAAATGATCCGTGAGAATGCCGCCGAGGAACGGGCCAATGGAGAGGCCGGCATACACAGTCGCGATAGTGATCCCCAGCGCCCGGCCGCGTTCGCCAGGCCCGTAGACCTGTGTCACCATCGCAACTGATGTGGCAAAGAGCATTGCACCCCCGATTCCCTGGACGAACCGTGCCGCAATCAGGAAACCTGCAGCGGGAGCGAGCGCAGATGCAAGGGATGCGACCGTGAAGATCAGGACTCCCAGCACAAAGATCTTTTTACGCCCGAGAATGTCAGCAAGCCGGCCAAACGGCACGATAAAAAGTGCGGCAGAAACGATATATGCAGAGGTGATCCAGCCCAGCGTTACCGCATCCGCATTGAATTGCGCTGCGATGGCCGGCAGGGCAACGGTGATGGACGAGCCGGTATAGGGGACGAGGAATGAGGCAAGGCATGCGACAAGGAGGATGACCTTCTTTTCGCGTTCATTGACCATGAGTATTCTGGGGTTGGTGCTGATACGGATTAAGGATATTGCATCTGAGAAAAGGTGTGAAAATTCAAAGATACGGCGTGCAGCTCTTTTATCCTCTGGCCTGATCTTCGATGGGGAAATATCCTGGCGGTACCGTTATCTTAAACCGTGCACCTTTGCCCGGTTCACCGGTCTCGCGAATCGAAAGGCCGCTGATGCCTAGGATCTCCCGGGGTTTTTTGTTTCCGGGCGTCTTTCTTGTTCATCGGTATTTTTTTATTTGGAAAGAATTATTTACGAGTATTTCATGCGATAGGGAGACCAGGGACGATATATCTAAACAAATGTACCCCCTTGTATCCTCATAAGAGATCTCATGGAGCAGCCTGACGTTGTGGTGATTGGTGCAGGACCGGCCGGGTTGTCCTGTGCAATCCACGCTGCCTGGCCCGGGCATCGTGTCCTTCTACTGGAAAAAAACCCTGAACCCGGTGCTAAACTCCTCCTCTCCGGATCCGGGCAATGCAATATTACCCATGACGGTGAGATTCGTGATTTCCTTTCTCATTATGGTGATCACGGAAAACAGGTAAAACCGGCCTTGTTCGGGTTCACCAACCGGGATCTCATCGAATTCTTCCGTAAACGCGGGCTTGCATTGATGACGGAAGAGAACGGCAAAGTGTTCCCTGAAACTCATCGGTCAGCTGATGTTCTTGCCCTGCTCATGAAGGAATGCAAAGAGCGGGGCGTCGATCTTCATTGCGGCGAGCCGGCAACCGGTATCACCCGGACTGCTGAAGGGTTTGCGGTAACAACGCCGAAAGCAACCTATCTTTCTCCGGTGCTCGTCATAGCAACCGGTGGGGCATCCTATCCCAAGACGGGATCGACTGGTGACGGGTATCGGATTTCTGCATCCCTGGGACAACCGCTGACAGAAATTGCACCAGCACTCACCCCGCTGCTGATCAGGAAGTACCCATTTGCAGCACTCTCCGGTATCTCGTTTAAGTGCATGCAGTTCTCGGTCTGGCGGGCAGGAAAGAAGGTTGCAGATCGCACCGGGGATGTCCTGTTCACGCACCTTGGATTATCAGGGCCGGGCATCCTTGATGCTTCGCGGGACATAAACCCTGATGACGTGATTAAACTCTCGTTTGTGGGAAACCTGAAGCGTGACGAGTTTGTTGCTGATCTCACAAAGCGTGCAGAGGAAAACAGGAGCTGGCAGATCAGCACGATACTTGCTGCATACCCGATCCCGGAACGCCTCAACCGGAAACTTCTGAATCTGTCTGGGATACCGGACGATCTCAAGTGCAATCATTTCTCTGCTGAACAACGATCGCGTCTGATCACCAACTGCACGCAATTCCCGTTGACTGTTGAGGCACCTGGCGGTTTTTCCGTTGCGATGGTGACCCGGGGCGGGGTTGCGCTGGACGGCGTAAACTTAAAAATGCTGGAATCCAAAACAGTTCCGAATCTCTATTTTGCCGGTGAAGTACTCGATATTGACGGTGACAGCGGTGGATACAATTTGCAGGCAGCATTTTCGACCGGGTTTTTAGCGGCACGAAGCATCCGTAAGAAGTGGGAGAGCAGGTGAGGTAAACAGATTTGGTGGAGTTTTTCATTAAAAAAAATTTTAAAAAAAATGCATGAAAAAAATTAAAAGAACTTTACCCTCAGACCAGTTATTTCTCTTCCGGTTTACCCGGCCCTATCGTGATACCTGCCTTCTTGAGGAAATAATATGCGGCCGCGAGACAGATCACAATCACCCCGATTCCCATCATTTCAACCCCGAATTCAATGCCGCTCATACCAGAGGGATCAAGGAGGATTACCTTCCGAGATATTGCGATGATGGCAAGGAGTATAACAATCTCCACATGAATTGTGTTTTCGTAGAAGTACGCCTTGATTGTATCCAGCAACTCGATACAGATTAACACCAGCAGGAAAGCGCCCAGTATGGTGATGATTACAGAAGTTTCCAGCATATAAAGCCTGGTAGCTCCCCAGGACTTGTACAGGAGCCAGACGAGATCAATCAGGGATATCGCAATCACGACCATAAGCAGGGCCATGAGCACTGCATAGACCATCTTTTCAAATTTATCGACAATTTCAATCATAGCCTCTCCCATCGACTGGTATCAGGTCCGGATTATCCGGATTATATAACTTCACCACATCACCGATCACGATGACCGCAGGCGGTTTTACCCCCGTTTTTATGGCAGCATCAGCGATGGTTGCAAGCGACCCGGTAGTCACCCGCCGGTCTTTACGCAGTCCCCGCTCAATAATGGCAACCATGGTACTACCTGCCTTGCCGTTCCTGATGAGTACATCTGCAATCTTACCAAGGTTCGCCACACCCATCAGGATCACGATGGTGCCCCGGCTCCTGGCAAGCAGCTGCCAGTCAAGTGCCGGCCCGGGTTTGGTCGGGTCTTCATTGCCGGTAACTATGGTGACCTGGGACGCATATTTCCGGTGCGTGAGGGGAATTCCAACCGATGCCGGGACAGCAAGCGCACTGCTCACTCCCGGTACCATTTCGACGGGTATGCCGGCGCTGCGGACAGCTTCCAGTTCCTCTCCACCCCGCCCGAACAGGAAGGGATCACCGCCTTTGAGCCGGACCACGTTCATGCCCTGCTTCGCCCGGTCAACGATCAGGGCTTCTATCTCGTCCTGCTCCAGGGTGTGCTCCCGCCCGTATTTCCCGCAGTCAATCTTTTCGGCGCGGGTGGGTAGCGATGCAAGGATCTCCTTACCGGGCAGCTGGTCAAATAAGACGACATCAGCAGTATCGATTACTTCTCTTGCCCGCTGCGTGAGAAGTCCTTCTCCCCCGGGACCGGATCCCACAAGGTATACTTTACCGCTCATGCCTGATCCCCAGTTTTTGATATGCATCATCAATCAGATCTTTTGCCCGGGCATGCAGTTGTCTTCCCTGTTCGCGTGCCTGCTCAATACTCTGCACGTCCGTTTCGATTCTCTCAGTGCGTGCCCCGTCAAGCGAGAGAACTTCTGCGATCAGGTGCCCTTTGTGGCAGTAGATGCCCAGAGGGGTAAAACACCCGCCGCCGAGCTGTTCCATCACTGCCCGTTCGATGGCCACATCGGTGCGGGTCTGCGAATGGTCGAGAGTGGAGAGCCCTTCCATCAGCAAAGGGTCTGCCCGGCTGACAACAGCGATTGTTCCCTGGTTGGGCGCCGGGACAAATTTTTCCGGGGGGAAGCGCTCCCCCAGGATACGGATGCCAAGCCGGGTCAGTCCGGCTTCTGCTAACAGGATGGCATCAAATTCCCCGGCGGCCATCTTCCGGATACGGGTATCGACATTACCCCGGAGATCCTTTATGGAAATGTCAGGATTATGGCGAAGCAGCTGGGCACGCCTTCGCGTGCTGGAGGTCCCAATTACCTTGACTGCATCCAGGGAGCCCTTGTAGGCGAGGTAGTCAGCTGCTGAATCACGTTTGAGTACGGCGGCGGTAACAAGCCCGCCCGGGCGGAACGCGGGAATGTCTTTCATACTGTGCACAGCACAATCTATGTCCCCGGCAAGGATCGCGTCATCAAGAGCCCGTACAAAGACGCCCTGCCCACCAATCTCGTGAAGCGGTACGCCCGTTGAGGTATCTCCCTGGGTGTTAATGATTACCTGCTCAGTGCCGATGCCGAGCGCGGATAATTTTTTGCAGACCGTTGATGTCTGGGCGAGCGCCAGCTTGCTCCCACGTGTTCCTATTTTGATAGACATTTGGTATACGCCTGGGTAATAATGGTGAGATCCTGATCGCTGTGCGCTGAGGAAAGGAAGTTTGTCTCAAACTGCGAAGGGGGGAGGAAGATACCGGCATCAAGCATTCGCTTCCAGAACCGGCCGAATGATTCGGTGTCGCATTCTTTTACCTCGCGGTAGTTTTTCGGCGGCTCATTGCGGAAGAACCATTTGAACATCGAGCCGAGCCGGACAAACGAACCATTGGTCGAACCCACCAGCGATTCTTCCAGAGCTCGCGTCTTTTCATCGAGATCCTGGTAGAATGTGGGATGGTTGTGCAGCCATTGCAGGGTTGCGATACCGGCCGTGAGCGAGAGTGGATTCCCTGAAAACGTACCAGCCTGGTAGACCGGACCCTGCGGAGCAACCAGTTCCATTATCTCGCGCCTTCCCCCGAATGCACCGATGGGAAGCCCCCCGCCAATAATTTTTCCCAGCGTGGTGAGATCCGGCTTTACGCCATACATCTCCTGTGCCCCGCCAATACCAAGCCGGTAACCGGTGATAACTTCATCAAAAATCAGGAGTACATCGTGTGCCCGGGTGATCTCCCGGATATCTTTTAAGTAGTTGTCATCAGGCACGATTGGTCCGATGTTACCGAGAACCGGCTCAATGATGAGCGCGGCAACATCCGTGTGTGCCGTAAGAAGTGATTCCAAGGCTTCAGGATCATTGTACGGCACCTGCCGTGTATGGGCTACCAGATCCGCAAGCACGCCGGCAGAATCCGGTACACCCATTGTTGTGGCACCTGATCCGGCTTTGACCAGCACCGCATCATGAGCCCCATGGAACCCCCCCTCAATCTTTACAATATCTTTTTTTCCGGAAAAACCGCGTGCAAGCCGGATTGCTGCCATGGTTGCTTCAGAACCGCTCGATACGAACCGCACCATGTCCATGCTCTTATGATCACACGTGATCATTTTTGCAAAAGCCGGTTCATGCGGTGCAGGAGTGCCGAACAGCCAGCCATTCTTCAGCTGCGCTTCGATCGCTTTTTTGATGTGAGGATGGGCGTGCCCGAGGATAAGAGGGCCGTACGCCATACAGCAGTCAATAAGGAGGGGACCGTCAACCGTCGTAAGAGAGGACCCGTTCGCATGCGCAGTGTAAAACGGGTAGGGCTTAATTGCCCGCACAGGACTGCTGACACCGCCGGGCATCAGGGTTTTTGCGGTCGCAAACAAGTCACTGCTTTTCATCCAGCCACCTGGCGACATCGCCTGCAAAATAGGTGATGATCAGTGCAGCCCCGGCACGCTTGATGGATGTCAGGCTCTCCAGCACAGTTTCCTTTTCCCTGATCCAGCCGTGCTCTGCTGCACATTTGATCATAGCATATTCACCACTTACCTGATACGCGGCGACCGGCAGGCCAAGCGTTGCGATCTCTGCAAGAATATCGAGGTAGAACACTGCCGGTTTCACCATCAGGATGTCAGCACCTTCATCAGCATCCATCTGCGATTCTAAAATTGCCTCCCGGCTGTTACCAGGATGGATCTGGTACGTGGTGCGGTCACCGTAGGTGAACCCTGAATCCGCCGCTTCACGGAACGGCCCGTACAGGGAAGAGGCAAACTTTGTCGAGTAGGACATGATCAGGACATCCTCAAAGCCGGCATCATCCAGCGCGGCACGGATGGAACCGACCATGCCATCGAGCATGCACGACGGGGCAACGATATCAGCGCCATTCTCTGCATGGCTTACCGCAATTTTATTCATAAGCTCAAGCGAGGGATCGTTGAGCAGGTCCGGGCCGCACCGAGTATCCCCGACAATCCCACAGTGACCATGGTCAGTATACTCACAGGCGCAGACATCGGTAATGACGACCATCTCTTTTACTTTAGTCTTGACCCTGCAGACTGCCTGCTGCACAACACCTTCCGGATGATAGGCCGAGCAGCCAAAAGGATCTTTATCTTTCGGGATACCGAAGATCAGGATTGCCCGCACTCCCCGGTCCCACAACTCTGCTGCTACCTCTGCAATACCGCTGATCGGATAGCGGAACTGGCCGGGCATCGATTCTATCGGGAGTGGTGTGGTGATTGTCTCATCGACAAATAGCGGGGCGATGAGATCATTTTTCGATAGGGTAATTTCACACAGGAGCGGCTGGATAGTGCGTGACCGCAACCGCCTCATCCGTCGCTGGGGAAACATGTTTTACTTCCATCTCCTGGTATCTGATTGTTTACATTTTCTTAAATCCATCGTATATATGGTTATTATCTTTCGGCCTGACTACGGATTTAATAATTAACCGTAAACTCTCCTAATTTACGATGGAATATAGACAACCAATATCTTTTTTGGAAGTATTAAAAACAGGTGTTTTTTGTAGCAAGGGATACAAAAATACCCGACCCCTTGATAAACGTCAACAGAACGCGAATATTGACGTATCAGGAAATGTATGCAATGAAATTTGGAAGAACACGCATTATTCTAAAAAAATGGACCAATTATTGTTTTTTCAACACCATCCCCCATACCAGGAATCTGGATACCCCCCCCATGGCCTCGCGTGTCATCGCGTTGTGCTGCATCGTATGTGCCCTGAGGCGGGGGTGCTTCGTATAGAGTACGATTTTCATGGTTCGGGTGTGAACGTATAGGTTCATACCTGGTTTTCCAGAGCCAAAAAAGTACTATTTCACAAAAATGAATTTATTTTTCAAATGCACAACCGGGAGGAACCACTAACCCCGGTGTCCGGGTGGGATAGAGCCTGCATTGTTTAGGCCGGTATTTATAAATATTGCAGGTGTTGTTATCGAGGAGATGCGGGCATACAGAAGGAATCCAGACCATATCCGTGACAGGATCAAACGTCCACCCCCTTACCCGATAATACTCTAAACTTTTCTTCGTGGGGTTGCTGTGCTGGAGTACTATCAATCGACAACATGCCCCGCATTTTTTACATTCCATGTTATTTTCTCCGATCAGATAAACGTAATAAAAAATAATAGTGTTTTTGTTTTGAAGAAATCTTCAAAATAAGTTTTCCTCTATTGATGAATTACAATTTTTATCGCGTGGCGACAGATGTTTTCGTGATATACCTGATGACAAAACGGGTCTGCATTTTTTTAAAAGGCCCCTCCGGTCTCTTCTGCTGTATGGTGCTTAAGTGCATACGCAAGCCTGAGTGCGCTTGTGATCAGGTTGCTGAGGTCCTCCTGCGTGTACCGGTTACTCTCAATCTGACCCCAGTCTTTGGTGGTATCCTCATCGTTCTCGCCCACCCAGGACGCGATGGCAACCTCCGGGGTATGGAACCCGAGCCAGGAAAAAAAATTCATGAGATTGCCTGCCACATGCTGCACACCATCAACATGGCCGACAATGATCATAGCAGCGACTTTGTTTTTGATCATCCGGTTCCCGAACCACGAGTACTGGTTCTCAATGGCATTCATCCGCTCAACAAATTTCTGGACAATCGCTGAGTGGTTGTTCCAGCGGATAGGTGTTGCAATGATCAGGATGTCACATGCGAGTATCGCGTCATACACGATTTGCATCTGGTCATCCTCATACTTCAGCGAGCTCTGGCAGGGATAGGTACAGTATGCCGGGTTTTCAGAGTAGTTACCCTCGCAATCGTGAATCACGAGATCTTTTAACCTGAGAAATGTTGTTTTGCACCCATACTCTTTGTACGTATCAAGCGCTCGCATGAGTAGGCGTTCGGATTTACTCATCCCCGGTTGCTGACGGCTCGAACCCGAGAGCCCGAGCACACTAATTCCCTTTCGTTTATCAGGGTCCAGCAGCGGGATGATCGTGACACCAAATTTTCGTCCAACCAGTGGTGCAGGCATGATTTAATTATCAAGGAGCCCGCGATAATCTACTTATTGATCTAACTCTCCGAGACCAGCGCTCCCCCCATCCTGATGGCGCCGGACACCGGAGCAGGAAGCGGGATAGAATGCAAAACGACAAGAACAACAATGCGGAGAACCGGGCCAAGTGCATTTGCGAACCGTGCCCGACGTATAATGAGTGTATGCGGGCAGGAGATGAACTGCTGTTCTGTGTAACGGGAAAAAGCCCGACCTGCACCTTTGATAAAAAGGGATGTGTCTGTCCGACCTGTCCGGTAAAGCCAGTCCTGGGACTCAAAAAAGCATATTATTGCATCAGGGGTTCAGAGCAGGAACAGAAATAATGCGATTCGCCCTGCAGATCACGGGGGCAAAAATGCTGGTGGCGGATGGACATATTTGTGTACCATCCGGGATGATCATACAGAATGAACAGTTCCCGGTGCTTGATCATTGTAATTCTTGTCTGTTCACTCTTTCTTGCTGCAGGATGTACCGGGCGTGCCGGGACCTCCAGGTCGTGAGGACGGGTTTATTCCCGCTCTTTTTTCATGATGATCCGGTCTTCACCGGGTCCGAAATAGGCCCGGACGATTTTTTCCTGCACAAATCCCTGCTTCTCGTAGAGACTGAGGGCAGGCTGGTTGCCCGGTGAGACCGAGAGCCTTATGGTTTGTACATGGTGTGTATACAGTGCATCCATTACCTCTACAAGGAGCGCAGTGCCAGCCCCGGTCCTCCGCTGATCCTCCCTCACTCCTATCCGCAGGATCCATGCTTCAACAGGATTGTGCTGGACGAATGTGCCAATGGTGTATCCTATAGCTCCATCGTCCAGAACTGCGACAAGAAAGGTTTCTGAACAGATCTCGGCCATCTGCCTGATAAAAACTGCAGACCGGTAAGGCTCGTGGAGTCCGGATTCTTCAAGAGTGGTGACCGCAGGGAAATCATCATCCTTATAGGTGCGAATGCTGAAATTCATCGCACCATATCCCATAGCTGGTGCTGTACTTTATTGATGGTGAAGATATGATCCCTGTCAAACCGGGTAATCAGATGAGAAAACGCGAGGCTGGTTATTCCCTGCGGCATAGGTCGGTACCGATCCTGTCTCCCTGCGTGATTGCTTTGACAAGCGCTTTTGCCGCTGCAAGGTCTCCTTCCTCAGCACTCTCACGGATGGAGAAGGTTGCATCGGTAAGAAGTTTTTTTGCAAGAACCCGGGTCAGGTCGTCAACAATCTCTGCCATTTTTGTATCCGGACAACTCATCCTCGCAATTGCCCGGTCCCGCTCCCGGGTCCGCACGATTTCAGCCCACGTGTGCAGTTCGGCGAGGATCTCATCAGCAGATTTCCGGTTAAGGTGACGCAGGAAAATTTCGAGTTCCACATCCACGAACTCACGGGCCCGCTCTGCCTCTGCTTTCCGGGTGCTCATGGTCTGCTCGTTGATAGTGCGCAGGTTGTCGATGGAAAAAAGGCGGACACCATCAATGGTCGCTGTCCCGTCCTCGACATCGTGGGGCTGGGCGATATCGATCAGGATCAGCGGGCGGGGGTGTCCCTCCACCGGCCAGCACCGGTTTTTCATTGCCTGCACCAGCTCTTTTTTATGGATGACCGGGTGGGGGGCAGATGTGCAGGAGATCACGACATCTGAGAGCGTGATGTAGTGATAGAGTTCTGACAGGCGCACCGCCTTGCCCCCGATTTTGTCTGCAAGGATGACCGCCCGGTCGTATGTCCGGTTTGCCACATACATTGCAGTAAGGTCCTTTGCTGCAAGTGCCTGGGCAACCAGCATCCCCATCTCACCACTCCCCACGACAAGGATATGTTTGCCTTCAAGACTCCCGATCTGGGATTCAGCAAGGAGTACAGCGGCAGATCCTACGGAGACTGCACCACGGTTGATCATAGTGCGTTTACGGACTTCGATCCCCACGTGTACTGCTTTATTGATGCAGAATTCGAGGAAGTTGCTTGCAGTTCCGGCTTCCTGTGCGTCGGCAAGAGATTTTTTCAACTGCCCTATGATCTGGTCTTCACCAACAATCATGGAGTCGATACCGGATGCGAGGCTGAAGAGATGGCAAAGTGCACCTTTCCCGTCATGCATGAAGAAATCCCGTCTTGCCTGTCCGGTAAGGAAATCCCTGAGTTCATCTGCATCTCCTTCAACGATCAACTCGACACGGTTGCAGGTCTGGAGTAAGAGAACACCTTTGAACCGTTGACCGGCTTTTTTGAGAAATGCAGGCTCGTCCGGAAAACGGAACGCTTCGAGGGCGGTGACATTTGCCGTGTGATGGCTTACACCGGCAATCGCGATCGGAGCTGCAGCAGGTTCATTCATGCAGGTACTTCTCCTTTACCTGCTGGCGTGCCCGGGCAGGATCGTTTTTGAGGGTTTTCCAGAGCTCACGGTCGTTTAACACTTCCCAAAGAATCGCATTCCGCCGGGACTGGGAAGGTTCAGTATGTTTCAACTGCGCCCGCAGGTCACGCTGCAATGCTATCATGTCATCAAGGGCAGGGAAGTGGGTCTCAAGATGTTCCCGGATAAACCGGGATACTGCCGGGCTGTTCCCCTTCGTGCTGATCGCAAGCAGGTAGTTTTCACCCCCGGTTACCGAGGGTATGATCACATTCCCCGCTTCACCGTCCGCGTTATTGAACAGGATCTCCCGTACCATGCAGAGGTTTTTAATCCGGTTATTCTGGACGGTATCGGATAATGCCCCGATAACTAAAAAGGCCCTGTCAATTATCCTGTTGAGCACCTCATCAGAAACCCTGCCCGTTTCCAGCATCTTGCGTTCAACAGGAAGGATGCTCATCTTGTGTGAGAATGAACGGCTTACCACCAGTACATCGGCCTCACCGGAAAAATACGCAGCCTTTCGTGATGCGACCTCTCCTCCTCCGAATATAACAATACGCTTGCCCGAACAATCCACAAAGAGCGGGATCATCAAGGTAATAGATAGGGCGATTGCGTTACTTTAAGATGTTGGAATTGTTGTGATTTTTCCTGCATTCCCCCTAGGTGCAGGTTTGAATCCGGACGGGAAGACCGGTTACCATGGAAGGATATAGACAGCCATCTCCTGGGCAATTGAAGGGAAGAAGGAGATACCGGAAAAACGAGAGGAAGAATACCCGACGGCGTCCAAGGGGTTCGATATACTTAAATTGTTTGAATGCTCACACTTCAGAGCACATCTGCGCCGATAGTGTAGTGGTTATCACTAGGCGTTGCCAACGCCTAAACCCGGGTTCGAGTCCCGGTCGGCGCACTCGGACTTTTCGTGAAGCAGATTGCTTTTTTTATGCGATTGAAAATCCTCCTAGTGCATTTTATCATCTACGCCAAAACCCGTATTCATTCCGGGGTGATCCATTCGATGTCCGATTGCAGCTACCTTAAAAAGTTCCCGATTAATCCTGAAATCGGGAAAATAATGATTAAAAACATCCCATTCAGGCAAGTCTTTAAAATCCGGTTTTGTGGAAAATTCTTCTGTATTGTGCCCGGATTGGCATTTTTGGCGGATGGGAGAAGATCAGGATCATACGGTAAGATTCAGAATTATTATCTTTGAGAATTATTCGCTAAAAAACTCACTTCAAAAAAAGTCTTAGGGTAATTGAAGATTATTTCTTCTTCTTTCCTGCCGCCTTCTTGGCTGGCTTTTTCGCTTCCGGCTTCTTTGCCGCTGCTTTCTTTGCTGCTGCCATGTGTATTCCACCTCCTACCGGAAAGGGTTATAAATTTCTTTAATCTACGAATTAATAAATATTTTGGTCGCAACGTCGTTTTGGTGCATAGAATCCCTAGTAACTACCACTTATATCACTGTAAAATGTCAGTATCAGAACAAGAACAGTTTTTAAAGTAATATCGCTCAAAATGCGCAATCCTTCAAATTCCCCTCCGATTTCCAAAAAACCGATTATTTAAAGGATAAAAAATTCTCTCGCCGGTAAATTCAGCATCAACAGGACGTATGCGCTGGTAGTGGCAATTATCTGGTACTTAAGTAATTATTAAAAATTATTTCACTTAATTATTGTCCTTGTTTTTTTCTGCAGGTGCCTGGCAGGTTATTACAAATTTTGTCCGGTCGAGAATCGTCTTATATACCATACCATTTGCCACTGCAACGATGCACAGGAGAACCAGGGAATGAAGGATAAGAGTAATATACTGATCTCCTCCGCCTGAGATGAATGTAGATAGTGCATAGATAATCACGGATAGAATAATGGCGCTGATGCTGATCACAGTCGCCCTGAATGCGGTATACATCCTGCTGCGAATATCGGGAAAAAGTAAAAGACCTATCACTCCAATCCCGGCAAATCCGACACTGATGACAAGAAGGATAAAAATCGCTGCGTCAATAAAGGGATCACTCATACTTCTTCACCTCTCTTCGACTGTGCAATGGCGATTATTCCTGCGTAACAAAGTGCAACAAGTACGATTGACACATCCAGTACGAACAGGTTTCCCCGGGATATACTGAACGCGATTGCTGCTGTGGCAGCGATAGTGATTGCTGCGTTCACTGCAATAAGCCGGTCATCACGTGTCGGCCCTGGAATGATCGACAGGATTGTGCAGATTGACAGGAAGATAAGGCAGAGTGCTGCAAAAAGCCAGGAGTCTATCATGTACTACAGTAATGTGTGGAGGATTCGTATTTATCAATCCTCCCGCTCCGGGCTGTTCTCCGGTCCGCCATGCATGCATAAAAAAAATGAACAGACAAAAAATACGAACGTTTCGTTCTTACCAGGTAGTATTCTTCTTCCCTTCCATTTTTATCCCCGAAGAGCGAATGAATAGAAGAGATGCGTCCGTCCTATCTGGGGAAGATCCTTTTACGCTGGTGTGATCAGTGCCACACACCGGTTCTTGCGCAACGCTGCGCCTGCGGAGAAAAGACCCGGGAGGTCCCCGTGACACCCCCGGGCGATGCCCGTCCGGCATTTCCGGCAGACATCGCACTCATCAACCGCATCTATGAAGATCACTTCGGCGCACCACTGATCCCTGAGGGTCACCTTGCACTCCTGAATAAAGTGCCGGACCATGACCGGATGGAAGAGATTGTTGTCGGGGGAGGAATCGCCGGGATTATCCGGTATCTCCCCCAACAGCGGCGCTGGGAACCCATCCCACGCCCTGAGGCCTGCATTCTGTTCTCTCCCAAAAAACGTTTTGTCGTGGTCGATGATGGCGCGATCCCCTTCATAAGGGATCAGGGAATGAGTGTACTCGCGCCCGGGCTGGTTTCAATTGATGATGCAGTCTGTGCGGGAGACGAAGTATTCATACTTACGAAAGATGGCTCTTCAGCAGGTGTCGGACGGGCAAAAGTGGACGCAGCAACCGCACGGGGTATGAAGAAAGGCCCGATAGTCAGGACCCGCAGGAATGTATCATCAATGATTGTGCCCGGTGCTGCAAGCTGGGGAGAAGCAGTGACTGCAAACGCTGACGTGCTTGAATCTGCAGAATCATCAGCCCTCCAGTTTGTGCGGGAGGTTGCTCAAAAAAACCCGCATCTTGTGGCAACCATATCGTACTCAGGGGGAAAGGACAGCCTCGCCACGCTGCTGGTGGTGACAAAAGCCATCGGCAAGGTCCCGATGCTCTTTGCCGATACCGGCATGGAGTTTCCCGAAACTTATGCCAATGTGGAGGAAGCATCGCGACATTACGGTCTGGACCTGATCCGTACTGACGGGAAAACACAATTCTGGGAAAATTTTGAGCGACAGGGGCCCCCTGCAGTGAACGCCCGCTGGTGCTGCAAGGTCTGCAAGCTGACTCCTGTGGCAAACCTGATACGCGAACAGTGGGGCGAATGTCTTTCCTTTATCGGTCAGAGGAGATATGAGTCAGCTACGCGGGCGCAGAGCAACCGTGTCTGGCGAAACTCAAACGTCCGTGCCCAGCTCTCGGCCGCCCCGATACACAACTGGACAGCACTGCATGTCTGGCTTTACCTTATGCGCGAGCATGCGCCGTACAACATCCTGTATGAGCGTCACCTGGACCGGATCGGATGTTTCATGTGCCCGTCAAGCGATATGGCATTGATCCATAGAATCGAGGCAGAGTATCCCGGACTCTGGGAGAGCTGGCGTACCCGGCTTGAACAATGGCAACAGGCGCAGGGGCTTTCTGCCGAATGGGTCACTGACGGGAAATGGCGGCTTAAGGAAGGTTGCATCGATCATGAAGATAGCCATTATTGATTACGGGCTCGGGAACCTGCGGAGTGTTATACGGGGACTCGAAAAAGCCGGGGCGAACGCAGTCATCACCTCACTGGAAGAAGAGATCGCAGCCGCAGACGGTCTCGTGCTTCCGGGTGTCGGAGCATTCCGCGAGGGAATGGACCAGCTGGGTTCGTTAAAAGAAACCGTTATTGAGGCAACCCGTGATGTCCCCCTGCTGGGGATCTGTCTTGGCATGCAGATGCTGATGGATACAAGCGAGGAGCATGGGATTCACCAGGGACTCGGGCTTATCCCGGGAAGAGTGAAGCGATTTCCCCGGGGATCAGGGTATAAAGTTCCCCATATGGGCTGGAATTCTCTGGTGCTATCACATGCTGATAACCCGCTTTTTGCCGGGTTTGGCCCGGATGAATATGTCTACTTTGTCCATTCCTTTTATGTAGATACCACTCCTGAATATTCGCTTACAACCACCCGGTATATCTGTCCTTTCGCGTCATCCGTGGGGAAAAATAATACCTATGGTGTCCAGTTCCACCCGGAGAAGAGCGGCGCGATCGGTCTTTGTCTGCTGAACAATTTTATCGGCATGATATAACCGTATCGTAACTGCCTCATTGTTTTATCTCCTTATTCCACAGTACTAACGGGAAACCTTTTAATGACGGCCATTCGATGCTGTAGATATGAAAAAGATCATACTCATCGCTCTCTGCATGATGTGTATTGTCGGGACTGCTTCAGCCTATCAACTCTATCTCAGCTGTCCGGAATCGGTACAGGTTGGTATCCCGTTAAAGTGTTCAATTGACAGTAACTTCCCTGCCGGGACAACTTTTAATGTAGTGATGTACCAGTCCGGATACACGGCTACTCCAGTCAAAAGCCAGTCTGTTACCATCCAGGAGAATCATGCCACCCAGTACCAGATATTGGATACCAAGGGATTACCCGGTGGGCAATACAAGGTGGAGATACAGTTCATCGGTCCTGATGAGGGGCGACTGTCAACCGATTCGAAGACCTTGCAACTCCCCGTACTTATCGACCGTTCAGGCGAAATAACGATTACATCCCCCATGACACAGAACACTGATGAAGCACTCCGCATCGAGGGGTCTGTTGCAAAAATAGGAAATGATGGTGTTCAGATTGAAGTCAGGGGACCGGACGGCAGCAGCATCTTCGGGCCGCAGTGGATAGGTACAAAAGAACAGGTACAATCCGGGGCGGGAGAATTCACTTACAAAGTTACGGCGACAATGCCTGGTGAGTATGATGTATATTTCAAGGATGTAAAGGGGTATATCGGGGTGAAAACATTCACCGTCGTCGCCCCGGCAACACCGGTACCGACAACAGTTCACACAACCGTGCCGGTTACCTCACGTCCCCCAATAACAGTACCCACACCCCTGCCTACAACCACGCAGTCACCTCTTTCCCTCATGCCAATTGTGGCAGCTCTCTCTATTATGGGTTTACTATCCGTAGTCCTGATGAAAAAGCGATGAGAGCGTCATCACTTTTTTTTAATCTGGAGAATTGTTTAATAAATACGTGAACATACACAGGGATTTCACCTCCGCTGCCACGGTTTTATTGTAATAATATTCTCCTGGAACAGTATCTCAGAAATCCGCCCTGACCGTTGGTCACTGCGGAACACTCCCAATGCACTTATCCTTAAAAAAAGGTAAGAGGTCACCATCGCGATAAACGCGAGCGGCGGTAGGAGGGGGACTGGATCCCCGCCTTTGATTTTACCGGTATTTTTTATATCATCGATAAAAAAAGGAATTCCCCGGAGCCATTTAGTTTTTCATCTTTTTCCAGATGTAAATTTCATACATGAACAGGATAAGGATCACCAGCGCCCCACCAAGGAAAAATGCAAATGCCAAATCAGGCATCGTCGCGCTGGCAGATGTGCCGATATCCGGGGGGATTATTACAGGAGTGACCAGGGGAGCTTGAACAAGGGTGGCCAGGGGAGTTGGTGCAGGAGTGAGGTTTGCAGCAACAAAATCAGATAGCCCTTTCGTTCCGGCAGCCATCACGTCAGGAGTCATTGTGGCATTTGGCCACAACCCTTCGGTTACTGCTTTAGCTGAGGTGTCTCCGGATTCCTGTATTGCCATACGCGGTGCCCCGTTCAGGCTGCTGCCGGCCGTGATACCCTGCCTGAGGATCGGGGACAGGACTGCAATAACCAGCGACCCGAACAGGACAATCCCAAAGAGCGAAGCGTATTTTAAAAGCAGCGAGCGCACATTGGACTGGCGGGGAGCAACAATCAGGAGCTGGTTTGTGATGGCATAGATTTTTATTTCCCGTCCTTTGACACTGTATTTTATCTCTGCAACCGTGATCAGACCTGCTTCGAGCAGGTTTTCAATATGATATTTTGCTGTTGTTAAGGGGATGGCAAGCCTGTCGGTAATCTCGGTCAGGCTTTTCTGGTTCTCCGCAAGGAGCTGGAGAATGTCACTTGCAGTCTGGCTGGCCATCGCTTTTGAAATCTTCTGAGCCCGCTCATCGCCAGGTTCCAGTATTACAACATTATCAGCCATGCAGCGCCGCGATTATCCGTTCACGTCCTACCTTTAAGGCAAGGTCAAGCTGGTTTGCATCCGGTCCGCCACCCTGGGCCATCGTTGGTTTACCGCCACCCTTTCCCCCGAGAAGGTTACAGACCTGGCTGATGATCTCGCCGGCGTTCACCCGCGAGTCTCCGGAAGTGAGCACTACCCGCACAGTATCACCGGCCCCGGCAATGAGAGCAACACCCCCTTTATCTGAGATGGATGTCGCGAGTTCGGCGAGCTCTTTTGCGGGGAGATCGAGGCGCCTGATGACCACTGCAACACCCCTGATTGATTCAGCGACGATTGTCTGCATCTCCAGCTCCACCAGCCGGGCGCTCATCCGATCGATATCTTTCTTTTGATCCTTCCATTCGTTGAAGAATCGCGACACGCTTGACGGGAGGTTATCCGGCTGTACCGAGAGGACATCAGACGAGGATGCAACAATGTGTTCAAGGTGTTGCATATAGAAGATCGCGGCCAGACCCGCGGTAAATTCGATCCGCTCGATACCGTCCTGGATATGCTCAACCCGTATAATCTTGATTACGCCGACTTCCCCGGTGTTCCGGCAGTGGGTACCGGCACAGGCTTCGATATCACCAGCGACTTTCACCACACGGATATCCCTGCCCGGGGGAACGCCACCCTGGTAGAGGGAAAAACCATATTTCTGCTCGGCTTTTGTACGGTCCTCGATCGAGATCTCAACCGGCTGGCTTGCCATGATCATCCGGTTTGCCTCAGTCTCAATTTTGCGGAGTTCATCGGGCGTGATGTGCTTGAAGTGCCGGATATCAATGCGGGAACTTTCGCTTCCTTTCTGCGCCCCAGCCTGGTGAATATGCACTCCCAACACCTCTTTTGCGGCATGGAGGAGAATATGCGTAGCGGTATGATGTCGCATCAGGGACCATCGCCGCTCCTCATCCACTATCCCTTTTACCCGTTCACCGCGGCGGAGTACGCCTCCCGTGATGTGGTGGAGTATCACTTCCCCGATCTTTACCACCCCGTCGACCCTGACCATACTGTCGGAACTGACCAGCGAGCCGGTGTCTGCCGGCTGGCCACCGCCATCCGGGTAGAAGAGCGTCTGGTCGGTCACTGCGTAGCCATCGAAGAAGTCAAGCACGACAGCTTCGAATTCGATGTCAGATGACTGCTCGTAGTAGAGCTTTTTTGTCGGGGGAAGTCCATTGACACGCACCGAATACTTCGAGGTTTTGTCCTCAGCAACCTCTTTTTTCGACTCGGAATGCATATCCGCAACCATGGAATAGAAATTATCAGGCAGGTCGACAACAGCGCCTTCTTTTGTCGCGATATCCTTCACCATTTCAGGCTGGATGCCGTGTGAATCGTAGAGTGTAATGATCTCGGTAAGCGGGACACGCTGGCTCTTGGCTTTGTACGATTGTGCAATTTTCTGTACAATCCTCGTCCCGCGCTCGAGCGTGGATGCATACTTCTCGGTCTCCCGGTCAACAATCTCGCGGACAATGGAAATATCCTGCTCAAATGTTTTCATCCCGATGATCCTCGTCTGCTGTTCGACAAGATCGGCAAGCGGTTCCTGTATCGTAAGCTCGTTCATCATCCGCAGCGTTCTCCGGATGACGAGACGAGCAAGGTAGCCCTCGCGGACATTGGACGGCACTATGCAGTCACCGAGCATGTACGCAAGACAGCGGGTGTGATCAACAACTGCGTACACCTTCTCGATCGGGGTGATCATCTTGTCGAGTTTTTCAGGAGAAATATCGATCGCAGCTGCCACTTTCTTGCGCAGCTGGAAAAGATTGGTACCGGAGATGTCCATGAGCCCGGCGAATTTTGCATTGAGGGCCAGGATCTTGGTGAACTCCTTGTTATCAAGCATATGGGAGAGCCCGGCAGCACTCATTACTTTACTGACCATCTCCGGAAAAACAGCATCATAGATTGTAGGTGAACCCTTGGAAGCCCAGACAAGTCGTTCAAGCCCGTACCCCGTGTCGACAATACGGAGCTTCATCGGGTAGTACATTTCTCCATTCAGATCATATCCCGGTGCCGAAGTCTTTTGTCGTCCGAGGCTCATGAAGACCAGTGTTGCAATTTCAAGCCCGCCAATGAGCACTTCAAGACTCGGTCCTGCATTGCCGCCACCGATCCACGGGTGCTCCTTATACGTGACTTTGGTGATATCCCCGCCAATGGAGGCGATGAACTGGTCGCAGAGTTCCACGGTCCGGTCTTTCCAGTAGATCTCTTCTGAGGGTGTGTTGAAGGCGTGATGTGCCATCATCTCAAAGGTTGTGAGGTGCCGCCCTGATCTGCCAACGGAATCAAGATCATTGAGCCGGATGCACGGCTGGGATATGGTGAGCGGGTTTGCCGGCGGTGGTACGATGCCCCCGGTCACAAACGGCTGGAAATCTGCAATCGATGCGATGGTAAGGTAGATATCGTCCCGCCAGCGTGCGACGACCGGGTAACGCTCCACGCGGGTGTGGCCATGCTTTTCAAAAAAGGAGAGGTAAGCCTCACGCATGCTGTCAAGGGTATAGGTATTGAAGACCGGCTTGCCAATAAAAGTATACGGCTCACAGGGGGCATCCCCGCAGCTTTCGCGTGAACTGTTCCGTGTCCAGAACGCTGAACCGCACCATTTACAGATCCTGCGTGTCAGTCCCTGGGTCTTAAAATATTCCAGCTGGTATTCTTCTTCGAGCATGAATAATCACGTAATCGTCTGTACAGTTGATTACGAACGGTAATTATTGTATTGTATAAGCTTATTTTTTCCATCTATCCTGGTACCAGGTGTCGATGAGCCGGAATGTCCCGGTCTCCTGTGCTATCCTGACTGCCAGCAGGTGCCAGCACGTCCTGCCACGGTAGAGAAAATCCCCACAGGTACAGAAATCTGCCTCAACCACATATTCGGCAGTCCTGCCTTCCACGACAAAAAAATCCAGGTATTTTTTGATCTTGCCTGAATCAAGGGCCGCGAGGGCTTTTTCCCCCCGTGTGCCGAGAGTCTCTTCGATCTCGAGACGAAGAGATGCATCGAGAACCTTTTTTTGGGCCAGACGCTGCCAGAGATCACTCATGGGATTATCTGCAGGAGTGGTGGATCGTCTATATACTGCCAGCCCATCCGGGTGGAAAGGCGCTGCATCGCGGGCGCTTCAAGTGCATAATGGGTTGCTTCAATGCAGGGGAGGGGAGCAGTGCGTGCAACCGAATGTTTCATCTCAGCAGAAAGAAAAGCATCGGCACCCAGTTCTTTTGCTTCTTTCAGGAGTGCCGGATCGAAGCCACTACCGGCAACCAGCGCAAGCCGCCGGATCTTTTTCACCTCTCCCCAGAGACGACAATTCCCCCCAAGACGCCGCGAGATTTCGGCGGGGGAAATGGTGCAGGAGCCAATACAGCCTGTCGACATGGGTGAAATGTCTTTAAGCGAGAGCAATTCTGCAAGCGCATCGTTAACCCCCTCTTGTGCCCGGTCGAAGTTTGTGTGCAAAACATAGAGGTTCATATCTGCGGAGAGCAGGGCGCGCATCAACCCCGCAATCCGCCCGGTTATGGTAGTGACCGGTGTCCATAAGGGTGTGTGATGGACAACCAGCATATCAGCCGATGCACCAACCGCCTGCTTTACTACGTACGGTGTTGCATCCAGTGCGCAGCACACCCGGGAAATTTCCGGTCTGCCTTCTACCACGAGCCCGATCTTTTCTGCATCAAAATCCTCAGCAAGCTCAGGAGGAGCGAGGCGCTCCATCTCTTCAATAAAGGCATGCACATGCATAGACAAGTATCGTTAAGAGGGGTTAAAATATCATATATTACTAATGGTAATAACAATTAATTTAAATATTCATTAAAGCGTATTTCTGGGTATGCACAAGTCCATCGATCAGATCAACGATCGGATCCGGGACGGCACTGCACGCGTTGTCACTGCCGAGGAAATGCCCGCAATCGTTGCCGAACTGGGTGAATCCGGGGCGCTCAAAGAAGTTGACGTCGTTACTACCGGAACATTCGGGGCCATGTGTTCATCCGGTGCGTTCCTCAATTTCGGGCATGCTGAACCGCCGATCCGGATGGAACGAATCTGGTTGAACAACGTGGAAGCGTACGGTGGACTGGCAGCAGTTGATACGTATATCGGTGCAACACAGCAATCCGATACTCTCGAAGAGCAGTATGGCGGAGCGCACGTGATCGAGGACCTTGTGGCAGGAAAATCCGTGGAACTCCGGGCAAGTTCACGGGGCACTGACTGTTACCCGCGCAGAACGATAACCACAGATCTTCTGCTGGAACATTTCAACCAGGCTATCATGTGCAATCCGCGCAATGCTTACCAGCGGTATAACGCCGCGACCAATTCAACCGACCGCGTTTTGCATACCTATATGGGTGTGCTGCTGCCCAATTGTGGCAATGTGTCCTATTCCGGAGCTGGAGTGCTGAACCCGCTCTCCAATGATCCCAAACTCCGTTTGATCGGCAGCGGTGTTCCGATCTTTTTATGCGGGGCTCAGGGAATGGTTATTGGTGAGGGAACCCAGCACTCACCTGCCGGAGGATTTGGCACCCTGATGGTAACCGGGGACTTAAAAGAGATGTCGCAGGACTATCTCCGGGCGGCGACGATGACCGGATACGGGGTCACGCTGTATATAGGACTTGGCATCCCGCTGCCGGTGCTCGATCTTGATGTAGTGCGTGCAACTGCGGTTCGTGATGAGGATATTTCAGTAGATCTTCTCGATTATGGTGTGCCGAGCCGGAGTCGTCCTGCAATAAGGAAAGTAAGCTATGCTGAACTGCGGAGCGGTGCCGTTGAAATGAATGGCGAGGAGGTCCGGACGTCGTCGCTCTCCAGCTTCCGGAAGGCACGGCAGGTAGCCGGGGAGCTGAAACACTGGGTTGAAACCGGTAAAATGCAACTAACCCTTCCTACCCGCCTGATAGATTCAAAAAAACCGGTAAAACCCATGCACCAGAGTGTAAAAGGCCCGCGGGTGCTGGACATCATGGACCGACAGGTTGTCAGTATCGGGGAAGATGAAGAGATTACAACAGCGGCAAAGAAACTCCTGAAAGGTGAGACCAACCACCTCCCGGTCATCAACAGCGACAACATCCTGGTTGGTATTGTAACAACGTTTGATATATCAAAAGCTGTTGCAAATCCCGGTAAGGCCCACCTTGTCAAAGATATCATGAAAAAGAAAGTTATCACGACCACACCCGATGAAGCAGTGGATATTGCTGTGCAGAAACTCGAGAAATACAATATCAGTGCACTGCCGGTCGTGGATGGCGGGCACCATGTAATTGCCATGCTTACGGCAATAAATCTTGGAAAGCTTTTCGGGGGGAGGTGGTTGAAATGAAACTGCTGGTGACCTTCTCGCGCAAGAAAGGGAGCAAACCGATCATCGCACAGGTCGTGCGTGACACCGGTGTCCTGATCAACGTTGAACGGGCGATTATTGATTCATCGGAAGGAGAAGCGCTCATCGATGTTCCGGACGACCAGTGCCAGCTCGTCAGAGATACGATGATCAGTCTCGGGGCAACCGTACACCTCCTTGAACATGGCATCAGTGTGAACGAGAGCGAATGCATAGATTGCGGTGCATGCATCAGCATCTGTCCCCGTGAAGTTTTTTCGCTGGATACAGACTTTAAACTCAAGCTGGCAGAGGAAAAATGCGTGCTCTGTGGTAAATGTATCGAAGCGTGTCCGCAACAGGCACTCATGCTTCCTCTATGATTCGCGCACCTTTCGTGTTCCGTGAGACGATAGCAACGATACTTGGCGATACGCCCCAGCATATTGCTGCAGCAAAGTCCGGCATGGTAAGGGCACGGCAGGTGCTGGAGGCGCATATCGCCCGCGATCCTTTTTTTCTGGCTACCTTTGCTCCCTACACGCCGGACTCCGATGAGCTGATCATCCTCAGGATGGCCCACGCAACGCGAAAAGCCGGCGTCGGTCCCATGGCGGCAGTGGCAGGTGCAATTGCATGGGCGGGTGTTGAGGCGATGGTGGATGCAGGTGCTGTGTTCGGTGTGATCGATAACGGGGGTGATATCGCACTCATAAGCGACCGCTCAGTCCGGGTTGGAGTCCATGCCGGTGAGGCAGTTCTTTCCAACCGGATAGCGTTTGTCGTCCCTCCGCAGGAAAAAATACTGGGTATCTGTACCTCATCTGCAACGGTCGGACCTTCCATCTCATTTGGATGTGCAGATGCTGTTACGATTTTTTCCTGCGATGTTGCGCTTGCCGATGCCTGGGCCACATCGGTCTGCAACCAGATACGGCCCGATGACCAGACGGTTCTCGACCGGATAAACCCGGAGGAAGTCTCCGGGGTTTTTGCCATTATGGGTGCAACACTGGTGAAATGGGGTTTTCTCCCGCCATTGGTTTCTGCTGTGGTCGATGAGCAGCTGATCAGTGCGGGAGATCGGATATAGTCCGGCTCTGCCGGGAATTAAAAATATCCGTCATTGTTCTTTGTGGATGGTGTCTCGAAAAAATTGTTCCTTTTCCTGCCCCCTCTGGTTTGGTTACCTTGGTAACCGGGCCGGCAGAAGATCCTTGACGATTATTGTGTCAATACGGGGGATTTTCGATATATTTCAGCCCGTCGGCATAGGCCGTTTTTCCCTTATAGGTCACGAGAGGGTGTTCACCGCCTGACACCATGATTACAGGTTCATGATTTTTTACTGAAAAGATCAAGTCCAGAAGTTCGACCTCATCAATTTTCACTCCACTGGTGAGTGACGAGGCAGGTTCCAGTTCAAGCCGTTCACAAACCAGTTCATCAGGCAGTATGCGGAAAAAATAATAGAATACCTGATAGGCATTCAGCAGATCGGAGACAAGCAATTCGTTGCGCAGAGCAGAATCGAGTGCATCTATCATGTAGGAAAGGCATTTGACATCATCTTCGCATTCTTCAAAGAGATGATCAGCAACGGCAACTAAGTCGTGATAAGGAACAGGCGTTCCGTCAGGATTCATTGCCAGTCATTGGTTGCGGGGACTTAAAAAAAATGGTAATGAAGACGCATTTTTTAAACAGCAGGACAAAACCCTTATTCACCCCCATGAGGAATGAATAAAGGTGAAAGAAGAGGATGCGGACTGGGTGATCTATCACCTTATTGTGACGGAACCGTCGATTTCGGCTGAAGGCCTGGCCTCTGCGAGCGGGCTTGACCCTTGCGTTGTTGATGCATCCCTCGGACGTCTTGAACGGTATCTTCTTATCGAACGTACTGAAGGGAAACTGCGCGTGCTTAACTTTGGTGAGGCCCTCATACACTGTCAGGTAAAATACTCGCAGGATCTCCCGTACACCATAGAAAATGGTGTGATTAAAGAGCGGAAAACGTAGCATGGCAGGAAACGAAGTTATTATTCTCCGGGTTGGTCACCGCCCCGAGCGTGATCAACGGGTAACAACCCATGTCGGCTTAACTGCCCGGGCGCTGGGTGCAAAGGGGATGTATCTTGCTGCTGCTGATAAGGGGGTTGTCCAGAGTATCGGTGACGTGGTCAGCCGCTGGGGGGGCGACTTTTTCTGCCAGGATTCGGTAAAATGGCTCTCCTGTATCCGGGACTGGAAGGCTCATAGGGGGACTGTCGTTCACCTCACCATGTACGGCCTTAACCTTCCCGATGTGATGGGGGATATTAAGACCCACGAAAAAATTCTCGTTATTGTTGGTGCGGAGAAAGTGCCTGGTGAGATCTATGGGCTCGCAGATTATAATGTGGCAGTTACCGCTCAACCCCATTCCGAGATATCGAGTCTTGCCCTCTTTCTCGATCACTATTTTTCCGGGCAGGAATTCAGGAATGAATTTCCCGGAGCCCGGATCCGCATAATCCCCTCAAAAGCAGGAAAGCAGACGGAGGAAATGTGAAGGGTCGGGTACTGGTCGCCGGATTTTCAACCCGGCATGTTGCACAGTCTGCAGCATGCGCTGGCTATGAAGTATGTGCCATTGATCATTTCTGCGATCAGGACCTTTCCTGGTATACAACAGACCGGGAAAAATTTTCAGAGCTTGCAGATCTTCCTGACGCGATACATGAGATATGCCGGCGCCATACATTTGACCTCGTAATTGTTACATCCGGTGCAGAAGATCTTTTTTTCCCCCTTCCGCTCTGCGGGACTCCAAAAGATAAAGTCGCCCGTTTTTTGGATAAACTGGATATCCAGCATTTTTTTGAAGTCCTCACCGTTCCTGTCCCCCGGCTCCTGGCTGAGGGAGAATATCCTGCTATGATCAAACCGCGGAGGGGTGCCGGCGGCTGGCGGAATGCGATCGTGCGGGATAGTGCCGGGCTCTCTGCATGGGAAAACCTGAATCCTGGTATACCCTTTATCCGCCAGGAAATCGTTGAGGGTATTCCGGCAAGCGTCTGTTGTGTTACGGATGGTTCAAGGGCACGGGCGATTGCTGCAAACGAGCAGATTTTACGGAGGGACGGAGTATCCTCGTTTGGGTTCTGTGGTTCGGCCACCCCGTTCGATCATCCGCTCTGCCGGGAAATGATTACCCGGGCAGAACAGATCGCTGCTGCAAGCGGGTGCCTCGGCACCATCGGGATCGATTTTGTTCTCGGCTGCAATACTGCCTATGCAATTGAGCTCAATCCCCGGTTTCAGGGAACGATCGATACTGTTGAAATGGCATACGGTTGTAACCTGTTCCAGTATCATGTCGATGCCTGTGCCGGGAAACTCCCTTCAGGTTTGCTCTCCCCGAAACGAGTTGCAGTACGCAGCATCCTCTTTGCCGACAGGGATTTGACTATTACCGCAGACTTAAAAGATCTGGCATCCTATGTGGCAGACATCCCGTGGCCAGGATCATCCTTTGAAGCCGATCAGGCTTTGGTCAGTGTTTATGGCTGGGGACAGACACGCGAAGCTGCATTTTTTATGCTGGATAAGCATATTAGCACCGTCCGACAATACATACGGTGATGGATCCCATAGACGACCTGCTTAAAGATCCGGCCATACGTGCATACCTTCACCGGTTGGTAAAAGATGAAGGGCTCAACCTCATCGAACGGTTCCCGCGTGAGGGTGTGTATAGCGATGAAGACCTTGCCGCACGCACCGGTATCAACCTGAATACCGTGAGGCACACCCTCTATACCCTGTATGAAAAACGGCTTGCTGAGTATCACCGGATCAAAAACAACGAAACGGGCTGGCTGACCTATCTCTGGCAGCTGCGTACCGATCACATCTATAGTGCGATACGGGAAGATATGGTGCTCGTTCTGGAAAAACTCGAACGACGCGAAAGGTATGAAGAAGAAAACGACTTCTTTATCTGCAAGGACTGCCAGGTGCTCTTTACCTTCCCGCAGGCAATGAGCTGCGATTTCAACTGTCCGGGCTGCCAGAAAGCCGTGACCCATTTTGACAACGATATGCTCCTACGCTCCCTCAAATACCGGATTGACGATATTAAAAAATCACTAGGTCATGCCTGACCGTTCAGAAAAAAACTATGAGCAGCTGCTGCGTGAAGCAGGATGCAGCGAAAAGGTTTTGGCTCACTGCCGGGCTGTACGCGATGTTGCACTGGAATATGCGCAGCGCAATACCCTTGTTTCGGTGGATCTGGTAAGAGAAGGTGCGATGCTTCACGATATCGGGAGAGGGGCGAGTCACACGATCCTGCATGGACAGCGGGGAGCAGACCTGTTGCGTGCACAAGGGATCAGCGAGGAGGTCGCCCGTATTGTTGAGTGCCATACGGGCGCAGGACTTACTGCTGATGAATGTACGATGCTCAGGTTATCTCCCCGTGACTGCATGCCACGGACGACAGAAGAGAAGATCGTTACCCATGCCGACAACCTTATTGAAGGGAGAAAAAGAGTGACTATTGATGAAAGTATCGCGTCTGCCATTCACCTGCCAAGAAAGGTAAGACGTCGGATATATCACCTTGCGCAGGAAGTTGAGTTGCTCTGCAGCTAAAAAAACCGGCTCGGGAAAAATCATCCGTTTTTAGCATAAAAAAACCAGAAAATAATACCATTTCAGATTATACGAATTTCTTTCTCATTCTATTTGGATCGGGAATAATTTTTGCTCGATTTATCGTCTGATTCAGAATTTATTCGAAGATTTTTCATCCGATTGTTTTTCGCAGGGGAACTGCAGGCAGGAGGGCAAAGCCATGCAGTGAGAGTCCTCTGAGGCATACCAAATAATCCAGTTCTGATCCGATAATCCTTTTGCTAAAAAGTATTGGGAAGGGTAAAAAAGCGACCGGTTGATGGTGAGCTGATGGTATCGCCTAGATGATGACTTGTTTTACCTGGGGTAATGCACGGATCTGTTCAATAACCCCGACAGGCATGGATTCTTCAACAATAATGACAAGCCGGGGCTCTTCGGAAAACTCCGGGTCAGTAACAAAGATTTGCCGGATCGCGACATCGTGCGTTGCAAGGACATGAACCACTGCGCCGACAATACCCCGCTCACTTGCATTTTTTGGGAGGACGGTGATGACAGCGAACCCGAGGGATTCTGCAACTTTGGAAAGATCCGGCGTCGCCCGCATGTTCAGAAAAATATCCCGGAGGAACGGGCGTTCAAGGATTCGATGTGCTGTAGAGTCAACGACGCGGCGATCGGATCCGATTGCTTTAGCCACCGCGGTCGCTGGTACCTCGATACCATTACAACTGATCCGTCCGTCTTCGGTTACACCAAAACCATTCTCAAGCAGGAACCGCACCACGCGGCTTTGCGAGGGTGAATCGGAAAACTCATGAATGATATCTGACCACATACTCACCACTGGGCATGACGCATATAAATATACAGCGATGCTGATCCGGCGCCATCATGGTAGGGAAATTACTGAGGTGCGGGCTGAGTGCAGAATCACCCTGAAGTGATTAATGGTGCTGACATGATCCGGTGGTGAAGATATTTATAAAAAATCCTGCAGGGAATTCAACTTGCATAAGATTTTATTAGATAGACAACCTCTTTGTAATGTCACAAAGCGAGGGTAGCCAAGCCAGGTCAAAGGCGCTAGGTTGAGGGCCTAGTCTCGTAGGAGTTCTTGGGTTCGAATCCCATCCCTCGCATTCTGTTCTTTGTGAATTCAATTTTCTTGCCTTATATGGTAGTACCATAACAAGGTGCAGTGTTTCATCAGAATTGCGATGTGTTATCGATCGAGCGATGCATCGGCAAAAAGAAAAAAATCCGGGCTGCCAGGATTGGCAACCTACTTTTTCTTTGTAACGAAGTAATATCCGGCACCCGCTGCGACGATAATGATTAGTGTGCTTAAAATTATCGCCCACTGCACACTTCCAACTGTGGCGGGAAATACAGTAGTCTGTGCCGGTAACATTGTTCCTGCCGGGACTGGAGCGGTAGTCGTCGAATTTCCGGTCAAAATTGGCTTCGTTGCCATATCAATAAACAGACCATAGGTACTGAAGTGGGTAATCGGGGCTATGACTGCGAAGTTTGAGGAATCGGCCGTCGTCGGAACGCTTACCCATAACAATTGTACCCTGTCATAGAACCGTATGCGCAGAGACCCCGTGGAACCATTTGCCTTTTCAATGAGGGAAGTCCACTGGTCGGTTGCCAGATGAAACTTCAGGGAAGCAGGTTTTGAAAATGTTGCGCCATCCGGCAGACATTGGACTGAAAAGCCAGAAAATGAATATTCCGCGCCGTCCGGTACAGGGGGAACCTCACCGGGCTCCAGTACCTTAACCGATATCGAGTTTATAGGTTCTCCCCGTACTCCACGGATTGTCGTGCCTAATGGTACGGTGACACTCGCAGCAAATCCTGCCTCCTCTCCGGTAGTGACGATATAGGTCATAAGGATCTGGCCTTCTTCAGAGACCAGCATCGGGATTCCGGAACTGATGATCTGCCCGGGGGAGCTACCGCCCCCTCCCCCAGAGACGTAGATAAAAGGCGTCGTGGGCAATGTCCGGAATGTATAGTCAGTACTTACAAACCTGTTTCCGCCCTGATCGCTAGACACCACCCGCAAGTGGTATATTGTCCCAGGAGATAGTCCGCCAAGGGTAATAGAATGGTTAGTCACCATAACCGGATTTGTGCGGGTGGATCCGTAGCTGGTCGTGATACCGTACTCGACAGTACTATCAGCATTACCGTTTGTTTTCCAGGTAATTGTCGCAAGGCTCTGACCAACATTTGCGACCGCGATATCAAACGCAGTAAGCGATATTTTGGCCGTGATCACCGTTGCACCCGTGGTTCCGGCAGATGCAGGGCTGACAAGGATACCTGATGGTACAAGGAAACAGCATAAGAGAACAATAAAAACGGAATGGTTTTTTTTCCCGGTCATTTCCACTGCCTGACGATACATCCGGAAATAACGGCGGCGACAACGAGAGCCAAAACGTTCAACATCGCAGGCAGGGGTGTTTCGGTGGCTGGTGCCGTTGTTTTTGGCGACTGGATCAGTATTGCCCAGACACTCAGATGGTTGGTTGTTGCGGTCAGCTTCATATCTTTTGAAGTAAGTTGAGTTGGCAGTATCACCCATGTGCCCTGAGCAGTATCCCAGTAGGAGAGTTTCAGCTGTGATGCATCTCCACCTGCCACCGCAAGGTCATTTGCTGAATAGGTGACCCGGACCGTGGCGTCTTTGCTGAGGAGTCCTGACAGCCCGGTGATTTCAAAACAGGTGGCGCCCAGTCTGGCTCCTTCGGGTGCCGGATGAAGATTGTCACGTGAATACGGTTTCAGCACAACCACAACGTCATCAAGGACCGCACCCTGCGGGAATACAACCGAATACCGCCCGTCAGGAGACGTAAGAGTGCCCGGACGGCCGGGAGAAAGCGTTACGCTGGACTCGGTCGGCGGCGGGATGTACGACTCCTTCAACTCGAACGTGGTGGTCTTTTCGTCAAGCACCCGTCCGCTTTCAAGGATGATCTTTGAGCTAACCGTGTAGGTGCCAACCGGCAGGTCTTTCACCTCAGGCTTGACGGTAAACTCCACCGCATTTCCCGGGATGATGGCAAATGTGGAAGGAGATGTTGAGACATTTGCTATAAGATTTCCCTTGCTGTCAGATAATCTGACCTTATTGATCGTGCGATAATAGTGATAGTTCCCGGTATTTTTGAACGTGGTTGTAACCGCGATCGGCTGGCCTATGGTCACGACTCCCGTATCCACTTTCAGGATACTCCCCGTTTCAGTTAGTGTAGAACCTGAAACGGTGATAAACACCGGAACATTAACTCCCGTTGTAAATGACTGTCCTGTTTTGGCAAGGGCATGTACAGAAACGATCGCATATCTCCCCCCACTGCCCACATTCTGAGGTAATTTTATGGCAGCCTTCACATCGTGGGATGTCCCGGGTTCGAGATGGAGGGTGGTGTTGGACAGAGTAATTAATGTTCTTCCTGAATAAGGACTGAGATCGTTTGCTGGATCAAGACTTATATAGCCTTTATCCATGGCCTGACCAAAACCCATCACATCGATCTGGATATCCGTGGGCTTTTCATCAGCGCCAATACTCACCGTCATTGTATGAATGTCTGTTCCTCCGGGAGCAATACTGCCCATATATTTTGCTCCCATCACACCAATCGCCGATACCGGCGCAAGACACCATACCATCAGCAGCACAAACACTAGAGCCATCGTGGCCATTTTTTTGGATTCCTGAAACCATCCTCTCATATTCTCACTCCGGTTGTAGGATTGACAACACACACCACTATACATTTCGTTTTCCGGCGATCATGATTCAACCCCGGTAAACGTAATGACAACCCGGTAGGTGTTCCCGTTCGTCAGGTGACGGTCGGTGTAGGTGATCAGTTGCTGCAGAGTAATCGCCATCTGTTTACTGGAAGCCGCAGCATCTCCGGTTTCTATGACTTGATCTGTGGGGCCTAATGTCGCTGTGCTCTTCTGAACATTTTGAATGGTTTCCCCAACGACAGTCATATTATTGGAGATGACACTTCCCGCGTTGACCCAGCCAGTGCTGGCATTATATTCCAGCAGTCTTCCCGCACTACTGCTGCTTTTTCCATTATCCAGAGCATCCTTCACGTTGACGTGCCATGAGGAGCTTTCCGTGGAGACATTCAGTTTCAGCGTAGTTGAATTTTCGTTCGTGGTGCCGGGAGTAAACGCCCAGTCCTGAATGTTCCCCATGACTGTTATGTTGATCGCGGCAACCGGGCTGGCGAAGAACAGTATGGCAACAGCCAAACCGATTGTCATTATCATCACAGGGCATTGCTGAAAATAATGTCTCATAAACGATCACTGGGGTGTCCTTTTATAAAAAAGTTGTTTGATCTCTTCTCATGAAAGCGATCACGTAGCTGTTATGGTGAAGGTAACCGGAATCCTGTATGAGTAACCCGTTGGCAAAATTTTGTCCGAATAGGCGACAGCCTGGTTAAATGAAAGTGCGAGCTCTTGAGAGGGGCCTGCTCCCGATCCCGTGTAGAGAGTCTGGTCAACTGCAGTTAAAGGGGAAATAGGCGTTGTGGTAAACACACCTATTGCTGTTCCTGAAATCCCCATTGCTGCTCCAAGTGTATCAGTTAAATATGTACCATCGGCTGTTGTAACATTCACCATAAAACCTGCACTAGGTTTGCCGTTGGTCATTGCATCTTTTGCTTTAATGGCAGAAGGGCAATTTGCTGCCGCATCCAAATGATTTGATGTGTCCGAATTTACACCAGGTGGTATGAGCGTCATAGCAACCGTAGCTGAATTTATAGTGAGAGCAACATATGCTGTGGGGTTTCCCGTAATCGTAGTATTTCCTGTTTCAGCTGCCATCACCGGGGCAACCATCGCCGCTGACATAACGACCATAAGACTGATAACAACCAGCAGTTTTATTTTCATTTACTTCTCCTCCATCACGTCATGATAAATTAATGATTACC
>Ga0315274_10001099_pt1 | contig 42030 bp, 52 predicted proteins | sample YL17G02_20_MG_FD_203700 | JGI IMG/M metagenome (GOLD analysis project Ga0315274, IMG submission 203700) | Sediment microbial communities from Yellowstone Lake, YNP, Wyoming, USA - YL17G02_20 | ecosystem: Environmental > Aquatic > Freshwater > Lake > Sediment | place: USA: Wyoming | collected...
AAGGTGCAGGGCAAAGGAATGAAAGGGTTTTATGGTAGCCCAACAGAAGGAAGTTTTGGAATAGTAGGTAATGTAGCTAAGAGTTTGTTTAAGCAAGAACCGAAAACGGTGGAGATTAAATTATCGGATTCTGCACCCTCGAATGAAGTTTATTTTAATGATTGGGAAGTTACTGGTCATATTGGGAAGTACCCACAATGGAAAGCAGAATTAGAGGACATAACCTATGAAATAGGAACGAGAGATGGTATTAAATATACATTATGGCGTGGCGAAGAAAAAGTTGGTGTATTTAATAGTGTAAAACAAGCACAAGATGCTGCAATGGGGACTGAAACTGGAAGAACTTCCACCCAACACTCCATAGACATAACACCCGAACTAAAAGCAAGTGTAGAAGGTGGGCAACCGTTGTTTAAAACAGAAGAAAGCAAAAAAGAATTTGGTGGATTTGAAACAAGGGATGGTAAACCGATAGGCTTTAATTACGATACAGAAAAAGTAGCAAGAGAAAGATTTGATATTTCTAAACTTAAAAAGATTGGTAGCGGAAGTGATAGAGATGTTTATGATTTAGGCAATGGCAAAGTATTAAAAGTTGCTAAAACAGCAAGGGGTTTAACGCAAAATATTTATGAAGGCGACTATTATTTAAAAGGCATTATCCCGGAAGTGTTTGAAAGAGGGTTGAATTATGTTGTTGCAGAAAGCACTCCGAGAATAAAATCATCAGATAAAGTTACCGTATATGACCAAGAAGGTAATGGTGATGTAGTTGGAGAAACAACAGCAGGTGAAATGCTTAGACAGTTAGGTCAATTTAATCAATCTCATTTTGATAAACATAACGACAATTTAATAAAAATACTTAACAAGTTTGGCTTTGGAGATATAACAAGCTACAATGTTCTTTGGAACGACTTTACAGCACAAAGGAATTGGGGCTATAAAGATGGTGTTGCATACCACTCTGACGGTGGAACTTTTGGCGGTGTAGATATGATTAGTTCGCACAAAGGCAAAACAAATCTATCCGACCCTGAATTTAGAAAGATATACGAAGAAAGCAAAAAACTAAAAAAACAATTTGGCGATACAGACAAAGCCACAATGTATTCAAAAGAAGGCGGTAAAGTAGAAGCACAATACAGAATAGAAAGCGGTAAAAACATAGTAGAGGCAATAAAAGACTTCAATGGCAGTCCAAGAGCCACAGTAGCCCTTACCCACGAGATAATGCACCCCACAGTAGTAGCAATTATTGATGGTGCAAAGGCGGGTAACGAAGTAGGTGCAAAGCATACTGAAACAATCGTAGCAGAGTTCAACAAAGCCAACCCCAAGAATCAAGTAACAACCGAACAGTTAATTAAGGGTAATGATGCCTTCAAAGGTGGCACAACAAGCAAGGAGTACCGCCAAGTACAAGAATTTATCGCTAAGTCATGGGAGAAGTACCATACAGAAGGTGGCAAAGGATTTAGCGAAGCGTTCCAAAAAGTATTGGAGCAAATAACGCAAGCCTTCACTGAAGTTTACAAGACACTAAAAGGTAAAGAACTTACTCCTGAGCTTCGCAAGATGTTCGATGAGATTCTAGGTAAGGAGCCTGAGCCTGTTAAGGTCAAAGAACCAAGAGTAGAATCACCGGAGGAAGTCTTGGTACGGGACTTGCAACAAGACATTAAGAATATTGGCTATGATATAGCACACGAAATGGAGATGAACTCTCTGTCAGAGTTTAGTCCTGACATGTATGCTGTTCAGAATATGCCATGGATAGATCCTTTATCAGCAGCCAAAGAGACTGGTGGTAAAGTAGGCACCAAAGGAGATATTAACCCTTCGTTTGTGCATAAAACCAAAGGAGTAGGTGTTGAGAAGGCGGGTGAAATACTAGCGCAAAGGGCAGCCGATGACGGACTGCATCCTCAATTAGATTCTCAGGATTGGCGAGAGATTCTCATTGAAATTCTACATGCAGGAAGCAAGGAGTCTTACATAAAGAACAATACCAAGTTTGGCAAGGAGCGCACTCGAATCTTAAAGCAAGAGATGGGTGAGAAGAAGGCTGAACTTGCAGAGGCTATTAAGGATTTAGAGAATGCTGATTGGGAGAAACTTGGATTTGATTCTAAGAAGGAGTTCAAACAGCATGTACGCGATATTAAACAAGGTAAGCAGCTAGAACAGTACGAAGCAGATACTATGGATGTTGTTGCTCAGATGGACGACGCAACAGTAGACAGATTAATTAAAGAACTTGACGAAAATTTTCCAACAACGGAAGAAGAAATAAATACATTCTATGAAAAACACGGTATTGAAGAGGGTAGTGTTAGCGCAGAAGCTAGCAGCCCTAAAATTACAGAAGGAAAACCTGAAGTTAGCCAAGCGCCAACAGAAGGAGAATTAGTTGTTAAGGCGAAGCCCATTAAGTCAAGTTGGGAAAGCAATATTGAAGCATTAGTTGATCCAGAGAAAGGATTAGGTGCTGTTATCTCTAAAGCAATTAAGGAGCAACAACCTTTCAAAGAATCTTTTTTAAAACGAATAGGAATATCTCTTGAAGAAATGCGTCAATTAGACGATGCCTCAAAGCAGAAAATACAAGATCAATGGGTTAAAAGCGATGAATTCAAGGAATTATCAAAGTTTGTAGAAGACAAAAAATCGACTCCTGATCCCAAGCCCGTCACCCCACCTGACACCCCCCTAAAGATCACCTCCAAAGAGAAAGCACTCAAGGCAGTTGACGATCTTGAGAACTTCTTACTTAACCTGCCCGGCATTAAAGACAATGTAGGTGGAGAGCGTATGGGCGCACCATTCAAAGCAGAAGATGCGGTGAAGTTTTTTGCAGAAGCTCTTAGAGAGGGTGTAGAACAAGGCTACAAGGTCAAAGAAGCCATTGAGCGTGCTATTGGTAAACTAAAAGAGCACAAGACTTATAAGGCATTCCTAGACTCCGTGGATGAATCCATGCTTAGAGATAACGCTAGGAAGAATTATGAGAAGCAAGGTATCTCGTTAGATAAGCCTATTGAACAGCAGTTTGGAGCTTCGCACGCATCAGTAGCAGAAGTAAGAAAATCAATGGGTCTAACTGACGAGATTAATATTACTGATCAGCACCGAAGAGATACTAAAACTGTAATGAAAGAAGGTAAGCAAATTGCAGAATCTTCTAACGTGCAGTTTTTAGCAGACGATATAATTAGTGGAGAGAAGATTCCCAATGCTCAGGAGCAAGCAGCACTTGTGTATGAACAGACAAAACTCTACAATGAGTCTTTAGACTATCAAGATAGAATTGATTCCTTTACAGCAAAAGGAGAGTTAAACGCAGCAGACCAAGCAACCATTGAACTAGCTAATATCAGAGCTAGACAGAAGAACGTGATGGACGCACTTGATGTTGCAGGAACCAAGATGGGTCTTGCTTTTCGAATGAGACAGTTGATAAATAAGCGCGACTACTCTTTAGTTGCATTAGAGAAAAGGTGGACTAGCGCTTCGGGAGGCAATGAGATAACTCCATCTGTTCGCAAGCAATTAGAAGCAAGAGTAAAGGAGTTAGAGGCAGAGGTTAAAAAGTCAGAAGAATTATTTAAGGCAAAGGATAAGGAGCTTGCAGACCAGGCAATGCTCGACATTCAAGAGGCGATGGCTAGGGAGAAAACTAGTCCACTACAAAGAATCAAAGCCGAAAAGAAAATTCGTAAGGAGGAATTAGCCAAGAAATACAGAGGCGTATTCAATGATGCAACCAATATTGCCAAGGCGATATTGGAAAAAGATTTTTATGAGTATTCAAAACTTGTATTAGAGGAAGTAGCCGGAGATATTAAGGAGTTTGCAAAAAGACTTATTGGTGATCTTGGAAAGAATGTAGAACCTTACGTTCAAGAAATATATGATAATGCTTCTAAAAAGGAGTATGAGAAAGCCTTTGTTGACGAAGTAAAAGGAATACAGATTGATAAGCAACTCATCCGTGATATTGTTGAGCAAGGCGTAAAAGACTCCCAAGAACTAGTAGACAAAGTTTTCGAGGCAGTCAAGGATGATCTACCAGAGGGTACAACTCGTAGAGAGGTGCAGGACGCTATTTCCGAGTACGGCAAGCAAATTAATCCTAAGATAGATCCTCTGCAAGCTGAAATAAATAGTTTAAAACGCGATCTGAAACTTGAATCTGGATTAGAGGACGCAACAGTTGGTAAGGGTGTAAAGAGAAGCGGATTCACGCAGCCAAAACCAACTCCGAAACAGCGTGGTCTTAAACGTAGAATTAATGATGCACTTAAAAATCACCCCCAAGATCAGGCTGAGATTAATAAAAAGTGGGCTACTGCGCTTGACAGAACCAAGACTGCACTTAATAATTCAATCACGGATTTAACTAAACGGCTAGAAGATTTAAAGCAAGGTGTTGCTACTCCAAAAACACCAAAGGAGAGGTTAAAACTAGATGCGGAGGCAGAGGCGCTAAAAGATATGCGTGATGATCTAGTCAAACAAATTGAAGAGATCGAAGGAAAGAAGAAACTCAGTTATGAGCAGAGGGTAACGCTTGCTATTGAAGCAGCAGAGAGAACAGCTCAGAAGTATAGAAATCGAACTCAAGAGATAAAAAAAACAGGAACTTATACAAAGGAAACTCCCGTTCAATTATCATCTCCTGAACTTGATATTGCAAGAGCGGAAAGAGATGCTGCACAAGCAGAGTTTAATCAGGCGAGCAAGGATGCTAATTTAGATGTTATTGCTGCAACAAGTAAAGCTCTACGTGATTCTCAAGACAGAGTTGCTAAGTTAGAGCAAAAGGTTCGCTCTAACGATATAAGTTACGCTCAACGTGCTGTACGATTAGCTCTTGATACGCCCGAACTCAAAGCATCCAAAGCAGCAGAGAAAGCGCTCAGAGATATTATCGACACTATGCGTGAAGAACAGGGACTAGCCGAACTTCATAGAATGGAACTTTGGAAGAATCGTGCAGCAAACAGGCTTAAAGAACTTGAGCGAAGAGTGCGAGAGAAAGACTATTCAAAGAAGGTGAAGAAAGAAACTCCAATTGATATGGAGATGGAGCGTACTGCCATGAAGATTGATCGCGCTAAATTTGATTTAGATGTGGCAATTGAAGTAGAGCGATATAAAAATCTTCAAGGATGGGAGAAGACAGGAGAAACACTTTCGGATATATTTAATATTCCAAAGTCTATTATGGCTTCGATGGATATTTCGGCTCCATTTAGACAAGGAGCAGTTTTATTTGCTCGGCATCCGATACTTGGAGTGAAAGCAACAAAGGAGATGTTTAAGCATCTTTGGAGTGAGAAGGAAGCTAATGATTGGAATGATAGACTTAGACTTAGTGATGGGTACATACGTGCCAAGAAGAGCAATCTATTTATTAGCGAACCGATGGCTAGGCTTGTTGCATCAGAGGAACGTTTCATGTCGCACATGGCAGAGAAAATACCTGTACTTGGAAGGGGTGTTAAAGCATCAAATAGGGCATACTCAGGTTTTCTTAATAAGATAAGAACTGATGTATTTAATCAGCATTACGAAGCTCTTGTAAACGAAGGCTTCTCAGGAAAAGAATTACAGAGTGAACTCAGTCAAATGGCTCACTTAATTAATAATTTTTCAGGTAGAGGAAAGTTAGGTAAGCGAGGAGAACTTGCCTCACCACTACTCAATGCAGCGTTCTTTGCACCACGATATGTGACATCAAGGATCAATACTCTTGCAAATGCAGTAACAGGATACTGGCTTGAGGGTAGAGCGTATGGATCACAGAGAATGTCTACTCGGACAAGACTTGAAGCATATAAGGCGCTTGGAGCCTATGTCACAGTTGGGGTTGGAGTCCTTCAGATGGCTAAAGCTGCCGGAGCAGAGGTTGAGATAGATCCTAGAAGTTCTGATTTTGGTAAGATCAAAATTGGTGATTTACGCTATGATATATGGGCAGGATTTCAACAAGAGATCGTATTACTAGCAAGGATATTTACTCAGGCAAAAGTAGATGTGTTTAACGGCAAGGTAAAAAAGTTCAATGAAGGATTTGGTTCTTCCAACACAGGAAGTACATTAGGCAATTTTCTTCGAAGTAAGGCTAGTCCACAGGTAGGATATGCACTGAGCGCAATGACAGGCACTACAATGGGCATGGAAGAGTTTGACGCAGGCAAAGAACTTTTAAGAATGTTTGTACCACTACTACTTCAAGATCCAATTGGTAATCTTATATACAACGATGCAGTAAGCATGTATAAGGAAGGAGATGCAGGGATTGGAACTTTTGCAGCAGGAGCTACTGGCATTGGAGTAGGGTATATTCCTAAGCCGAAGCCTGTTGAAGACGCTAATTTAAAAGAGAGATCGTTAAACTTAATGATCGAAAAGCAGTATAAACCCCAAGACTACAAAGACGACGAAGTGTACGTCAACAAAAAGCCTTACATCATCCCAGAAGATAAGATGGTTAAGATTAAAGAGATGAGAGCTAAGGAAGCGGGAAAGTTAATTGAACTGCATTACTGGAAACTAAAAAAGTTGACTCCTGAAGAATATGAGTCAAAGGTCAACTCCTACTACAACGAAGGTCTAAAAAAGGCTCGTAACAAGTATCTACCTTCAGGGTGGAAGAATACTAAGCCTAAATAATTTCACCCCACATCTCATACCAACAATAATTGATATTATCTTAGCCAAATAAATTACACACTATGGCAACTACAAACCTGATATTAAATAACACAAATTATAATAACTCTTTACTAACTAATGGTAAAGTGTATAGCACAGGAGTAGATTACGCTTGTAATTATCCATTAGACATGAATACTGCGTTTTCTATAGATACTACTAGAACATCGAAGATAATTACATGCACTGTTGGTGATTTTACTGATTTATTAGGATGTGATATTCAAAATAATAATGTTCCTGTTCGTAAGTGGGTAACTGCCATAACTGGAGAGGTTCTTGAAATTGACTATATAAACTCTCCAACCGAAGCAGTATTAAAAATGCCATGTTCGTTTACATTAGCAGCTGGCGAATTTTATACCGTTGACTATTGGGGAAGCCCACAAGTTGAAGATACAATTATTCAAAATACAGATGATTTTGCTGTAGCAGGATTATTGATTAATACTAATATAGGTCCTATAGTAACAAATGTTGCATCAGGTCAATCTATTGGAATGGGTCAAAACCCTATATCTGTTGATCTTGGAAGCACAGGTGCATTATGCAGTTTAATTGTTAAATATATAAACTAAAAAACCATGAGATCAGTATTTATTGCCCCAAGCCCATTAGAAGGCTACGTATTCATTAACACGGAAGGGGAGAAATTCCTTATCACTAATAGCGGGTTTGCTGTTACCAAAATTGAAACAGACGATTTAGAACAAGTATCATTTGATATTGCCGTTCAAGCGGTAATGGATAATGCTTTGACACTAATTGATCAGGCTAGTGAGGAAATTGAAGAAGCGATTCAGAACTTTGAATAAACCATGAGAAAAAAACTCTTACTATTGGCAGCCGTGATGATTATTACGGCTGTTTCTGTCTTAGGACAGATCAATCCACAGGTGTACTACACCTTTGACTTAACTAATCCTCTAGCACCCACTGTTGGAACTACCAATATTAGTGCTGCGGGAGCTTACACCACTCCATCATCAGGTAAAGTAGGTAAGTATATATCTATTAACCGTGCGGTTAATCAAACACTGACTGGACAACAAGTACTTGTAAGTAACGCGGTCACTGTTGAGTTCTTATGGAAACCTGGCGATGGATGGGATGAAAATAGAGATCCTATCTTGTTTACTATTGGAAACACAACAGCTAAGTTTATATGGCCCGAAATATGGTTCACTACTACATCATCATCAGTAAGCGATAACTTTAAAATTAATCTTCAAAACATAGGACCTGCTACGTGGTCTTATTTTGCTAAGAATTGGCATCATTTAGTATTCGTTTATAACGCATCATCAGGATTCAAAGCACTGTATGTAGATGGCACTTTGCCTTCAGGGTTTAGTAAGTCACTTGCCGGAGGAACCATCACGGGAGCATCCAATCAGTCTATCATTATGGGTAGCAATACTTCTTTTCAGAGTGGTCAGATGTCTTATGATGAGATCGCGGTGTACAATCAAGCTATTAGTGCAGGACAGGTTTACAAGGACTACTCAGATGCTTGGGTAGGTAATCATTACTCTTTTGGAGTAACTGCTGTACCTGCTTCGCCTGCCGTAACAGCTCCACTTGATGTGCTTGAGTTTCCACTTGGATATGTGCTTGGAAGTACAAATTCAAACTCAGTGAGCACTCCTGCGCTTGCGCAGTTAAAGAACTTTACTCGTCCTCGGTATGCCATAGGGACAACTGCCGCTAAGAACTTTAATTGGATGGCACTAGATTATATGTCGGGGTATTATCAGCCAGGGATGACGCAAACTATGGTAAATGATACGGGTGGCGCAATGAACATAGAACTTGCTCAAAATTGGAACTATTATTTCTTGGTAAACGTCAACGCTAATTCAACAGACTACAGCGATACTACAAAGTTTGAAGGTAAGATGGTAGTAGTTTCCAATCGAAATAGGCAGTATAAGACTTCTATTATCTCTTTTTGGACTCAACTCAGACCAAATCGGTATGGGTATATTGCCAATGCAAACTACCTTCAGTGGCAAATTTGTCCTGCTAATAATTTTATTAGAAACTCTTCAGGACAATTCATCGGTACCAATGGTGCGGTAAGTACTTATAAGTTTAGAAGTCCAGCCTCTCCACTAGATAGTATTAAGCAAGACGCAAGTACATATCGAAGAAACTTTTCGGCTCTTGCTGCGGTGATGACCGATACGCTTGATATGATCAATGAAAATGATGAGGTGTTGACTAGGTTTGACTCAACAGCACTTCGTTTAGATCCTGCGATAGTAACTGCTATGGGAGCAGCAGGGTTTGGAAACATGAGACAGTACGCAGCCTACGCTTATGCTCGTATGTTTAAGGTTCTTAAGGACTCTGTAAAAACAATCGCTGCTCTTGATTCAACTGGATGGAGTATGTATCAAGTCGATGGAGTGGATGGAAGTATATCTCCTATTCCTTATGATCGGTGGAATTTTTCTCAGTATAGAGCAAACAATGAAGATCCTACGTTTGGGCAGTCTTCAACCTTTGATTTTTACCCTAGATACGTTTGGAACTGGAGAAGGAACGCGGGTGCATGGCGTGGAATACAACCATTTGTAGAGTCAAGAAACGTAGAGAACGTTGTGTTTACTAAATATAGTACTCCGTTTGTTGGCGCAGGATGGAATGTAAACGAAGAGCAGAATATGCGACCCGCTCAGTGGCTTGGACTACTTAAAGTGATTGGTATGATGGGTGCTAGAAGCTACTACACAGGATACTTTAATGAGCAGTCTTCTTACGTGCCACCGAATCTACCTCCCGCCGATCCTAAAGGATATATTTGGCAAGCAGCCATGCCTTCCTATGCTCAGTCAGCATGTGATTGGGTAATGGACAATGGGTACAACGATACGTTAATGACTGGCGATGTGCCGGGTAATTATCAATTTCAAACCTACAGTGGATACCGATTCTATTCAGGATCAGAAGAGATTTTAACAGTCGTAAGAAAGAAGCATAGCGTAAATCAATACGCGATAGCTACTGCTTACACCAACTCTACATCTATGACTGGTGGTACGCCACTAGTGGATACGGCTACGTTTACACTCCAGAACAAGACTATTCAACTGCAAACACGTAGACAAGGATCTGTTTATATGCTTGATCTCGCCAAAGACACGGCAACACTAATTCAGTACGATGATTGGCATGATAGAACTCATCCTCAGCGTTGGACTACTGATATGTATGTACAGGCAGAGCATTACGCAAAATACGTATCAAGAGCGAAGGACGTTAGAACAACTCCATATCAGTTGTCGGCAAGTACTTCTTTGAACTTGATTGGAACAACAACGTTTTTAACCTACATGGATAGTACGAACTACTCTCCTGATACTTTGTCCTACGCAGTTAATATCCCTACTGCGGGTACATTGTACCTGTGGGTAAAGATGCGATCAGCTACGGGCACTATTGCAGGATTCTCGGCACGTATGGATAACTTAGGTGCGTTCACGCAGAGTAATGTTATTGACACTACATTTCTATGGTACAGAATCAGTCTCACTCCCGATACAATGAAGTGGACGGGGCTTGCTATTGGGAATCATACGTTGAAGCTCATTGCATCTTCAGCACGTACCGAAATTGATCAGTTTCTACTCACCAATAATGCTTCGACAATGCTTCCTGAAGGAACACCAGGAGAAGCAACGCCATGCGCGGGAGTGATACCTGTGCCAACAATTACGCCAAGCGCTCCTGTAACTCAGTGTGGAGGTACTGTTGTGCTTCAAGCATCATCAGGTAACGTCTACACATGGAGTAATGGTCAGACAACGCAGAGTATTACAGTTAGTGTTACAGGCAACTACGTAGTCACTGTAACGGACGGGGCAGGCTGTACAGCGACTTCGGTAGCTACAGTAGTCACTATCAAGACTCCGATCACAGCACTAATCACTCCACCTACGTCAGTAACGTGTGGGGCAAATGTTACTCTCACCACTGTTTCGGCTACATCATACCTATGGTCTACTGGTGCTACTACTCAGAGCATAAGTGTAAGTGCCGCAACCTATACTGTGACAGTAACTAACTCTGTTGGGTGTACATCTACCACTTCGGCAGTTGTATCATCAGCTACGGCGGCAGTAGGTACGATCAGTCCATCAGGAACGGTGAATCAGTGTGGTGGAACGGTGTTACTTACAGCATCTAACAACGCATCCTACCTATGGAGCAACGGCGCTACTACAAGAAGTATCACAGCTACAAACGGTACGTATATCGTTACTGTAACCAACGCTCAAGGGTGTACAGCAGTAAGTACACCAACGTATGTTGTCATTAGGACTATACCAACAGCGTCTATTAGTCCATCAGGAACGGTTTCTGCTTGCAATGGAGCTACAACTACGCTTACGTCTATAACTGCAACATCCTACTTATGGAGCACAGGAGCCACAACGCAGAGCATTGGAGTGACTAGTTCATCAACCTACACGGTAACGGTAACGAACAGCGTGGGATGTACTGCATCAGCAAGCACAATAGTTGCTTACTACCCATGCGTGTGTGATGCTCCAACAGGGGTTTACATGAGCGAGATATGGAGAAATGGAGCGAAGGTAGTCTGGACTTTAGATAACGAAGTAACGTATTACAGAGTCACAATCACCGATCAGTCAGACCCTACTCGGACGCAGACTAAAACATGGAGATCAGGAACGGTGGGGATATCCTTCTCTCAGCTAAGAACAGGTACACTGTATAAGATAACCATCACGCCAACGTGCGGAACAAGTACGGGAAGCGCGACTAGTATATACTTTACGACGAAAAATTGATATTAGGTAACGAAGGGCTGCACTACCGCTAATACAGCCACTCCGAGACCCATCACTAAGATAGTACGAAGATAGTACGACATAGTGATGGGTTTGGATGTTGTGATAAATTATTGTTTAGAATGGAGGCTCCTCATAGTCATCAGCTCCCGTTGCGAACTCCTGAGCCTTCGGATTCGGAGTGATGGGCGCAGACTCCTGAGCATGAACATTACTAGTCAGTTCAGCGACCTTCCAGACTTCGCAATCAGTATACCACTTGCCATTATATTCGCGTGACTTGGGTTGGTACATTACTTCAATGTCACATCCAATAGGTAGATCAAGAATCTCTTTAGCTACTTCGTTACGCGCCTTAAAGGCTACATCGGGATCGAACTTCGCATCTGTCTTGGCAAGGAATTGAACGTTTGTCCATGTTCCGTTTTTACCTTCACCTGTCTTGGTGTCAAGGATTTTTAGTAGGGTTACTTTCATGTTTATTATATATGGATGTTATAAGTTTCTTGCTCTGTGAATGTAGTATTTTATCTCCAATCGGACTTCGATTATCGTACACCACCTTCGCCATCTGTTGAAAGTTATGTCGAGGGCAACGCTTATGCCTATTCTTCTTACACAGACACATTAGGTGCGTGCCGGTAACCTCAATGAAGTTAAGCATTGCCATGTCTAGTATTTCATCAAGTTGTTGGGGAGTGAGTTCTATTTTGGTCATGGGTTAATAGTTTAATTAATCTCTCCTCTTCGGAGCGTTGGTCTTCTGATAATCGGAAGGGAGTCGGGAGGTGGTTGGGATATTTTAATTTTAAATCAACTTTACCTAAAATCATATAATTATATACTGTCTTAACAAACTCTTTCATTGCAATGTCAGCCATATCGTTTCCATAATAACAATAAACTATATTTTGCTCATACCATTTGCCTCTGTGTTTCTTTCGAAGGTATGTAACAATCGCTCTTCCGCAATTAGACATAGGTACAATAGCATAGTCTGGGAATATCGGTCTAGTGTTTATTCGTTACAGATTCTTTATATTTATTATACGCTTGTTCAATCGTCTCTTTGGGCAGTATGCTAAACCGTGATACAAATTCTAGCACCTGTTCTTTGGGCAGATAGTCATCACAGTTATCCACTCTACCTTCACTGTATTCTCTTAATACTAGCACTAGTTCCTCCTTCATCTTCAAGGAATCAGTATCGTGTATCACCTCAAGAACTTTTGAGAACCATTCGCCCTGATCTTCTAATAGTTCTAAGATGTTGTTGTCTTTAATGTGTCGTATGAAGTCATTGTTGCTATCAAGCACTTGATTGAACTTCTGCTTAAACTTCATACTTAGTTCTCGACTACCCTTAATGCTCCAAGCCCACTTATCGGCTTCAATCATTAGCACTGTGTACATCCACAGTTTAAAGTCAAATGTTGATCTTAAGTTCTTGGTTGGCGTCATACGGTGTCATTACTTTTTTATTTATCAGATCCTTCTAAATATTTCCAATGTAGGTGTACTGCAAATGCAGACAATACTCCTGCGATAGCAGTTGCTACCCACCAATTTCTACTTTTGCGTACAGAGGCGTGTTTTTTAGCTGCTGCTACTTGTTGGTAAAGATTTTCACTAGACATACTATCGCTGTAGTTACGCTCCTTTAGAAGTTCACTTTGCATATATGTAGTGTTTCTATCTTTAGCAACCAACATTTCAGATTGGTTTTTTAAGTCAGCACGTAAGGTGATAACTTCAATGCGGATTGAATCACACTCCTGAAGATCATCCAACATATATTTCATTAGATACTTTGGAGTGTATACCAAAGAATCTTTATTTGTTTTCGTACCGCTTTGTGAGAATGCGGTTGTAATACTGAGAAGTGTAATTAGAAATAGGAGTGATTTTTTCATTTTTATTAATGGTTTTAGTAATAATTTTTATAGGTGTTAATTTAAGTTTATTGTTTTCAGACTCAATCTCAATAACGTGGTTAGTAAGTTGGTCTTTTTCTTGGATAATACCGCTCATCTTTTCATTAAGTGACTCAATGGTAGCAGATTGAAATTCAGCCTGATTAATTAATTGTTTTTGATACTTGGCAAGATCGCTATATTCTAGGTATATAAATACACAGAATACTAGCATAATTGTTAGTAGGATAGATGGTAATGCTTTCATAGTTTTACTTCTTTTTTATAGTTAATAATAAATTCAACAAATTTACGGAGTTTCAAACCTCTTCTTATGATGCTCTATAATATACTGCTCAAGCGTCATCTCTGAGTACAGTGCTGATGGGTCATCTCCTAGAACGATCTGTCCGTTGATGTCGCCTAAGATAGTGTCCTTCTTATCCATCTCGATCTGAGCAACACGTATCCAAGCATAGAACTTCTGCATGTCAACAGAGCCAGTCTTATCATTGAGGTTATAGGTCGGCGTACTACCCCTCCAGTCCTTCGGTGACCAGTTGAATATTCTCTCGATCTTGAGCTCAGGGAAATTATGTTCAATTAACTGCTTGTAGGCTTCAAGTTGAACATCCTTCTCTTCGTGCGACGTACTCTTACGAGTGGATTTTACGTCAATTACACAGAGCATACGTATTGCCTTCTTGGTGAGCTTAACTTCATCCTTGCGCGGTCCAGACTTATATTTCTCTCCCCAATCACCCTCCACCTCAATATCCATGTAGGCTATGATGTCGATGGTGCCCGAATAGCCTTCAGGGTGAGTGAGCATAATTTCTACTGCAATAGGCTTCACATTATAGTCGTGACAGAACTTCACAAAGGCAAGCATATCTTGTTTAAGATCAGCGTTCCATTTCTCCTTATCAATCTTATAATCGTTTTCTATACAATAGTTGTCTATAACAACATCAATCAGAGTGAAGTCATACTTCTTGTTGATTAGTAAGTACTCAATCTCTTTGTGAAGCAGTGTGCCGTACCAAGCTCTCTCGTGCATGTAGGCTTGAGATTTCTCCCATCCCATATCACATATCCATTTGATGAGTCCCTGCGGTTTAGGTATCACCATAGCAAGCATTGAAGTCACTCCTAGATACATCTGTGGTACGTTATCCTCCATAGTGTAGTAGAACCTACCCTTTGGTGTTACGATGCGGTAGAGCTTGTATGGTGGTTCTCTCAAAGCTTCACTATCGAAGTAGGCTGCCACTACCGATTCTATCGGTAAGGATCTTAGTGTTGTGGTCATAGGGGATTAATCGGTAGGAGTGTCAGTTATTACCTCAGCCTCCACAATAGGAACATCTCCGCTCTGTGCTAAGGCAAGTAGTTTCTTTTCATTCATGGTGATGGTTGCGATCTTAGAAATATCACCACCTCCATCAAGGTAGGCTTTAATAGCTGAGATATTCTCTTCGCCTCTGTTGGGTATTAACTGCACCACAGAGTAGGACTTGGCGGCTCCAGGAGAATAACCTGACGCTTTAGAAACTGTAAGGTCAAACGGAAATCCCATGATAGTGCCTGCCTTTTCTTTAATAAAATCAAAGGTTTCGATAATGTTTGGAATAGATGATGCGCTTCCTTTGGTCACAAACTCCCAACATCCAAGCACATCTTTGATAGCGGGAATAACAAAACGAAGACGAAGATGTTCAGCCCATCCTTTGATGGCTTTCACTCTTGGATCTGTCTTAGGCACATCTTCAACATAACCACCTACTGCTTTACCTTCTTTATCTACAATGGTAGAGTCCCATATACGGAACTTCTCGCCATCACCTTCACCCCACAGCTTACCTTTATCCCAAGAAGCGTAGTACTGACTACAGGCTTCTGTAAGATCATCGGTAATGAATACAATACCAATCTTGTTGGGTTTATCTCCAAGAACCTCCTTGAACTTAGATTCATACTTGCCTGTGGCACGGAAGTAATCAATAGAGATAGGGTATTCTTTACCTGCTGAGTTCTTGGCTTTATCGCCTATCTTTATTCTTCCAATGAGAGGAAGCGAAGCACTACTTGCGTGCTGTTTTACAATTCTTCCGCTCATTTGTTTTTGGTGTATTTAAGTTTTTTAGTTTTCTCGTCCATGCTCTTTACTTCTTTATCATAGAGCAGAGAAATAGCCTCGCGCATTACTGATGCTTGAGATCGTCCTCCTCTGTGATTAGCCATTCTGTAGAGCATATCCATCTCCTCCTGCCCAATACGCTGAGAGGATGCACCTGATGATACGTGTACCATATAAGATTGTGTTGTCATACTGCAAATATAGTACAAATAACTATAAGTGCAATATTATTTAGTACTCTTTAGCCCAAATTCTAAAGGTTGCTCCGATAATATGTTGATTCTGAACTGCATCAAAAGTGTAGGAAATAGCTCTTTTTTTATTGATTAATTCAATCTTAGGTCCGAATCCCTGACCTGCTGTAACTGCCGCGCCTAAATAAATGGCAGTCTTAATGCCCACATCGTAAGGAATAGAGTCAATAATATGGGTTGTTTTGATTCCTTTAAGTTTATGCGTGATCTCTACGGCTCCTACATCACACGGAGAGCACCACTTCACCTCAATATTAACTGATGAATCGGATACTGTTGCTATGTACTCATCACATGAGTCGGGCACTTGGACAGCCACAGGATCACTAGGTATAATGATTTGCTCCTTGAGTTTCTTGCGAAGTTTAGTCTTAGTGGGAGTTATCGTATCAATCTTAGGAGTAGAATCGTGCATAGCAACATACACCGTTCTTGATGATGCGCTAGGACATGGTGGGCAGTCCATGGGCTTAAAAATATACATGAGTATTAGCACTGCAATAGCGAACCATTGCAGTTTCACTAGGCTACGGCTGTTCATCGCTAGGAGGAGTTACCTTCTTGGTAAATACCTGTGCTATGCTCTTCCACATATCAGGGTTGGTTATTACTGGATAAATGTTATAGAGTGCAGAAGAGGAGGCATACGACATAAAGAACGCTGCCCAAATGGGCCACCCTCTTTCAATGGATATACCTGTAAATATAAATGAGGCAATAATACTGAAGACAAATGGTGCAACATAGTCTTGAATGAACTGTGGTAGACTCCACGTTGCTTCTGTTCGCTTAGTGTTATCTTTTACCTTCATTGCCTTAAATAGAAGATGAGCTACAAGTCCAAGAGCCATCATAATCCAAGGAGAATCCATTAATAATGCAAATGTTGTCATAGTTGTTTGTTTATAACTGTAAGTCTTAGGTATCCTAATGATTTTAAACTTGGATGTTTTTGAATGAATGGTAGCACCTTCTCATCAAATGCAATGCGAGAGGAGTCCACACGATCTTTATCTTTACTCATACCAGGTAGAATACACCCTTCGGTATCTGCATCGGTATTGCCAGGGTGAATCCTAACACCTCTCCAAATGTGTTTACCATCAACAATCACGTATGGTTCGCCATTATGATCTTCGTGGGTGTAGATAATTGGAAGGTCTCTTTTAAACCGATTAGAGTAGGAGATTTTTACTCTATATTCTCCCTCTGGAATGCAGGTCGATGAAGGTATCTTCACACCACTTGGTCTTGCCTCATCTTCTAAAGCATAACAAAGCATTTTAGAAGCATCTTCTGTCACATCCCATCCAAAGATTTCTGATACTGTTGATCGAATGGTAAACCACTTTCTGATTATCGTTAAGTCTGTATTCATTTCTCTCCAAATTTACATCCCATGACAAAGAAGGCAAGTATTAATCCTCCGATAAGTGAGATGATTTGCATACATATTTTAACCTGAATTGCATTACTAGGTAAAGCCCACCCCACCGATTCGCCTGCATAGTAAACCGTATAAGCCTCCGTGTAGACATGAACGAACCAAATCAAGGGTAGTGCTGCTGCGACCTTTAATCTTCTGCCTTGCAAGTATTGATTAAAGACTTTTGATTTCTTGATAAATAGCAAAAAGACATAAGCTATTGCAATCATCAATACAAGCATCTCGGAAATATACAATGACATTAGAAGTATTGACATACATTTATTTCAATTTTTCGGTTATCAATAACTCAAGTCTTCGTGTTGTTGTTTCTTGCCGATCTACAAGCCTAGCTAAATTGTCGTTGCTAGTTTCCACCCCACTAAGAGCCAATGCCACCTTCTCAAGCGTGTTGTTTAGCCTGTCATTTTGAATAGAAAGGTCAGACCTCCACTCTTTGCGCTCAGATCGGTTATCACGGTACATGAATACCAATGCGCCTGCTAAAGCCACAACGATACCCGATGAAAGACCTACCACGTATTGTAACACCTCAAAGTCATTGATGAAGTTGATTGATGCCTCTAGTTCTTCTTGAGTCATTTTTGTATTGGGGGTTCAGGGATTAATCCGTATAACTTCTCGATTTCTTCGATAAGTTCGGGTGAAGGTTCTTCAATCATTAAGGCAAATTTATATTACTTTTGCTATAATATATCACTAAGAACAAAATTAACATGCAACCACTATTTAATACCGTAATGGTCAAATTTGACCGAGATAATGATCAGTTAAGGCTCGAAAACGGAGATTGTCTGTTTTTGGCTACTGGTTGGGAGCCTTTAAAACACGCTGTGACAAGCGGAATTGTAACCCATGTTCCCTTAAAATTAAAGTTTGACAGGGCTGACCGAAACACTACTCTGTTTGATGTGGATATGGAGCTTCAGGTAGGAGACAGAGTAATCTTTGACTTCAAGGCAGAATCAGAGGTAAGAAAGGTGGCCACACCCGTTGATGGATCTTACCCACTGCGTTACGACGATATTTTTGTGGCTATAAGGGGTTCTCAAATTATTCCAGTCAATGGCATTGTTTTAGTGGAGGCATGTGAGGCTACTGAAGAAGATGATGTAAAACAGGCAATGAAGCACTTGGCTATGCCCGACACCGTAGTAAAGGAGAAAAGCGAGGTGTTAGGCTACGTCCAGCACATCGGTACTCCGTGTAGAGGATTTGCTAATGCTCCCTCAGACTTCAATGAACTCGATGACCACCTGAGTGTAGGGGACAAGGTAACGTTCCACCCATCGTATGCCATTGAACTGCAATACTCTTTGCATCAGATCATTGGCAGAGGTAAGACTATGTACAGAATGAGAAGGAAGGATGTGTTTGCTGTTTATATGGAAGCATGAGTAGCACACTAACCATTGCCCAAGAGTATGTGTTCTCGCCACAGGACTACAAGTTTATGCGTTTTAACGTAATGAACCCTGATCGCAAGACTCCGCTACTAGAACAGTTTCACGACCTTGCTCGGTTTCAATCCTTCCTAGACTTAAATAAGCAATTCGGAGAGGAAACAAACAAGATCATTCGTTACATCTGCTTGTGCTATGATAAGCAGTCTCCCGCTATGAATCAGATTAGTGATATTACTAAGCGTAAGAATTGGTCAGGCATGGCGGCAGGGTTTTCGTTTGACGATGATACAGGAGTGTTTAAAAAGTTCTACTACGATATTCTAAATGGAGGTAGTGAGATTGTTAATACATGTATTATTAATCTGTTGTCATTAGAAAATAATCCTGATTGGAGCTTGCTTCAGATGACTTATGAATCTTTTTACCGTAAGTCAATTCAAATGGGGCTAGTATCTGAGGAAGATCCACTCAAGGCAGAGAAGTTAAGAGGTGATTTATATAAGCAACTGCTCGATCAGAGTAAAATTATGAAGGAACTTGCAGCATCTTACCTAAATGACATTAATCCCTTCTTAAGAGAAGATATGTACCGAGTTATCAATGAAGATGTACGAAATCGTCTTAACTTAACACCCGAACGAAGAGCTAAGTGGCTAAAAAATCAAAGTACACCTACCACGGACACGAAAAAGTAATTGTTTGGAACGAGGACAAGAACCTCACTCCTATCAAGTACAGGCTTCCTGACCCACCACCACTTCATACAATTGAAGGGTATGGCTTGCCACCAGAGGAGCAGTATTGGAGAAATCATCCCCTGCCTCCAAAACTAGCTAAGATCAACTCTATGGTTTATGGAGAAGATGGTAAGACCGAGCTCACCAACAGAATGAAGGTGGAGATGCTTGAAAAAGATCCTGAATTCTACCGTGAAGAGATTGAGTACATTGTAAAAGAGTGGGAGCGAAGAGAAAACGGTTATTGGTTTTTCAATAATGGTGTACCTACAATGATTATTGGAGATCACTACTTTTATTTACAATGGTGGCCCATTGATGGCGCTTTGCCAGACTATCGAAACAGAGATCGTAGATGGTTTTGGTTTTGGCTTATGGTAGAACATGACGATGACTGCTTTGGATTTAATAATCCTAAACAGCGAAGAGAAGGAGCCACTAAGAAGGTGTGCTTAGTTAGATGGAATAGGGCTGCCATGAACTTCTTTTACACAACAGGACTGCAATCAAAAGACGAAAACCACGCATCTGAAACACATTTCCTAGAAATTTATGAGGTATCAAGATATGTTCCATTCTTCTTTCAGCCTATAACCGACAATGCTCAAAATGTATGGAAGGAAATTAGGTTTTATGCTCCAAGAAGCAAAAATCATTCTGACTTTGGAGAAGAAGGACTGAGTAGTTTCATTGATTTTAGAGATAGCGGAGCAAAAGCATACGATGGAACGAAGAGGTGGCTAATACATAATGACGAGGCAGGAAAAGGCAGTCAGGAGATAGACATTAACGAACGTGTTCGTATTCAGATACCTTGCCTTACAAATATAGTAAGAAATAGCCCAAAGAAAGGTAAGATGGTAAATACTTCTACCACAGGAGAAATGGAGCTTGGAGGAGGTAAAAAGTTCAAAGAACTATGCGACGCTTCAGATTATCATAAGCGAAACGCTAATAAGATGACCACTTCTGGACTGTATAATCTATTTCAACCTGCAACAGAGGGTATGGAGGGCGTTGATCCTCATACCAAGATTCCATTTATTGACAAGTATGGTAACGCTAACGAAGAAGCTATTCGCAAATTTTTAATGGCTAAAAGAGAGGATAATAGAGCAGCAGGTAAGATGGCTGACTACATTGAAGAATGCAGACAGTACCCTTTAGAATACAATGATTGTTGGAAGACATCAGCTAGGCAGTGTATATTCAACATGATCAAGATTGAGGATCGCTTAGATCACTTTAGAAATGGTCATACCGAGAAAACAAGAGGTAATCTAAAGTGGGCTAATGGCAAGCGTGACACAAGAGTAGAGTGGGAGCCTGCCGACAACGGAAGATGGTTCTTATCCTACAAGTTCCCTGATCCAAGGTTTGCTAACCGAATGACTATTGATGGTGATGGGTGCAAATGGCCTGCCAACAAGAGTAAATTCATTGCAGGAGGTGACCCCTACAAGTTTGATAAGACCAAACAGAAGGGATCAAAGGGTGCGGGTGTTGTGTTTTGGAAGTACGATCATTCGATTGATGGAGGCAAAACAGACTCTTTAACTTGGGATTCGTACCGGTTTATAGCAACATACGCCAACCGTCCTCACACCTTGGAAGACTACGGTGAGGATATGATAATGATGTGCGTTTACTTCGGCTGCGAGATGTTTCCAGAGATCAACGTAGACTTTCTATATAAATACTTTACAGAACGTGGATATGGAGGCTATTTGTACTTTAAATTTGACCCTAATACAAATAAGTATGCTCAACTACCAGGTCAGTACACTCACATCAAGCAGAAACAACAAATGTTTTCTGTCTTGCAGTCTTACATCGAACACCATGTTCACAGAGAAAAGCACAACGAACTCATTGAAGAATGGAAAAGTTTGGTTGACGAGTTCACTGACTTTGACCTTGCCGTGGCTTCAAGTCTCGCTCTCATCGGAGCGGGTGATTCCGTTGCTAACTATGACGAAGAAATAGATAAGGCTACTGACATTAAAGATTACTTTACTCGATACGTTTACCCTGAATAACACAAAAAAATGGCAAAATTCAATCCTCCATTCGTGGACAAATACTCTAAGTCGCCCGTTGGCAGCCCAAGAGATTCAAAAAACCCTAACAAGGTAACTGATAAAGAATGGTTTGTACGAAAAGGTGAGTTTATCTATTCGCAGTGGCTAAATAATTTTGCTTTTACTCCATTTGTGGGGTCTTCTGAATTTTATGAACTTAGGCAGTATGCCCAAGGTAGACAGCCTACCACTAAGTACATGAATATTTTAGATCCTAAAGATCCTAACACGGGACTTAGGGCAGGGTTCTATAATATGTCATGGGATATTGTGCCTATATTTCCAAAATACAGAGATGTGATTCGTGGTAAACTCTCCCGTTTTGACTTCACAACTTCAGCTCAGGCGCTAGATGACAACTCTCAGATGGATAGAGAGTTTATTAAGTGGAAGTCTTACGTGCTTGAGAAGAATAAGGAATTTTTTGCATCACTCGATCAAGCTATGGGAGGCGAATCAGAAGAGGAAGGACTGCCTGACCAGACTATGATTGTTAAGCCACGCTCGCTTCAAGAGATGGAGATGATTGAGTCTATGGGTGGATACCGACTACCATTAGAAGCAGCAGTAGAAAAACTACTCTATAAGAGTAATTCTCTTAGCGAATGGGATGAGATCAAACTTCGTATGGAGGAAGACTTCATTGATTTGGGACAAGCAGCCTGTCAGGATTATACTGATCCAGTGAGTAAGATTCCAATGTGCAGATACGTTGATATTGAGTTTTTGATTGTGCTTGCCACAAGAGATAATGCCTACACAGAGATTACAGATTGCGCTGAGATTAGGTTTATGACTTTGACTCAGCTCAAGGACGAAGGACTAAGTGAAGACGAGATCAGAACTGCTGCGAGGTCTTACATACCTTACTTTAATAACCCTCCCTTTAATTCTATCTACAATGGTGGACTCTGGGACTGGTCTCAAGGATCGTTATTCCGTGTAGCAGTCCTAGACATGGATTTTGCTTCATGGTCGGTGGATAACTACGAAGCTCGTATTGGATCTTCAGGGCAGGAGCTCATCTTCAAGATCGGAGAAGAAAACGTAGGCAAGGACAAGAAAAAAAAATACGAAAAAACATCATACGAGCGAAGGTATCAAGGTAAATGGGTTATTGGAACTAATATCATTTGCCCTAACTTTGGCTATCAGTACAACCAAGTATTTGACTCAGACAATAGACCTAAGAGTTCATACTCTATTTACCGAGTATCAGACAGAAGTACTACTTCAAGATGTATTTCTACCCTTGATGATATTCAATTAGCAGTACTCAAGTTTAGAAACGCTTGGGCGAAGGCTAAACCTGCGGGACTACTGATTGAGTGGGGTAGCTTGTCTGGAATGAACATGGGAGGCAAGAAACTTGAGCCTATGGATGTGTTAAAAATCTATGGCGCCACAGGAGACTTACTTTATCGTGCGGCATCACACGAAGGTCGTCCACTTCAAGGAGTGAAAGCTCCCATTGATGAACTTGGCGGTGGAATGGGAGTAATGCTTAATGAGTTTATCACTACGCTAAATACCCATATTGCAACACTTGGAGAGATCACTGGTATTGGTAGAGGTCAGGATGGTTCACTTCCTGGAGGCGACACACTAGTAGGCGTAGCCAACATCGCTGAAGGTGCAACTCAGGACACTATGCGCCCAATGCTGATGGGTTACAAGAGAATCAAGTCTAGGGTGATGAATAACCTTGCTCTACGCTGGCAGTTACGACTAGTGGATGGTGACATCAATGAGTACGTACAAGGTAAGGAAGGAGTAGCCGGTCAGATGGTCCGCATGTCCTTTGAAGAGATGTCGGGTAGACGTATTCAGATCAACTGCGATATGATCATTGATGATACCCAAAAGCAGATGGCTATTCAGGCTGCGCTAGAGTCCATCAAGGCTGCTAAGACGGGTAGTATAGGTATTACCTACGCTGACTTTTTAGTGGTGATGCAGGCAGTGGAGAGAGGTCAGGTAAAGTATGCCTTTATGTGGATTCACTACCGTGAGGAGCAGGAGAAAAAGTATCAAGCTCAACTTCAAAAGGAGAACATGCAGATGAATAGTCAGGGTGCGCAGCAGTTAGAACAGATGAAGCAACAAGCCTCAGCTATGGAACTTCAAGCCAAGAGTCAGCTTGCTCAAATGGAAGGCAATATTGAACTTCAGAAGATTGCTCTCAAAGGAGAAGAAGACCGCAAGACATTAAACGTAAAGTACGCCTTAGAGATGGGCAAGGTTCAACCTGTGATGCCTAATGATTCTGCTTCTATGCCTATGAACGAGACACCTTTGCTTTCGCAGGCTTCGGCACCCGCACCACAAGAGATCGCTCCAGAACAGGAACAAGGTATGCCAATGATGAGTTAATAGCCTTGATTGTGCTAGTTCTCGATTGCTTGGTCTTGTAACCTTCAGAGGCGATAATGATCTTGTTGTTGTGCCCTCTGATGTGGAAGTAGAACTGTTTGTTCTTGCTCGATTGGAAGGTAACAAAGTCTTTGATTTTAATTTTGCTCATGGGTTGTTCTAAGAGTTTGAATTTAGTTATCATTTATTATGGGATTAATATATCTCCTTAATCTGCACACATAGAGGTGTATGAGGCAGTATAGGTGGGTTAATTCTTCTGTCTAACTCTTGGTTTACTATTTGTTGTTGTTTGATTTTGTGAACTCTCTTAATTATGTCAATACTGCGAGGCAGACTATCAAGCATATCCATTACTTCATCAAAGCCTTCATTGTACATTGCTATGAGGTCTTCTCTAGTCACGCAAGTACCCTCCGTACCGCCATAGCACTCCACTGTGCCCCTGAGAGAGTCTTCTCACCCTCTGTGTTCATCTTGTTTGCAATCGCTCTAAGAGAGAGTCCTTGTGAGCGTAGTGTAGAGAGTGCAGACAGCGTAGAATACCCGTACTGCTTTTTATCTTCCCACCTAGCGACTGCGCCACCTGTGTGACCTACGTTAAATCTATCGTGGTCATTAATCCATCCACGAGCTTTCTTAGCAGCAAGCGCATCCTTCGTTCTCTTTGAAATCAAATCACGTTCGTACTCTGCCATCAGGCTAAATATACCAAAGATCATCTTATTCATCTCAGGAATATCAACTGCTACGATGTCGTGTGCAGTGTTTAGTATGTAATGAGCGTATTCAGCATCCCTAGCAAGTCGATCTAACTTCGCCACTACGATAGTAGCCTTGCGTGTATTGGAAAGCACCACAGCCTCCTTAATCATCTTGCGCTTACGTGAAGTCCCCGACTTGATCTCTACGTATTCTTGAATGATCGTACCGCCCTTAGACTCTACGTAACGCTCAATCTGTTCTCTTTGAGCTTCAAGTCCTAGACCTGATACGCCCTGTCTTTTGGTGCTTACACGCAGGTAGGAGATGTATTGTGTTTCCATAGAAAGTAATTGCAAATGTAGTTAAAATATATACACAACAAATATTTTTTTCATTTATTTCGAGTGAGCGAGTGATATATTATCTTTACCCTATGGAATTCAGTAAGATAATTTCTCAAAATTTCCTTTGTTCTGGTGCGCCTACGCAAGTTGCAACCGTTGGTATAGAGGCTTTAGACATATCTGCTGGAACGCTTTACATCCAAAACAGAATACCCTCTGGCACATCTTGGGTGGTACAAGGTAAGTACTACTTCCAACCATCCGCGAGCGGCATAGCCTCTGTTACTGGTCTTAATACCGATAATACAGATCCACTTAACCCTATTGTAAGAATATCGGTAGACGATAGCACGATCACGGGAGATGGTACACCAAGTAGTCCTTTAGTTGGCGCAGGAGGTGTGCCTACGTCAAGGACTATCAATACAACTGCCCCACTCACAGGAGGAGGGGACTTGTCAGCCAATAGAACAATAGCTATTGCTGTGGCTACTTCGATAGCAAATGGGTATTTGTCTGCTGCTGATTGGAATATATTTAATGCCAAGCAAACAGCGTTAGGATTCACTCCTGAAAACGTAGCGAACAAGGCAACTGATCTCACTTCACCTGACAATACCAAGTACCCGACTACGCTTGCGGTTAGTACGGCAATAGCGAGCAGTTTGTCACCATTGGGTTATTATGGAGCATTTCAAGATGTAACAAATCAAACTGCTGCGATTATAAATACAGGTTATCCAATGTTATTGGGAGTAACTGATTTAACTAATGGCGTTACTATTGTTAGTAATTCAAGAATAACAATAGCCAATACTGGAATCTACAACATTCAGTGGTCAGGGCAGTTTACTAATCCTACCGCAACTGAACATGATGTTACAGTTTGGCTTAGGAAGAATGGTGTAGATGTTCCAGGATCAGCAGGGGTGGTATTAGTTCCTAAAAAGCATGGCGCATTTGATGGACACACATTACCATCATGGAACTTCCTTCTTGATGTTGTAGGTGGAGATTATTATGAGTTTGTATGGAGTACAGAAAACATCTCTGTGTATATGTCATTTACAGGTGCAGGTTCTCCACCACCATCAGCAGCATCTTTAATAGTTACTGTTACTCAACAAAGTGGTATTTTAGCAGGTACAGGTATTACTGCTATTAACTCTTTAACAGGTTCAGTTCAAACAATGGTATCTGGTACAAGTGGTACTGACTTTGTAATAAACTCAACAGGCTCAGCACATACATTTAATCTACCTACAGCATCGGCAAGTAACAGAGGGGCTTTAAGTTCTGCTGATTGGACTACATTTAATGGAAAGCAAAATGCACTTGGATACACGCCAGAAAATGTATCCAACAAAGCAACAGACTTAACAAGTCCCGACAATATAAAATATCCAACTACGCTTGCGGTAAGCAATGCGCTAGCTTCGGCAGGAGTCACAATAAATAAAACAATGGCGCTAATCGCTGCATATTAATATGTATTTATCATCAACAGATAAAATCCAAGTTGTATTAAGTGGTGCAATCACTACTGTTCAACTCCCTTGTGTAGCTTCGTGGCAAGACATCATATCTACTGGTATGACACTTCCACAATCTTCGTCACAAACCAATACCAATAGCACAACCGCAGTTGATTTAGTAGCAGTACCCGCAGCCTCCACCAATAGACAAGTAGTGCATCTTTCTGTTTACAATGCAGATAGCGTTTCAGCTACTGTAACCATACAAAAAGACGTATCAGGTACGGATTATATTCTTGTCAAGGCATTACTTCAAGTAGGTGATACATTAGAGTGGAGTAGAGAAGTTGGATGGAAGATATTATCACAATCAACACAAGAGAGTATTCTTTTCACATCATTTACAGCTAGTGGAACATGGACTAAACGTGAGGGATTAAAACGTGTATTAGTTACTTGTGTAGGAGCTGGTGGTGGTGGTGGATCTGGAAGACAAGACATAGCCGGCACAAACAGATTTGGTGGTGGTGGTGGTGGTGGTGGTGCAATAGTTTGGCGACAAATTGCTGCATCTGATCTTACTTCAACTGTAGCTGTTACTGTTGGAGCTGGAGGTACATCAGGCGCAGCTCAAGCTACAATATCAACAAATGGTAATAATGGTGGTAGTGGTGGAAACACTTCTTTTGGTGCTTTAGTCGTAGCTGCTGGTGGATCATTTGGAGGTGGAGGAACATCAGTATCAGGTCCGGCTGGGGCTGGAGGTGCGGTAGCAAGTTGTACTCCTTCATTAGGCCCATACGCATTAGCTGGATCTGCTGGGGCTGTTGGATCAACAATAAATAATGCACCGGGAGGAGCTGGACTTGGTGGTTCATTAGCATGTCCTGGTGGTGGTGGAGGAAATGGAATAAATACAGCTAATACATCAGGGACAGCGGCTAATACTGGAGGTACCGTTGTTCAAAATGGAATAGTCATAGCCGGTCCAGTATCAGGAGCCTCACCCAATGGAGTAGCAAATCAATCTTTGTTTCTTTCTTTTAGCAATACATTAAACGCTGGTGTTGGCATTGGTACCGGAGGAGCTGGCAATGTACCGGCAACAACAACCGGAGGCAATGGTGGTAATTATGGTGCAGGTGCTGGCGGTGGTTCGGGTACACTCAACGGAACATCATCAGGTGCGGGCGGTGTTGGTGGAACAGGTCTTTGCATTGTAATGGAAATATATTAAATCATGACAACGGAAAACAAATGAAACGCCCATTCAATGAGCCTGATTGGTTCGAGTGGATAGTAATTTTAGTAATATTTTGCTTGGTTCTTTGGTTTTATCATATAAGGTAACATTCTCCAATCCTCCCTATTATTAGGGATATGCGCTATTGTGTTGCGCCAATAAGTAGTTATGCGTAATGGCTACCATCCGTCCATCATATAAGTTATCTTACAATCGCCAACAAAACCTTTTTGATAATGTAGGCAACCGACAGGAAATCCAAAAGCAAATCCGTGTTTACTTCCACCTCCCATATATACAATCTCTTTCAATCCACCGTAATCAATTACCATTTGTTGTATCTTATTGCTTTTGAAAGCCTTTGCAATCGGAACAAAAAACACAACATTGTCGGCAACAGAAAATGCTTTTTGAATAAACAAGTCATAAATACTATATGGTGGGTTGGTAATTATCCAATTTACTTTTTTATTCCACTCGAAAAAATCAAGTCCATCGGTTATTTCACATCGGTATTTTTCTTCGTTCTTAAATAAGTTATAAAAAGCATTTTCACCAGCAGCAGGTTCTAATATTGAGCCTTTTGCATTAAAGTAATTTACAATCCATTCAGCAGTTGTGTTTTTTGTAAATACACTATCCGAAGCGGTTGCCTTTTCAGTTTTATTTGGTTTTGTTGGTATTCCTTTTCTACTCATAATTTATCGTTATTTAACCGCATCTACGCATAACACGTTCTTTGCAAAAGTGGGGCTTTGTGGTTTATTAAACATTTGTACTACTATTAAACTGTGTGGGTAAATTGAACATTTGTGCCTTGAAATCCCCACCTTCGCAAAGCACCATACGTTACAGGCAATAATTTTTTTAATGTTTTTTTGCCCACGCACATTTTTAATAATAATTTTTTAAAATCAAAATAAAAAGGTTTGTAGCCGTTCCTTACTTGCATCTGCTATATCGGTGTTCAGTTCAAAGCAAATGCAATTCCTGTTTAGGTTTTTACAAGCAACGCCTGTTGAACCACTACCTCCGAATAAGTCAATCACCAAATCACCTTCTTTGCTAAACCCCTTCAAAATATGTTCTATCAGTTCAATCGGCTTTTGCGCTCCGTGTATCTTATCGCTATCGTGTTTTACTTTCAAAACGCTTGGCAAGTGAGTTACTCCTTCTGTCTTTTGAAATCCGTAGGTGCTTTGGTTTGCATATAAAATCAATTCGTGCTGTTTCCTAATCGGGTTTCCCATTCCAATTTTTTGCTTATCCCAAATCAGCAGTTGAATATTTTGCCAGTCATAAAAAACCGAAAACAGCACAGGGTAAAAATTGTCATTGCAAAATATAAAAACCCTGCCATCAGGTTTCAGCACTCTTTCAAGTTCCTTTTTTACAAACCTAAAATATCCTTCCTGTATTGATAGGTCAGCAAGGTTTTTAAATTTCTTTCTGCCAAATGAAGTAATCACAGGCGTTGAGTATGGCGGGTCAGTTATTAAAATGTCCACCGAGTTTGATGCCAATGATTTTAAACCATCCAAGCAATCTTCATTTCGTATCTCTATCATAAGCATTTTGATTTTAAAAAATTATTATTAAAAATTTCCTCCCCTTTAAGAAAAAAAACATTAAAAAAATTACAGACAGGTAACATAGGGTTTGAAGAAATAAAAAAATCTTTTCTCATTTTTATTTTGGTATTTTTTTACTTCTCAAACCCTCGTCCGTTACCTGCAACTGCTGACCTGCTCCAAATCTGCATTCGACCAATCATCAGGGTAAACTGTGTGTGAGATTCCTTTAGCGGGCTTGTGCGAAGGCTTAACCTTCATTAGCCACATTGTTTCCTTAGCATCGCTAACATCCTTTACAAGAGCCTTGTTAACGGTCATTCGATTCCATTTGGTTGTGTGGTTCATTGATTAAGTTTTATCATCTGTTCGACTGTTTCTTTGAGAATCTTGATGGCTGAATCTGTATTGCTATCTAACCACCTATCATCTTTTGTAGGAATTTCAATCTCAATCTCCCTTCCTCCGTGTACTACTTTTATCTTAAACATCTTAATTTATTTTTATGTTACTACCCACTCATGCAGGCGTGTACCTTATACAATTTCCTCCATCACTTCATATCCAAGGAATATCAACCTATTCCTATCATGCTCATTGGTTAGCCTGTACAGATATTTCTTAGCAAATCTTGGATCAGAGCAAAAGTAAGGTGTTAAGTGATCTACCCACCCTGCGAAATACGGGCGAGTCTTTTCTCTAACAGAAAGAATATGTCTTCCTGTGGTTGTTCCACCTGTGGTGGGGATTGCGGTTTCTTGCATGGTTGTATAATTGGTTGTTCTTGCGTGTGTAGAGGGAGTCCACTACACCACCTACACCACCTCACGCTTACTACCTCGGCAGGCTTTCTCTCTGGTGCATAGATGCAGTGAATGTACTCGCAGTCGCCACAATTGCACTTGCCTTTAAGCACAGTCTCAGTAAAGAATCTAGACTGAAATCTTTGCAGTCTGCTCCCTGACCTTGCTATGACTAGGCTACGGGCTTTGGTGCGTGCTGCCCTGAGGGTGGGTGCTATATAAGTGTCGTACATATTAGTTCTGTTATGGTATCCTTCATCACTTCGGTATCGGTAAACATATACGAAGCATACCATCCTATCTCTGAGCTTGCATGGATGTGTCCACACCGGCATTGTACTCCGAGTACCTTGTTTGGAAACCGTAAGCCTATGTCGTATAGGTTGTGATTGCATTTGCAGGGTGCAGGCTTGATAGCTAGTAAGTCAAAGGTATCACCTTGTAGGAAGCGTTTGTCTGCTTGGTCCTTGATGGCGGTTATAGATGGTCGGATACAGATCATGGTTCAATTATATATTTTAAATTTCCTTGTAATGTGATGACCTTCTTAGCGCGTGGTCCTACGCCTTTCTTAGCAGTTAGCCATGTGTGGTAGTCATCGTACATGGATGTGCCTGGAATAAGTTTACTTCTAGTGAACCGTGTTCCTTGTTCTGATATGAATAGGATTGGGTTGCTTTTGCTTAGTAGTGTCTCTATCATACGTTGTCTGTGTTATAACATACATTAACACTATCCACCAAATAACTGAACACGATCTGTCCATCAAAATTATACCCATTGTACCGGTCACCTTGCCTTGTGATGACCTTCATTAGCTTCTTAGCATGAAACTCGCTTGCCTTACTGTGCTTGAGCTCTGTGCTTACAGTGAATGTGAGGGGTGACTGTGAATAGGCTTCGGTGATGCTTAGTATGGTTCCTACGGATGGTTCTGTTTCCTTGTTCCACGTCCAAGCGTTGTCTGTTAATGGTTTTCTCATTAGATTGCAAATGTAGTTATTAATAGTACTTATGCAAGTACCTTGTTGTGTGTATTACTCACTTGGTTGATTCTCTAGGTTATATATTACTAACCTTGTTGTACTGAGGCTTGCTCCCGTCCATCCTTGTATGATGTGGTTGAGCCAAGCGTGAATGCTTAGGGTGGTCATAGCTTATTGTTGTTTCGCCATATTTTAATAGCTTCCGTCATTGTATAAAACATAAATCTAGTGCCATTAATATTAATACATCCATTCAAATATTTGTGTGCCCATATTCTCTTTCTAATTTTACGCGATATGATGGGCGTATTAAACATATCCATGTTAGTATTCCATTAGTTGCATGAACGATATTACATACTTATGTTTGCCTACCGGAGTTGCTATGATTTGCGTTCCTTGATAACAGTCAGGTAAATTATTTTCAACATAATTGCAGAAGTTTTGAACTCCTTTTGTTTTGGTTTCGGCATTAGATAGAATCATTTGTAAATCTGAATCGAATCCATCTTCTTTTGCCTTGTCGCTAAGATACTCCTTGCCATTGCTTCCATTTAAGTCTTGATCGAAAGAAAAGTCTTTGAATTTCTCTGCGATGTTCTCTTGGGTGACTACTATCACCTCTAAGATGTTGTTTTTATTTGTGCTCATGTTAGTATATATAAGTTAAGTTTAAGTTTACAATAATTGTGCATTTTACTCCCATGCGGTCCACCTTGCAATGGGCGGTGCCGTTCCACTTCTGAATGTCCAGGCTTTCAATGGTTACGTCTTCATCAAAATGATATTCGAGCGCGTGGTGTAATCTTTCCTTGATGTCATCACCCATCCGGAGTACGCCAATATTCGGCTCGTCTTGGGCTGTTATTAGGTAGTGTGTCATGGCTTTAGATAAATTAATACTATCCTACTTGTGTTTCCATCGGTTTCAACCTTGTATATGCAATTCTGTATTAGTGCATACGTGTTACCATTACCTAGGATTATCTCCCTACCTTGTCCGAAATATTCGGAGTGTCCGTTATCTACCTTGTAGAAACTGACGTTCTTGCGTGTGTTGTTCATTTACTTGCTTTGTTTCTCAATGAACATCTTAGCTTCTGTAATCTCATCCACAATGCAGCTCTCTGCACGGATTTGTTGGGGCTGTTCAGCACGGATGTTATTACCTTGCTTACTCGTTGGGGTGTGTATTCCTTGTTCATGCGGTTTCCTTGTTTAGCATTATTAATATTTCATTGAATCTTGAGAGCTTTACAGCGCGTTCGCGTTCTATATCCTGATCGCGTTGCCCTACTATGTAGGTTCCAAGTCTTGGGCTGTTTAGTTCTCTTTGGAGCTTATGCAGTTCCTTGAGGTGTGCTTGGTAGGTTTTCATAACTTTCTGTTGTTTCTTAGGTTTAATAATTCTTGAATTGAGTTTAATATCGTGGTTTCTGTGCTTGGGTTCTGCTGTTCCTCTTCCTCTTCAATTCCTCTCTTTAAGAATGCCTCCAATGAATCAAAACTATCCGCGTTCAATGGTATTACTGTGGTCCTCCCTCCGAATGAGATGGTAATATCGTGCACCTCATCCGCGTATTCGCAATCGTCTTGTAAGAATTCTCCAACTACTTTGTTAGCGTTATCTATGAATTCAACGAGTGTTACCGGTTCCACTTGATCTGAATACATAGGTAAATCTACTCTGTTCTCTGCTGTGAAATTATGCTCTTGCTCCTCATTCATTACTATCTGTACCTTGTATAATGGATTCATTAGTGCCTTCAATACTGTAATATCAAAGTTTAAGAAATTAGCTTCTTGCGTGTCTAAGTACTTGGACCTTGCCGCCTCTTGTAGTACGTTTAATGAGGTGGTAATTATTTCCTTTTGTTGGGTTGGTATTGTTATTGTTTTCATTTGTTTTATATTTTATTTATTATCTGCTTCTTGCAGTATTGTGTTCACTTTTTGAATTGATATGTTGAAGTGTTTACTTGCCATTACTATTACATCATCAAGTTGTGTATGATGAGGGGCAACACCAGGTTCTGCGTCAATGTCTGTGCGTGCATAAACGTATTCGCGTACTCTTTGCTCTTTCTTGTGGTGCCAATGGTTGAATAATGCGAGGGTGGTTATGATTAGTAGGATGTATTTCATAGTTTTGTTTATTAAATTATTCCTTGGTCTGCGAATGAGTAGTGAAGATTACCCGCTATTATTACATGATCTAGTATTTGTATCTCGAGTATATTACCACTATTTTTCATGTTCTTTGTCAGTTGTATATCTTGTTCGCTTGGTTGATTGTTTCCACTTGGATGATTGTGGCTAAGTATTATGCACGTGGCTTTGTTTAATAGTGCTTTTCTAAATATTACTCTCTGATCCACTACAGTAGCTGTCATCCCTCCTTGAGAGATTAATTCAATAGCTAGTACCTTGTTAGCTCTATTTAAAAATACACAATAAAAGTGTTCTGTTTCTAAATTATAGTAGTATGGTTTAAGCAGTTCAATAATATCTCTGCTGCTTGTTATCTTATGCTTATCTTCTGTTTGCTTTATCTGTTCCCTTCTTGCGTATTGAATTGCTGCCTCTCTTAATTTAGGGCTAATTAGTTTTTGAAGTTGTTCGTCTGTGTAGTTCATCTTTATAAGTTTTTAGTGTGGGGTGTTCCTTGTTGTTTACAGGTTATTAGGTTCCATCTCATCTACTGCGAGCTCACTGCCTCCGGTGGTTTCTTTCCAATCGTTTTCTATTGCATCTAAGACTGCATACCAATCGTGGCTGTTTGGCTCTTCTGTCATCATGCGTGCGAATCGTTCGGGGCTGTCTGTCTGCATTGCCTTGTTATAGTGGGCGCGTTGTTTGTAGTTCATCTTTATAAGTTTTTAGTGTGGGGTGTTACCCCTTGTTAATTATATTCTGGAGGGTTCGCCTCTCTTCCTTGTGTGGTGTTGTTCATTCCTTAACCTTTAAATATTGTTTATATATTCTCCCCGTTTTACTTGTTCTAATTATGAAATGCTTGCCGTTGATCGACTGCATAACAGGGTAAATATTCCCTTTAATATCTGTGAACGTTTTACCTGTGCTTTGTGCTTGGGCTAAAATCATTGTGTAGTTTCCTTGTGCATCCTTTACCATCTGAGCGCGTGCGGGTGCTGTGTACATTAGTAATATTAATATTAGGTATTTCATAGTTATAAGTTGTTAGTTGTTAGTTCTGTTTGGGTTGTTAGTTATTTAAAAAGAAGTACACAGTTCCGTCCTCATCTGTCGCAGTGTTGTAGTCGTGTCTCAAATTACAATTCCATGAGGCTTGCCAATCTATTACAATCCATGACGGCATATCTTTAGGAATTTCTCCGCAGTCTTCCGCTTGTTGTTGTGCGAAATCTTCTTCACTATCTGCCGTTCCCATAAAATTATCTTGTACGTCTGAAAGTTCAATATCGTCAATATTGTAGCCTGTAGCGTCTGCGTACATTTCTATTAGTTTGCGGTCATCCTCGTCCATGTTAATATATTCATACAGTTTTTCAAGTTCATCTGTGCTCATACTTTCTGAGTAGAATGATTTCGGAAAGCCTTCGAAGTCTTGGAACATGAATTCGGGGTCTTCTTCATCTGCATGCAGTTCTTTGATATTGTCCATGAATTCATCGGCGTCGCTGAAGTCTTCGAGGTTTATCCATGCGCCTTGAATACTGCCATTGTTGTACTTTGAATAAGTGCCTACGTATAGGCTTGGTGTTGTTGTTGTGTTTTTCATCTTTATAAGTTGTTTATGCCCTTGGGCGGTTGGTTTATTTATTTGTAATTCTTAACTCTCTCGCTTTGGTGAAATATGCCTTACTCATTGCCTTCGCGCTTTCGTAATGTGCTAAAATATCCGCACTTGTTGAATTGGCTCTATTTAATACATGACCACCAAGCGGCGAACGTTCACCAATATGGGGGCTGTGTTTTGATGCCCATCTGTAGTATGTACCTAAATACACAAACTCTAAATAAATTCTTTTTGTGTAGTGGTTCATTTCGAATGTGTTTTCATTGTGCTATTGTTATTATCTGAGTACAAATATATATGTTATATTGCATTATGCAAGTAAAAGTTGCAAATATCTTACAAATGGTTGATATACAATATGAATATTTTACATTTACTTCCTTACAAGGTGTATAAATAGGAGCTTTTGCCGGTGTCCTGGCACCAATGGCCCCAAGTTATTAGGCAATAAAAAAGCCCCTAATTTTGGGGCTGTATGTGTTAAGTGGATATGAGGATAATACTACGCTACTGCGTGAATGCGATATTTTTGTATGAAGGGTGTTATAATATTTATCCCTTGATCTGTCAATGTGTATCGTCCACCTATTTTAAATACGTGACCCTTTTTAATGAGATTTAAGGCACTGTTAAAAATGGATTGCGTCATGTGTCCATTTAGTTTTAGATCGGCTAATGTAGGGGCTTCTAAGTACGATATACCTATAAGTATTTTAAATTCTAAAGAGCCCTTGTCTGTAAGTAGATCGTTTAGGAATGGTTTAACCACATGGTTAAATTCATCTAAAGAACCATGCGCATAGCAGTTTGTCCCAATTTGGGAATCGCCTTTGGTCCTTCGCTTTCTTGGTCCTTCCTTCACTTGCTTTGTTCCGGTTGTCGTGGTGTGGTCCTTTGGAGCTTTCATCTGCTTTAGTTTGCTTGTAACAATATACTAACGTCTGTTTGTTTATTGTTACAATGGTTATTTTCTACAAATATACGTTGAATTCCGTTTCGTTTGCAAGTGTTTGCAGTTTCTTGCAATTGTGGGACGTTCTATGAAATTTTTTCGGAGGGGGTCGGGTGCGCTTATTTTGTTTTTTTTTGCGCCGGTGGGGGTGGGGGTGTGAGCGATGAAACCCAACCATCGAACTATCGAATAATATATACCTATTATTTATCAACATGCACTTGTTTTTTAAAAATGTATGTATATTTTTGCACAAAACTAAACAATATATGACAGACAAGCATGTAAGTATTCAAGAAGCAAGTGAGCTTACTGGATACAGTAAGAGTATTATTAGACGATGGTGTAATAGTAATAGTATTGAGTATGTGGTACCAGGTAAAAGGAAGTACTACGTCAGAGTGAATAATGGACACATTGTTTTCAAGCCAAATGTTAATAAGTAATGGTGTATGGCTAAAGATCCTGCGGTATTATTTTACACTTCTGACTTCCTCACTGGAACTGCATTAATGAGCTACGAGGAGAGGGGGCGGTATATTTATTTATTGTGTTTACAGCATCAAATGGGTGGAATTTCCCAAGATCATATGAAGATCATATGTGAATCATATGATGTTGTAAAAAATAAATTTGATTTAGGAAAAGATGGCCTATTTCGGAACAAAAGGATGGAGGAAGAGTCCCTCCGTCGCGCAAAGTATTCAGAATCAAGAAGTAAGAACAAAAAAGGGAAGAATCATATGAAGATCATATGTGAATCATATGAAGATCATATGGAAACTGCAACTGAAACTAGGGTTAGGGAAAAGGGTGTGGGAAAAGGGGAAGGGATTCCTAGGATTTCTGAAGTCGAAGAATTTTTTGTTTCATCCGGATTCAAAATCGAAGTTGCCCAAAAAGCATTTCGGTACTACGACGAGGCAGGGTGGAAGGACAGCAGGGGTGTTCAAGTGCGGAACTGGAAACAAAAAATGGTATCAGTTTGGTTTACAGAAGACGCTAAACAGACTGTACCACAGATAGATAAGGTAAAAGCCAAGGCTGCTGCGGATGACTTTCACAACAGCCGACTTGGACCTGCGGATCGGGTTCATTATCCAAAGGACGATGATCATGTCGATGAATAACATGGCTTGTTTCTCTATTACATCACGCTTGTTAGCATATAATATGCTGTTTAAGGTTAGGTGCTATACATGGGGTTAGTATGTCTTAAAACGCTTAAAATTGAGTTATGGAAAAAGAATTAGAGAACATATTGAAGATCAGGTTTGTAAGTATATTTAGTCCATTGTTCTATATAAGGAGTGAAGTGTGGTCTGATAACAGAGTTTGTCGTATAGACTTCATTATCACCGATATATGTAGTGGAAAAGAGTTTGGAATTGAGTGTAAAACGGTAGGCGGGAAAAAAGGCAGGGATTTAGGTGGAATGATTACGCAATGTGCTCAGTATAGCCGACTTACGTTTGGCGGTGTTAGAATACCAATATTTCTATATCCTCAAATATCAAGTAACTATTTGATTTATAGCGATCAGCAGAAGGTTTTAGATGATGGAATATGGCATAAAGATCGGCACGATTCTGATCATAACCATCATGGTGTCAATAGTTTACTTGCTTATTTTAATATGGGTGAAGTGCGTCCGAAGAAAAGTGGTGATTATCACGACTTTACGTTTAATAACAAGGTAATATTTAAAACTGCTAAAAAATGGGGTTTTAACGAGATAGTTGGCTTACATTCAGATAATTATAACGAATTAATAAAAAGAATAAATACATGGGAAGAACGGTCACGTATTTTCAAGATTATAAAGCCGTAAGTCCGTTCTATTTAACTGTCGATCAGTCGCTTGACAGGATAAAGACGGGGGCGGTAAGGGATAAGATTGAGCAGTTGAGGTCAATCGAGGATTTAAAAAGCGCGAGAATATACAAAACTAAATCACTACCCTGTATACTGTTTTCAGGAAAGTTTTCAACAAGGAAAGATGATGGAATTTTGGAACATTCGGGCTTCTGCATACTGGATTTTGATCATATAAATCCCGTAAAATATAAGCAAGATTTAAGTCGGTTTAAGTGGATTTATGCCATGTTTATTTCTCCAAGTGGGGATGGATTGAAGGTTGTGGCGCGAATTCCGGCTGCTTCGGACAAGCATCGGGAGCACTTCTTGGGTATTCAGAAGGCTCTTTTGGGGTTTGATGGTTTTGATGGGACGAGTATTAATATAAGCAGGGTGTGTTTTGAATCGTGGGATGAGCATATTTATATTAATAAGGATGCTACTGAGTTTGCTCTACCGCCCAAGACTGTAACCAACTGGTCATTACTGAACCGTGCCGTGAAGATGATTTTAGATGCACCGGATGGAGGTAAGCACTCTGAACTGCTAAAGGCGGCAAAGCTCTGTGGTGGATGGGTCGGATCAGGGGTGATGGATGAGTCGGAGGCTCAGTATGAGCTTGAGAAAGCGATAGAGAGTCGGGATATTGATGATATGGCGGGTGCCAAGAAGACAATCAAGGATGGACTTGGTTATGGGAAGGCGCTGCCGATTATGGTTGAATCGCGTTCCAATGGAATCGGTGAGATTTCAAGACCTCAGATCAAGGTAGATAATCATATATCCACTAGATTACAAGAGTCGGAGTATATGGGACAGGTTCGCACGCAGACTTTGCCGATGGGGCTTAGTACTGGGTTTGAGAAGTTTGATCTACATTTTCGGTTTAAGCCATCCAACTTTGTGATTATTAATGGACATGATAACGTAGGAAAGTCAACGTTTATATGGTATATGGCTGTCCTGAGTAACGTACTGCATGGGTGGAAGTGGATAATGTACTGCGCGGAGAACACTGAGGGACAAGTTAGGAAGTCTCTTATGCAGTTTAAGACAGGAAAAGCGGTGCACAACATGAGTGAACAAGAGTATAGTGATGCATTAGATTGGGCTTATGATAATTTTACGTTAATTAAGGTTCAAGAGATGTTGTCTTGGAAGGATCTATTGAAGGTAGGGGTAAGTATAAACTCTAAAAAACATCACCATGGATTCCTTATTGATCCGTACAATGCACTAGATTTAGATTTAAATAGTAGTCCACTCAGCTCCCACGAGTATCATTATATGGTGACAAGTCAGATGAGATCGTTCTGTAAGCATTGGAATACGAGCATTTATTTGAATTGCCATGCCGTAACCGAGGCTCTGAGAAGGACACACAAGGATGGACTGTATATGGGATTCCCTGCTGCGCCAAACAAGGCTGACACAGAAGGAGGTGGTAAGTTTTCCAATCGTGCCGACGAGTTTTTGACTATTCATAGGTATGTTCAGCATCCCACTGAGTTTAATGTGACACAGGTTCATGTACGAAAGGTAAAAGAAACTGAGACAGGCGGTAGACCAACACTTCTGGATGAGCCGATACTATTTAAGATGGAGAAGGGTTATTATGGATTCTTTGATGTTGATGCGTTAGCTAGTCCATTAGTCAGCCGAGTGCATACCACCAAAGAAATGAATCATTGGACGGACGATAGAGGAGATGCTCCGTTCTAAACCTCGGTTGTTGATAATTTTTAATGATTATTATTAAAAGTTAAGTATATTTGTACCTATGGAAAAAGTAGTCAAAAAGATGGTTGGAGTACAGGCATGGGTGGAGGATGTTATCCAAGAAACTATTGCTAGTATGGCACAAAAGGATGATATTAGCATATCTTCGTGGATAAGGCGTGCGATTAAGGAGAAGATTGAAAGAGATTTACCCTCGCGCCCACAATGACATATTACATGAACTCCGATCACATCAAAGCCTGCATGGGGCCACGCTCTAGGAATTACTACTGCGGAGTGCCGGTGTATGAGGTGTTTAGAATATACTACTGTGTAGGTGTGTGCATGTATATTAGAATTGAAATGGATAATGATATGATACTTACTTGGAGTTATAGTTTGAACTGAATCACAACATACGCCAACGACATGAAAACACTAAAACGCCTAACAGTTATCCCTTTGTTCATCATACTAATTATATCAATACCAATATTGTTTATTGTATGGGTAATCACGGGAAAGAATAGTCCAATTGAGATTGCAGATAAGTACACTGATTGGCTAACTAAAATAGATCAATGAAAACCTACGTACTCACCCTATCACAAGTATTCCCTAAGAACCATTCTCGCAAGGGGGAGTCTACGGGATTTGCGACCAACAAGAAGAAGATCCACACCATCCGTGGTAGCTATGCCCTATGGAAGAAACGATTCGAGACTATTGACAGAGGTGAAGGCATGCTTGCCATCCGTCAGTGGAGCGGTAAGCCTTATGTATCACCTCAAGTGGAGGTTGCCAACCTGTTTAGAGAAGACGGCATCGGTATTCAGAAGATCGAGTTTGATCCTGCTGTGCACTCATGTAAGATAGATGGCAGAGAACACTTAGTAGAAGAGTCAGTTGCAGCCAACGATGGACTCTCCTACAATGACTTCAAGGAATGGTTCAAGGGAGATGATGACTTTGAGCCAATGGTTGTTATACATTTTACGAAGTTTAGGTATATATGAACGTACTAAGTATCTGCGATGGCATGTCATGTGGGAGAATCGCATTAGGGAGAGCAGGCATTAAGGTAGAGAACTACTACGCATCCGAGATTGACAAATACGCCATACAGGTAACTCAAGCGAATTATCCGGATACTATACAGTTGGGGGATATGACCGCTTGGAGAGAATGGGATATTGATTGGAAATCTATCGGGATGGTACAGTCGGGAACGCCATGCCAAGGATTCTCATTTGCAGGCAAGCAGTTAGCTTTTGATGATCCACGAAGTAAATTATTCTTCGTGTTTGTAGACATACTGCGCCATGTGCAGAGCTTTAACCCATCAGTGTTGTTTTTGCTTGAAAACGTTCGAATGAAGGAAGAGCACGAACTAGTAATCAGTAGAACGCTTGGGATAAACCCTATCGCTATAAATAGTTCGCTTTTGTCAGCTCAGTCGAGATATAGAAATTATTGGACGAATATCGGCTGCGAACCACGAGGACTCTTCGGAGATATGGAGTGCGTGATTCCTCAACCCAAAGACAAAGGAATTCTGCTGCGCGATGTGCTGGAAACAGAGGTGGATGAGAAGTATTATTTAAAGACCCCACTTGCAGGATTTAGCGGAATGGATTTGAATAGCAAGAGTAACACATTAAGAATAGGAGGTGGGGCAACCCAGAGTAATAAGCATAATTTTGATCTCATTAAGATCGACAAAAAAGGCACCGTAAAAAGCAACCAAGACAAAGCATCCACATTCACTGCGGGTGGACATTCTGGAGGTAATCACTCTGACATGGATCTAATCATCGTCGCCTCACGAGGACGAAACCCAGAGAACCCATCAGACCGAACAACAGGTGCTAACCTAGAGCAGAGGTTAGAACCTAGAACCGACGGTAAGACTAATACGTTAACAAGCGTGCAGAAGGATAATATGGTTCTTCAACTCAACCCATCTAAGGAGTCTAATGGTCAACAACCCTATCAACAGAATAGAGTGTATTCACCTGATGGTATTAGTCCTGCTTTGAATACTGATGGGAGAACTCACGCTGTGAAAGTTAAAGCTCTTAACGAAAACCAACAAAAGAAATTCAATCCAAACATAAATGCTGACAAAGCAAACACATTAACACTTGCACAAGGTAGAGCAGGAAGTAGTGAAGAATATATGGATGCAGTTTCAAAGATTGCAAAACTAACATCACGCATTCGCAGACTTACACCATTAGAATGTATGCGTTTGCAAACAGTTAATGACAATTACAAGATGCCAGTAAGTGATTCACAGAAGTACAAGATGCTTGGGAATGGTTGGACTATTGATGTTATTGCACACATTTTGAAATACGCTTTTTAATCGTATCTTTGCCCTGTGTTTCAAAAGTTAGTTAGATTGACAGCCTCGCAGTAATGTGAGGTTGTTTTTTTTTACCGCTCATCAATTATCCCCAACAGCACCAACAACGCTATAACACCGCCTTTAAAGGTCGCTGCAATACTTTTTCCAAGTTGCCGATAGTGATATAGCATCACGCATAGAAATAACAACACAACGCAAACAGCAGCCATTAACGGCTTAAGATTGGTTATCTCTTGGTTTGTCATCTGGCTTGTTCTTAACTGCCACTCGGTACGATGCCCACATTGAAATTATCAATGCGCCTAACTTTGCAAACTCGTACAATG